>Ga0075115_10001515_pt1 | contig 11272 bp, 10 predicted proteins | sample AntAceMetag02UKH_FD_69785 | JGI IMG/M metagenome (GOLD analysis project Ga0075115, IMG submission 69785) | Saline lake microbial communities from Ace Lake, Antarctica - Antarctic Ace Lake Metagenome 02UKH | ecosystem: Environmental > Aquatic > Non-marine Saline and Alkaline > Saline | place... | reverse complement strand
TTTAGCCGGCATCAGCTGTGGCGATGCAGTATCGTTTGGGAATATGGCCGTTGCCCCCCTTGTGCGTAACGCAGAGGCGGCAGAAGGCCCTGAGTATCTGATTTTACGTGAGGCGTTTGAAGCAGGATTCCTGCGGGTTTCTGAGGTTTCCGAGAGTGGTTCGGTCCCGGAACTGGTGGTGAGAAACACCGGAAAGCTGCCGATCTTAATTCTCGATGGTGAGGAGCTTGCCGGGGCGAAGCAGAACCGGGTGGTGAACACCAGCATTCTGGTGCCGCCTGAGGCGAAGATCGTGGTTCCGGTATCCTGCACCGAATCGGGGCGATGGTCGTATCGCTCGGCGCATTTCTCGGATTCTGACGTGATGATGTCACGGAATATCCGGGCGAAAAAAGCCCGGTCGGTCTCTGAGAGCCTGGAGCGATCCTCGCAGTTTTCTTCGAACCAGGGCGAGGTCTGGGAGGAGATCCGTATGGAGGCGAGGGCCTGCGGGGTCGAGTCACCGACCGGGGCGATGAAGGATACTCATGAGCGCCACCGTGGTTCTATGGGGAAATATAATGAAGCGTTTCAGCTGGTGGAAGGGCAGACCGGGTGCCTGGTCTTTCTGCGGGGTGAGGCGGCCGGATGTGAACTGCTGTCCCGGCCGGAGAAGTATGCGATGCTTCACCAGAAGATCATCGGGTCGTATGCGATGGATGCGCTACAGAGTCACCACGGCTCTGAAGACTGTGACCCGGTGAAGCAGAAAGCGTTTGAACAGGCTCTGGATGCCATCGGGAGTATTAAGGCAGAGTGTTTCCCCTCGGTGGGCCTTGGTGAGGACTGCCGGATTCGGGAAGGCCGGATCACCGGCTCGGCACTGCGGTATGAGAACGTGAGTATTCATGCAGCGGTGTTCTGGCTGGAGGAGGAGAGGAGGCAGCATGCTGGGCACGGTGACGGAGAGAGTCGCCATGAGGAGCGGATGGCAACGTTTGATGAGCGAAGGCAAAGGATGAACCGGTGAACCCGGACCGGAAGAGGCTCGGCACTGCCGGCGAGAAGGAAAGAGCGGTATTGGTGAGATTGTTTTGATTTTGAATGAGATTGGTATGAACCAACGTCTCCACATCCGTTTCAGACAGCACTTTATTGGGAACTGTCAACCGGAACTGCTTGTCCTGAAAATCTCTCCGGGAGACATTTAAGGGAACTAAAACCAATCTCTCACTATTAATAAAAGAGTTTTTACATGGAGTCATCATTTCTACAATATTGGGGTAAAACATCTTCTGAACCGGACAGCTGGCACCGTGCATTCTATCATGCTCTTGATGTTGCTGCCGTCGGAAAAACCCTGCTGAATGATGACCCACTTCTTCGGAGGCGACTTACGACCGTCACCGGTTGGGACGAGGAAACCGTTGTTCGTTTTATCACCTTCTGGCTGGGAGTCCATGACCTTGGAAAGTTTACAGAATCGTTTCAGGGGAATCAGCCAAATCTCTTTTTAAAGCAATTTAAACGTGAACCCCTGCTTGAATACCTCCTGCATCACACGATGCTCGGACAGCGCCTCTGGGAGGATATTGTTTTTGAGCGGTTATATCAGGAGGGTGTATTTGGCACTGATGCAGGGTCACTCAGGGAACAGAAAAGGCTACTTAAACCAGTGAGTAATGCCGCCTTTGGTCATCATGGTCTTCCTTCTAATAGGACAGAAATGCGCCACTTCACGGCCGAACAGCTTTACACACAGGAGAATATAAACGATGCCTGTGACGCGGTCCGGTGCTGTGCAGACCTTCTGCTTCAAGGAGAACCCCTTCTTCCGCCGGGTGCAACACGCCAGGACAAGGCAGCTCTCACAAAGCTTTCATGGATTTTGGCAGGTCTGGTCGTGCTTGCCGACTGGATTGGATCAAACGCTCAGTATTTTCCTTTCCATCCTGAGGAGATGGCACCGGAGAATTATTGGACCAGAATTGCCCTCCCTCAGGCAGAACATGCTATTGCTGAGACTGGGATTCGGTGCCGACCCATTTCAGAACAATCAGGTCTTGAAGCTATTTTCCCGGTATTTTCTGAGAAAGGTTTTGCACCGAGCCCTCTTCAGGACTATGCCACCGGCTGCCCTATAGGAAATGGTCCACATCTGTTTCTGATTGAAGAGTCCACCGGAGGCGGCAAAACCGAGGCGGCAATTGCCCTTGCTCACCGGCTGATGCAGCAGGGAGAGGGTAGCGGGGTCTATGTCGGCCTTCCGACGATGGCAACAGCGAATGCAATGTATGAACGGATGGCTGAAAGTTATGTGAATCTCTATGCTCCCGGAGAAGAGCCAGACCTGATTCTTGCTCACGCAGCACGGAATCATTCAGACCTCTTTCTGTCCTCCCTGAAAAACAATGATGGCAGGAAATCCTCTGTACAGGCCGTTGCCGGTGGGGAGAATGACACCGCCCCGGAAATCTTCTGTTCCCGCTGGATAGCAGACAACCGCAAGAAAGCACTGCTGGCCTCGTTCGGGGTCGGAACGATTGATCAGGCGCTTATTTCAGTTCTGCCTATTCGTCATCAGTCGCTCCGTCTTTTCGGACTCCTGCGTAATGTGCTGATTGTGGACGAAGTTCATGCCTATGACAGTTATATGGCACGACTTCTTCAGCAACTGCTGAGATTTCTTGCAGCACTTGGCAGTAGTGTCATTTTACTCTCGGCAACTCTTCCGGCCAGTATGAAAGCAGATTTTGTCAGATCATTCGCTGAAGGTGCCGGATGGGAAACAGAACTTCCTGCCTCCAAAGAATATCCGCTGGTGACCCACCTTTCCGCTGCGGGGCTTTCTGAGAAATATGTGCCGGCACGGACCGGCACCGGGCGGACGGTGAACGTAGAATTGGTCCATAATGAGGATGTTATTGTCAGCCGTATTGAGAAGGTGCTCGCAGACGGCGGTTGTGCCTGCTGGATTAGAAATACGGTTCAGGACGCAAAGGACGCCTGTGGCCGATTTTCCGGACGAATCCCTGACGAGAAACTGACTCTTTTTCACTCACGATTTACGCTTTGTGACCGGCTGATCATTGAGAATGAGGTGCTGAAACATTTTGGGCGGAATAGTACGAATGAAGAGCGGGCCGGCCGACTGGTTGTTGCTACTCAGGTGGTGGAGCAGTCGCTGGATATTGACTTTGATTTCATGGTCACTGACCTGGCACCGATAGATTTGATTGTTCAGCGGGCCGGACGACTCCAGCGCCACAGTTACCACACCGGAAGAGATGAACCGGTGCTCTGGGTATTTTCACCGGAAATTGTGGCCGAACCTGCCCCGGACTGGTATTCTGAAATCTTTCCCCGTGCTGCGTATGTCTATCCGGCACATGGAGAGCTGTACCTAACGGCCTGTCTGCTGGCAGAACGGGGAGAACTGAAGACCCCTGAAGATGCCCGGTATCTCATTGAAAGCGTGTACGGAGAAGATTCAGCAGAGATTCCAGCCGGTCTTGTGAGACAGACAGAGCGGGCCGCCGGGCAGCAGACCCATGACGCCGCTTTGGCCAGTGAGAACTCCCTGAATCTCAGGAATGGGTATGAGTATGGCCGAAACCGATGGGGAACGGATGAGGATACGCCGACCCGGCTGGGTGATGCGACAGTTACTCTTCGTCTTGGCCGGTATGATCCTTCAGCCGGAACCATTCTTCCGTGGGATGACGGAGGAGCTGGCCGGTGGGACCGAAGTCAGGTTTCGGTCCGGCAGATTACATTTCCCGGAAAACCCGTCTATGACGATGTGGCAAACAATGCAGTGGCTGCCGCTACAGAGACAATGCCCGACCACGGGGCATGGACGATTCTCCTGCCGCTTGAAGAGCAGGACAGCAACATATGGGGCGGAGTGTTCTCTGTTGAAAACGGAGATATTGTTACCGTTACTTATTCGCCCCTTGAAGGGCTGTCCCTTACAAAGCAGGCCAGATAATCTTGTGATATGATGATATTGACCATTGAGCGAAGAAGAATCCGAGCGTGATGAATGAAACTAAACGAAGGTGATGAAATTTCAGATATACACCTGAATCTTATACGTGACCAATGGATTCCGGTTCTGACAGAGAACGGGAATGAACTGACACTGGCACCCCATGAGATCTTTGGAGTGCCAGACGGTCCACCGGTGACCGCTTTTGCAGCTCCCCGGCCGGATTTCAATGGGGCACTGGTTCAGTTTATGATTGGTCTGGTGCAGACGACAATGATGCCGGAGGATGCAGATGACTGGGCCGATGCCCTTTTTGAGCTGCCATCTGAAGGAGATGCGGCTTCTGCATTCAGCAAGGTCGAACATGCGTTTAATCTTGGTGGTGACGGTCCCCGGTTTATGCAGGATGGGGCCTGTGTGGATCAAAAGCAACAGGGCATTGATGGGCTTCTCATTGAAATGCCTGGTGACAATACCCTGAAGAACAACGCAGATCTGTTTCTGAAGCGTGAGACCGTTCAAAGGGTCTGTCCTTCCTGTGCAGCAATGACCTTGTTATCTCTACAGATCAATGGACCGCCCGGAGGAGCTGGCCATCGGACTGGCATCAGAGGCGGCGGACCGTTGACCAGTCTGGTTCTCGGTGATACCCTTGCCGAGACGATCTGGCTTAATGTACTGTCGGGTGATCAGTTTGGAGAGCAGTTTGAATGGGAAAAGAATCAGGATGAGGTCAATATTTTCCCTTGGATGGGACCACTGCGAACCTCAGAAAACAATCAAAGAACGAGCGTTCTGGATGCTAATCAACTCCAGATGTACTGGGCAACAGGACGGCGGATCTGGCTTGATATCGAAAAGACAGATGACGAAAAAACCTGTGATCTTTGTGGGTGTTCAACTGAACAACAGGTGGCGAATTACCGGACAAAGACCTATGGTGTTGCCTATGATGAGACCTGGCGACATCCGTTAACACCGTATTATCAGAGTAAGGAACAGATGTTGCCGGTTCATTGTCAGCCCGGAGGTCTGTCGTATAGAAACTGGCTGGGTCTTGCACTCATTGATGGTGAAAGCCACCGTGAACCGGCAGCAGTTATCAACCGATTCTATACTGTCTATGATGACATCCGTGAGAAGATGCCCATCGTCCCACGACTCTGGTCATTTGGGTATGACCTTGATAATATGAAAGCCCGTTGCTGGTATGAAAGCACGATGCCACTGTTTCCGGTTGAAGATACCTACCGGGATGCCTATGAGTTGCAGGTAGCCCAGATCGTAAGAACAGCCTCACATGTGCATGATACCCTGAGAAATGAACTAAAAAATGCAGGGAATCGGTACAGTCCTGAAGTCAGCCAGCGATTCTGGTCTGAAACAGGTCCACTATTCTATGAGACCGTTGATGGACTGCGGGATGTTGTGTTTGCCGGTGAAGAACCGGACGATCTAAAACGCAACTGGCTATCTCAGGTAAACCGGCAGACACGCGACCTCTTCGATTTCTATGCTCAGCTTGACAGGGTTGAGAGTGTGAACCTGAAAAAAGTCATCGAGGCTCGAAAAAAGCTGATTATGTTTACCCACCCGAACGGAAAGAAGACGGCACAGACACTCGGACTCTCAACAAAGAAGAGTTCCAAATCTAAGAAAAAATGAAGAATGAATTATGACAACTGAAACAACGTATCTGGCATTTGACAGAGATCCGGCAGCCGGGATTCTGCATGAATGGTGGACCGGTCTTGATCAGAACCGTGGGGAGCGGGCTGAACTGCGCCGCTGTCGGTCCCCTGATGAAGTGGTCTTTACTCCTGCGTATCACCGGCTGAGGACAACCCTCCTGAATAAGGGATATCGTCCGAACATTGAAAGACTGGCTCTGGTTGCCGGTGTGATCTCCCAAGTGAGAAACAATACCGAGACCGGAAAGTTTGCCAAACTGATGGCCGCCAAGAAAGAAAAGGGCGGAAATTCACCAGTTAGTGAGATTCGGTTCCGCCGTCTCCTAACAATTGATTCACCTGCGGAGTTGTATCCGGTGATGACCCGGCTGGTGAAACTCACCGGTGGAACTGCCCCACTATCAGATCTTGCTGACGGATTATACTGGTGGAATGACCAGAAGAAGAAATTCTGGGCGATTGCCTACTATGAACAGATTGTGTGAAAAGCTGATTGTAAAACCAAGAACAAAGGAGTTGATTAAAAAATGAGTGAATTTATCCAGTTTCATGTATTGACAGCATATCCCCCATCGAACCTGAACCGGGACGATTTGGGCAAGCCAAAGACGGCAGTGGTGGGTGGCAGCCAGCGTCTGCGCGTATCATCGCAGAGTCTGAAGCGGGCATGGCGCAAATCATCCTTCTTCCAGGAGGCTCTTGCCGGGCATATTGGCATCCGCACCAAGGAGATTGGCGTGCGGGTTGAGGAAGCCCTTGCCAATGGTAAGGACTTTCAGGCGGTGCTTGAGGGAAAGGCTGACGAAGTCCGTGAACCAGTGGACGCAAAAAAGGCAAAGGAATACTCGATTGAGATTGCCAAAGTCTTTGGTAAATGTAAGAAAGATTCCCCTGAGCACGAGCAGATGGTTCATTACAGTCCTGAAGAGATTGTTGTGATTGGTAATCTTGTAGCCCGGATTGCAGAGAGTGGCCAACCACCGGAAGAGAAAGAACTCGACCTGTTACGTTCTGAGCATACCGGAGTTGACATTGCTATGTTCGGACGGATGCTTGCCAACAGCCCGGCCTATAATACCGAAGCTGCGGTGCAGGTGGCACACGGCATTACGGTTCACGATGTCACGTTGGAGGATGATTATTTCACAGCAGTGGATGATCTAAACACTGGCATTGAAAACGTAGGTGCCGCCCATATTGGCGAGCTTGAGTTCGCTTCCGGTCTGTTTTACCAGTATATCTGCATTAACCGTGATCTGTTGGTTGAGAATCTTGGCGGCGATGAAGAGCTTGCGTCAAAGGCAATCCGTGCCCTTGCCGAGGCGGTGGTTAAGGTCGGACCTTCCGGAAAGCAGAACAGCTTTGCCTCCCGTGCATACGCTTCTTATATGCTGGCCGAACGGGGAACGCAGCAGCCACGGGCACTTTCAGTTGCCTACCTAAAGGCCGTAAAGGATGCCGATGTACTCGGTGCCTCAATTAGCCGGCTGAAAGAGACCCGTGAGAAGATGGATGCCGTCTATGGACCATGCAACGCCGGATGTGAAGAGATGGATGCTCATGCCGGAACCGGGTCCCTTGATGCAGTGCTTGACTTCGTTTCAGCCCGGTGAGGTATGACGAAGTATTGTGTCTTCCGGCTGCATGGCCCTCTTGCTGCGTATGGGGAAGTGGCAGTCGGTCAAGACCGGCACACCTTTCCGGTTCCCTCGAAATCAGCGGTGCTGGGACTGGTTGCCGGTGCACTGGGCGTGCGACGAAGCGAGGAGGAGGTCCATCGTGCCCTTGCTGAGGGGTATGGTTTTGCGGTCTGTGCCGATTCCCCTGGGACAGTCGTGCAGGATTTTCACACGGCACAGGTTCCCCCGGCAGTGCTGATGAAGAAGCAGAACCATATCCGAACCCGCAAAGATGAGCTTTCAGTGCCACGTGAAAGACTGGGTACAGTGTTATCCCGCCGCGATTATCTCTGTGATCTGGTGGCGACTGTCTGTCTGTGGCAACGGAAAGACGAGGTACCTTATACATCTGAGGAGTTTGTAGCTGCTCTTTCAGAACCTGTCTTTGTGCCCTATCTCGGTCGAAAATCATGCCCACTTGGACTGCCAACTGAGGCCCAGGTGGTAGATGCCACATCGGTGCCGGAAGCGCTTGATAAAGCGGTTTTTAAGAGCGATGCATTCCTTGGTCCGGTTCATCTTTCAAACCGAACGGGACTGTATTTCGATGATGTTTCAGGAGCGGGTGTTTCTGCCCGGCAATATACGATCAGGCGTGACAGCCCGCTTTCACGGACCCGGTGGCAGTTTGCTGACCGAAAAGAGGGTTATACAGTAATTGACCGGAACCGGAGTGGTGCCTGATGTATTTTTCACGCCTGAAGATGCGCCATGATGCGGCACTTACCGGTGAGTTTCTGAAGGTTGCCGGGGGTCCGTATCAGATTCATTCGATGATCTGGGATCTTTTCGCGGACTCGAAGGAACGGGAACGGGATTTCCTGTACCGGGTTGATATGGTGCAGGGTCGCCCGGTGGTGTGGACGATCTCGGCCCGTGAGCCGGTGTATGGCGGCGGTGTATGGAACCTTGAAACAAAACCGTTTGAACCAATGCTCTCTGAGGGGCAGCGGCTTGGTTTTTCCCTACGGGCGAATCCAATAGTGACGAAAACGGTGCCAGCCTCACCGGGTCAACCGAAGAAAAGATACCGCCACGATGTGGTAATGGACGCAAAAAAGAGATTTCAGGAGGAGAACGGCGCAGATGCACCACTTCCTCCACTTGCGGCAATCGTGCAGCAGGAGGGTTCCCGGTGGCTTTCAACGCGGGGGGATCGTCTGGGACTCTCGGTCGTCGATGGTGCGGTGCGTGCAGATGGATATCGGCAAGTAGCGTTTCGACAGGGAAGAAAGAACCGGAATGTTTCGTTTAGTACGATTGATTTTATAGGAGTGCTTGAGGTGACTGATCCCGATCTCTTCAGAACAACGCTTGAAAATGGTATCGGACCGGCGAAAGGATTTGGTTGTGGAATGATGATGATCCGCCCGGTCTGAGGTGTTGTAAGTGGCCCGACTTCCGAATTTAAAGCCGATTGCCCTGAAAGAACGGGCCTCTCTTCTTTTTCTGGAGTACGGGGAGCTGGATGTCATTGACGGCTCTTTTGTGCTCACTGATGTTAATGGCGTGCGGGTACAGATCCCGGTTGGGGGGATTGCCTGCCTGATGCTGGAGCCGGGGACACGCGTCTCTCATGCAGCGGTTGTTCTGGCAGCTCGTACAGGGTGCCTTCTGGTCTGGACCGGAGAGGGTGGGGTTCGGGTATATTCATCAGGATATCCGGGCGGTTCCCGTTCTGACAAGTTGTTATATCAGGCAGCTCTGGCCCTTGACCCGACGGCACGGCTAAGGATTGTCCGTAGGATGTTTCAGTACAGGTTTAAGGAGGATCTTCCGTCAGATCTCTCGGTGAATCAGTTACGAGGGCTTGAGGGCGTCCGGGTGAGGGGCCGGTATCAGGAGCTTGCTGAGGAGACGGGTGTGGCTTGGTACGGACGCCGGTATGATCCCGGAAACTGGAGTGCGGCTGACTTACCGAACCGCTGCCTGAGTTCGGCGACCTCCTGTCTCTATGGTATTGCTGAGGCAGCTGTGCTGGCGGCTGGGTATTCACCGGCAATTGGTTTTTTACATACGGGAAAACCGCTCTCCTTTGTGTATGATGTGGCTGACCTGTTTAAGTTTGAGACAGTGGTTCCGGCGGCATTTTCTGTTGCGGCAGAAGCACCGGATGAGCCTGAACGGGCAGTGCGTCATCGTTGTAGGGATTATTTCAGGTCACAGCGGATTCTGGACCGGATTATTCCAACGATTCAGGAGGTTTTAGACGCTGGAGGTATTGAGGTTCCACGGCCGTATGATGATATGGTCCCGCCGGCTTTTGTTGATCCATGAGAGCAATGATGTTGAATGTGCAGTGATGATAATGAAGCGGACTGAAAAGAATTGCTCACGAAAGAGGCTGAAGAGTAGAATGAGACCCTGGAAAACCGGGAGATAAGCAGAACATAATGGGTTTTGTTATGATTGTTCTGGAGAAGGCTCCACCCTCACTGCGGGGCCGTCTTGCAGTCTGGATGGTTGAGCTACGGGCCGGGGTGTATGCCGGAAACTTTTCGGTGAAGGTGCGTGAGATGATCTGGGATCAGGTTCGTATTGGTGTTGGCCGGGGGAATGCAGTTATGGCCTGGCACACACCCAACGATACGGGGTTTGATTTTGAAACTATTGGAACAAACCGACGCATCCCAAGAGAAATGGATGGTATTAAACTGATCTCGTTTCTCCCCGATGAGAAGACAAAGAAGGCAAAAAATGTGAAGAAAACAAATGATTAATATATAATTATTTTCCTGATATATAAGTGGAAGAGAGTTCCCCGTGCATATGGGGATGAACCGTTCGCAACCGGCCTTTACGCAGCAGCCACCGGGAGTTCCCCGTGCATATGGGGATGAACCGGTAGTTTTTAAAGTTTAAGTTTTTGTCTGAATGAGTTCCCCGTGCATATGGGGATGAACCGCGTGCGCCTGCGAAACCCGCATACTTTCGCTGGAGTTCCCCGTGCATATGGGGATGAACCGGGATTGTTGATACATACTTTTGACCTATGAGAGAGTTCCCCGTGCATATGGGGATGAACCGCTGATAATAAATCCTACTATAGCACCCACCAAGAGTTCCCCGTGCATATGGGGATGAACCGTTAAAGAACAGTCATTTATAGAAGGATTAATAGAGTTCCCCGTGCATATGGGGATGAACCGCAGGTTGTGTGGATATTAAACGAGAGGCGTATGAGTTCCCCGTGCATATGGGGATGAACCGTCAGCGAAGAAGGAGATTGATGATGATGACATGAGTTCCCCGTGCATATGGGGATGAACCGCCAGTTTTTTCAAAGTTTTTCATAGTTTTTCCGAGTTCCCCGTGCATATGGGGATGAACCGTCAGCGAAGAAGGAGATTGATGATGATGACATGAGTTCCCCGTGCATATGGGGATGAACCGATCGATCCCGATGTTTTACCCGATATGATAAGGAGTTCCCCGTGCATATGGGGATGAACCGAAAGCATAGAATTTGCTTTGGCCAATATTTTTGAGTTCCCCGTGCATATGGGGATGAACCGAATCGTGGGTAGTTTTATTGCACAAACGCGCAGAGTTCCCCGTGCATATGGGGATGAACCGCCATAAACGCCTTCATCAAGGCCAAAAGCAAGGAGTTCCCCGTGCATATGGGGATGAACCGTGAACTTTTAGTATCAATGATAGACACCAAAAGAGTTCCCCGTGCATATGGGGATGAACCGGTTACAGGTTCAGCCCCGCTGCCTCGGCACCAGAGTTCCCCGTGCATATGGGGATGAACCGTATTTTGACGAGCATCCTATTTTTGGCAATATGAGTTCCCCGTGCATATGGGGATGAACCGGCATCTAATTGAGACTGAATCGCGGAGGTTACGAGTTCCCCGTGCATATGGGGATGAACCGACCGACCTGGGAACAGGGGTAAAAAGCGGTGCGAGTTCCCCGTGCATATGG
>Ga0075115_10001512_pt1 | contig 11291 bp, 20 predicted proteins | sample AntAceMetag02UKH_FD_69785 | JGI IMG/M metagenome (GOLD analysis project Ga0075115, IMG submission 69785) | Saline lake microbial communities from Ace Lake, Antarctica - Antarctic Ace Lake Metagenome 02UKH | ecosystem: Environmental > Aquatic > Non-marine Saline and Alkaline > Saline | place... | reverse complement strand
TCTTTCTCGATAGTTTTCATAAGCTGCGCCACTAAATCATCGACCGCCTTCTTGACTTTAGGGTCCGGGCTATTCTCTCCGAGTGCGGCTGTAGCCTCCTCGAGGACGCTAGGCATAAGGCCCTCCATAACTGGAGTCGCTGACTCTTTCAGGTCGTCGATACCATCAAGAAATCCGTGTACTATGTCTCCAGCTGAATCACTAAAGCCTGTCCATATTTCTGAGGATAGATCCGCCAGTGGCTTAAGGGCTCTGCCGACGGCTTTCCCTAGTTCATTCCATACGTCAACCATAAATTTAACCTTCTATTTCCTCTGCTAGTCCTTCCTCGAATCCCTCGCCAAATGATGTAATCGCGCCGAAGATCCAATATTCAACAAAGTTCTCCGTTATGGATTTAATGTAGCCTTCAGGGTCTCCGACGAATCCTTCGGGTACGACTTCCCCGACATGCCATGTAGTCCAATCCCTTTCGATCTGGAACCTTTCATTGACCCACTCGATTGATGCTCCGATGGTATTCTTGTATACCTTAGTGATATTGTCACCAGTATTGTTGATTATGTCGCCCCAATAATTGATACTATCATCGATATACGTTCTGGCATCCACAAACTGCTCAGCGATGTAGTCACCCCAATAAGTGATGCTGTCATCAATGTACTGGTTGATCTGATCACCCCAATAATTTAAGGTGTCACCAAGATAAGTCGTGACGTTCTCATAGACTTGACCCCACTGCTCAACCCATCCCCGAATATTGGAGGTAACCCATGCCTTTGTCTCATTGAAGAGCTGGCTTAGGATGCTGCCTCCTGGAGCTGGTGGATACAAAATATCTAAGGTGTCATCAATATCTCTGTGAAGGCCAACCTCTGAGTCATTCTGGAGGGTATATTTCCCCTCAACGATCGCCCAGTATACCTCAATAATGTAGTTAAACCATACCTCTTGTCCTCGGTAGAGGTCAATATACTTGCTGTCAGCCTTCTCAGCCATCCCTCAACACCTAAATCATTGCACCGTCTATCTGCTTCGCCATCTGCTCCGCCTGGTCTTTCGCCTTCTTAGCCGTATACTCGAGCTGCGGAATATTGAAGGTGAACTCTCCCACTGTCCTCTCAGTGGTGAAGGTGACCTCATACATTCGCTGCAGCTTCCCGGCTTTAGTGAAGTCAGTGTACTGGCGTACGCCGATAATCTTTTTCAATCCCATATTTTCACTCTCCTATCTACTCTTTCCTGTCTCTCAGGTAGTCCTGAATCATACCTAGCACCGTTATGGCGATGCTGACGATTAGGAGCCACTGGTCACTTGTCAGCCTGTTGAGGCCGATCATACTCGCTCCGAATAGTTTTAGTTTATTCACATTCTCACCTCTCTCAAACTAATAGCTCCACCAAGGGCCAAACATAGCCGCCGCCGCCGATGCCCGAACAGTCCGTGAACCCGATTTCACATGTACGTCTGAAAGGTATTCGTCTGACCAGTTGGAAGCAATACCTATGCGTTGCGGCATCCCACCGCGGGAAGCTCCAGCCCTCGACACTGTTCTGAAAGAAATTAGCCCTAAGAGATGTCATGGATATATTACCCAGGTCAAGGAAACACCCATCCAGCCTCAGGCGCGGAGCGATGTTGACTGCGTTGAGATCCGTGGCCACATACCAGAGAGCGTAGGAGATCCAGCCTGCTCCTTCAATGAGGTAAAAGTCTTCCCCGACGATGGCGATGTTTAAGGCGTGGAGCCCCGGTTCCTCGGTTACGAGGTTCGGGATCTCAATATTATTCACGATACCGCTAACCGGCACGTCTCCAGGTGTCTCACCTGTGTATACTCCTCTGACATACTGCCTTAGATTCAGATCTCCCCAAGTCACCCCAGCGTCACCGCTCTGGTGGCCGTCGTAGGGCTGCTCTAGATCCCAAGCTAAGTCCACGTTTGCCTCAACTTCGTGAACCCAGATAAATAAGCTGTCATAATTCCATATCGCTTCAATGATGAAGTTCTGCCAAGCCCATCCAGCTGCGGGTACTATTGTGACCTCACCGAGGGGTCCGAGACCTGGATGCGGGCTGTATCGGATCGTTATCTCGTCAACGCCGTCGCCGATGCAGTATAGTTGAATCTGCTCTAGCATACCTCGGCAGCCGCGGGTGAAGAATTTGCCTGTATAGTGTGCTGGATTAGTGAAAAATGGAGGGACCGTGCCGTTTTCTATACCGTTATCATTCCAGATTAGGCTACGTCTCTCTAGTATGCTGTCCTGGCTGTTCTGGCCTCCAATATTCTTCCACCAATCCGGTTGATCCTCTGTACTCATATCCTTCGCCTCATATTCCGATTAACTCCTTTAAGAGTCTCACTAGCTCCTGAATGGGGCCCCACGTCTCAGCGTACTCTTTTTCGAGGATGTTAAAGTCCCACCAGAGAGTGTGATCGTAGCTTGTATCCTCTGCGGAGCCTTCGAGGAAGTAGTGCCATCCTGTAATATTCCGGACATGCTCCGACATCTCAATGGTCTCATCGTCTCCCCAAGCCCAATTAGTCTCACCACGTGGCCACATCTTATGTATTCCCTGAAATACAGCGGTGAATACTTGACCTCGAGGTCCAGGAGGAAATCTGACTCTGACCTTTGTGACGACGCCCTCAGGGAGCTGTATCTCCTTCCGCGCGGGTGCCGTTTTGAGTGTCCCACGTGGGACCGTCAAATAGTATCTGTACCACATTACCAATCAAACTCCAGTCCGTTAAGATGCTTAACTGCATTATAGAGGCCTTTCAGCTTTGTGTATGCTGGTCTCAGATACTTGTATTCAATGTAGTTCTCAGGATTCTTAGTTACACCGCCTGGACAAGTCCAATTCTGATATTCTTGAAGTGTAGTTTTGAAGGTGTAGGCTATTGGGTCGCCTCCTGGTCCCGTAAACTCTGGGAAATTGGCTTGTATGGTGAATGTTTCCCCGTCTTCTAGGATCCTGATGGTCTCAATTTTCGCTTTATTCGTCACATTCACCTCCCTTAATGAGTCTCCAGTTGATAGATGCGATTCAGATTATCAGTACACACCCACAGCGTTTTACCATCCCATGTGAGGTCTCGTGGGTCAAGGTCTGGGGATGCGAAGTTTCTGATTACTGCACCGGTGATTGGGTTGATCTGATAGATACGATCCGCATCAACGTCGCTATGCCACAGAGTCTTACCATCCCATGTGAGACCCGAGGGATATGTGCTAGGAGATGCAAAGAACTTGATTACTGCTCCTGTGATTGGGTTGATCTGATAGATGCGATCCGTGTTATAATCGCATTGCCAAAGGGTTTTACCGTCCCAGGCAAGCCCAGTTGAAGATGTGCTGGGTGACGCGAAGTTTCTGATTACTGCACCGGTGATTGGGTTGATCTGGTAGATACGATCCGCATTACTATCGGAGTGCCAAAGAGTTTTACCATCCCATGTGAGACTTCGCGGTTCTAATGCAGGGGCCGCAAACCACTTGATCACTGCACCGGTGATGGGATTAATCTGATAAATACGATTCGTGGTCCTCTCGCAATGCCATAACGTCAGGCCATCCCATGTGAGACCATTGGGCGTTGTGCTGGAAGACACAAAGCTCTTGATTACGTCGCCGACAGCCATCGGTGCTTACTCCTCCCTGTCTCTGGGCTTATCCGGTCTCCCTGTGATTACTTTCTCTGTCGTATATCCGTCAATCCAGACACGAAGCTGGTCGCCCTCCGTGGTGGCGTCGAATCTCACAATAGTCCTCTGTCCAGGAGGGACGAAGAACATCTCATCAAAATTATACACGACACCTGCAGCTGGCACGGGGCGGTCTTCCCACCAGAATACATTAGTTATATCGGTGCCTCGGCCTATTCTGATGTTGTCGAAGTTGGTGGTCTCATCTTCCACGGCTACATGCTGCACGAATAGCCACGTATTAAACCCAATCGGGTTGTCAAGAATATAAAAGAGGGCCTCTCCATCTGAGAGAGCCTTCAAAGGCTTTGAGTATGGGATCTTTTCCATTTCATTCACCATTTCCTAATAATTATACCCAAAAAAAGGGGAAAAATAGCCCTAATATTTCCGGTGCTGAGTCAGGAACACCATAGCCGCGCAGTCTGCGATAGCACCGGTCAGGATGAGCCTGGACTTGTCGGTGTACTCCAGATTCAGCCACTCTTCGGGGTCATCAGGGTCGCCGTAAGGCCAAGCCCATGTACCCATCGGAAGGTTACCGTGGACCATTGCTTCAAGCTCTGCAGCTGCAGCGTTCGCACCCGTATAGTTGAGCAAAGCGTCAGCGAAGCTCAGGAGACTTAGGAGTGTGAATCCTGCATCGTGGGAGAGAGCCGCACCTAAGTTACCTCTAAGGTAAGGATTTCTGTCCTCAGTGGCGTTAATGGCGCAGAAATACCAGGCGCTTGTATGCCAGTATCCATACCATTCCTTCAACCACTCTGTCCAGTCATCCATATAGATGTCGAATGGTCTATACTTCTGCTCGTTGAGGCTGTGCTCTACCTTCGACATTATCGTTTCGGGGTCCTTGGCGTCCTCGAAGGTTCTCACGTATAGAGTTCTATACGGATAATCGTTAGGAAGCTCGACTCGTTCCTCTCCGACGGCCGTGTTATACTCCGTGATCTGCTTTGTCATCAAATAGCCTGTAGGCCTCACTGGTGCCTGATCAATGACGTCAGCCATAATGGTGACGTCCAGCGATCCAGTGACAAAGCCATCTGCACCTGCAGCCCTAATATTCGCTAGGTTCCAATCCAAGAGGATTTGAGGATTAGCGAATCTAGTGGGGTCGAAAGCTATTTCAGGGGATGCTCTTCCGATACCGAAGGGGATCTTGAAAACGGTTTTCTGCACTACATCAGGTCTCTCGTCGATTCCTAGTTGCTGAGACTCCTTATAGTGATAGAACTGGTTTGCCATGATCTCCTCTGCGTCGAGAGCCCACAATACATCTGATCCGTCAATAACTTGGATGCTATTAACGACGTCAAGCATGCTATTCTCAATGTTGCTGGTTGCACCATTTGTGCCCTCGAAGCTGATCATAAGATCCATGATCGGGTCTTTAATGTTGATGTCCTCGATGTGTGTACCTGCATCAGGCAGACTGTAGTCGCGCCGTAGATATGGCTGTCTCATTCTTACGACCATTTCAACACACCTAAGCTGTAGCCGCTAGTACGGCTAACCTCTTCTTGTGCAGCGCCTCGCCAACCTTCTGAACGATAGCATAGTTCGCGGGGCTACCTCTAGGACCTCTGTCCGGTATCTCCAATCCTTCAAGCACGCTCACATAGTCGGCGACTCCCTTCGCCATGTCAGCCTGAGCTGCAGCAACGCCGGGCGCATACCTGGCGACTCCTACATCTCTGACCTTGCGACCGAATTTCTCGGCGCCTGCACGCTTCACGCCTCCAACGAAGCGCTTTTCGATGCCTGCGACGCTGATCCCGGCCTTATAGGTCCCACCTGCAGCGATTGTATTGGCTTCCCACTCCGCAGCTGCGGCTGGAGCCTCTGCCTCATAGTATGAAGCACGGCCGGGTGTAACCTCAGCCCACTTCTTAGCTATTTCAGCAGCAGATTTTACGGTGATTCTTCTAACCATATAATTCACTACTATCGAAGTTTATACCCCTCCTTATATACCCTGATGGAAGGTTGATATGTGCGTACATCATGGAACCCGGAGGAAAATGTTTTAGGATTTACTAAACTACGCCGAGAGATAGAGCCGCGTTGGGTGAGCTGGTATATCAAGGAATATTATCCAGACGCCGAGGTGAGGCTTCGCTGTCCATTAGGACCAGTTCCCCTAGAATTACAGGAATTATATGGTCCAGCGAAGGCGGCTAAATTTTACCGTCCCTCGAGACCTGAAATCGATGCCCTCGTGATTCTTCCGGGTGCCCTCGTTCTCATTGAGGCTAAGATCTTCAAGTATATGGATGGGCTCGCTAAACTCCCTGTGTATAAGGCCTTGGTGCCAAAGTCGGCGGAGCTCATGGTTTTCTCGAATCTCCCTGTCTTAATGCATTTGCTTATCCCGAAGGCTATCCCTTGGGTTGTAGCTGCAGCTCCAGATATGGGTGTCGAGGTTAAAACGGTGGCGCCTGACTGGTTGCTCGAGATATGGGAGGAACGCGATAAGTATTGGCAGCCTGCAGCACGCATGAAGAGAGCAGAGCGTAAAGCGCTTCTCGCTAAACTAGGATTCCGCTAAGAAGTTGATCAAATATGAGTAGTAAGATGAAGTTAAAGCATTTAAAACCAAGTCAGATCCAAGTCCCAGAGGTGCGCGTCACCTCAATATGGAGTGTAGAAGAGTATGAGGATTTCGCGGGAACCATCGCGAAGGAGGGCATAAACCAGCCATTAAAGTGCATCCTCGAAGGTAAAACATACTGGCTCATTGATGGCCTGCATAGACTCCAAGAAGCAAAAGAGAGGAACATGCTAACGGTTCCCGTCGTCTATAAGGAAGGCCAGCTCGTTGATGCCCTCGTGGAAAACCTTGTATCAAACAGGCTTAGAGGGAGAACACCCGCCAGCGACGAGATAAGGTTACTGAAACATCTAAGAGATGAATACAGCTTGGAGCCCTGGCAGATCGCAGAGAAAACGGGTCTCCCCAAGGAAAGAATTGAGCAGCGCCTTCAGATAGGAACTGCAGCTCCCGAGGTTTTATCCTGCCTAGAGTTTGAACAGATCTCGCTAGGCGTCGCCTATCAGCTAAGCCGTCTCCCCAACCAATCCGGACAGATCGCCCTAGTAGCCCGATTATTACAGGCGACCCCACCTGCAACCATCAAAGAAGTTACTGGAATTATAGATCATGCCATCGAAATACAGGAGCAGATGAGAGAGATAAAAGCACCAGAAGTATCTCTTATACCTACTAAGACAATCAGCTGTCACCTCTGCGGAGAACGATATGAGGCCTCAGATATGAGAGGAATAAACGTATGCTCAACCTGTCACGGCCTCAGTCGAGATTATATACAGCAACTTAAGAAGCGTAGAGCTGTAGGCGGCACACCTGAGGAAGCACTAGCCCGGCGAATAGCCACAGATGAGGATATAGAAGAATCACGGATCGCCCTCGATAAAGCCAGGATGGCCTCACCATGACCCCGAGACTACACACGGGACAGGTGGGACCCATGAAACAAAAACGTACAATCAATCAATCATCAAAGATTCTTGTGGATGGGGTGGGATCTGACGTTAAATCTATTAGACAGGTGACGGGGACCCATCCTGTTTATCATTGCGAAGAATGCGGTGTAAATTTATATCGTAAACATCGGCGAATTTGGACCTCGAAGGATGAATCTAAAGTAAAGGTTTTGTGTTCAGCATGTTATTGGGATAAGGTGTACCAGAGTGACTCTTGAGAACTGGGTTAAATTACCGGTCGCTAAAGTGGTTTGCATGCACTTTAAGGATCACAGAATTACTGATCGAGTGATAACTGATCCTATGTTTAATATCCCCAGAACGGTGCAATCCTTAGTGTTCCTGGTGGATAAGGTCGATGGGAAGTCTGTTGATAAGCTGTATAGTGTAGTCTCTGAGAGATTGGCACAGGAATTTGAACCCTATCTCGAGGATGGTAGTTACAAGGGGTATAATTGGTGTCTGGTGAAGGATGCTGCAGGTTTTACAGCTCCAAGAGTCGCGAAGAGAACTAGGGTTTAGGAATATGAGTCTCGTATACCTCAACTATAGGGCAGTTCGGGTTCTCACATATCCAGCCATTATTCACCTTAGTTAATGGTAAACCACAGTATTCACATCTTTTAGTCACTCTTTTTCGCCCCCGGTTTATTCTCCTCAGTAGGCCCGAGGTATTTCACCTCTAAACCCATAAACCGGAACCGGGGATCACCACGCAGCTCAAGACTTGCGCCAATGTAATGATGACCCATCTTGAAGAGCTCAGAGAAGAACTCCTCCTGGTGCATCCGACCCTCAAACTCCTTAATGACAAGGATAGCATCAGTGATTAGATGCTGTTTTTGCTCAGGGAGAACCATTTTAACTTTTGAATCCTCAGAAATCGTCACACAAGGCACGCTAGGCACACTTGTATACCCTCTTTCTATATGATTATTCTTTGAGTCGGGGGTAGGAAGCGTGACTTGTGTGCCTTGTGTGACTCCTACCAATCGGATGCCGACCCAGCATCGACCTCGATGTCCCTTTATCTTCCTCGTGGACTCGCCGAGTCCGGCGATTCGTGGTTTGAGCTCGATAGTAAAGGTTCTCTGTGATACTGCGACGTATCCCTTATTTCTGCAGAATCGGTAGTATGCCTTGTAGACGTCGTCTTTGAGTTCTGCACCGCTTGTACTGGAGATGATCTCTGTCGCGATGAAGGCGGTGATCGGGTCACTCATGGTCTCATAGAGTTCCTGCATTTCATCGGCGCTGAGGGACTTGGTGAATTTTCCGTTCTCCTGGAGACGTTGAAGGCCTATGAGAGCCCAATTCATAAGGCCGCTGAGTTCCCCTGATGTGATAAGATTCTCGAGGATCTTAGTGTCACAATTATCACCCTCGAATGTGTTAGGGAAGGTGAAGAGGAGCCAGCGACGAAAGAAGGCACTTGTCATATCCGGGGTTGTGGGTAGCTGATTGCATAGGAATGTGAGTTTCGCATAGTTGGTGAAGTAGAAGGGGTCTCTATATTTCCTTTCAGCCATGATGCGGTCGTGGCCGGTGAGACTCTTGAATACACCTGTCCGTTTGAGTTCACCGCTGGCGATTTCTGGGCTGATATTCCCTAGTTTTAGGTATAGTTCGCTTGTGCTGAATTTGCCTTCAACGAGTTTATAGAGGTTGACATGGCTCACATTATCGGGTCCAAGGAAGGCGTTCATGATGTCCTGCAGTGTAGTTTTTCCGTTTGCTCCGTCTCCGATGAACATGGCGGCTTTATGGTAGATCATATCCCTGTGAAGGTGATAGCCTAGCCATTCCTGAAAGGTGTCGATAGCGTCAGGGATTACCTCGGCGAGGAATTTCAGTATCTCGGGGCACTCTGCAGCTGGATCATAGTTGACGGGTAGGGCGGCCTTGGCGTAATCCTGCCAGTTATGATCGGCGAGCTCCAGTGTGTCCAGGTTGAGGGTGCCATTCTTCATAACGATGAGATTCGGGTCCTCGACGAACTCCTCGGGTCGTATGTAGGTGTCGATCAGGGTGCCATATACGACCTCGTTGATATAGGCGGGTTTCCATCGCTTCCCGAGGGCCTCCTTGGCTATATCCTTGACGTGGGCGATGCCATTATCCTTCCAGATACCAAGCTCATGTTTGTAGTGCCAAATGACATCTCCGCCTTTAACAGTGATCGGGGTTTTCAATCCATTATTGATAGGGTCACTTGTGATAAGGTTGACGAGGCGCTCAGGGATGAATCTGTTCCTGTTGAAGAAGTCTTTGGGTTCACTCAATCCTTAGCGTCCTTCTTGGCCTTGATCTTCTTCCTGTTCAACAGATTCTTGTCGCGTCCGCCGAGGGTGATCTCATAGCCGTCAATCTCTACCACCTTGTAGCGTTCTATCTCCTGCACGAGTAGACGTGTCTCACTCCTTAGAAGTCCCTTCTGGTCGGTGGTGAATGCCCACGCCCATGAATCATCCGCGCTGGCGGGTTGCATACCCTTTTTCATCCATTCAATTACATGTATGTTGATTTCTGTCGGGTTGTTTGTCCGTCGGTCGGTCTGTCGGATTTTCCTAACGAATGGTGAGCCTCCTTCTTCTTGGTGAGCTGGCTGGTTGAATACTCCCTCAGCTGCTCTAGTTCTAATATCAGCGAGGAGATTCTCAATTCCTTCGAGGCGTTTCAGGAGCCATTCAGCTTCGATGGTTACGGTTTTTCCGCTCATTTCTCAGCCTCCAGGAGTAGTTTAGCGTCATCAGGGTAGGCTTCAATCACAGATCCATATCCAATAATTGTTTCACCGTCTTTTATCTCGAAGATGAATCGCTGTCCAACTCTGCCGATGTATCTGAGATCAGTCATTCCTCAGCCTCTTCTTTTTCTTCCGGTTGCCATCTTAACGCGTCAAGTAATTCCTGTATTTCGTCACTTCTTTTAACTGCTTTCTTGCTTAGGTTCTCCGTCCAGAGATAATATAATCCAGGTGTCATCAATATGAACCATATAGCCTCAAAGATTCCTTCATTCCACCGATTAAAGTTTACTATTACTCTCCAATCGGCTTGTATCGAACAGATCATCAGGAATAACATTAGGCTGTATGATGCGTAGAGTGTTACTATTGCTAATCCCTTTAACTCATGGTTTAGATTCAATTCTGTCATTCTTAGCCCTCAGTATCATTGAATTTCTTCCGTGCCTGAGATAGGGTTTCCATGTATGTTTTCAATGTCTGTGCTTTGCCTTCCTTGAATGTTTCCCATGCCTGAGTCATGGCTTCTTCGTATGTCTCTGGCGATTCCTCTGGTTTTGTCATGTCCAGGTACTTTAGAATCATATTTACCTGATACTCGATAGCCTCGGGTTCTAGATTATCGACCGCCATTGTCAATATGGCTGATGGATTCGCTAGGACCTCAGTGAGAAGCATTCTTGTTATGTTGATAGCGTCCTGTGTCTGCTCCTCAACGGTCATTTAGATTCATGCTCCTTTCGAGGTTCCTCCATGGTGAACATGGAGTTGTAGAGCTCCGGCGTGTCGCTCTTCAGTTTCTCCCGTATAGCGTCTCTGATAAAATCCGCCATGGTAACGTGGGCGGCCATCTGGAGATATTCACTGATCACCTTGTCCAGGTGCAATGTGATCCGGGTGCTGACAGTTTTATGCTCTATTGGCTTCAACCTTATTTACTCCTGTCTATTAACATATACAGAAGTATATATAAACTTAGGGGTTAGTGTTCTTATCCTTCTTCTGGATCTTGAAGGCCTCAACCAGAGCCTTAACGGGTGTCAAAGTCTCCGTTTTCTTCTTGTCACTCACCGGCGAACACCCTCACAGCCTTATGTTTATTCAACCATACGCCATCCAGCCAGATATTATAAGCCTCTTCATCCACTAGGATCACCCTCGCCATCTCCTCAACGCTGGGCCAATCCATCAAGTCATCGATATAGCCCTCTTCGAGGATCTTCAGGGACTTGTCTTTATAGCTCCGTGCGCGGTCCTCGTCAGCATCCATGATATGATACTGTATAATTTCTAAGGGAAGGTTAAGGAATTGCAGGCGAGAGGTG
>Ga0075115_10001497_pt1 | contig 11351 bp, 14 predicted proteins | sample AntAceMetag02UKH_FD_69785 | JGI IMG/M metagenome (GOLD analysis project Ga0075115, IMG submission 69785) | Saline lake microbial communities from Ace Lake, Antarctica - Antarctic Ace Lake Metagenome 02UKH | ecosystem: Environmental > Aquatic > Non-marine Saline and Alkaline > Saline | place... | reverse complement strand
ATAAACCCCTAGCTAGCTTGCCAGGGGTCTTATGTTTAATTAATCTATTATACTATGTAATAGTATTTAATGCAAGTATTTTGCCCTTTCTCCGATTTTCAGGTCTCCTCGAACGAACCCATAGACATAGCCGATACAAGTTGTTCGTACGGGGCAGGCGCTAGCGGCTCACATCCGCTTGCCGGAAAAGAATAGTATCAGTAGCTAGATCCTTCGTCGGCCTTGCCTCCTCAGAATGACAATAAGATTGTACAAACGGGGACGGTCCCAAAGGGGCCACCCCTAAGCACGAATTTTCGTGAATTTTATATCTTTTTTAATGAATCTGGCCTTCTCTTCCCTCATATTTATCGCACCAAGGCATTGATGTCGTGCTGCCTGAATTTAAGCCTTTTTCCCTTGCTGTACCTGCGGGGAATTCCGCTGTATAGTAAGCGCCTACGCAAAAGCATAAGCGCCATGGTTTAAGGCTATGGCATATTTTAAGGATATTTTCTTCTTTATTTATGAAAACAACATCTATAGGAAAACGCATAAAAAAAGTGTGTATCGCGCTACAGTTATCTAAAAGCAAGGCTTCGTTGTAGGGGTATGATTTAAAAAACATCAACCCCCTTAATCTCTGCCAAAATCCTTTTGCCTTAAGCATATTATTAAGGGGTAAACTTTTAAATTCTGTCATTTTAGGTCTTTGTTTTATGGAATATGAGTGTCAATACGGTTGATCTATCATCATCTGTTACGGCTACAATGCCCACTCTCTCACCTTTCCTTTGCATTACATGGAATGCCTGCTTGCCTTCAAGGGAACCTTGTTTCTCAAATGTATCCTGCCATCTATATGTTTTTAATTTATTGGTAATATATCTAACAGCGGCAGATGGAGTTTTGTAGTATTCATACATAAGCAGCGCGGAAGAATACCCGCCGCTAAAGGTCTCTTTACTTGTGATAAGCTGCCCTCGCATGTTCCCAAGAAATGGGTAATCCAAATAGAGCGAAGCGCCTTTGTAAGGCTTGCTTTCGTATGATAAGAGCTCTATCACTGTAACTTGGTCACGGTGATTATATGTAATGGTAAGCTGCTTTTCCTCACCATCAATATCACCAACCCACTTCCATATCGGATATGTATCTGAGAAAGGCTCTATATCAGAGTGCAGAAAAGAAGAATATAGTTTAATAACCTCATTAGGGGGTAATTTTGTGATAAACCTTGCCTCTATTATCAGATTACCTTCAAAAACAGATGCCCATATTGATCCGTCCTGTGCTATTCTTTCACCATACGTTATAAAGGGATCTGTCATCTTTCCCGGGGCATTGTTAATTACAGCCGCGAAAGAAACCCACGCGAAATTGATAAACAGGATTGCAGACAGTAATATTTTAGATATCTTTACCACGTACGCGTCTCCTCTATACTACCTTTGGCTTTTACAACAACGCTATCTCCAGAAAGCCATTCACCAAACATCTTGCGTACAGGTTCCCATGAGAGCCCTTTAAAAAGATACGGAAAGCTGTTCTTTATCTCTACCTGTACTTGTTTAAGAAGTATATTCTCATATACTGTTTTGGAGCTCTCTTTGATGCTAACAGAGACATTGTCGCTTGTAGAATTCCCAGCTACAGCCTTTCGCACCATAGTTTCTACCTGTGCCTTTGAATATGTTGACTTAAACCCAACGCCCCCCGGTACAAGGGTGCGAAGAGAATGGCTTCTTAGTCCAAGCCATACTGACATCTGGGTCTGTTGCTGTTTTGAGATAATGACTATCATCTGAAAAGCAAACAGAAATATCAGGAACAGTATAGGAAATATAAGTAAAAACTCTACAAATGCCTGCGCTTTTTTTTCTTTTATGGTCTTCATAATCAAAGCTTAAATTTTATGGTCTTCGCTTCCCAATAACAACCTGGTATACGCATTGAAGCAAGTCTTTCATCGTATCGCATCTTATCATTTCTTGGGTCTTTGGCAGATAGAAACCCCATCCAATATGGCCTGGCACATGAAAACGCCTTTATATTGGGAAACTTCAAGCCATCATCAAGCAATTTGTCACCTATTATTACAGGGCCCCTGCTTTCGTGCGGCCATTTAAATAGAGTTCTTACTAAATCTTTAATTGAGCCCTTAATATCTTTCCATACTACGACCACCTTTACTGTCTCTCTCACATCATCATGGGATCGGGCAAGAACACCTTTTAAGCCAGTTATATATCCTATTACTTTTGATATCCACTTGCCAACTATCTTATCCAAAAACTGCCAGCTTAAATCAAGCGTGGGAACACTAATAGGCGCTGCTATAACAGCACCATTTTCTATCGCGCCACGCTCTATACCCGCGATCGCAAGAGCTACTGCAGCATAAGATATGGCATCTGCTACTTTTTGAAGTTTTTTTATCTTCTTGAAATCTCCTGCCGATGCCGCAAGTGCCACGAGTATGCCAGGCGGTCCGAATTTAGCTCCTTTTTGAAGCCTGTTTATAATGCGGGCATAGAGCACCATAATGGTGTCATTAATAGGGGTTATTAGCATAAGGCACTCTGCCTGCGCTAAAGCACCATTACGCGCAGCGGCATCTGCCGCGGTCTGCATCCTTATGTAGGTGTTTGAAGAGATGCCTACATTTAGTGTTATAAATACCGAGGCTATGAGCAGTATTACAACAAACGGTATCATAACAAGGGTCTGCCCTTTATTGTCCCTTATAAAAACATGCCTCTTCTTATGGAAGTCCATATACTCACTTATTCCATTGTCATGGCGCATCGCGCCTTCATCATTATTTTGTTTCCTTGCCTGTTTGGGAAAAATTGCATCACTAAAGGCATAGGCATAATAGCATAATATGCCTCAAGCCGAAGCTCTATCGGCTTTCCATATTCAGGTGCCTTTGATACCTGTCTGCCATCAGAGTATAATTTTATATCGTGGACACTTATATCTCTTCCCAGGGCGGGTTCAAGAAACTGCCTTGCCTTTTCAATGGCATCATTTTTCGAATATGTAACAACATATTTACGGCACGCGGCATAAGCGGCGGTATTTAACATGAGTTTGGCGTTTCCCATTAGTGATAGTTGTATAACAAAAAATATTATACCAAGAAGTATAAGCACAATTAACAAAAACTCAACTACGGTCTGCCCTTTATTGTTAAAAAGAATTGGCATTCCCTTGCTTTTCATTAGTAAAGGCCTTTTATTAATATGAAAATCTTTTAAAAGTTTCTTTTATGGTGGGGTTAAAGTCATACAAATAGATATATTTTTTTGTTGCTATACCAAAACCGCGGCTTAGGCCGGCTGTGATAGTCATCATGGCAAGAACAAATATTGAAAGAATAAGGACAAACTCAACAAACGTCTGCCCTTTTATCGAAGATGTTTTTCTCTTATGTTTTAGATTTGCTTTCTTCTGTAATCTCGCTGATAACAGCTTCATATTCTTCTCTCATATCCTTAAGCTCTTTCATGTTTTGAGGCAGGCTATCTTTTTCCCCAGTAAAAAAATCGCTGCTGGGAAAATAAGCGCTTCCTGCCTCACCGCCTTCGTTATACAGTGCAGGATACCCTGACACCTCAGTTGTCGTTGTATCAGAAAGCGATTCATAATCCCACAATTCAAATATATCTTTATAGCCTACATCTTTTACATTGTTTATAAACACATCGCCTTTTCGTCTTAGTGTGAATAATAGCTTACCCTGCTCCGCGGCAAATACCAGTATGTTTGCATCACGCTGGCTTACCCTCAATGTAATTGTATTGTAAGATTCGCTTTGAAATGCTTTTGCGATTTCAGATCCTGGCGACTGCGCTGACGCCATTTCAAAGGCCTCGCTGGTTCCGGTAACATTGGAGCCTACTGCAAGCACAAGCGCATCCTGCATCAGTACCTTGACAATAGGCTCTATTTCAGAGTAATCCTGCCCTGGAACATTAAAGCACCCTATTATATCTACGCTGTCACCCGGCCTTATAAGCCCGCTTATGCCGCTTACTTCGTCTACGGCTATCGATATTGCTCTCTGATTTATATTAAGCTTGCTTGCAAGGTGCCTTTCATCCTGAAGCATAATATTGGACCAGAGTATTGCCTGATCTTTCTTTATATTGACAAGGGTTCTTTGCCCTATTAGAAACTTTTGATACCGTTGGGTAACAGCGTCAAATCCTAGGTAAGCCTCAGGTACATTTTTTATCTGAAGCATGCTTTCCGTGATAGGTGTATTCCCCGCAATATTTGTAACCGCGAATATTACGGGTACAAGTTTTCCTCCGGAGACGTCGACTATCTTATCCTCAATATAGACATTTACCAATAGTGTTGCCAAAAGTCCGGCTAATATGGCAATTGACATAATTACCAGCTTTTGTTTTGCGGGTAAAATCCCATCTTTCTTCTGCTTTGTTTCGTTAATATCTTTCATAAGTGTTATTTTCCTCCTATGCTTATATATTTTTCTTTTGCCCAAATATAGTCATCATTGGCAGGATCGACTATAAGATTCATTATCTGTGCTAGCAAATCTTTTGCTTTTGTCTTGTTGCCGACTCGTATTGCTATATAAGCATTATTTTTGAGATAATCTACTTTTGTCCTGATAACGTTGGCAACCCTGACAAGGCTATCCTTACTTTTCTGATATACCTCAGGTTGCGGTTCCATTGATTCCAGATCTGTAATATTTTTGCAGAGCTTAAGAGCGGCCTTTGAAAGGTTGCTATAGCTTGTTTCGCTTGCGTCTTCAAGTTGCCGCGCTACCCTAATGTTGTTTCTTGCCTCAGCTATTGCACACACAAAGTCCTCCTCAGCGTATAACTCTTTTTCAACGTGTTTTTTTTCTGAATGAACACGCCTAAATTTAGCCTCTTTTACCAGAAACAGTCTAGTTGTCATAGCATTAACCAAAAGAAGGGCTATAACTACCGCTGCTGCTATTGTTATCTTTCTCAGTATTTTATCGTTTATAATTGCGTATCTAATCATTAACTTATCGGAAAGAAATGGTGAAAACGGGCTTTTAAATCTCAGTTTAAGATTATTTACGCTGATTAACTCATCCGGCTCAAGGATCTTCTCTGTAAAATGCTGGCGGGATATCATAAAACCTTTTTCTGTAAGCGACCTCAGGACGCAGATATTATTCTTTTTTATAACAAGTAATTCCTGCGCGGCAATATCATAGTCCGGAAACGCTATATCAGAGCTTGAGCCCGATCCTATTGTTGTTGTATCTTTATTAATAGGAATCTTCTTATCGCTCTGCTTGGCTGATTTTACTATCAGGTACATCTTTTTATTATCGGAAACATTGGCAGCTTGAGACATTAATCACCTTACATCTTATAGATGGCTTTTAAAATCATGGGTGCAAAAATAATTATAAATACATTAGGCATTATCAAAAGCAGCAAAGGCGCAAGCATTTTAACAGGGGCTTTTTGGCCCAGCTCTTCAGCCATATTAAAGCGCCTCATCCTTACTATCGAGGCCTGGTTTTGTAGTATCTCTGACAAAGATGTGCCCATCTTCTCAGACTGAATGACCGCATTTGTGAAATCAGAGAGTGTGTTACAGCCTAAGCGCTTTGCCATTGACTTAAGGGCAATAGGCCTTGGCACGCCGAGATCCATCTCATGTTTTACTCTGAGGAATTCCCCCGCTAAGAGATTTCCCTTATTCCCCTTTACATATGTGTCTATTGCCCCGCCAAAATCAACACCGGCACTTACAACCAAAGCTAATGTATCAAGAGCATCCGGCATAGCTCTAATTATTTTATTGTGGAAAGTTTTTATGCAGTCCTTAAGCCAAAGATCCGGCAGTAGAAAACCAAAACCCATTATTATCGCATATGGTAAAATGGCGCGTAAATCCACAACAAAGAAGAATATTAAAAAAAGCAGGACAGGCGCGAGTTCTTTTATGGCAAGAAATTCATCGCATGTTAGCTTTTTTGAGAGCCCTGCCTGGATCAATAACTCATCATATTTTTTTCTGTTTTTATCCACCCATTTAGATATAAACCACACCCTTTTGCTCGCGTCAATAGTAATCCGCAGTAATGTCTTTAATGGCAGCGTACTTTTTTTATCTGTGCTGTTATCTTGGCTTCTTAAAGCCTTGGAAAAGACTTGTAAATAAGCAGTCAGGATATACCAGGCGAGAATGCTTACAGCAGAAAATGTAAATATATTTGTAATGAGTTTTATCATTATATATCTATCGTGACTATTCGTTTAATTACAAAAAAAGCAATCGTTTCCATAACTACCATAACAGCTATAAGTAGTTTGCCTATAAAAGTTGTTGTGAGTACATAGATATAGCTGGGATCCATTACAAAAAATAAAACCCCTAATGCTATCGGAAGAACGCCAATAACAATTCCCTGTGCCTTTCCTTGCGCAGTCAAGACGTTTATTTTTGCCTTTATGCGCTTTCTGCTCTCAATTGTTTCTGAGATTTTAGCAAGCGCTGCTGGTAGATTAGTGCCCATTTTCATCGAGATAGTCATCGCCTTTGTAGCAAGGTTAACGTCAGTGAGCTGAAGACGTTGGTTGAAGCTATCCAGGGCCTGGCCTATTGTCATGCCTAGTTTTAGCTGCCGTGTTATTATGGTAAATTCTGTGCTCATAGGGGTAGGAATTGAATTGGTTGTTTCAGCAACAGCCTGAGGCAGATTAAGGCCTGCCTGCATTGAATTAGCTATTGCCTTTAAGCAAGGAACTAATTGCGCGTCTATAGAATTTAGATATTTTTTTCTGTATGATTTAATAACCATATCCGGTATAAAATAACCCGATATGATAGATATCAATAGAATAACTATGCCCATATCAAAGGCAGTACTTATCGCGAGGCCTATAGCCCCAAATAAGACCGTGCTGATATATCGCAGGTTTTTTATATTAACATTATTTAATGTAAAATACTGAAGTTGACTTATGAATGAACTCATCTCAAGAAAATACCTGCTTTTAGTCTCCGCAAAAACCTTTGCCAGGCTGTTTAAATTTAAAATGAAGAAAAGCACTAATGACGTCCACACCAGCGTCATTGCCGCAAGATAAAGCATATTAGATGTTATACTGCTAAACATTTTACCCCTTAAAAACCTCTTTTGTATATTCAAGCCCGCTTAGTTTGATCTCATCAAAAAAGCTAGGCACGTATCCTGTGGCTGCGTAATCCCCTATTATTTTTCCGTCCTTTGCTAGGCCTTTCTTATTAAATACAAAGATATCTTCTATATCTACCCCATCGCTTTTCATGCCGATAATCTCACTTATGCATACGACCTTACGCGAACCGTCACTTAAGCGTGATAACTGGATTATTATGTTTACCGCGGAAGATATCTGATGGCGGATAACAGCAACCGGTAGTTCTATGCCTGACATCATTACCATTGTCTCGAGCCTTAATATGGAATCACGCGTACTGTTAGCATGCACTGTGGTTAAAGAGCCGTCGTGCCCGGTATTCATTGCCTGAAGCATATCTATTGCTTCACCACCACGGCATTCTCCTATTACAATCCTGTCCGGACGCATTCTCAGGGCATTTTTAACTAAATCCCGGATCGTTACCTCGCCTTTACCTTCAATGTTAGGAAGCCTTGCTTCAAGCGAGCCGAGATCCTCATGCGGGAGCCTCAACTCAGCTGAATCTTCAATTGTTACGATTCTTTCATCTTTAGGTATGTAGCTGGAAGCAATATTCAAAAAACTTGTTTTTCCGCTTCCCGTTCCACCGGATACTACTATATTTTTACGCAGTTTTACACAGACTTCGATAAATTTCATGATATCGTGTGTTACAGTGCCAAAATTAACAAGATCATCAACAGTGAACATCTTTTTAGAAAACTTTCTTATGGTTATCATAGGCCCCTGAATAGAAAGAGGCGGTATAATGGCATTTACCCTTGAGCCGTCTTTCAGCCTGGCATCAACCATTGGCATGCTTTCGTCAATTCTCCTGCCTATGGGTGCTACTATTCTTGATATAATATTTATTACATGCTCATCCGATGTAAAAGAAAGGTCCGTTTTTTCTAATTTGCCTGAACGCTCAATAAAAATATTATCTTTATTATTTACCATTACTTCAGTTATAGTTTCATCAGCCAGCAAAGCCTCAAGCGGCCCGAGCTTTAGGGCTTCGTTAAGTATGTCGTTCTTTAATTTATCCGGTTCTATGCTTTTTGGCAGATGTCTTGCGGAGATAATAGCATCTATTATTGCCGAACATTTGTTCCAGAGCTCATCTTCAGCTATATCTTCAACTTTTATTCGCTCCTGTTCCATCTTTTCTATGAGACCAGAGTGTATAGATTGCTTAAGATTCAGATAAAAAGACCCCGCTGTTTCTTCTTCTATATCTACAAAGCACAGGGTATATTCGCCTATCTTAATAGTGTCTTTTGTTGAAATGACGGTTGACTGAATAACCATTTCGTTCACAGTTACATTATTTTTTTTGCTTAGGCTTAAGATTGCGAAGCGCTCTTTATCTTTGATAATTCTCGCGTGTTCCGAAACTATGTCAGGAGAATCAAGAACTATGTCTGAGGTTGAGAGGCTTCCTATAGATAGCACACCATCAATTAAAGGTACACTTTTGGTAGGTTTATCCTTGTGGGTGATTTCGATATATTTCATGAACTATCTTTAAGTATTGTTTGCAGGCACACTTATATCTTTGCTCATTAGCAGCTCTACCTGTTTGCCGGGAATAATATTGGATTTTATAGGTGTGTTTTTTTCAGCCTCAGATTGAATTAGAATATGTGGTGTAATGAATATAATTGTCTCAATCTGCGTTAATTTCTTGCTTTTACTGCTAAATAGTTTGCCGATTACGGGAATATCCCCAAGCAAGGGGACTTTAGAAACAGCATCTGATATCTCATAACCGAGAAATCCCGCTATGGCAAAGGTGCTGCCGCTATGTATCGTTATATTTGTATCAGTAGATCTTGTGCGTAAGGCCGGGAAACCGCCAATTGCGTTTGAATGATCAAGGTCGCTTACGGATGCCTGCATGCTAATAAAGACCTCTGTATTAGTTCTCACTGTTGGGGCTATGTAAAGCTCTGTTCCGTACTTTTTCCATTCAACTTCACTTGAAACCGCATTTATCTGCGCTATAGGTATTTCACCGCCGACTAAAAAATTGGCCTGCTTGCCGCTTTGTACAACCAGCTTAGGCGTCGCGAGAAACTTCGCTTTTCCTTCCTTGATAAGCGCGGAAAGCCTGAAGTTTACGTTTTCCATATCAACGAGCCCGCTATACTTAACATCTCCGGGGTTTTCGTAATCTATAGAACCCTTTGCGCTTATACTCCATGGGCCATCACCAAACCATTCTATGCCAAGGTTTGATGAATCAGTGTGTATGATTTGGACTACCTTTACATCTATCTGGACTTGGGTGCTTTCACTTTCTGTGGATGAGAGTTCTTTTCCTTTAGCCCCATAACGCACATTATCAACCACATCATCTTTGTACATTAATATAATTTGCTTATAACGTAGATATGAATCTTTATTTTCTATATTACCTTGCAGGATTATTTTTTCTCCTTTTGTGCATACGTCGATATCGCCGAGAGATTTCATATATTTTTGTAGTTCTTGAGCAAGCACGTCAAGCGTGTAATTTGCTGTTACAGATATATTATACTGCTCTATCTCGCCGGATTCATACTGCACAAACAGATTTGTAAAGCCCGGGCTTTTTGCCCTTACAACCAGCAGCCTTTTCTCCCCCATAAAAAGCCCGACAACATCCGAAGTGCCTATATTTATGCGGGATGCCACATCCTTAAGCTGAATTGTCGTAATATCTCCGACTGAAAGAGTTAGAGGGGGGTTTCTGATGCCTTCTGTTTGGGCATGAGAAAAGTTTTTGGTAGGAAAAAATATGACTGATATAATTATAGCTATACAAATATAACTATAGCGCTTATGCCTAGAAGGTTTTGCCATATTTTCCATATATACGTTGGTTAATCTTGGTTTGTTGCCGTTGGTTAATTACCAGCTTGTTGCTTCCCCTACTTTTGCCGTAGCCTTTGTAAAGCCTTCACCTATTTTAGTTCCGAATGCTTTTACTAATGCAAAGATTAATAGTGCCACTAAGCCAATTATAAGAATATATTCTACGAAACCTTGCCCTTTTTTGTTTGATATTCTACTCATATTTGTTTCCTTCTTTCTTTGAATATGGGTTAACTGTATTAACGAATATTTAATTTTGATTCCATTTTTGATATCCTTGCCTCTATCTTTGCATCTCTTGCGACTATCTGATTGGTTAATTCATTGATATCGCAAGAATAGTCATGCGCTGAATAAGCAAGATACGCTCCGATAAGAAACATTAAGACAAGTACCACTATGACACCCTTTTCGAATTTCTGTCCCATAAAAACACCCCCTTTACACAGTTTTATTTTTATCGATCTTTTTGCTCTTTATATATTAATGTTAGGTTAGCATCAGAACTATTCATAGTCAAGAGAAAATCTTTTTTATGATAAAGTTTTTTTCTTGCTTTGCATGGGTATTTTTATGTTTTTTGTCTGAAGAGTTCCCCTCTCCATAAACAGCTGTTTTTGCTCCTATTTTTAGGTCCCTCCCAAAAGTTCTCGCCAGCGGTTCACATCCGCTTGCCGGAAAAGAATAATAATATATTACTCCCCCAACTCCTTACGGTAAAACAACTACAACCTATTCCCTAAACTTCTCCAAGTCTTTAAAGGCACTGCTAATAGTGGCCCTATGGAGGTCAAAGCGCTTACCAATCTCAACATATGTCATAGAATGTATATCCTCTCCCTGATCCTTAAGTAATGCTTCTATAAGAAGAAGGAACCTTAAGCGCGTGCTTAGTTCAGCGTCTTTTAGCTGGATAAGCGAATCAGTGGGCATAATAAGGGTTTTACCCGGGATATCAGTAAGTGTTATGGCAGCGTCTTTTCCATGAAAGAATGTGACTTTGATAAGATGGTAATCGTTTTGTAGCTCTTTTAAACCGTTAATTACTTCCTTCCTTAAGGCGCTACTAGTCAATGAAACAGGCAAACGCAAGCTTAAAGCCATATCCTCTAAGCAGAGGAAGAACTCCTTCTTCCTTGTGGTCTGGCTATGGGCTAGGAGTATACAGTAAAGCTCCATAGTGAAGTTAGAGCGCTTAGTAGCCATGCGATGGAAGTATTTATTATTTAAGATAAGCTCCTTAGGAATTTTTAGAGTTTTAGGTAGGTTCTCTATATAAGCAGGGGTATAGGCCTCCTCTTCCAGATAAGCAGGAGGCAT
>Ga0075115_10001486_pt1 | contig 11389 bp, 11 predicted proteins | sample AntAceMetag02UKH_FD_69785 | JGI IMG/M metagenome (GOLD analysis project Ga0075115, IMG submission 69785) | Saline lake microbial communities from Ace Lake, Antarctica - Antarctic Ace Lake Metagenome 02UKH | ecosystem: Environmental > Aquatic > Non-marine Saline and Alkaline > Saline | place... | reverse complement strand
CCTTCTGCAAAACAGGCCGTCGTCGACAAGGCGCGCAACAGGATCGCGCGTGAACTCAAGTCGCTCATACCCAGGCTGCAGAGGAGTCAGTTCTTCAGACAGGTCGACTGGACCAGCGTAAAGAAGGATGTGGACGAAGCAACCGTTGAAGTTGTCCCAGAGAAAGAGGCGGGCAAGGAGGACTTAGAGCTCGCATACAGGCGTCGCCTTTTGGAATCCGAGCGCAAGGATTACTGGAATCAGTTCGACCGAGGTCTGCTGAGCAGCGATACGGTCAAGGTGCTGGTGGATTCGGTCGAGCACATCCTAGACGTCTATCCCAACTTGCATCCGCGCCCTCGCCTTCAAAAACTTTTCGGATCTACTCCATTTATGATGCGCTTCAGACATTTGCCCGTGATAGGTCGCTGGGCGGATCGCCAGTCGTTTAGGAAGTTTGCTGTGCGCTATGAGGCGGAACGAGGTTTCATCCGGGCGCAGGTTCAGGTCATGATGGCCTATGTGTCACAGCTTGCGCCCAACCGTGATGTAGAGCAGGCTGTGCGCGAAGAGATCGTCGCCAACAAGCGCGAGACGATGATGGGCATCGAGAAGTTTAGAGATGAACATCCCAAAATGATCAGCGGTCTGGAGACTCGCGTGGCCAAGCGCATTCTCCTCAATCAGGAGCGTGGCGAGATCCTTGGGATGGTCGAGTTGGGTGTCTTGGACGAGGCTGAGTCGGAGAAGATGATAGAAGAGATCGAGCATCGTATGCAGGTTCTGAATAAGGCCTACTTTGAACCCAAAGTCATTACGCCCACGCGAGCGCAGGAGCTGCGACGTGTGAGGTGGCTGTCCGACCTTTCCGAATCGACGCTCGAAAAACTGGCTGCAGGCATGGGTGCGCAAGCTTACAAGAGTGGTGAGGTCATAACGCAGCAAGGCGCTAAGGAACATTCGCTCTGCGTGATCATCAAGGGCGTTGCGACCGTTGCTAGGGACGAAGAGATTTTCGAAGTTTTGGGGCCCGGCAGCGTAGTCGGCGAGAAAGATGTTGTGACGGGTGATGAGCGTTCCTCAACGGTGAAGGCAGTGACTAGCGTTGAAACCCTATGGCTTACGGCGGATGGTGTGCAGTCGTCTGCTGAAACAGATCCCGATCTCAAAGCTGCTCTGGGTAAAGTGAAGGGCGCTCTTAAAACTTAACGATATGATATCGAACAAAATAAAAACCCCGGCACCATAAGGTACCGGGGTTTTGTTTTTTGGTTTCAGGATTACTTACGATACAACTGTAACGTTTGCTGCCTGTTTACCTTTCGGACCCTCGACTACTTCGTATTCGACGACCTGGTTTTCACGAAGGGTTTTGAAGCCTTCACCCTGGATTGCCTGAAAGTGAACGAATACATCGTCTCCACCTTCGTCTTGGGCGATAAAACCATAACCCTTTGCATCGTTAAACCACTTCACTGTTCCTCGTGCCATACTGCTCATCCTTTCGTTCGGTGCCTGGCAACTCTGCACAAAAAAACCGCAAGTCAGTTTCATGACCTGCGGCGAGCGTAACCATTACGTTGTGCTCCCTGCCAAACAACCATGAATCTTGAGCGGCTTTATAGCGGATTCGCTGAGCGGGCGCAATGCATTTAGAAGCGGGCACCACAAATATGCAATAATATCAAGTGGATAGAGGTCCATTTTTCTTGTCATTTTTGCGATTCTACTTTTGATATTCTGGCGATTGCCTTTTTGTCATCTTTCGTCAGCACTTTGTCACTGTAGTCCGGGTTGCGCGTATACCACCACTGCTTGTCGAAATATGCCTGCAGTTTTTGATCTTTGAACATGCGTCCGTACTGCGCGAAGATCGTGTTTCGAAAACGTCTGAGTTCGTCGGCGCTCTTTTTCTGCAGATCCTTGTCGGGTTGATCGGACATGTAGAGCATTTTATAGATGAGCGTCCATCGTATGAAGTTGATTCCCGTCTGCATGCAGATGTGCATGTCTTCCGTCGGCTTGAAGTTCTTCAAGTCCCAGGTGTATTTTCTGTTCTTCCTTTTACCGATCGTTTTGATTCCTTTTGGTTTTGGTTCGAGGTAGGGCGCGGATTCGGTTTCAAGTTCATTGCAAAGCTTGGTGATCTCATTTGGCATGACCTCTAAAACTGATCTGCCGATCCGGCCTCCCTTCCACATGCCGCCAGTTTTTAGGACGTACGAAGCCCACGAGTATCCCATGGCGTCGTGCGTGATGCCCGTCGTGTAGGTATGCCGAACCTTGACCGTCTCGTTGGGCTGAAAGGTCATGTTCCATATGTAGGCGTCTTTGTAGTAGAAGCCTTCCTTTGGATTCGGCGCGATCTTTGTTTTCTTTGTGGATACCAGTTTCCCGCGGATCCATACCTTGAAATCATACACGAGTGGATCGCCGACTTTTGGGTCGCGTCCCTTAGGTGAGGAGACTGCATCCATCTCATCGCGCACGGGAAAGGGGAAGCCCATCGTGAGTGTTACGGGTTTGTTGGAAGAATTGGTGAACGTGAAGTCGCAGTTTATGTGCCAGCTGTCAGCTTGGCCCTCGCGCGTTATGTCGCCGCCCGCGATGACGATGTGTTCGTCGACCATTGCCACGTCACCGGTTTTAATCGGCATCGGCGATGCGCCCGACCCGCCAAAGGCGGTGTCATTGGCATGCGCGGTCGTAGTGCTCAGAGTGAAAGCGATGAACAGTGTGATGAGGTATCTTTTCATGAAGCCTCCAGTGGTGGCTAACGTATACCTATTGAAATAATGTTCAAGACCTGAAAGGATGCGCGCCATGGCTATCTTAATTGACTCAGCAGATCTCAAACAAATCGACGAGGCGTTTGGTCTAGGGTTCGTCAAAGGCGTGACCACCAATCCGCTCCTCATGGCTAAGACCGAGAGTGAGTGGCGAAAGCGCCTCGGCGCCGTTTTGGAGAGAACCAAAGGACCCGTCTACTATCAGCTCGACGATCCGTGCGAGAAACATTGGGAAGGGACCGTGCGCTCTATTTACGGAACATCGCCCGAGCGAATGGTCGTTAAGATACCTGCTAAGTCTGAACTCTTTTCGCTGTGTGCCAAGGTGGCAAGCGATGTGAACGTCTGTATGACGGCCGTGTATTCCGAGGCCCAGATGATCGCCGCAGAGGAAGCGGGAGCGCAGTGTGTCGCGGTATATGTAAATCGCGTCACTCGTTTTAGGCGCGAAGGTCGGGGAAATTTTTCATGCGATGGTCCGGGCTTGGTATCGCGCATGCGTGAGCTCATCGACAGGCACGGTATGAAGCTCAAGATTCTGGCGGCAAGTCTCAAGTCGCCGGAGGAAGTCGTCGCAGCCATGGTCGCTGGCGCTCATGATATCACCACCACGCTCGACGTCCTAAAGGGTCTTGCCCAAAACGACCTTTCCGACGAAGCGACCAGGGAGTTCGAAAAAGTCCTGCCTGTCGAGTGAAATAAACGTTAAATCAGCTAGTTAGAGGGTGGCCGGTCTCAAGGGCTTCTTTCTTGAAATTGAAATTCATCTGGGCTAAGGTCCGCCGCCCTTGAAGGAATGGGCGTTTAGCTCAGCGGGAGAGCGCTACCTTCACACGGTAGAAGTCACAGGTTCAAATCCTGTAACGCCCACAAAAGAGCGGGTAAAAGGTCAATGGTGAAGGGTAAAGAGAGAACTGAAGTATGCGCCTATAGCTCAGTGGATTAGAGTGTCTGCTTCCGGAGCAGAAAGTCGCAGGTTCGAATCCTGCTAGGCGCGCCAACGATCGCTTCGCGATCGTCGTAATTCGTTTTTCGTAGTTCGTATTTCGGGATTATAACTGACGACGTACGAAATACAAAAAACGAAATACGAATTCGCCGAAGGCGAATTTTGGGGCACTAGCTCAGCTGGGAGAGCACCACGTTCGCAACGTGGGGGTCGAGGGTTCGAATCCCTTGTGCTCCACCAAATAAAAAAGGGTCACCGAGAGGTGGCCTTTTTCTTTGATCAAGTACGTGACTTCGAACTCCTGCCCGAAAGGCACCTGGTTCAACGTCACGTAATGAGGTTGCATAAATGAGCATCATATCCTCGAAATTCACTAAAAATGATAGTTTCAACATGTGTTGAAACATGTAATTACTCTGAAATATGATCAATTATCGCTATATATTCATTATTTTATTGAATTTCAACGTTTGTTGAATACAATAGAAACTATGAGATTGGATAATACAGAAATTGAATTTCAGTCAAAGCTGACTGAAATATTCTCAAGTTTTTTCTCTGATATTCCCTCAATTCAAGGATGGGAACTCCTTGAAAACCTTCCCACCAATGCGAACATAGCAAGGGCAGATGCCGTCGTTGAGGTTCGATTTAAGGATTGCACAATTCGACTCTTGATAGAAATTAAATCCTTGGGGCAACCGAAGCAGGCTCGCCATGCAGTAAACCAGCTTCGTACCATCTCCTCGCAAGAGGTTCGATCATATCCTGTTTTCATCGCCCCTTACATATCACCCGCAACGGCAGAACTTTGTCGCAAAAGTGACATAGGGTATGCCGACTTCGCTGGTAATTGTCGGCTCGCTTTCAATGATGTTTATATCTTTCGTGAAGGATGCTCGAACCCCTATATTTCCAAGCGCAAGCTCAAGTCACTCTATCAACCTGCCGCCTCACGAGTACTGAGAGTACTTCTCGCTAATTCAAAGAAAGCATGGAAGGTCGCCCAGCTTCAACAAGAGGCAAATGTTAGCATAGGTACCGTATCGAATGTCAGAAATGCTTTGCTTGATCGTGAATGGATTCAAAAGGGAATCGATGGCATTCAATTGAGCGACCCAGGGAGTCTCTTGAATGATTGGTCGAACCACTACTCTTTTCGTAAAAACACAATCTATGACTTCTATTCGCTCAAGAGCATTGCAGAAATTGAAAATGAAATCGCTGACCAAGGTGTCCAATACGCGCTTACGGCGTTTTCAGCAGCTGCTCGTTGGGCGCCATCGGTAAGGTCAAATCGTGTATTTGCATATATCAGTAAGGATATTGAAGTTTTAGCCGAAAAACTAAATTTAAAAAGTGTTCCCAGTGGCGCGAACGTAACGCTTCTGAAACCTTACGACGACGGTGTTTATTATGGTTCTGAAATGATGAATGATGTGCGAATCGTTGCACCTATCCAAACATATCTTGATCTCATGAGCCTTAGAGGACGTGGCGAGGAAGCAGCTCAGCATTTACTTGAGAACGTCATACAACAGCAATGGTAAACAAGAATGATTACAATACCGCGATGGTTCAAGCAGCGCATTCCGTGCTGCTCGAAGTAGTGCGCATTTTCGGTGAGTATCGTGACAGCATCGCTGTCGTCGGTGGTTGGGTGCCGGATTTAGTAATGCCGAACGCGCCGGAGCATCATATCGGATCCATCGACGTTGATCTAGCTCTTGACCACCATGTTTTGGAGGAAATTGGCTACGAAACGCTCAAGGAACACCTCATCGAAGCCGGTTATCGGCCGGATGAAAAACAGAAGTTCAGATTTTGGCGTGATTTGGATGCGAACAGCGCAGTAGCAGTTGACCTGCTCGCCGGTGAATATGGGGGAACCGGAAAGAATCGTCGTCACCAGAGAGTGCAAGATGTGCTCGCACGAAAGGCGCGTGGCTGTGATCTCGTTTTTGACTTGTTCACTGAAGTAAAAATAGAGGGTACGCTGCCGGACGGAAGAAAAGATACTGCCACGATACGAGTTGCAAATATTGTTTCATTTCTGGCCATGAAGGGTATGGCATTAGCCGACCGCGATAAGGAAAAGGATCCCTACGATATTTATTTTTGTCTGATCAATTATCCCGGCGGTATCAAGGGTCTTGCTGAAGCCATCCTGCCGCATATTGGCAATGAACTAATACGCGAGGGTCTTTTGAAGATCAAAGAGAAGTTTCAATCACCCGATCATGTTGGGCCTGTTGGAGTAGTAGCTTTTCAAGATATAACCGATCCTGAGGAACGGGCTCGCATCACACGCGACGCCTCCGAACGTGCCCTAGCACTGCTTGAGAACCTTGGCATGTAGATTTTTTTTTAGTTTTGGGCAAAGAACGATACCTCTTCCTTAATCTCAACCATCGTAAACAGTCCTTATTCTCCTCATTTGATACCCTTATATGCCAATACTGAGTAAGGCCAGCAGGTCGTGTGAGGTTTTTCACTTTCACAACTGCAAGCTACTTGTCATAGCTATTATTCAGCACCCGCTGCATTTGCTCCATCTCTTGGATTATAGAGAATAGACAATTTATATTGTATTTCGTCATAAATATTCGCTCTTGATAATATCACGGCAAGAGTAGAAACTACCGCAGGCTGTTAATTTTTGTAGAAAGGTTCTCCAATGGATTGGAACTGGTATTTTAGCTCAGTAGCACAGTCAACAGCTGCTATAGTAGGAATCTTTGCTGCTTTTATTATTACTAAAATTGTAAGTAATCAGGCAACGTTTGTTCAAAAGCGAAGAGAGCTACAATCTCTGTTAGTAAGATCAGGGATGTTAACTAAGCAAGCTAAGAATAGATGCTACGGATGGTATAATGATCGTATACGAGAAAAAACTCTTCACAGATTGGATGACTTATTAGATGACAATCCCAATCTCTCCCCATCTGAATGTTACGATAGTATGCGTTTTTCGCCATATGATCGAAAAGTCGATATTCTAGCATTTATTCAAATAGAACTCGACAAGCGAAATAATCGAAGGCGCTCGTGGAACGGTGGGCCCGCGTTTCCAAGCTCAGGCGATGGATCATCTGATGAAAGAGAATTGATTGATGCGGTGCGCATTGAAGTTGAACAGCATATAACAACCATCGGTCATTTCTTAGATGAATGTTCTCAGAATCCTGAATCTTCGCGCTTAATTGGTATTGTAATTGCAGTATTGATTATACTGTTTTTTGTTGGGGTTGTTTGGCCACTCGGGCTCCTTCCAACCGGTAACGAATTTTATCTAGTGATATCATTAAGGGCTATTTTCGACAGCCTGACATCTTTCAAGGGAATCATGTTGGGAATTATATCATTTCTATTTTCGGGAATGCTAACAGTATTTGCCTTTATAAACAGGTCGTTGAAATTCAAGAAGGGAGAGCTTGAAAGCCTAAAGAGCTATATGGAAATTTCAAAGTATTCGGAATATTTCTCTAACTATAACAAGAAGATCCGAGAAGACGCATAGCATAGGACAATCACGAATGTGGACTAATACATTAACAACAAGTGAAGTTGACTTCACTACCCACGCAATGGGAAAACTTCAATCCACCGATTGGGCTCAGCCTTTGTTGGCTGGGATTGAAAAAAACGGTGGATTATGTAAGAAGACTAAACCATTATTATTTGAAGCACGCTATGCATTTGCTCTCATCGGTAAAACAGCTCAAATCAAATATGAATTTGATACTGGTCTTGGCTCCATTGATTTTCTGGTCGAAACTGCAAATAGATGGTTGATCGAAATTGTAAGTCTCACTGAAAGTGCTGCGATAAAAAAAGCCACACGTACAGATGGTGCGTTTTCTAGTATGTCATTATCAAGTAGCAACCCGGACAAGCGTCAATCAGAAGAGGGAGAATATATTAAAGCTCAGGAGCGCATATGTAATAAAGTTTACAAGAATGGTAAGGCCCATAAATTTCCACTCCCTGATGGCAGTTCATTTAATGTAATTGTTGTTGACTGCCGTGGCTTCAACGGTGGCTCTTCAGATACTGATGATTACAAATATCTGGCCAATGGTGCCGCTGGTGTTAACCACAACCCACATCTTGTTCGCTACTGGGCAGGTGAACCAATTAAGGGTCTTTACGAAATCAACAACCCTTTACGCGGCTCAGCATTCATTCGTAAACGCATTCATTATTTGTGTTTTGTCAACGAAGAGGAATATACAAAAGGCGAAATAGAACGCATAGCTTATTATCTACCAAACCCTCACCTCATTAAGGATAATGATGCTCATATAAATCTTCATGGATCGTTTCCTTTAAAGATATTATTGCCTAAATAAATGATGGCGCAGCTTATTCCACGCTGCTTTTCTTTAATCCAAAATATGATGATGCTTCCTTGATTATCTTATCATAATATTCACTGACGTCCCGTGGAATACTGGATTTTAAATCCAGCCTATCAAAAACCGTTGACCATGATGTTAGTGTGGCTGATTGTTGTGATATCTTTTCGATCATTATATCTTCCAAGGACAAATTCTTCTCACCGAAATCTGCTCCCCGTAAGTATTCAAGATCATTCACCCCCATTATCAATGGACCTAATATACGGTCCCTATTATTTGCATATATTGCCCACTTAGAAATTCTGCGCTTCATCAAAGCGTAGAAATCATAGTTAAATATCACATCAACCGGTATAACCACTATAGGTATTATCTTGGATGGCCTGATTCCGCCAAGTTTTCCGTTTAATATATCGACGGAATCTCTGATCGCTTGATATACAGCGCCTAATTCCCCCTTTTCTGAAAAATATGATGTCTCATACCATAATCTAAACCCCTTACTTGCTTCTCTTGTTGGGCTGAATAGCTCGATTCTAGGTTGCTTGTTTTTTATCTCAAATAATAGAGATACGTATGGATTTAGTATAACAATGTCTCCTGGCCCCGACCCTCTTTTTTCAGGAACTTCTATTGTGCCCACATTATGTCCTTTTGATTTTCTGGATATATCAATAATTATACTCTGAACATAATCTTCTACTGATGTGCCCAGTGGGCCGAGAAGGTCTCGGGGATCTTGCTCGCGAGGTTTCTTCTCATAAAAAGTTGTTGAAAGAGACAATTCCATGTTCCTAAATAATAAATGGGGCGACAACAAAAGATATTCATTATTATCCAATCTAATAAATGGATGTCTTGTCATTAGCTTTAATAGATCAGATGAGTTCAATGTTCTTGGATGATCAATAATGCTATGCATAAGCATGTTTTTTCTATATTCGTCACTTGTTAAAGATATGCTCTTGATGTGCCTTAGAAGCATTTGATCAGCTTTAGATTTATTTGGTTTGAGAAATAACGATGGAACTGTGTTGGCTGTATGCCCAAGCCAACAAGTGCTAAGCGCAAATGAATATAGATTATATTTATTGAAGGAACAGCGATACGATGACCTGAAGTATTTTAATAGCTGGGACTTTTGACTAGGTGTAACGTGGCGTAAAACATGATTGGATATTTTAAAAAACCTGTAAAACCTCTCTGAATAAATTGATGCAATATTGATGCAAGGGGCTTGAAACCACAAATCTCTTATATTTTCAAAATGAAAACTATCTGAACCTTCTTTGTATTTTATAGAGGATCCTATTACATAATCATTTATCCCAGACATTGACAAAGCCACATTTGCCGGAGCGTTGTTTGGATCAAGTGTGCCACAGCAGTCTGAGTCTAAATATATACCTAAGGCGAGTAAGGCATTAGTTGTATCAGGTGTTACAATTGTTGATGTTTTAATTTCGTTTTGTACGTCTTCGCTATAATGAGTAATGTCGTTAATATCTTTCGGCAGATGATTCCAAATGTGAGCTTGAAGGGGATCTGAAAAAATAGTATTGGAACCATTTCGTGCTATATGATTTGATGCAGCACAAAGAAATTTCAGAAGGGCTTCTTTGTTGTATACTTTTAAGAGATTTATTATTTTTCTGATACTAATTCTTTTCTGAGTAAGTTGTGAGTACGAATGGGCATGACCGAGACCGTAGTCTGATAATAATTTCTGCTTATATTCTTTCGTAAGGTATTCAGGAATATATAATCCATCGGACATGACGTATTTCATAGCGTGCAAATATAGCGCATCTGGTATTTTTTCGTAATTTTTTTTTGTAGGCCTTTTCTCAGGCAAGAAGGCAGGCAATTAAATCCTACAACCCCCTTTCAACGCCATCAGCGCCTTTCAGACGGGCGATCGGGGGTTAATCCGGGGCAGTGTACCCCTTTCAAGCAGGGGGCTTCATATGGCTCCGGCGTATAATGGGAACGGGCGTCGAAGCACTTGCCGCCTCCTCTCTTCAAAAGTCAAGGTACAAGACAGATTCTCGATTGATTGCTTGACCAAGCTTATTAAGCTCTGACTTCTTAACAAGAGAACCATTAACGAAATATTTCACAGCAGCCAAGTTGATGCGTAATGGATTATTTATCCCCTTCTTAGTAATAATGTCGATAAATCGAGCTAGGGGAACTGATATTTTCCTCGCTTCAACAATCTCCTCAGGACTATTGCGAAATACACTGTAGCCATTAGGTAAGTCGTATTTCACAACAAATGAATACGAACGATTGTCTCTTATCATTCTTATCGATGAGGGTGCTGAAACAAAACGAACGGTCTCTCCACTTTTTGTTGTCAGAAAGCTCTCAATTGAAAATCCATTCACCGTCCCATTGAATGGTCTTGGACTCCGCCCACCGGCAATGACGATCTCCAGCTCAACAGAGGCATTCTTTACAGACTTATCTACATTAACATCGCCCATGGACTGAATAGCGCCAGGGCTATCTTGCATATATTGGATCGGACCGTCACTATCAAACGTTTGAATGTTTTGTTTTTCAGAGTTCCCTCTGCTTTGGATATACAATCCTCCTCCTAAGAGAGAGGTTACGACCACAACAGCACTAAGAATTATTGCAAGGATTGGATGCTTATAGTGTTTCGCAAAACCAGCACCAATGGCAGCAATAAAAGTAAGTACAATGATTAACCATTTCATCTGATCACCAATTATTGAATAAGACATGAAGAGATGTGGATTACACTTCAGCCTTCAAGATTGTATACAACTCCTTGGCATTCTTGAGCGTCTCCTCCCCACGTTTCACAATTTCAACGAATAACGGGGTCTCCATAATGGCAGTGTCACTGGAAGCCTTGGCAAGCAACCTCTCCAATTTTGGCAAATCTGATTCAAGCATATCCTTTTTCTCTTCGTCACTTGCTGGGCCAGGAGCTCCCATATCACCAAGCGTTACATCCCAATCTCTGGTCTCCGAATAGATTTTTTCAATAAGCTTATTCCCCACGATAGAATCCCACTTATATTCTTTTGATTGTTTCAATTTCCGCCAGGATTCTTGATTAGCTCTGCAAAAATACTCTTCCAGTTCGTCCCGTGTCATAAGGTCTCCTTTGTATATGGTAGGAAAGCATATGGCGATCGCTTTAGCCAGAGTCAAGGAGAGCTGGCCTTACTTTTTAGGACAGGAAAAGGGTCTGTCATAAGTGATGCCCTGCATGTTTTAACCTAGGCTGCACAATGCTTCCTAGGTAGGTTCCCAAAATAGAACGCATCCGGCGT
>Ga0075115_10001481_pt1 | contig 11413 bp, 10 predicted proteins | sample AntAceMetag02UKH_FD_69785 | JGI IMG/M metagenome (GOLD analysis project Ga0075115, IMG submission 69785) | Saline lake microbial communities from Ace Lake, Antarctica - Antarctic Ace Lake Metagenome 02UKH | ecosystem: Environmental > Aquatic > Non-marine Saline and Alkaline > Saline | place... | reverse complement strand
TTTTGCCGTAATCTTTCTGCTGTGGGGTTTTCTTTCCCGCAAGATGGGTTCTGCAGGAATGAATTTCCTGAATATCGGTAAAAAAAGAGCTTTTGGACCATGTTGCTATTCTTTTGGGCGGCAGGCTTGCCGAGGAAATTGTCTTTGACGATATTTTTATAGGTGCGCGGAATGATTTAGAACGGGCATCGGAGTTGGCACGAAATATGGTGTGTACCTATAGGATGAGTGAAAAGAGGAAAAAGAAGTTTTATCCGGAGAAGAGGTAAAGGTGATTCTCAAAAATGCATAATAAGAATAGAGATGCCAAATAATTATTCGTTTGTAACAATATAGAATAGTCTACAGAACTCCATTGTGAGATAGCTTCTACGGCTTGACTGGCAGCAAGATATCAGATACAAGCCATTTAAGGGAATTGGCAATAAATAACTTACCCATTATCCGGCTTCTGCGTTGCTCGTTGGTCACATAACCCGATATGCTCCCTCCTCGTGCCTTGAAGACGAATAAAAATTCGGCGCAATCCGGGTAAGTTATTTGTTTCTGCTTCCCTAAGTAAAAATGCCAAGTTGAAAGGGATCGTGTTTGCTTGAATGGAATGAATATATAAAGATTATCACGGGCATACTGGTTATCGTTAATCCTTTAGGAATTGTCCCGGTATTTCTGAGCTTTACGTCAACTCAATCCATAAGGGAACGTAGCCGCATTGCCTGGATTACGGCTGTATCCACAGGTGCAATACTACTCTTGGCGGCATTGAGCGGCGAGTCAGCCCTCAAATTCTTTGGTATTGGCATTCCAGCCTTCCGTGTAGGCGGTGGGGTACTGATCCTGCTGATGGCGATTGACATGCTTCATGCCCGTCGCAGCGGCAGCAAGCAGACACCTGAAGAGGCCGGGGAGGCTGAAGAGAAAGATACGATAGCGGTTGTCCCCTTGGCTATTCCGTTGCTGGCCGGCCCGGGAGCAATAAGCACTGTAATCCTGTATGCCCATCAATCTTCCGGTTGGCTTTATTTGCTATTCCTTTGTGTAATCATTATATGTGTGGCGATTGTCGTATGGGTCGTTTTGCGTTTAGCCGTCTCTATTGGTACAGTCCTGGGAACTACTGGAATAAATATCGCGAGTCGCCTCATGGGGCTGATTCTTGCTGCAATTGCAATAGAATTTATTACACAGGGAATAAGTGGAATCTTTCCATGCCTGACAACAGCAGGAAGTTAATAGCCCCCACTGGACAACCCTCGTCTATAAGACGAGGGGTTCTATGTCGGGTTGATTAAAATCAACTGTTTTTGTCATGCCGGACTCGATCCGACCTCCAGGGTAGGCATTCCTATCATCCCTATCACTATCACTGTGGTCGGTACACGGGAGATCATGACGCCGGGGAAATACCGTATCAGTTACGACAGGCGGGTGAGAATCTTTATTTCAGATGCCGTGAAGGATAATCTATTGAGCCTTTTGCAAAATCCCGTCTTTGGACGGTAATTAATTATAAAAAAACAGCGCAAAGTGAATCTAAAGAGCACCAGGTTTGGAGATATCATGAAAAAACTTTTTCTACTGAGCCTTTTCTTTGTCTTAGGTTTCGGCTTTTTTTGTGGATGTAAGGTTAAGGAAGAGGCCGGATTACCGCCGATCATCCCCATGAAGGATTTTTTCAGGAACCCAGAGAAAGCAGGGTTTCAATTATCACCTAATGGCCAATACCTTGCCTTTATGGAGCCATGGAAAAACAGAATGAATGTCCATGTCCAAAAGATTGGCGAAAAAAAGGCCATCCGTATTACCAATGCAACAAAAAGGGACATAGCTGGCTACTTTTGGGCGAATAATCATCGCATCGTCTTTGTACAGGATAAGGGCGGCGATGAGAATTTCAGGCTGTATGCCGTGGATATTGATGGCTCCGGTCTGAAGGAATTAACACCCTTCGATCAGGTAAGGGTTCGAATTATAGATGACCTGAAAGATAATGAAAAAGAGATGATCATAGGAATGAATAAGCGTGATAAACGCATCTTCGATGCCTACCGTATTAATATCAACAGCGGTGAGATGAAGATGGTCGCCAAGAATCCGGGTAATATTGATGGTTGGCTTACCGACAATAATGGTGAATTACGTATAGCAACCACCTCAGACGGTGTTAACACCAGTATTCTGTATCGCGATAAGGAAACGGATGATTTTCGAGTTGTCTTCACCACAAATTTTAAAGAGACGCTTGCCCCGCTCTTTTTTAGTTTTGACAACAAATATATTTACGCCTCCTCCAATATCGGGCGCGATAAGCGTGCCATAGTAAAATATGACCCTGATAAAGACAAAGAACTTGAAGTTATTTTTGAACACCCTCAAGTCGATGTTTCCAGTCTCTTGAGATCGAAAAAGCGCAAAGTAATCACGGGCGTGACCTATGTAACGGATAAACGCCACTATCATTTCTTTGATGAAAGACGTAAGCAACTACAGAAGAATCTTGAGCAACGACTTCCCGGATATGAAGTTGTTGTAACGAACATGAGTAAAGATGAAAGCAAGGTCCTTGTGCGCACTTTTAGCGATAAGTCCAGGGGCGCCTATTACTATTATGATAGGAAGAGCGATGACTTTAAAAAATTAGTGGATGTTTCGCCGTGGCTTAATGAAAAATACATGGCGGACATGAAACCAATTAAGTACCAATCCAAAGATGGATTAACCATCCATGGCTATCTAACTCTGCCAAATGGCATTGAGCCTAAGAATTTACCAGTTGTGGTTAATCCCCACGGTGGCCCCTGGGCACGTGACATGTGGGGCTTCAATCCTGAAGTACAATTCTTGGCCAACCGTGGGTACGCTGTTCTGCAAATGAATTTCAGGGGGTCTACCGGATACGGTAAAAAATTCTGGGAAGCAGGCTTTAAAAAATGGGGCAGGGAAATGCAGGACGATATCACCCAGGGAGTCCATTGGTTAATCGACACGGGCATTGCCGACCCCGAACGGATTGGAATTTATGGCGCTTCTTACGGTGGTTACGCCACATTAGCAGGGGTTACCTTTACTCCGAATCTGTATGCCTGTGGTGTTGATTATGTTGGTGTATCCAATATTTTTGTACTCTTAAACACCATTCCGCCCTATTGGGAATTGGGCAGACAGATGCTCTATGAAATGATCGGCGATCCTGAAAAAGATAAAGCGCTTCTGAAAGAAGTCTCTCCTGTATTTCATGTCGATCAGATAAAAGCACCTCTTTTTATTGCCCAGGGAGCGAATGATCCAAGGGTGAAAAAGGCGGAATCCGATCAAGTTGTGGAGGCCCTGAAAAAACGGGATATTGATGTGCCATACATGGTCAAGGATAATGAGGGCCATGGCTTCCATAATGAAGAAAACCGTTTTGATTTTTACCGGGCTATGGAAAAATTCCTGCATAAGTATTTGGGCGGACGGGTTGAGACTGGATAAGCCCTTGAGTTTATCAGACCACAACCGGAGACATCCGAAAAAGATAGGCCTGGCCCTGGGCAGCGGTTCTGCTCGCGGGTGGGCCCATATAGGAGTGATCCAGGCCCTGAGCGAAGCAGGTATTCGCGTGGACTGCGTGGCCGGCACCAGCATCGGCGCCATGGTAGGGGCAGTCTACGCTTCCGGAAAGATCGATGAGCTGGAAAAGATTGTCCTGCAATTCGACTGGAAACATATCCTCCATTTCTTCGATATTGTATTCCCAAAGTCCGGACTTATTGACGGGATGAAAGTCGCTGATTTTATACGAAGTCACGTGGAGGAAAAAAATATCGAAGACCTCCCCGTTCCCTTTCGCGCTGTAGCCACGGACCTGACCACTGGTCATGAAGTAATCATACAAGACGGAGACGTTATTGAAGCCGTAAGAGCCAGCATCTCTGTCCCGGGTATTTTCACACCAGTGAGAAAATACGGTAAGATTCTGGTCGACGGCGGCATGGTCAATCCCGTTCCTGTAAGTGTAGTGAGGGAAATGGGAGCTGATTTCGTCATAGCTGTTGATCTCAGCCGCGATATCGTGACCAAGAGAGCGACCAGACTTGCACCCATTGCCGGCGCCAGCCCAGTTGTGTCAGGCGATGAAGCCGGACTGAACCCCACAGTAAAAACCAGGATATCGGCTCTTATAAACAAAGAGCTTGGGATGCTTGATATCCCGGCCTTCAAACAGATCAGGCAATGGATGGGCCAGGACCCGTTGCCGAACATTTTTGAAGTATTAATAAACTCTATCTACATTATGGGAAATCGGATTGCTGTTACAGGGCTGCAGGTCTATCCTCCGGATCTGCTGATTCGACCAAAGCTTGGACACATTCGATTACTGGAGTTTCATCGGGCCAATGAAGCCATTGCCGAGGGATACAGGGAGGCCAAGGCTCAGCTTTGGCCTTTGACAGGTAAAGGAGGAAGTTTTGATCATCCGTAAAATAGGCTTCTGGCTGCTGATTTCGATCCTGAGGCGGGGGAAGATGTAAAAGGTGGTATCTGTGCCCCATGCCGAATCAGGTGATAGTGTGCTCACTGCACTGCGAAGTTCGCACCACGGACTCAGCCGTCTGGAGGCCGCTACCCGTCTGGAGCAGTACGGCCGCAATGCGTTGCCCCGCGCCAAACCCCTAGGCATTGTCCGTGTTTTCCTGCATCAGTTCATAAGCCCGTTGATCTATGTCCTGGTTGCGGCCGCCCTGTTTTCCCTGGCGATCCAGGAGTGGTCCGACGCCGGCTTTATAGGCGCGGTTCTGCTGGTCAACGCCATCATCGGTACCATCCAGGAGTATTCCGCCCAACGTGCGGCCGGAGCACTGCAACAATTGGTGACCAGTAATAGCCGGGTGCTGCGCGAGGGCGATACATACGAGATCAACGCGGAAGAACTGGTTCCCGGCGATATCGTGCTTGTGGAATCGGGAGAAAGAATTCCCTCTGACTTACGCCTGCTCGACTGTCACGACCTGAAGGTAGACGAGTCCCTGCTCACCGGTGAGTCTGTGGCAGTGATGAAAGATGCGGACAAGATATTGACAGCGGATAATGCATTGGGAGACCGGATCAACATGGCTTTTGCCGGTACCTTGGTAAACCGGGGACGGGGCCTGGGGGTGGTGGTGAGTACGGCTCTGGATACGGAACTCGGACGCATCGCAGAGACCGTGCTGTACAAAAAGGCCGCGAAGGCACCTCTGATGGTCCGGATGGAGAAGTTTACCCAAGGGGTGGCCATTCTGGTCGGTGCGGCGGCTTTACTCATGGCAGGGGTGATGCTGATGCGCGGTATGGCGCTGGGCGAGATCTTTCTGTTCGCAGTTGCCCTTGCCGTGTCGGCCATTCCCGAGGGCCTGCCGGTGGCGCTCACAGTGGCGTTGGCCATTGGCATGCAGCGTATGGCCCGACGCAACGTGATTGTCCGCCGACTGGTAGCCGTGGAGGCACTGGGCTCCTGCACCTTCATCGCCACAGATAAGACCGGCACCCTGACCGTGAATCAGCTAACTGCGCGCCGCATCGCTTTCCCCGGTCGCGAAGTATGGGAGGTGACCGGAGAGAGCGCAGAACCGGAAGGGAGTATCGTCACTCCACGGGGCACGCCTTCACCAGAGGAAGAGACATTATTGCAACCGTTGTGCCGGGTTGCGGTCCTGACCAACGAGGGTTTTCTCGGTCATCGTGACCATGGCTGGGCACACCACGGCGATGCCGTTGACGTGGCTTTGCTGGTGATGGCCCACAAGGCCGGGATTATCAAGGCGGAAGCCGCTAACACCTTTCCTGAGATAGCCTCCATTCCTTTTGAATCGGAACGTCTGTTCTCCGCCAGCCTGAACGAAGTCAAAGGCGCGCAGTACGCATTTGTCAAAGGCGCGCTGGAACGGCTGTTACCCATGTGCAGCACCATGTCCGCTCCGGGCCGGGCGGTGAAGCTGGATCCGTCGTTGCTGGAAGAGCAGGCAGATAGTATGGCCGGCAAGGGTTACCGGATCATTGCTCTGGCTGCAGGGGAGATCGCATTGGGTCCGCAGGAGGTGTTCTCAGAAAAGCACCTGAAGGAATTGACTCTGATCGGCCTGGTGGGCATGATCGACCCGTTGCGCGCTGAGGCTAAGACCGCCGTGATGGAATGCCGGGAAGCGGGCGTTGAGGTGGCTATGATCACAGGTGATCACCCCGCCACCTCCTTGGCCATCGCAGAGGAATTGGAATTGGCGAATTCCACCGAACAGGTCGTCACCGGCCCGGAACTGAGGCAGGCAGTAGACAACGCCGCCATGGACAGGCTCACCCGCCGGGCCCGGGTCTTTGCCCGGGTGGAGCCTCAGCAAAAACTGGACATCGTACAGTCCCTGCAACGGAACGGACATTTCGTAGCGGTCAGCGGCGACGGCGCCAACGATGCGCCTGCGATGCACGTGGCACAGGTGGGCGTTGCTATGGGAAAAAGCGGGACCGACGTGGCCCGGGAAACGGCCGATCTCATCCTCACCGACGATAACTTCGCTTCCATCGTGGCCGGTATCGAGGAAGGCCGTATAGCCTATGCCAATGTGCGTAAAGTGATTTTTCTTCTTATTTCTACCGGTGCCGCGGAGTTAGTGCTCTTTGCCTTGGCTTTGCTGACCGGGCTGCCACTGCCGCTGCTGGCGGTGCAATTGCTTTGGCTGAACCTGGTGACCAATGGTATCCAGGATGTGGCCCTGGCCTTCGAACCGGCGGAGGGTAACGAATTGCGCCATCCGCCGCGACCGCCGCGGGAACCAATCTTCAATCGGCTGATGGTTGAGCGTGTGGTCCTCTCCGCGCTGGTTATGGGCAGCGTTGCTTTTTTCCTTTTTCAGTGGCTCCTGAACAGCGGGTATACTGTGGATGAGGCGCGTAACGGCACTCTGTTGCTCATGGTGCTGTTTGAGAATGTCCATGTGTTCAACAGCCGGTCCGAGACTTACTCGGTGTTCCGGCTTAATCCTTTGAGCAATCCGCTGCTCCTGTTCGGCACCGCGGCGGCGCAACTGGTGCATGTCGGCGCCATGTATACGCCCTGGATCAGCGACGTCCTGCGCATCCAGCCGGTATCCGGGCAATACTGGCTGGACCTGCTGGGGTTGGCGCTGACTGTATTAGTGGCCATGGAGCTTCACAAGGCTGTCCGCTAATTCTCGGAGGTGAATAATTACCAATCAGGTATTGAACACAGCCAATGAAAAACTGGCAGATATTCCCTCAATTCCAAATCGGTTCCCGGCTCATCCGGATTTACCTGCTTGATATTTTTGATCTTATGGATACGTTTACTTTTTTGCAGCGATAACTCTTGCAGTGTTTTTTTAAAATATTTTTGTGGAGTCGGCTTACAGAAGAAATATGATATGATGAAACGATTACTTGTCTTCCAGCACATGCCTTGGGAAGGGCCGGGGCAACATTTGATCCGTTTGGCTGGAAAACTCAGGGTAGAGCTTGATATCGTAGAGGTCTGGCACCAGCCCATTCCTGATATCAGTTCATATGACGGTTTGATTGTGTTGGGAGGCGGTCCTAATGTGGATCAGGAGGAGGACTATCCCTTTCTAAATGCCGGGGAAGAGGCTATCCGTTAAATATATTCAAAAGGGCCTTTTGTAAAATGGAAGCTGAACGTTCTGCCCTATCAAGAAAAATACGGGAATTGACCGTACTTTACGAGATCAGCCAACTGCTGGTCTCTATTCCTGATCCAAAAGAGGCATTGGGCCCTGTTTTGGACATCCTTCATTCTAAAATGGGTATGAAGAGAGGAACAATAACCCTTTTAGACCCTGCTACTCAAGAATTGGGTATAAAAGCAGCTCACGGGCTGACCGACCAGGAAAGGCAAAGAGGCCATTATCAAATAGGTGAAGGGATTACAGGAAAGGTAGTAGAAACCGGAGAGCCTGTCATTATCCCACATATAGGGGAAGAACCTCTGTTTTTAAACCGCACCAAGGCCCGCGGGGATATCCAGAAAAGCAATATATCCTTTATTTGTGTACCCATCAAAATAGGTTCCTTTACTTATGGAACACTCAGTGCGGATCGACTCTTCAGCGAGGAGATTTCTTTTGAGGAAGACCTGAGATTATTGACTATTATTGCTTCCAATGTTGCCCAGGCCAAGATCCTGAGAGCGCTTCAGGAAAAAGAACTGGAACGGGTTGGAGGGGATGATACCATAAAAGTTGATGTACGAATTGTCACCGCGACCAACAAGCCCCTGGAAAAGGCCCTTGATAAAGGAAGCTTCAGGGAAGATCTTTATTATCGCCTAAACATATTTCCAATCTACCTGCCGCCTTTACGGGAGAGAAAAACGGATATCCTCCTGTTGGCGGATTATTTTCTTGAGAAGTACAGGAAAAAATACAAAAAAGACGTGAAAAGGATCACCACTCCTGCCATTGATATGCTCATGCGCTATCACTGGCCTGGAAATGTGCGGGAACTGGAAAATTGCATAGAGCGGGCCATGCTTCTCTGTAATAATCATGCTGTCCACAGCTACAACTTGCCTCCGAGCCTTCAGACAGTCGAGTCATCAGAGACAGTTCCTTCCGGCTCGTTATCATCTGCCATGGCCGTTTTCGAAAAGGAATATATTGCTGATGCATTAAAAAATGCGTGCGGCAATATAGCCAAAGCAGCAAGGCTTCTTGACACATCCGAAAGGATTCTGGGCCTCAGGGTAAAGAAATACGGTATTCAGTCTAAACAATTCCGTTAAGCTCAAAAAAGGATCAGCATGGCCAATGGCAAACAGAACGTTGTTGTCCTTGGGGCAAGCCCGAAGGCGAATCGGTACTCCAACCAAGCCGTACGACTCCTAGTCGAACACGGACATCACGTTATTCCTGTCCACCCCGCGGTTGAAACCATTGAAGGCTTGGCGGTTACCCACAAGTTGACTGACATCACGGACAACATTGATACGCTCACCGTGTACGTTTCAGAAACCGTGTCGTCTTCACTTCAGAACGACATTCTCCAGCTTAATCCCGACAGAGTCATGTTCAATCCGGGCGCGGAGAACACGTCCCTGCGGATAACATTAGAACAGCATGGAATTCGCACGGAGGAGGCATGCACACTCGTATTGCTCAAAACGGGGCAATTCTAAAAAGCCCAACAAATTGATCCAGAATATTTTATGGCGGCGCTGCCAACTGACCCCGGGCCTTGAGTTTTGGGCTTTCAGCACTGCCATAGTTTTTTGGATTGATGATTGATGATTGTTGATTGCTCTACAGTCACGAATCATTTTTCTCTTCAAGACGACTGATATAGATATACACAATCCTGCCTCATTCCTATTCTTGCCTATTCCTACATTCCGCTAGAAAGAGGTCTTTATTTTTTACCTTCCTGTAAGATGCGATCCCGCATTATCTTCACAGGAACAAACACATTAGCTATCAATTCTATCAATATTATCCAATAGTTAGTACCTCTCATCGGCACACTCCAATCCTGTGGCACGAGTCTTGAGTAATGCATGTCGTAAGAAATGAGAATTCGAACAAACCTTGTTTGTATAGGAGACATGAAATGAGAAAAATCGATATCTATGGAAAAGGCGGTATCGGCAAGTCAACCACGGCCTGGAGGGTGCCAAAATCTTACTGGAACATCAGATGGAAGGGATTTATCAGGCCGGTCGTGCGGGATTTTTTGTAAAGATAAATACCGTATTTATTCCAGGGATCAATTCTGACCATGTTTTAGAGATAGCCCAAGAGATAGAGGGCGCAGGGGCACATATCATGAATATAATGCCTTTGATTCCACTGGGTATCTTTTCCCAGTTGCCTTCGCCCACGCCAGCAGAACTGAGCAGGGCCCGGGCAGAATGTCTCCCTGTAATCAAGCAATGGTATCTATGCAAGCAGTGCAGGGCCGATGCGGTAGGAGTACCTGGAGAGGAACCTGGAAGAGATGTGCAGCAGGAGGCATGCCCTTACACCTATTCCGTTCATACCGACCCCTGTACTATGTGCAATAATTAATTATTCCATATCATAATGGAGAGAAGAAATGGCTATTCCGGAAAAATATAAATTAAAATGCGATTTTACTATACCTGAAAGGTATAAGCATCATGTGCTTACCAATAGAAAAGAGCCCAACATCCCTGCTTGCAATGTCAAAATCATCCCCGGGGATATGACTGAACGTGGTTGCGCATTTGCCGGGGCCCGCGGGGTCGTGGGTGGACCGATCGGTGACTGTCTTCAGATCATCCATTCACCGTCCGGGTGTGCCTGGTATCAGTGGGGGACCCGGCGTAATCTTTCGAACATTTATGCCTGGGCAGGTCCGAATACACTCTGTAATGATTCTCATAACCGCAGACGGGCTATTACCTCTGACCTCCTGGAAAAGGACGTGGTCTTTGGCGGTATGGAGAAGCTGGAAAAGACATGCCTTGAGGCCTGGCGTCTCGTACCGGGTGCAGCAGGTATCCTGATCTATACCACGTGTACGAGCGGTTTTATCGGAGATGACTGTCCTTCTGTGGCCCGAAGGGTTGAAAGAGAGATAGGCAAGCCTGTATTTGTCATCGATTCACCAGGCTTTTGTGGTGTCAGCCAGTCTACTGGTCATCACCATTTCAATGTCCAGTTCTATGACCAGGTAGTGGAGTACAGAGAGAAACACCCAGAGGTCTGCATGAAAGAGGAAGAAAAAGGGCCTTATGACATTAACATTATCGGCGAATTTAATATGGACTGGGACCTGGCTTACATCAAGCCCCTCTTTGAAAAGCTGGGGTGCCGTATCGTGGCGATTTTTACCGGCGGCGAGCGCCTTGAGAATCTGCTCCAGATACCCGATGCCAAGTTGAATGTCCTCCATTGCCAACGGTCCTGCACCTATATCTCTGACCTGATCAAGGAAGGTTTTGATGTCCTCTATGTGGATGCGAGCTTTTTTGGCATTGAGCAGACGGCCAAGGCCCTGAGGGGAGTGGCGGAATTCTTCGGTTCCAAAGAAATGAAGGATAAGGCAGAGCAGATCATTGAGCACGAGTTGGAGGTCATTTCCCCTGCCATAGACTTCTACAGGGAGAGACTTACAGGCAAAAAGGTGGGCATGTATGTGGGAGGGCCGAGGGTATGGCACTGGCAGAAGGTCATGAAGGAACTGGGACGGACTGCGCAATCTTATTATCCGTTATCACCCTGAGGTAATTGCCATTATTACAGTCTGCTCGAGTGAGATCATCGGAGACGACATGGAGGGCTTTCTGGAAGAGGCCCAGGATGAGCTGGAAGAGGAATTCGGCCCCGAGGTCCTTGATGAGGTCAAGTTTGTCATTACTCATACCCCCAGTTTTGCAGGTTCTCACGTAGAAGGATATAACCGTGCG
>Ga0075115_10001479_pt1 | contig 11425 bp, 11 predicted proteins | sample AntAceMetag02UKH_FD_69785 | JGI IMG/M metagenome (GOLD analysis project Ga0075115, IMG submission 69785) | Saline lake microbial communities from Ace Lake, Antarctica - Antarctic Ace Lake Metagenome 02UKH | ecosystem: Environmental > Aquatic > Non-marine Saline and Alkaline > Saline | place... | reverse complement strand
TTTTAGGTGCTATGGGAGGATATCTTATTTACAACATTATCAGAAAAATTATTGGAGAGAACAAAGGGATTATTATTGGGGCAGGTATAGCAGCATGGGCTTCTGTAGTTATTGCTTCAAGCGCATGTGCTCTCGAGTTAGCTATATCAGGTACTTCGCCATTAAAGATTGCTCTTCCTGTGATGGTAGGAGTACATGCTCTTATTGGGATAGGAGAAGCAACAATTACCTGTTTAGTTATCGGCTTTGTTTTAAAGGTAAGGCCAGATTTGATATACATAAAGGGGGAATAATTATGGATAGGAAAGAGATTTTTTTTGGTTTAATGGTGGCTGTTTTTCTTGCAATGGTACTTTCTCCATTCGCTTCACCCTGGCCAGACGGATTGGAAAAAGTCGCTGAAGACAAAGGATTCTTGGAAAAAGGAGAAATCTCGCCAGTTTTTTCGTCACCTATCCCTGACTATGTCTGGCCTCACTTTAAAAGTGAAAAGTTAGCCACCTCGTTTGCTGGTGTAGGTGGAACCTTATTGCTTTTCGGTGTGGGGTATGGGCTAGCGGCTTTGATTAGGCGACGCCAAATTCAATGAAGCATGCTTATATTGATGAACACAGCAATATAGATAGCTATATTCATCGACTCGATCCAAGAATTAAGATTATCTGTCTTTTCGCGTTTATTCTCTTTGTAATCTTTACAAGGCCGACATCGTTTATTACATTTGCCTTATATGGAATACTTATTGCTGTTTTGATTTTATTATCGAAAATTCCGCCTGGTTTTATTTTAAAAAGGTCGTTAGTAATTATACCATTTGTTCTGATGGCCGCTATTTTTATCCCTTTCTTTAAGAAGGGTGAAGTTGCCGGCGGGTATTCTTTTGGCACCTTGAAGTTGACTGTGACTTATGACGGTTTGATGATTTTTTGGAATATTCTGGTTAAGGCATATTTGTGTATTCTATCCATGATATTTCTTGTAACCAGTACAAAATTATCAGATTTTTTAAAGGCTCTTGAAAAATTGAGGTTTCCGTCCGTTTTTGTTATAATCCTTTCTTTTATGTATCGCTATATCTTTGTAGTCCAGGATGAGTTAATGAAAATGAGACAGGCAAAAGAAGCACGCTCTATAGGTGGCTCAAGGTGGCTTCATGCTAAAGTCCTTGCCAACATGATCGGTGTATTATTTATGAGGACCTATGAAAGGGGAGAGAGTGTATATTTTGCTATGTGCTCAAGAGGATTTGACGGGAAGATAAAGACAATGGATGAGTTTCAACTAAAGATGAAGGATTTTTGTTTTCTATCGATCATGATTGGTGTATTAACCGGGATTAGAATCTTAGGAAGCTAAAAATGGCGAAAAAAGTAATCGAGATCAAAAATTTGAATTATTCCTATCCTGACGGGACAGAAGCCCTCCACGATATAGCCTTAGATGTTTTTGAAGGAGAATCGATCGGGATTATCGGACCTAATGGTGCAGGTAAATCCACTTTGTTACTTCATCTAAATGGGATTTTAAAAGGGAATGGTTATATTAGAATATTTGATATAGAGGTAAATGATAAGAATTTAACGTATATTAGGAGTAAAGTCGGATTGGTTTTTCAGGATCCAGACAATCAACTTTTTATGCCGACGGTTTTTGATGATGTTGCTTTCGGACCTATTAATATGTTACTGCCAAAAAATGAAGTAAAATTATCCGTGGAAGGGGTCTTAAAAGAAGTAGATATGCTTGGTTCTATTGGCCGGGCATCACATCATTTAAGTTTTGGCGAGAAAAAAAGAGTTTCTATTGCGACTGTTTTATCGATGAAACCCGAAATATTGGCATTAGATGAACCAACGAGTAACTTAGATCCAAAGGCGCGATACAACTTTATACAACTGCTAAAATCTGTTACCAAAACAAAAATTATAGCTTCACATGATCTAGATATGATTCTGGATATATGTGACCGAGCTATTATATTAGACAAAGGAACAATTGTAGCAATTGGGACCGCCAAGGGAATTTTATCCAATACATCTTTATTAGAAAAACATAATTTGTTACCTCCTCTTTGTTTCAAAGGTCTTTCCTAAAAATTATATAAATAACCCTCTGTTGGGGGAGCTTATATTTGACGTGACTTAAGGCTCTTTTTTAGGCGAATGTCCAGCTTTCATACTGGACATTTTGTAACTCTTTATGAATAAAAGAGTTACAAAAACAAGACAATAAAAATACTGGACAAAATTGACAATTTTAGCGTGAACTTTATCTCTGATTTACCAATTTTCTTGATATTTAGCGGTATATTTTATATAATAGGCTTGCTTGCGTTAAGAGATATAGTTATATGTTATACAGCTTAGCGCAGTCAAATTTGCAAAGCAAAATTTGACCATATTAGGTTTATTTGAAACAAAACATTTAAGCTTAAGGAGGAAAAATGAAAAATAATAAAGTAATCGGGCTGTTGTTGTTGATTTTGGCGATTGCCACAATCGTAGGAATGATTATTGATAACGCTACTTTCTGGTCTATCTATAATTATGCAACTATAATATTCTCTGTGCTGAGCGGCATTGTCCTGTTGAAACAAAAATAGCAGATATATGGATATTTTCATGAAAGTAGCGCTGGAAGAAGCAAGAAAAGGATTAACAGAAGGTGGAATCCCTGTCGGTTCGGTGATTGTTTACAACGGACAGATCGTCGGGCGCGGCCATAACCGACGGGTACAGCAAGGAAGCGTCATCTTGCATGGCGAGATGGATGCTCTGGAAAATGCTGGAAGACAACCAGCGCAGGTTTATCGAGAGTTAGTCTTGTATACTACGCTATCGCCTTGTCCTATGTGCAGCGGCGCCATCGTTCTCTATGGCATTCCGAAGGTAGTTATTGGTGAGAACCGTACTTTTATGGGAGAAGAAGAATGGCTTCGTTCTCGGGGTGTTCAGATAGAAGTGCTGCAGAATGACGAATGTATCTGGTTGATGAAGGATTTTATTGCTGCTAAGCCGGAATTATGGAATGAAGATATTGGGGTGTAATTCGAAATTATGTTCTATATAATAGGCTTGCTTGCGTTAAGAGATATAGTTATATGTTACACAGCTTAGCGCAGCCACACTAATCTCTCAAATTCCAGATGGAGAGATAGCAAGAACCCTGATTAGTGATGCTAGTCAGGGTTCTTTTTATGTCTTTAGGTGACTACGACTCTCTGCTAGTTAAGATCGATAAATGGAAATCCTTGAATCCTTGAGAAGAATTATCTCTCTTTGTCACTGTATTTTTGGTAAAATATAGTCATGGTGAAGCATCAATATAAAAGTTTGACGAAATGCCCCTTTATCCACTAATTAAGCGCAAAGGAAAAATCACATTAAAATGGGACACAGAGAAATTTCATTAAAGCTTCCTACTGATTACACAGAGGAGCAGCTTAGAAAAAAGATCGAAAAAAAACTAAGGATAAAAGAGTTTTCATGTCAGATCGAAAGAAAGAGCCTTGATGCGAGAAAGAAAGCTGATATCTGTTGGCAGGTTCTGGTTTCAGTCTCATCAAAAGAGATCAAAGGAGCAATTCCCTCTACATCACTGTGTTTAAGTATCCCGTATCGTAAAAGGACAGAGAAGGTGGCTGTTGTCGGAAGCGGTCCGGCTGGATTCTTTTGTGCCTTCGTGCTTCAAAAAGCAGGATTTAATACAACTTTGATTGAAAGAGGCTCAGACGTTAAAAAGAGGGCCGAAGGGATAAGGGAGTTTGAGAAGACAGGACTATTTAACTCTGTTAGCAATTATGCTTTTGGCGAGGGTGGCGCAGGTACTTTCTCTGATGGAAAACTCACTTCAAGATCCAAGCATATATCACAAGAAAGGAAGTTTATATTATCTGCTTATATTAATGCCGGTGCCCCAGAGGAGATAGGATACATGGCGCATCCTCATCTTGGCAGTGATAATCTTAGCAAGATCGTAACAAGATTAAGAGAGGACTTCCTGAATATCGGCGGAAGAATACTTTTTGAAACGTTGCTGGAAGATCTTAAAATTGACAATCAAACAGTGCGTGAGGCTATAACAACTTCAGGGGAAATCGAAGCAGATGAGTTTATTATTGCACCGGGCCATTCTGCTTATGAGACATACCGGATGTTGATTAAAAGAAGAGTAACGTTCCGCACAAAAAATTTTGCTATAGGATGCAGGGTGGAGCACCTCCAGGAGATTATTAATAACGCGCAGTGGGGGCAAAAAAGTTTACCGGGAGTTAAGGCTGCTGAATATCGCCTTGCATCAAAGGGAAATGGCAATATCCCGGTCTATACATTTTGCATGTGTCCCGGAGGAAGTATTATTCCTGCATCTGCATATAAGAATGCAAATATTGTAAATGGGATGAGTCTGTACAGTAGAGATGGAAAATTTGCAAATGCAGCCTGTGTAGCAGGAGTCGATCTGAATAGGTTAAATGGCAGACAGACATCGCCCCTGGAAGCCCTTGACTGGCTGGCAGACCTTGAGGGTCGATTTTATGAATACTCAGATGGTTTTAAGTCCCCATTCTGCAGCATTAAGGATTTTATTAACAGAGAAGAGAGGTCAGGCATTGTTGAATCGAGCTATCCTTTGGGGCTAAAGCCAGCGGCTTTATGGGATTTGTTACCTTCTGAAGTAAGCGGTTCGATCAGGGAAGGGCTTAAAGATTTTAGTAGAAAAATAAAAGGATTTGAGGCAGGTACTATTATGGGGCTTGATAGCAAGAGTTCATCTCCGATCCAGGTTCTACGGGAAGAGAATTATGTCTGTGCAGGTTTTGAAAATCTTTATGTAGCAGGAGAAGGTAGTGGTCATTCCGGAGGGATAATATCAAGCGGCGCTGACGGTATAAAAGTTGCCATGGCTATCATAGGGAAAGACTAATACCTGTATTTTTGATGAATAAAAGAAAGGCTTCCACTGGGCGGAACATTGACAAATTGGACAATTTTAGCCTGGACTTTATCTCTGATTTGCCAATTATGCTTGATGTTTGAACACAACCTATATATAATAGGCTTGCTTGTGTTAAGAGAGAAAGAGGCAATATAAGCCCTGACGAGTGATCTTTGTCAGAGCTTTTTTATCTACAAATATTAAAGGATTTTAAAATATGATCTCATCTAACGGAATATCATTGCGCTATGGCGCGCAAAAACTTTTTTCTAATGTAAATATAGTCTTTTCTCCAGGGAATTGTTACGGGCTGATAGGAGCTAACGGTTCAGGAAAATCCACGTTTTTAAAGATTCTTTCAGGCGAAATCGACTCTACCGCAGGAGAGGTTGTAGTGTCTCCCGATGAACGTATCGCAGTCTTAAAACAGGATCAATTTGCTTTCGATGAGTACACGGCTTTGACCACTGTCATTATGGGGCATAAAAGACTCTATGATATCATGATGGAAAAAGACATACTCTGCGCTAAAAAGAACTTTTCTGATAAAGATGGAATACATCTCTCTGAACTTGAGGTAGAGTTTGCTAAACTGGATGGATGGAACGCTGAATCCGATGCAGCTAAATTGCTAAGTAATCTAGGTATTTCAGAAGAATTCCATGGTCTCGAGATGAAGCAGCTGGAAGAAGGGCAGAAGGTGCGCATTCTCTTGGCCCAGGCATTGTTCGGTAATCCTGACATCTTATTACTCGACGAGCCTACCAACTATCTGGATATTGAAAATTGTAAATGGCTTGAAGAATTTTTATGTAACTTTGAAAATATCGCTATTGTAGTTTCTCATGACAGGCATTTTCTGGACAAGGTTTGTACGCATATTGCGGATATTGATTATGGTAATATTCAGCTGTATCCGGGCAATTTTACTTTTTGGTTAGAATCCAGTCAGTTAGTTTTAAGACAGCGTATTCAAACTAATAAAAAGGTAGAGAAAAAAAGAGAAGAGTTAAAAAGTTTTATCGCCCGTTTTAGCGCTAATGCCTCTAAGGCCAGGCAGGCGACCAGCCGCAAGAAGACTTTAGAAAAACTTACCCTTGAGGATATCAAGCCTTCTTCGAGAAAGAGCCCGTATATAAATTTTGAACAGGCGCGCGAGGCAGGAAACAATATTTTGAAAGTTGATCATTTATCTAAGTCGCTTGACGGACAGGTCTTATTTAAGAATTTTACCATCACTGTTACTAAAGGCGATAAAATAGCTTTTGTCGGACCCAATAATATTGCTAAGACGGTTTTATTTCAGATACTGGCTGGAGAGATAAAGCCTGATGGCGGTAATTTTAAATGGGGCGCCTCGATTACCCAGGCTTATTATCCTAAGGATAACTCTAAATATTTTGATATAGACTGCAATCTTATCGATTGGCTTCGCCAGTATTCGGATAATACTGAAGAGGTTTTTGTGCGCGGATATTTAGGACGTATGCTTTTTTCCGGAGACGAATCTTTTAAACAGGTCAGGGTCTTATCTGGCGGCGAGCGGGTCAGGTGCATGCTATCCCGCATGATGCTTGTCCAGCCCAATGTGCTGATCATGGACCATCCGACCAATCACTTAGACTTAGAATCAATTGAGGCCTTAAATAAGGGCCTGAAGAGGTTTGGCGGCACTATTTTATTTACTTCGCATGACCATCAGCTGATTCAAACTGTGGCTAACCGCATCATTGAGATTACGCCCAAAGGTTTTATAGACCGCCCCAACATAACGCTTGACGAATATTTGAGCGATGAAAATATTAAAAAACAACTTCACAGACTATATTCTTAAAATCCCAGTCATATCATAAAGAGTTACGAAAGCTATCTCCAATTTGCCAATTATGCTTGATATTTGACACTCTGTTCTATATAATAGGCTTGTTTATGTTGCGCGGGTGGTGGAATTGGCAGACACGCAAGGTTGAGGGCCTTGTGGCCGCAAGGCTATGCGAGTTCGAGTCTCGCCTCGCGCACCAAATTTGCAAAATGGAAATAACTTTACACTTGAGCATTGCAAGAGTGTAAAGTTAGGATGTTAGGTTTTGCGGCGTTCGGTTACGTAGTTGCTTCCCTTGAGGCTTTTGGCGTATTCTTTTAATTCTGCGCCGATCTCTCCAACTTCTCCTACATGCTTTATCTTTCTATTCTTGTTGTTCACCACGCCAATAGATATTGAGATCAGAGGTATTTTTTTTGTCTTCCCTGATCTGTCTTTCCCGGAGATATAACCTTTTTCCAGATCTTTTTTATTATATAGTTCCGGCACCATTATATCGAATTTAGTTATTACGCTTTTACAGAGCCCAGCCATTTTATCAGGCACAGTCACTACCACAAAGTCATCGCCGCCTACGTGTCCTATGAAGTCTTTAGGAGTACCCTTTTCCTGCACAGAGTTTATCAGTATACTTGCGGTGCGTTTTATGACCTCATCCCCTTTTTCAAAGCCGTACTTATCATTGTATATCTTAAATTTATCCAGATCAATATAACAGACAGCATATAGTTCCTTGGCAGAAATGCGCGCTTGTATTTCATTTAGTATCGAGACGTTGCCTGGTAGCCTGGTCAAGGGATTGGCGTCGAGATCGCGCGCAGTTCTACGCAGTACCATCGAAACCCTTGCCACTAACTCCTCGGGCTCAAAGGGTTTTACCATGTAGTCATCAGCGCCTGCTTTTATACCATGGACCTTATCACTGACCTCTCCCTTGCCAGTCAACATTATAATCGGCATGTGCTGGACAAGTATATCCTGCTTAAGGATCCTGCAGACCTCATCCCCGTCCATTTTTGGCATCTTGAAATCAGTTATTAATAGATCGGGGGATGTTTTTTTTATTTTCTCAAGCGCGTCCTGGCCGTCGTGCGCCTCTATTACTTCATAGCCCTCATCTTCAAGGGTTATTTTTAATACATCCAGTATGTCAGGATCATCGTCTGCTATTACTATTTTTTCTCTCGGCATAGATTTATCCCCTTTATTTCAAATGTTTAAGACCTTGGTATGGTAAAGCCAAATCTTGTACCTTTTCCTATATCACTCTTTACCCATATCTTGCCCTTGTGCGCCTCTACAATTTTTTTAACAAGCGATAGCCCTAATCCTGTTCCCTTGATTCCTTGCTGCTGCGCATTGTCTGATCTGAAGAATTCTTCAAAGACCTTTTCCAGATCCTGTATTGGTATGCCTATACCGCTGTCCTCTATTACGAATTCTATAAAGTCATTTTTTTGTTCAATATGCACGATAATCTTCCCTTTTTCCGGCGTAAATTTTATGGCATTGCTCAGTAGATTCAAAAAGACCCTTTCCAGCTGACCAGGGTCTGCTTTTATTTTATCTACTTTTATCTTTGTGTCGATTTTTAGGGAGATATTTTTTTCTTTTATCTGAGGTGTAATGATATCCACAATAGAATCCAACGCCTCTTTTATGGATATATCTTTGATGATCATTTGGACCTTGCCTGATTCTATTCTGGCAATATCCAGGAGGTTATTTATTAAACGCGTAAGGCTGTTTGAGTGCTTATCTATTTTTTCAAGACGTTCTTTTTGAGCCGCTGAGACATCTCCCAGTTTTCCAGCCATAAGGATAGAGGCGTAACCTTTTATGGATGTCAGTGGTGTTCGAAGTTCATGCGAGACTGCGGATACAAATGTGGATTTTGCCCTATTAAGTCGTTTTAGCTCTTCGTTTAATCTCGCAAGCTCCTGAGTCCTTTCTCTTACCCTTCTCTCCAGGTCCTGATGCGACCTAAAGAGCTCTGTATAAAGCTGACTATTCTCGATGGCTGTGCTTATCTGGCTCGCCAGTATAGACAAAAGTTCAGCATCACCCTCTGTCAATTTAGTATAACTGGATATGTTTCCCATAAGTATAAAACCAACAGCCTCGTCCTTTACAGTTATTGGCACTGTCAGGAAAGATTCTGTCTTAAATATATCCGTAAGGACGTCCTCGTGCTGTACTTTTTCAGCGTCACTATTTACCAGTATAAAACCGGATTTTTTGAATAGGGCAGTAGATATATCGCCTTTATTTATATTTTTCTCTATTCTTTTTATATCAGATTCTGTATAGCCAGCCTGGGTCTTTATCGATACGACTCCAGTCTTTTCGTTTTTTAACATGATCAGCGCCCTTGAGAAACCTAGCTTAGATATAAGAGGTTTATTTATCAGGCTGAACAGGTCCTCTATATTGAATGTAGAACTAACCTTTTGCCCGAGTTCATGCAGCGTATACAGGCCTGTTATTTTCTTGTCAAGCTCCTCCTGGACCTTGTTAAGGGCCAGGTCTGTCTTTATGATTATCTTTGCCTGGTCATCAAGCTGTCTAGCGATATCCCCCAGGCCTCTATTCTTTTCTTCTGCGCTGATACGCTTATTGCGCTGGAAAAGAGAGGAAAACAATGTTATTAACAGAAGAACTAAAAGAAGGATTATGGTATAGCTTGTCATAGATTACTCCGAGAATAGAGTAACAGATAATACCTGGTTTTGGAAGTAAAATTGTTGCGTGTATTCTGCCGTTGGGATAGGCATATACACGCCGCAGGTGTAACATCCGATCAATGGCACGTTTTCTCCGATAATATCTTTTATTGTATCGAGCTCGATCTGTGGGTCTTTCCTGAAAAGCTGAAATCTGGATATATCACTATAGACCATGCCAAAGCTAGGGGCAAGATTTTTGAGGCCATTCAACGCCTCCATAGCAGCCTTTTTCGTTGCGTTTAATGCTGAGTCTCTATCTCCGATCATCAGGTTTATTTCTTCGCATTCCAGGACATTTGCGTTTAAAACCAGGCCGCCATCTTCAGTTATATCAATGGGGCTCCTTAAGAGATACGCCTCTTTCCCCTTTAATTTCATGCCCAGAGGAAAACTCGCTCCTAGCCTGGCAATGCCCTCGTTTTTAAGCTCATCTATACTTTTGCCCAGGTAGTCTTGATATAGAGCGATAGCTGGTCTTTTGTCTATTTCTTTTATGATATTTAACTTAGCCTTTGTAAGGTCATGAGGCGTGCCAATAGGCTGCCATCCATGAGCACTGCCTGTAACGGCTGTGAAATTCCCAGATAATAAGAGGCCTATTGCAATATCTTCGTATAGATTATAATTAAAATACTGGTATGTCCTATTGTGCTGAAAATTATTCGCTGAACCTCCCCCTATTACTGGAAAAAGAGTGCCAAGTATCTCATGCGCGCCGATCAGGGAGTTTGAGGCGTTTACGCTAAAGGAATCCGAGAACATCATATATAGCTGTCTTTGAATAGTTGCGTTAGACAGGGCCTTTCTTGCAACAGAGCTACCCACTGTCCTGGGGTCTTTTCGTACGCCTTTTTGGAACGCAATAGAAAAACTTATGTTGTCAAAACTTATAGCGCATATCGTTACAGAGTCCTTAAAAGAGCCCTTGGAGGTAATGCTGGCAATGCTTGAAGACCCAAGCATTGGCGCGTCACCGGCAATTGAGCGTATGCCTTTAAGGGCCAAGCCTTGTTCATATATAGGAGATATAAAGGCAATAATAAGATCTGTTTTTAGTCTCCCAAGCTGGTAGGTGGCAAGCCTGGTAGCTTCTGTGCCAGCTGAGAATGAATCTAGATTTTGACTGTAGCCAATCGCGATTTTTGTAGCCATAGGTTTACTTAAAGATAATACACAAGGAAACATTATGTGTCAATGAATATATTAGATCCTCCGTCCCGACTTTAACTCGGGACCCAATATAAAATTCGCACAGAGACTTACGCTCCCTTAAGCCTTGTAAGTTGTGTGCTCATTTTACTTGACTTTCGTATAAAAATCATTAAACTTGAATTTACCTTATTTGCTGGGCTTAAGTATTGAAGTTTGTAAAAGGTGACTTCTTTAAGAAAAGGAGGGCCATAAGCTGGATATCTAAGACCAAGAGCAAATAGCGGGCCAAAAAGCATTGAGAAAGGTGTTAAACGCAAGGATAAGGACGAAAGAGTTTATAGGGCCCATCGTCTAGCCTGGTCTAGGACAGGTGGTTCTCAGCCATCAGACACCGGTTCAAATCCGGGTGGGGCTACCAAAGTTCATAGAACCGTATCATAACAGTATCAAAACAGTATCATAAATGTACGTAATTACTTGTATTTAAACTAGTTATAAGAAGGGGGGAGCAAATGGTAGAGAAATATAAGTTTTTGAAGATTAGTTCTGTAATATTCAAGGTTTTAGCTTGGGTATCAGTAGCAGTGGGCATAGTGGCTTCAATAGTGATTTTCGTTGGTGGCGGGACACCAGATGCACCTAGGTCTACTGGATTTATAGGTCTTTTATTAGGTGTGGTTTACTTTTTTATCTTTTTTACTGCATCAGAGGTTATATCTCTCCTCTTAGGACTTAGTAGTAAATGCGATAAAGGACCTCAGGCATAAGCAGCTATAGGCACATAATTATT
>Ga0075115_10001476_pt1 | contig 11445 bp, 13 predicted proteins | sample AntAceMetag02UKH_FD_69785 | JGI IMG/M metagenome (GOLD analysis project Ga0075115, IMG submission 69785) | Saline lake microbial communities from Ace Lake, Antarctica - Antarctic Ace Lake Metagenome 02UKH | ecosystem: Environmental > Aquatic > Non-marine Saline and Alkaline > Saline | place... | reverse complement strand
GGCGTGTTAGAAGTAAAATCAGAACTATACTTTGATAAAACACCTATTTGGGAAAGCGAAGACTTTCCATGTCGGTTTAAGGTCGAATTGGCGTATCAACTAAAACCCAAAACCGCGATTCCTATTCTCGAATTGAGAGATCAGCTTTCGTTATTCCATGGGTTAAAATCAACGAATGCTTGGTCGGGATTCTTCAGAGGTTCCCCGGCACGTTTCAAGCATAGTGATGGGGAAACAATGGTCGAAGCTATCAAGGATGCCACAGCCAACCCAGTTGAGAGAGACTACGACGAGAAGAAATACTGGCGCCACCCAAAAATATACGAATCAGAAGTGGGGGTAGTAACCATTCCAGAAGAGACAATTGAAGAAGTTGAAACAAAGGAACCTCTGGAAGGAATAACAACTCACGAAGAGATTCAATGGATGTTGTTAAAACTTGGATCTGATTTGGGATTGGACGTATGGGTTGCAAGAAATGATAAAAATCGTGAATACGAAGGAAAACCGTTTCAAGATATACCAAAGTTACGAAGCGAGTTGCCTCTACAATTTGATAATGCAACAAATAGAACAATTGAACTGATAGATGTTTTGTGGTTGCAAGGAGACGCAATATTGTCGGCTTTTGAGGTCGAACATACTTCGGCAATTTATTCTGGACTTTTGAGGATGTCTGATTTGGTTAGCATGCAACCAAATATCAAGCTCAATCTGTACCTGGTCGCTCCAGACGATAGACGTGAGAAAGTGATGAATGAGATAACTAGGCCAACATTTGCGAGACTCAAACCACCATTGCCAAAAATCTGTAAATATATCTCTTACTCGCAGCTTAAAAAGGAAATTGAGGCGATTGGAGACCGGATTCGGTATATGAAACCCGAAATTATTGAAAAGATTGCCGAAAGTTGTGAACCAGACGAATCATGAAACGGTATCCGCGTCTGATAACAGGGTATATCTGCTGCCGTGCCCACAAAACTCTATCTACATTCAGTCCGATTGGTGAGCTTCGGATACGATTGAGGCGATATCTGATATTTACTATGGTATTCGCTGCTTGTACATGCTTATCATCCGCTGCTGTGGTGCATGGAACCACGTATGAGTGGTCGACGTTCGAAGCACTCGAGAACACAATCGTTCTGGTGAATTCAACTCCGCCGCAGGTACTGGTGGCGTCTTCTGGCAGTTACACATTCGATCTGCCGGAAGGACCGTACATGATCCGTGCTGAATACTACAGAGGCAATCTGCTCGAGTATTGTGTGGAAGAAGAGATCACGATCGTTGGGGATGGAGACTTTGTGCTTAATCTCCTGATGTTTCCACCGATTTAGGAAGCGTACCTGTACGGGGATATAAATTTCAGCGAGGATCTCTTCGATTACGAAGAACTCCACGAGGATGAAGAGGATTTTAGGGTATTAGTCTATGCAATCGGAATCCTTTCAGTTCTGGCAACCATATCTGCTCTGTTTCTGTGGAAGAGGCGCAAGAGTAGGGTTGAAAAGGAAGATCATGGATATGAACCGGAAGAACCGGAAGAGTTAGAACCCAAGGATGCGGAATCAGCGATCCCATCCGATCTGCATAGGGTGCTCTCGATCATCAGGGATCGCGGCGGCAGAGTCACCCAGAAAGACCTGAGACTACGGCTGAATTGCTCGGAAGCGAAGGCGAGTCTGATGATAACAGACCTTGAGGATCGGGGATTGGTCAGGAAGATGAAGAAAGGCAGGGGGAACGTGATCATACTCACGGAGCTGTGAAAAAAGGCTCTCTGGTAGTTCGCGTTGGTGTGATGCAGCATAGACACAAACGTTATTCCGAGTATCCTCTGCCTCGCCTGAAAACTTCGATTACATGCACGGTGCTGCCTTCAATCAGGTAAATTATGCGGTATTCGCCCACACGTATCCTGTGTTTCTGTGGTCTGGTCTTCTTCAGAGGCTTTATATCTGCCCCTGACTTTGGTTGATTCGGGTTTATTTCCAGTTCTTTCAGCGTGTTTTTGATTCTCTCTTGTAATTTCTTCTGCAAGGAATGTAATTGCTTCTGGAACGTTCGAGAAACGATTACAGTGTACATTATAACTCATCCAGAGGGATGAACTCATCTTCTGCAAGGATCCGATTCCATCGAGCGTCCAACTCTTTCCAGCCCGCTTCTTCGATGAGATTTCTGATTACGTGATCGTAACTCTCTTTTTCTGCCCCAAAATGGCGTAATATCTCTTTCGTCTCCATAGAAACAGCGATTGTTGTAGCGGACACTGTTATCACCTATTGATGGACACAGATGGTATAGCATTTATAACTTACGCAAAAATCGTGGATATGCCGCAGGCGATCCGGTTGTTTCTTGGTGACTCTCAAATCGGTGGCGACGTGGAAAAAGATGAGTTTCTGGTAGTTCGCTTATGCACGCACCTTTTCACTCTGGAATGGCTCAATGCATCGTTTACTTTGAGATGAATTGAGTATATGTTTGGTTCAAACACCCAACAAATTGATACCCTGTCTGTTCAAAAAATTCATAAACGATCAACAACAGAGGGGATACCATGCTTGAAGATATCAAGAACATGTTCGACCAGTATTCTTTCAGCATCTCAACAGCCGAGCTGGTCACGTTCTTCTTAATCATATTTTTCACCCTTGTCTTGCGCAAACTCACACTGTACCTCTTCGAGAAGAAACTGATGGAGCTTGCCAAAAAGACAGAGACCGAGATCGATGACCTGCTCGTAGCCGCATTCAAATCCCCTCTCGGTTACCTTATCATAGTCTGTGGAATCTATGTTGCCGTTGCTTCGCTGCATCTGCCAGACCAGATAGGAATCTTCGAGGTCGCATGGATCCTTCATTTCTTCTTCACGTTTTCATTTGCATTCGTTGCGCTCCTGCTCATGCTCAACCTGATCAATGTCTTTGCCCATTGCCTGGATAAGGTGACGCAGAGGACTGATACGAAACTCGATGAGCAACTGGCGCCGCTTCTTATAAAGAGTCTCAAGGTAGTTGTGGTGACGATCACAATCCTCGCCCTGATAGATAACCTCGGATTCAACATTGCATCGCTCCTGGCAGGTCTCGGCATTGGCGGGCTTGCGCTTGCTCTGGCAGCGCAGGACACCGTGAGCAACATCTTCGGATCGGTCACGGTCTTCTCGGATCGGTCGTTTCATATCGGCGACTGGATACGGGTCGATGGCGTGGAGGGGACTGTTGAGGATGTGGGACTCCGGTCCACACGGATACGCAGGTTCGATCAGGCACTCGTGACCTTGCCGAATAGCAGGTTCATCAAATCCGAGATCGTGAACTTCACCAGGATGAAGAAACGGAGGATAAAATTCAATCTCGGAGTCTCTTATAAAACGAGCAGGAAACAGATGGAAGAGGTGGTCGAGGGGATCAACCGGATCATAAAAGAAGATTCCGGTTTCGATCATAACTTCTACATGGTTCATTTCACCGAGTTCGGCGCGTATTCGCTTGATATCTTCATCTACTGTTTCACAAAGACAACCGTGTGGAACGAGTTTCTTGCGGTTCGTGAGCGGTTCAACCTCCAGATCATGCAACTCCTTGAGGAACTGGGTGTCGAGATCGCGTACCCATCGCAGACGATCTTTGTGGAGGGGACAGAGGAAACAAAGTAGAGGATATAATGGACGTCACCGACCGCTTATACAAACTCGATCTTCCGACCTGCCTTCGCATCTGCGCAGGCACCGACGGCTCGGTCACCCACCTGCTCGAACTGATGACGAAGAAGCATGTCAGCGTCGAGACAGAGCAGCAGCACATCACCAGAGCAGACGATGAGATCGCCAGACTGCTCGACATACCTGTGGGCGAGCAGGTCAATGAGCGCACCGTAATTTTGCGTGCCGGAGGTGTGGCGTATGTCTATGCACGATCGTTAGCCGCGATCAGGCAGATGCCAGAGGGCATGGAAGAGGACTTGATGCGTGCGGACATCCCTATCGGGCGCATCATGAAGAAGCATAACATCGAGTCGAGGCGGGAGATTGTGGAGATCGGAGTTCTGAATCTGAAGAGCAGCGTCTTTGGTGCGGACTGTACTGTGCTCTCGAGGATATACCGGATCATCCATGACCAGAAGACCCTGATCCGGATCAATGAGATGTTCCCGATCGATGACCGGTGGAGTCTGTGAAGCGCGAAACGCACCTCCACGACTCAAGGATCATCGCCTCTGCTTGACCTTTGCAAGCATCGATCCAATCGTGGGGCAGTTCACGCGACATGCCGCCTGTGATCGCGCCTGCCATGCCTGCGATGGTGTCGGCATCGCCGCCAAGATTCACTGCCGCGAGAACAGCACTTCTGAAATCGTGGTGCTTCGAGATGATCGCAAAGACCGCGGGCACTGCTTCCTCAGTCTCGATCCCGCATCCGGTGATGTCGATAGCATCTTCGAGCGATCTTCCCGATGCAAGTGATACTGCCTCCAGGATAAGGGATGCAAGATCGCCTGATACTTCGCGGGCGCCATGCACGCCAGCGCGTATCACTGTCTCGATATCCGCGCCAGCGATCGCTCTGGACACGGCGCACGCAACCGCACATGCGCCAGCGATCGCAACCGGTGCGCCGTGCGTCGCAAGCGAGGATTCGATGGCGTTTGGGATGACCAGATCCGCTGGAAATAACCATGCGATCGCAGGAGCGCGCATTGCCGCGCCATCGGTTGTTCCTGTGGTCGGCGTGAAACCGGGATCCTCTGCAAGTCTCGAAAGTGCTTGAGCCGTGGTCGGTCCCATTCGCGGTATGCGCGCACGGTTCCGAAGGAAGGTCTGTGCGATATGCCGGCGATCCGCCCGCCCGGTCTCGCAGATCGACCGCACAACGAGATGTGTCATGATCGTGTCGTCGGTGATCGATGGCGGGCTTATGAAATCTGTGATGGAGTGGTGCTGCATTGCGATCTCTTCACGGGTGAGACCCTCAACAGGCTCGCCGAGCATGTCGCCGATTGCCTGCCCGTACATCGAGTTCAATATTTTCATGAATAAAATGGTGACGTTGGTTTGTAATCCACATCTTATGACGGGATGCTTGTGTGTTGGTTCTCAACACAGCAGTGGAAAACCAACGTCATCAGATTTGGCGCATAGCTCCAATATAACCTTTGTGGCTGAATCAGTGCCCCCTACCTGCGCACATAGCAAACACACAGCAAGAACGCCCCGGCTGAATCACTCTCGTTTCGAGAAGAAAACCAGTCCCGTCAGACATATCGTCATCAAACCACGTATGATGCTTCAATGGGCTGGCAACGCGATAGCCCTTTTACGGATCCGTGCGCCCTGCATGAGTGCGAGCGAAGACCGTTAATATCGATGCCTGCAAGAACTGGTACGCGTGAACCAACAGATAGCAGCCGGCGCAGAAGCTGTGATCGAGCGATCCGGTGGCAGGATCATCAAGCGCAGGGTGAAAAAAAACTACCGCATCCCGGAACTTGATACGCGAATCAGGGCAGCGAGAACCAGAAGCGAGGCGAAACTCATATCAGAGGCGCGCAGGTGCGGGGTTCCGACACCGGTCATCTACGACGTCAATACAGCCGAACACACAATCGAGATGGAATTTATCGAGGGTCCGCGGATGAAAGATGTGCTCGATCTGAGTATGAGCGAGCGTATCGGCGAACTTGTCGGCAGGTTGCACGGTTGCGGGATCATTCACGGCGATCTCACGACCTCGAATCTCATCCTGCACAGCGGCGGTGGTGACGGCGGGGACCGGATATATTTCATCGACTTCGGACTCGGGTATTTCGAGAAGAATGTGGAAGCGCAGGGCGTCGATGTGCACGTTCTCTTCCAGACGTTTGTGAGCACGCACGGCGATCCGGGGCTTGAGGAGGCGTTTTCGGCAGGATACAGGCGGACGTTCCCGGATGCCGACCAGGTGCTTACACGTGTGCGCGAGATCGAGGCGCGGGGGCGGTATCTGTGATTATGCGGTCATGACACTTCCGACTTTGTTACGAAAATAGGTTTGAGATTTTCATGCAATCTTAAAACTCTGCGCCTCTGCGCTCGGCATATCGACAAGAAGCTGCATCACGGATTGCCTAACCTGTGAATGTAAGATACTCAATTACGCTTAAAACCGGCGAGAGACTTGCAGACACTCGAAAGAGTGTTAACGGACTGCAAACCGGAATTACAAAAGCGGCGATCGAATGATCGTCGTTGCCCGATACTTAAAGGGTTGCAAGATGCTTGACTGCGAAGCAGCGCCGAATGCAGCGGTATGAGGTGAAAGTCTCACGTACCGTTCTTAGACGAGGAGGAGCGAGTAATCGCTTCCTCCTTAGTCTACGGTTTTCCGAAACCTTGTTTCGAAAATATCAGAAAGTCCCGGGGTTTTGGTCACCACAACGCGGGATACCAAAGACCCGAAATATTATGGGACTCAAACTCCAAAGTGAGTGAACATGCCTGAAACGTCCGATCTTGGAGCACGCACCCCGGAAGCAAGGGAGATCTCATCGAAAAGCCGCAACATAGCAAGAGAGATCGTCGGCGATTCCGGATACGAGGACCGGATACGGCAGCGCTGCGTGATCGCAACCGGCGATCCTGAATTTGCAGGTCTGCTTCAATTCAAGAACGATCCCATCCGCGCGGGAGTTGATGCGATCAGACAGAACAGGAATATTTACACCGATATCAGGATGGTCTCTGTGGGTATCACGAAGGTGGGGCACGACTGCCCGATAACCTGCGTGCTCGATATCGCTGCTGGCGAGAAACTTGTTGCTGAATACGGCATCACCAGGACTTCAGCAGGATTTAAGGCACTGGGGCACGATCTGGACGGTGCGATAGTGGTGATCGGGAATGCGCCGTCAGCCGCGCTTCTGGTCTGCGAGTTGATAGAGGGCGGTATCACTCCCGCACTCGTCGTTGGGACTCCGGTCGGCTTTGTGAACGCTTCCGAATCGAAGGATCTGCTGCACAGCATGGATGTCTCATCGATCACGTGCACCGGCACCAGAGGCGGGACTCCGGTTGCGGTTGCCTGCATGAACGAACTGATTGCGATTTTCTGGGAGGGGGCTGGGGATGAGGTGGATGCCACAGGTTAGCCGGATCCTACTTCTCTTCTCACTGATCCTGCTTACTTATCCTGCGGATTGCCTGAACACCACCGCCGTCAGCGGCAGCAACGAGACGCAGATACTGATCGATGGAGAGGGTTATGTGCTTGCAAACGGCGAGCAGCGCGCGTTCTATCAGGGATATTCGGTTGTTATCAAGGGTGTGGATGCAAAAGGAGAGAGAACATGGATCGAATTACTGCAAAATGGAACATCTGTCAGTTACGGGATATTTAAAGCAGAAGACAACCTTGTTTATCCGGAAGAAGGCGAAATATTCAATATTACCATCGACCACATATATGTCGGGTCGCAGAAGGATCTTGTCTTCTTCTACGTGCGCCAGTGCCGTGATCCTGATCTGCCAGAGCCTGCGCCGTCACTCGACATGACACCGGCACCGGATGCGCCTGCTTCCAGTGCCACATCCGCGCCGTGGGATGCGCCGGATTCGAATTCGAGCCCGGGGTGCGGCGCGTGGATGGCGGTGGGGGCGCTGCTGTTGTGTGTAGCATCGAAGAGGTTTGCAAGGCAGCAGCAGTAATCGGTGATGTGAAAAAAAAGAGGATTGACCCGGGGGTTGGGTCAATCGCTAGTACGTTTGCACTACCCAATCACCAGTGCTGTTCTTCACGAGGTATGTAGCGTTGCCAGCACCATTGTAAAGGGCACGCGACTCGTGGAGCGTATCATTGGTGTTGACCGTCAGATTCCATGCATCCGCACCAGTCAGGCTTGCATTGGTGTGGTCCGCAATGATCGTCAGACCCTCAATCCGTTGCCATGTGATGTTCAGATGCGTATGCGTACACGCCATGCACACGGTGTTGTTGTCGGTGTTGGCACTACCATTCAGATGGGTTGCTGTCTGGTTCCAGAACGCGTAGTGAGCAGAATTCGGATTATTGATCTGCTGCATCTCATTGTGGTGGCAGTCCACACAGTCGATGATCACCGCAGCGTGCGGAGATGCATCAGTTCCTCCTGGTCTCCAGCCCCATTCCCATGCACCTGATGTGGTGTTGTACCATTCGGGCTCACCACCAGCTTTGTTAGTGTCGTTGGTAGTGTTCCACCGCCAGTTCGTGAAGTTAAACCCATAGGCACCGGGTGCGTTGCTTTCGGTGAGACCATACGCTGCAAGCGACGTTTCATTGATCTGATGGCAGAAACAGCCGCCTCCAATGTCTGCCGAGTAATTGGCGTGCGCGCCTGTGTTCGCCCGCCACTCTGCAACCTCGTTCACATGACACTTCTGACACGGTTATACTGATCTTCTGTGGTCTTCACGCTTAACCACGTATGCTGTCCAATAAACATAGCCATCGTCTGCGGCAGTACGAATAACCCTATCGCAAGTACCGCAACCGAGAGCAATATCATATTCTTCCCTTTCATCTATCCTCCTTGCTATATTCGAATATAACGCTGATACTAATTCCACCACATTTCATATTAAACCTTGCCCGTCCGGAGGGCGTCACCTTGGCGGATGTTCGATAAAGATCACGAATGACCCGAATGCACAAATCACACAAATATCGGTGCCATTCGCCACATTTGTAAGATTTGTGATGGGGTGGTGAAATATTAGCCTATCCGAAGCCAGCATCATCACCAGAGATATTTGACACCCCGACCAAAACCCCTGCCATCACCCGCTCTGCTTCTTAAGAGCGTCCTTTGCAACCTTGATCGCGCAGAGTTCCCCGCACATCGAACATGCGTCACCGCTGCTGACCCGGGTCTCATGTATCGATCTTGCACGCTCTCCATCGATCGCAAACTCGAACTGGGCGTCCCAGTCAAAGTCCCTGCGTGCGACTGCCATCTTCTTATCCATCGAAAGCGCACGCTCCCGGACGCCTAACTTTGCGAGATCGATTGCGTGGGCAGCGATCTTCGTGACGATCGTGCCCTCCCTGACATCCTCGACCGTCGGGAGCGCGAGGTGCTCGGCAGGCGTTACCATGCAGAGGAAGTCTGCCCCGTACATGCCCGCTATTGCGCCGCCGATCGCACTTGTGATGTGGTCGTAGCCCGGCGCAAGATCGGTCACGACCGGACCTAACAGGTACAGCGGCGCGTCATCGCAGAGATGCTTGATGGTGCGCACCCCGTACTCGATCCCGTCCACCGGAACATGCCCGGGACCCTCGACCATGCACTGGACGCCTGCCGCCCTCGTCTGCCTGACCAGTCTGCCAAGCGTGATCGCCTCCTGAAACATCGCATCGTCGTTGGCGTCAGCGATGCATCCCGGGCGCATGCCATCGCCGAGGCTGATCGTTACATCGTACTCGCGTGCGATCTCGAGCAGGTAATCAAACTCAGAATGAAACGGGTTCTCAGCCTCGTTGGTAAGCATCCATGCGACGGTGAGCGCACCTCCGCGGCTCACCACATCCAGTATCCGGCTGCCTGATGTGAGATGCTTGAGTATCTCCCTGGTAACACCTGCATGGATCGTCATGAAATCGACGCCGCTTTCTGCATGTCTCCTGACCGCGTTAAAGAGATCGTCAGCGGTCATCTCGCTTTTTCTCCCGCACGCTGCATGATAGATCGGAACCGTGCCGACAGGGACGTTAGCTGCATCAAGAATCTTTTCGAGCACCTCCTGTAGATCGCCTCCGGTCGAGAGATCCATCACGGTATCTGCTCCATGCCGGATCGCGACACTGGCTTTCTCGATCTCCTCGCTTACACTCTGGTAATCGGCAGATGTCCCGATGTTGGCATTGATCTTGGTGCGCACGGATTCCCCGATCGGGATGGGGGACGTGCTTCTGGAGACGTTCTTCGGAATCACCACGCGCCCTGATGCAACGAGGCGCCGCAGCCGCTCGGCATCGATCCCCTCTGCCTCTGCCGCCTCCCTGATCTCGCGGGTAATCTCGCGGCTCTGCGCGCTGTCAAGCAGTGTCATCTTGCTCCACAGTGATATGGGCGTCGCGCTCGCTTGCGATCTCTGCCAGATGGAGGATCTCCTCCAGAGGGAGCTGGATATCAAAATCAGAGGTAGTATATGACTCTTTATCCATCGTTTTTGCCGTATCGATCAATCTCGAGACCATCCTCTCTTCATCATATAGCACAGGATACTTAGACGTGTGCGAATGCGAGACAAACCTGAGATTCGGGTACTCCTCTGCGAGTATGTACAGCAGACATGCACGGTAATCCTTGCTGATGTACATATCAAACTCGGATGACACGATCCCGCTCCTGTCCAGTTCTTTTAAAACATCCGTTGCGTAACGGCCCAGATTATCCTTAATCGCTTTCGCCTTCCCGCGGCAGAGATAATCCTCGATTCCTTTTCGCTTGAGCATGATATCGATGCTATCTGCCGGAAGCGCAGCCGTTCCCTCATGCTTCCGGTACTGCGCGGCATCCACGATCAGTTGATACTTCCCCTCGCCAGGATTTTCGATCGTAACGCATCCGTCTTCTCCTGTTATATGCTCAAGGGTAATGCTGATCCCGATTCCACGCGTCAGCGTTACGCCCGCGCCTTCGATCCCGTTTCCATCCTCGTCAGTGACACGAATTGTAAGTGGATTCTCAACAACCTTCGCACCCTTTGCGAGGCGGAGCGTTTCGTCGGTGTACGATGCATCGGGATGGTAGTAGTCATAGAGCCGCAGGAACTTAGCCGGGCGTCCGACCTTCAGATCGTCCCCTGAAACCGTGCCATTGGCAGCCAGTCTCTTCCGTATCTGGCGTTCGACCGTCCGGCGGTAACTGTTTAATATTTTGTATGATTCGCGATTCCTTTCGAGAGCAGGACGTAGTTCGCTTACCATTGCCGCAAACGATCCGGCAGCATCCCCCACACTGCCAGTATCCAGCGTATATTCCTTTTCAGCCAGTTCGCTTGCGCTCCAGAAATAGTCAGGCGGCATGAACTCCCGTATACTGTCTTCGGTACTCGATAGTTCATAATGCATCTGGTCGACGAGGGTCTGGCAGCGTTTCATGAACGCACCCCCGATCTCATTTAATCGCACGAGTTTCTCAGGGCTCGATGTGCCGAGCACACTTTCCTTAAACTCCTTAAATTTCTCATCCTCAACCGAGCCGGTAGCAGTATCAAGAGCACTGATAAGTGCTGTCCGGTATGTCTGGAACTCCTCTTTTGTCGCAGTCTTGAGTGTGGTGATATCCTCTTCGAGTCTGGTTACAGCCCCGCCGTAGTCGCGCGCCTGCAGCGCATCTTCCACCTGATCGGCAGAGACTTCGCCTGTGTGGTACGCTGCAAGTTTCTTTGCGTCATCCACACATCCCCGCAGC
>Ga0075115_10001475_pt1 | contig 11447 bp, 9 predicted proteins | sample AntAceMetag02UKH_FD_69785 | JGI IMG/M metagenome (GOLD analysis project Ga0075115, IMG submission 69785) | Saline lake microbial communities from Ace Lake, Antarctica - Antarctic Ace Lake Metagenome 02UKH | ecosystem: Environmental > Aquatic > Non-marine Saline and Alkaline > Saline | place... | reverse complement strand
CAGGCATTTGACTCTCTATCCCAGGATTTTGACCTGTTAGTTCTGGAAGGGGCGGGAAGTCCGGCTGAAATCAATCTCCAGGCCACCGACCTCGTGAATATGGAAATGGCAGCCTATGCCGATGCACCGGTTGTTATTGTCGGCGACATAGACAGGGGAGGTGTTTTCGCCTGGTTCAAAGGCACCTATGACCTTATACCTGAGAGACATAGGGCCAGGATTTCAGGCTTCATAATCAACAAATTTCGCGGAGACATATCACTCCTAAGTCCGGGGATCGCCCAGTTTCAACAGATTGTTCCCCTTCCTGTCTTCGGCGTGCTCCCCTGGTTCAATGACATAGCGGCAGACCAGGAGGACGGTGTATTTGTAAACGCGGTCCCCAAAAAAAACCACGACGGTCCTTTAAAAATTGCCATAGTGCATCTGCCAAGGATCAGCAACTTTACGGACTTTGCCCCCCTGGCCTTTGAGAAAGATGTTGTTCTGTCTTTTGTCCGACGGCCTGAGGGATTAGACAGATGCGATTGTCTAATAATCCCGGGCACAAAAAATACCCGCTCTGACCTGAATTTTTTAAAGGATACCGGCTGGGACGTAACAATTCATGATAGGGCAAAGGATGGAACAGTAATTATGGGAATCTGCGGTGGATACCAGATGCTGGGCAGGGGAATAAGAGACCCGGACGGGGTGGAAGGACAACAAGGGTCATCATCCGGCCTGGGACTGCTTCCTGTAGTCACTGACATGTGCGGTAAAAAAAAGCTGTCCCGGACGGAAATTACGCTTGATCTGCCGTCGCTTTCCCCAAACCCTTTAACAGTCAAGGGCTATGAAATCCACATGGGGGTGACCCGGGCCGAAGGGTCTTTTATACCTTTAGGCCCCGGACTCGGTGCAGATATCGGGGCGGCGAGTGAAAATATGACGGCCGTCGGCATATACCTCCACGGCCTGTTCGAAAATGATTCCTTCAGGAGGTATTTTCTGGACTTTTTGCGTACGAAACAGGGCCTTGAGCCGACGGAAGAAATCGTTTCCTACAGGGCCTTTCGCAAAGAGCAGTTGGATCGTCTGGCCAGCTGGATCTCAAATAATGCCGACATTCCCGGCTTACTCTCCCTTATGGGCCTGTAATGCCTCTATCGCACTCTTGGCCATTTATTCTAGAACCCGGAGCCATCGGAATTCTTGCCATGGCTTTTGCTCTGGACCTGATCATAGGAGACCCGGAAAGATTACTCCATCCGGTACGTCTTATCGGCCATGCCATCACATCCGGAGAATCCCTGGCGCGGAATTTGCCGCTTGGAGAAAAGACACAGGGCGCTGTCCTTGCCATTCTTCTTACTTTGAGTGTTTTTATAACAGTAGATCTTGGCGTTAAAATTTCAGGTCATATCTCCGGGCTGCTCCAGTGGTTCATATCCACTATACTACTATACTATGGACTATCCTTAAAATGCCTCGGTGATGAAGCCATGTCGGTCAAGAAAGCACTGGTTAAAAATGGTATTGAGGCAGGACGGCAGAGGGTATCCAGGCTTGTAGGAAGAGATACGGACTCCCTGAACACAGTCGGAGTAACCAGGGCCACTATCGAAACCATTGCTGAAAATCTGGTTGATGGCGTACTTTCTCCATTTTTCTTCGGAGCACTGGGAGGACCTGCCCTCTGTATATCCTATAAAGCAATAAACACCCTGGATTCCATGATTGGCTATAAGACCAGACGATACTTGGAATTCGGGACCTGGGGAGCAAGGCTGGATGACATAGCTAATTATATACCTGCGCGGCTTTCAGTGGCTGTGATCTCCCTGGCATCTCCTCTGATCGGAGGGAGCAAGCCATGGTACGTTTGGAAAGTTGCATTCTCCGACGGTCAAAAACTTCCAAGCCCGAATTCCGGTCTACCCGAAGCAGCTTTTGCAGCAACACTTGGATTACGACTTTCAGGCCCATCCCGGTACCATGGAAAATTGGTCGATCGGCCGATCATACACGCCGATGGTCGTGAACCGGTAATTCAAGACATAGATAGTGCGGTCAGGCTGCTATACATCAGTTCCTTTCTTTTCATCGGGGCTGCCCTTTTGTTGGGCATTATGGCATCCTTCATTTTGTAGTTTACACTTTTTCAACATAGACGGATGCCAGCTATTAGCTATTAGCTATTAGGTAAAAACTTTGTATAAAAACAAACTGTTAAGCTAAAATCTAACGGCTAATAGCTAATCGAGCAGGTCAACAGATATATCCTCAGTCTTTACGACCTTTTTGGCACCGCGATAATTCTTAGGGTCCAGGTCGTATTTCTGAAAAAGTTTGTAAAAATCCGCCCTATAGTAACCCGCAGACTTGGCAGCTTTGCTGACATTCCCTTTTGTAATTCTGAAAAGATCTTCCAGATATTTCTTGATGAATTCGTCTTTGGCCTCTCTTAGCGGAACTTTTTTTTGTGACAGCCAACTACCGGCTAGGGACGTATTTGCAAACATTGCGCTGGTTATGGTGTTTCCAGTAGAAATTGCAACAAGATATTCAACTACGTTTTTCAACTCACGGACATTCCCCGGCCAGCTATATGTTCGAAAACCTTCAATAACATCCCCCTCGATTCTCTTTATATCTTTACCCATTTTGGTTTCATATTTCTTAAAAAAATGTTGCATTAACAGGAGAATATCTTCTCGCCTTTCCCTCAAAGGAGGAATATCGATTGGAACTACATGAATTCTGTAATACAGATCCTTTCTGAAACGACCTTCTTTAACCAGTTTACCGAGGTCTCTCTGGGTTGCCACTATCAGTCTTACATACACCTTGTGCACATGGTCGTTCCCCAGGGGTTTTATTTCTCCCGTCTCTATGACCCTCAGTAGTTTGGCCTGCATGGCCTTGCTCATTTCCCCCACTTCATCCAGAAACAGCGTGCCCTTATGGGCCTGTCTGAAAAAGCCTATCTTACTGCTTACAGCACCTGTATAGGCTCCCTTTACATGGCCAAAAAACTCGTCTTCCAGTAATGTTTCCGGGATGGCTGCACAATTAACAGCCACAAAAGGTCCTTTGCTTCTTGGGCTGTGGTAGTGTATGGCATTAGCCACCAATTCCTTTCCGGTTCCTGATTCACCGTAGATAGTTATGGTGCTTTCAACAGGGGCAACCTGGACTATCTGCCTGAATACGGCCTTTATCTGAGGGCTGATGCCAATCATGTCCGCAAACTGGAATTGCTCTCCCACTATACGTTCAAGGTTAGCCACCTTTTTCAACAATTCTCTCTTCTCAATGGCCTTTTCTATCTTCAAGGCCAGATCCTCATGATTTATAGGCTTTTCGACATAGGAGAAGGCCCCGGCCTTTACAGCCTCAACCGCCTTCTCTATAGTGCCATAGGCGGTGAAAATAATGGTCTGAAGATCAGGATCAATTTCCAAACACTTTTCCATGAGCTCTTGCCCGCTCATGTCGCTCATCCTTTGGTCAGACAAAAGAAGGTCAATCTTTTCCTCCTGATCCTTGAATATCTTAAGGGCATCTATAGGATTTGAGGCTGTGATCACATTCTCATAACCAAAGAGCTTGAGGCGCATCTTTGTCGTTACGAGTATATCCTTATCATCATCTACGAAAAGGATTCGTGCCCTTGAAGGAGTGTTTTTATCCGCTGGTCTAATATTGGAGGTATTGGTCATTTCCTTTTCTATTTTCATTTCCTGTTGAAAAAAATATTTAAGTTGTGCTAAAATTCTGAGTAATGGAATTATTAAAAAACGGCCTAAGCCTTTTTAACAAACTTTTTATTGGTTACCTGATACTTTCGGTTATTATGATAGTGCCTTGCGTAGTATCAATCTACAGCCTATCAGATTTGGAACGTTTTGCGACGAGCGTAGCCAAGCACGACGTAGAACTATCTAAAACCATAGAACAACTTAAAGCAATATCACCTTCAATGGAAGCTGAAGGCCGTCGTCTCGTAACTCTATATAAAGAGGACGCCTACCAATCTCTTATGTCTCTGATCCAGGACTTTAAGGACAATTTGATCAGTGTACAGAGAGACGGTCCAAAAAAAATTATCCCTATTGTCAATGATATTGAGCTTAATCTGGATGAACTCGAAAAACTTGCAGGTATTGCCAATGCAAGCTTACCCAAAAGTAGCCCGCCCGAGATCACACCTATTGAGGCCCAGCGAGAAGAGGAAGTCAAGACCCTGATCTCCGGCATAAGGGCAGGGCTGTATGAGTTGGAAAAAGGCATACAGCAGGCAATCAGTCTCAGATCTTCCACCATTTCGTCCCGTAGCTTGCAGGCAATGGAAATAACTATATTGGTACTGGCCGGAGCCATTGTCTGCGTCGTCGTTTTTACCCCATTATTTCTGTATAGATACATAAAAAGACCAATCGATTACCTTCGTCAAGGCACTGAAATCGTTGGTGAGGGCCATTTTGATCAGCCAATTACTATAAAGTCACGTGACGAACTGGGAAAGCTTGCCGAAGCATTTAATAATATGGCAAAAAGGCTCAAAGAATTGGACAGGCTAAAGTCTGATTTCATAGGAATAGCAAGCCACGAATTAAAGACTCCCCTGACTTCCATGATGGAAGCCTCCAAACTCCTTTCTGAGCCCCGAATAGGTAGCCTCAACGAAGAGCAGCAGAACTTGGTAACTATATTAAATAGAAACATGAACCGATTTCACGGCCTGATAAATGATCTTCTGCATCTTTCCAAGCTCAAGGCAAGGCTTAAAGTTATTAGAAAACGCCCTCTGGACATCACAAAGATCTTTTCGGATATCATCCAGACCTTAGAACCCGTGGCCCGGAGGAAAAATCTTGACATAGAGCTTGTACCTGTATCAGGGCTAAAAAAAAATATACCTGTTGATGAAGAACGACTAATTGGCGCATTTATGAATATTCTGCACAATGCCATGAAGTTTAGTCCTGAAAATGAAAAAATTAAGATCATTTTAGATCATAGCGATAATGATGGTAACGACTGGTTAAAAATTGGTATTGTTGACGCCGGACCCGGAGTAGAAAAATTTGAAGCAGAAAAAATATTCGATAGATTCTATCAGATTCAAAATATTCGGAAAGAAGACGGGTCCGGACTCGGTCTGGCGATTGCCAGAGAAATTATCCTGGCCCATGGAGGTAAAATTTGGGTAGAAAGTCCACCACCGGAAGATGTCGCAGTTTCACCAGGAAAAGGAGCTGTTTTCTGGTCTATTTTGCCATATTCTTCCTGACATTGCTCGTTGGGTGTTCAATAGTATTTCATAATACCCAATGGGAACTGGCTAATTTACACCTGAGAGACGGCCAGATCGATAAGGCCGTTGCCGGCCTGAAGCCATTGCTCAATGACCCTGATTATGCATGCAGGGCGGCGTTTTATCTATTTGCCTTTGATGGGGCCAAGGATGAATACATCAGGATCATGCGCTCTGAAGACTGTAAGTACGAAATGCCCGGAGAAGCAAAGTTACTGGAAGAATTTCTATCCACTGAAGAAAAATTCCTTCAATTGAAATCAGAGTATAAAAAGCAGCAATCCAGTGTTAATAACCTGCGGGAAGAGACACAAAATCTGGAAAAGGAGCTGAGCCGCCTCCGCTTCGAGCTACAAAAGATGGAAGAAATCCGGCGTGAAACTGAGAAATGGCGAGTTCAGTAAATTTATGCCATCAGCAGTACCTTCACAACTCATAGTCACTGGACTCATTTCAGAACACATCCACAAGGTATGCACGATTTTGATCAGGAACTGATGATGTGGCTATGGCCAGATACGCAGATGATAGCGCGTTTTTTTCAAATGTTTCCCTTGACAGGGTATTTTCTTGTTGCTATGTAAACACATTAATGCATTTTGTGATACAGACTGAAGAGTAATCAATCTATACGTAAATCAAAATAATCTTTAGGGAAGGGGACGATTATGTATTTAAAAACTTTGAAAGCTCTGTTGCTGGGCTTGTGCATTGCAGCAGTAGCAGTGGTTTCCTGGGCTCCGAATTCTGCGGCAGCAGGGGGAAATTTGGATCAACAGGTACAGGAACTGATCACGCAAAACAGAGCACTCACTGATCGACTCACGGAAGTGGAACAACAGCTCAGGGAAATGAAGGCAGCTCCGGAGGAGGAGGCAGTGTTCCTAGAACGCGCTGGGGCAACTGGCTTTCTATCCGAACTGGAAAAACGTATCACAATCAATGGGCTACTTGAGTTTGGAGTAGCATATCATAGTACTGATATGAACGATGGTGACTATAAACAGGATAGTGATTTGTCGATGACTACTGTTCAACTCGGCATTGCAGCAGAGATCAATGACTGGGTAAACGCGGAAATGGTTCTGCTTTACGAAGATCCGTCTGGAGCAATAGAAGCTTATGATGACATTAGAGGGGAGACAGACTTTGATGTAGATGAGGCATTTATCACCATAGCAAATCCGGACGTAACACCTGCTTTTCTGAAGGCTGGTAAAATGTATGTGCCTTTTGGCGCGCTCTTGACGCATTTTCCGGATGACCCTGGCATTGATTCACCCCTTACCCTGCTCCTGGGCGAGACAAATGAAAAGGCCCTGTTGATCGGAGCTGAATTGGAAGGTTTCACGGTTTCAGCCTATGCTTTCAGCGGTGACGTAGATGAAAGAGGTGACAGTGACAACTATATTGAGACTTACGGTTTCGATGCCAACTATGCCTTTGAGGATGAATGCCAGGATCTAGATTTGCTAGTCGGGGGTTCTTATATATCCAACATAGCTGACTCTGACTGGTCAGAGGAAGTGCTGGACCACTACGACCTCGAAATTGATGATTACGCGGGTGGCGCTGCTGCCTATTTGCATGTTGGCTATCAGGGTTTCTTCGTTGATGGGGAATACATGGCGGCTGTTGGTCATATAGATCTGGAGGGATATGGCGATAAAGGTAAGCCAACAGTCTGGAACATTGAGGCTGGATACAACTACAACTGGTGGCGGAATCTCGAAATCGCCTTTCAGTATGCAGGATCCGACGATTGCGGATTTTTAAGATTACCAAGAAGTCGTTACGGGATCAACTTCAACCAGGAGGTCTTTGACAACACGGTCGTGTCAGTGGGCTACCTCTATGATGAGTATGAAGCAGATGATGGTCTTGATCGTAACACACGAGATCTGGTCTTCGGTCAATTAGCCATCGAATTCTAAAGATATATATTTACTCCTAAATAATTTCACTCAGCAGATAAGGCGCTGGTTCATATTTTGGCCAGCGCTTTTTTTTGTGTTTGCGATGGAGATGCGACTGAAGCAATCTTCTGGAATACAGGGATTGTGAGGCAGTGATTTTATCAAAGGAGACCTACCTGGATGGGCTATCAATTGTTTTGAAAGATGAACGTCGAACATCGAACGTCCAACGTCGAATGGAAAACGAATATCCAATAATGAGTTTTAACCATCACTGGGTCTCCCTAAGTTCCTTTAATAAGATACGAAGCTTATGGATAAAGTCCTTTTTCCCCCATTCAATATTCGATGTTGGACGTTCGATGTTCGATGTTCATTAGTCTATCCAGTGCAAAAATAACTTAGAACTTATGAATTAACCATTACGGTCCTTGCCACAGTGAACACATGAACCTCTTTTGCTCCTGCCTTTTTTAGAACCTTGGCACAGGCCCTGACAGTAGCCCCGGTTGTATAGACATCATCAAGAAGGAGTATTGTTTCCACACCTTCAGGCAGAGGGCTTGCGGTCTCAAAGGCATTTTTCACATTTCTGAGTCTTTCCTTCATTGAAAGCTCCGTCTGGGGTTTAGTATTCAATGTCCTGGAGAGGACATCTATTCCCAGCGGAATATGAGGAAAAATCATCCCGGCAAACCGGAGGGACTGGTTAAAGCCCCTTTTTCTCAGACGTTTCGAGTGTAATGGCACAGGAATTACCATGTCTGGCTTCACGTAATCCAACAACACATGCTCCATGGCCAGGGAAGCAAGGGCCCTTAGAGCATATCCGTCATCATTATATTTAATCCTGTGAATAAGGGTTCTGACAGACCCATGGTACTGAAATGCAGAACGGGCAGTATTAAAGGATGGAGGGTCCTTTATGCACCGGCCACATGTGTGGCCGGTACCTTGCGGACCGTGAAACGGCTGGCCGCAGACAGTACAGACCGGAGGTTCTATGGGCCTTATTGACTCAAGACAGTCGTGACATAGACGGTCTCCTTCCTGAACAAAAGGCCTGGCTTGGCAGGCTGCACAACATGGGGGGAAAAGGATATCCCTTATTATTAAGAAAAGCTTAGCAGGGGACCATTGCAATCTACATGGACTCAACAATAGATAAGGCAAACTCCGAGCACTTTACTTCGGTTGCACCTTCGATCTGTCTTGCCAGGTCATAGGTCACCCTCTTTTTGGCAATGGCTGCCTCAAGGGCACTGTGAATTTTTTCCATGGCGTTTTTCCAGCCGAGATATTCGAGCATCATGGCACCGGAGAGGATAAGTGAGCCGGGGTTGACTTTGTCGAGCCCGGTATATTTGGGGGCCGTGCCATGGGTTGCCTCAAAAAGGGCATAGCCATCACCGATATTCGCACCGGGCGCCATGCCAAGTCCTCCCACCTGGGCCGCACATGCATCGGAAATGTAGTCGCCGTTCAGGTTTGGCAAGGCCAGCACGCTGTATTCCCTGGGCCTCAAAAGGATTTGCTGGAACATGGCATCTGCAATGCGGTCCTTTATGACAATTTTGCCCTCCGGCTGTCTGCCATTGTAGTTGTCCCACAGCTCCTGTTCTGTGATAGTTTCTTTTGGAAACTCTGTTTTTGCCAGCTCATAGCCCCAGTTTTTAAAGGCCCCTTCCGTATACTTCATGATGTTGCCCTTGTGGACCAGGGTAACGCTGGACTTACCCGTATCAATGGCGTGCCGTATGGCCTTTCTGACCAGGCGCTGGGTCCCGAAACGGCTGATGGGCTTTATTCCGATCCCTGAATCCGGCCTGATATCCTGCCCCATTTCATCCTTTAGAAATCGAATGACCTTCCTGGCATCTTCGCTCCCCTCCGGCCACTCTATTCCTGCATACACGTCCTCGGTATTTTCGCGGAAGATGATCATGTCCATGTCTTCCGGCCTCTTAACCGGGCTTGGAGTCCCCTTGAAGTAACGGACAGGCCTTATGCAGGCATATAGATCCAGCTCCTTTCTCAAGGTAACATTAAGGCTTCTTATCCCCTCGCCTATAGGGGTTGTGAGAGGTCCCTTGATTGCGACTATGTGCTCTTTGATGGCCTCCATAGTCTCAGACGGCAGCCATTTCCCGGTCTGCTGATAGGCCTTTTCACCCGCGAGGATCTCCTTCCACGAGATCTTTCTCTTTCCTCCATAGGCCTTTTCCACCGCAGCATCCAGTACGTACCTGGTTGCCTTCCAGATGTCAGGGCCTATACCATCACCTTCAATACAGGGAATTATCGGCAAATCCGGCACAGAAATGGTGCCGTCGTCTTTAAATATAATTTTCTCAGGGATGTTACCCACAGGAAGTTCTCCTTTCGTTCATATTGTACAACACTACAACAAGTGTAAAATGTTGACAATCATGGATTCCGGTATTTATTTATTGGAATGAATTACAATGTCTTTTTTGAAAATGCCCTTAAAGACGCAACAACTGCCTACAGGGAAAGCCTTGAGTCCTGCGGCCAAAAGCTCATTGAGCTTTCGCAATGGACCTGCAGGGCCTTTGAGAACAACGGCAAGATTATCCTCTTCGGAAACGGGGGAAGTGCTGCTGATGCCCAACATATAGCAGCAGAGTTTGTAAACCGTTTCCGCCTGGAGAGGAAACCACTTCCTGCCATCGCCCTTACTACAGATACATCTATCCTTACTGCGATATCAAACGACTACGACTTTAGCCAGGTATTCTCCAAACAGGTTCAGGCCCTTGCCGGACCGGATGATGTAGTCCTTGGAATCAGCACCAGCGGAAATTCACCTAATGTGTTAAAAGCCCTCTCCGTTGCCAGGGGAATAGGGGCAAAGACCGTGGGTATTACCGGGGGAAATGGCGGAAAGATGGATCAGTGTTCTGATTTAGTCATATGTGCGGCGTCTTCTGATACCCCTCGGATTCAGGAAGTCAGCATTTTTTTTGGGCACCTGTTATGCGATCTTGTGGAACGGCAAATTTTTGGTTCGGTATAATTAGACATGAGCTATCCTGAACCCATAGATCTTTCCGGTCTCAAGACCTATTCACTCTATGATCGTCCCAGTAAGGTTACGGTCTTTGACTTTGCACGACCGGTCTCTTCCGGCCTCAAGTTAAAGGATTTCTTGGAGCTACTCCCCAACCAGTTGGCTGCAAAGGATTTTAAGGCCGTGGTCCGAGCGGTTTGCACTGCGGTATGTAATGGACGTATGGTCTTGCTCGCCATGGGTGCACATGTAATTAAGGTAGGGCTGAATCCCATACTGATAGAACTCATGAAGCGCGGGATTCTTTCAGGAATTGCATTGAATGGGGCGGGAATTATTCATGACTCGGAGATAGCCATGGCCGGCAAGACTTCTGAGGACGTGGCGTCAGGTCTTGGTGAAGGGCAATTCGGGGCAGCCAGGGAAACAGGTGAGTTTCTTAATCAGGCCATATGCAAAGCTGCCGAAAATGGTAAGGGCCTTGGTGAAACCGTGGGAAATGCCCTGCTTGAAGCAAGATTCCCATACAACGGCCAGAGCCTTTTAGCCAGTGCGGCCGAATTGGGAATACCTGTGACTGTTCATGTCGCAATAGGTACTGACATCATCCATATCCATCCGAGTGTCGATGGTGCCGCTACAGGCAAGGCATCTCACTATGACTTCAGGCTTTTTTGCAGCCTTGTGGCCAAGCTTGATCAAGGGGTGTTACTCCATGTGGGTTCTGCTGTGCTCTTGCCGGAAGTTTTTCTCAAGGCATTGACACTCGTCCGTAACCTGGGTTGTCCTGTAAAAAAATTTACTACTGCCAATTTCGATTTTATCCGTCACTACAGGCCATTGACCAATGTGGTCCACAGACCTAACTTAGAAGGCGGCCAAGGGTTCAACATCATAGGCCATCACGAGATTATGCTTCCTTTGCTGGCCGCAAGTATCCTGGATAGCCTGGAAGAAAAAAGAGAAAATTTATAATGCCTATTTTTGAATATGTATGCACTGGGAAAAAGTCAGACAACCTATGTGACGGTTGTACAAGTTCTGACTGCAGTTCCTGCGGGGGTTGATGTGGGAACCAAAAAAAAATTGCGACTTGGGACCAGAAAGAGTGTATTGGCCCTTTCACAGAGTAACTGGGTCAAAAAAGAGATTGAGACACACTGGCCTGACGTTAATGTAGATCTTGTAAAATTTACCA
>Ga0075115_10001472_pt1 | contig 11466 bp, 10 predicted proteins | sample AntAceMetag02UKH_FD_69785 | JGI IMG/M metagenome (GOLD analysis project Ga0075115, IMG submission 69785) | Saline lake microbial communities from Ace Lake, Antarctica - Antarctic Ace Lake Metagenome 02UKH | ecosystem: Environmental > Aquatic > Non-marine Saline and Alkaline > Saline | place... | reverse complement strand
GTAGCCTTGGCGTAGGCGGGAACGGATGGGGACATTTCACGAGCGTGACGTGTTCCTATAGGGAACCGTCACCGCCTGTCCTGAGTATGGTCGAAGGGAAGTGATGTGTCCCCGCAGTGGATGGAGACTGTCATTGCGAGGAGTGAAACGACGAAGCAATCTCGCTTAAAGATTTTGCTGGGATGAATTATTATTAAGCGTTTCCGAAAGATTATAGCACAGGTGGCAGGAAACCTCGGCGTCGTCGGAGTTGACACAGTTGGTTGTTACGTACCTGCCATTAAAGTACCTGTTGGTATCATCTGAGGTGGGATCTATATTGGAATAATTTATAATTGATGTGCAGGTGTATCCGCCTTGCTCAATCTTAAATCCATAATCCTTATCGTCATTCATATCCCGAAGTATATCGGTCTCATACAGGAGTTCATCACTGGTGTTGTTAATTCTAAATACCGAGCCATTATGGATGCTATAATACAAGGACTCGATGCCTTTGCTTGCGTCCGTCAAAGCTAGTATGAATGTATCGGGAAAGGGATTAACTGCCTCCGCACAGGTGTCGTTCTCGTATGTCTCGCCCGTGCAGTCTTCATCGGCCGACAGTTTGTAGCTGGCCATATCATACGTTGCGCGTTCAGTGTTATCGTCGATAAGGTTGATGATGTCCATGATGCCACAGCCGCTCTGAAGCACGGCAATGAGTATGAGTGTGATCGCCAACCTTGCGCTAATTTTCGGCATGTAAGCCCCTTATGCAGTTTGTGCAGTATATAGTTATCGACGGCCTGTTGCAATGATTGCACATCGTCCTGAGTTTTTAGACTTTTGTCATTCCGAGATCGGAGGAGGCTTGCCCGCCGTGGCGGGAATTCCTTGCCTGGAAAGACGAACTCCACACCTCGCCGTTTTTTGTGATCTCCGGCCAAAAGGCCTAAGTCCCCAATATTATGAGAGAATATCACAATACTGCTAAACATCTTATTCATTCCTAATCCCTTGAGCATTTTTCACGAAACTTATTTTGACGGCAGCCGATTACTAATACGGTATGTGCGCAATGAAGATAAACGGAACAGCCGTTGGCGGCCTTAGTTTTATCCCGGCCGAGGCGTGGCGCGGGCTTCCCGACGTCATCAAGCCCAAACTCGCGCGGCGGCTGGAGAACGTAACCTATGATCAGAATGCGCGGCTGATAACCGCGCGCACTCTGCGCGAGTGGGTGTCTCTGCAAACGGCGAGCACGGATACTCAAAGTGATATTCAAAATGGACTCAACGCCGCGCACAACTACAAACGCATAACCGAAACGTTGCGCCCGGGGCGACCCGGTATCTATCGCGAACTGAACGGCCTGCGATGCATGGTCGCGAGCGATAACACTCTTCACAACGCCTTCGCGTATGCGTCGTACCAACATTTCATTTCCGCGGGGTTGCTTACGCGACAGGATCGGACCGTTTATGAAATTCGTAAGCTCACGCAAAGCGTTGTCGACCCCGACGTCACCCTCAGCGCCTGTAGATCTGTCTATAACCTGCTCTTGCTTCTGCGGACGCCGTTCCCCGATGTCGTGTCAACCAGTGCGTACTCAGTCCTGCGTGACATTGAAACGTCGCTCATGTTTGATGATTGGCCAGGGCCCTTGAAGGATGTGCAAGGATCTTCGTTTACGGAAGCGGAGGGCATGTTCACAAGCGCATGCTCGAGGCTGGCATCGTTGCTCGAGAAGGGTGGCCGTGAAGTATATGACTTGGCGGAAGGGATCGGCGACGCAGACGTAATCGCCAGCCGCAATGAGCGGAAATCTGCTTTCGCAAAACACCTCTATGACATCCTTGCACGACACTTCATCGAGGGAGCGGCGACTGAACGTGAAATTGTGCGCCTTATCGACGGCGCAACTGACTCCGACGCGTTCGAACCCTTTCGCCGCGCATGCCAAGACATCGTGGCAGCACTCGACAATAGCTGGCCGCGCATCATCGAGCGCGAAGCGTTTTCGCGGATACGAAGGTATCGCGAAGAATTTGTCATGGCGGCAAATACGTCGTCCGCGGATTTCAACGGCATCGATGCGCGGGACCTGGGCTTTCTTGCCTCACAGCTTGCCCCCGGGCAGGAACTTGAGGATGAGTTGTATGAATGGCTCGTCATCGCGCGTGATTCAAATGAACGATTTCTACCGCATGCCGCGAACGTCCTCGCTGCGCTCGTGCAAAGAGGCGCGCAGCGTGCGTCTGTCCTGCTCGAAGTCGTGGACACCGCCCTCCATGTATTAGGAAAACATCCGCGGGAGGACCGGCTCGATCACAGAGCCATGGATCTCTTTAAAGCGGCGGTGGAGGCAATGCGCGAGGGAAGCGTCCTTGTGTATACAGCGGCCGATACGCTTCGCGAAGAGACCGTCGAGCGGAATCAAGACGAGGAGTTGTTCGTAAAAGGATATGAGTTTTTCATTCCAAAGTTTACGTGCGGCAAACGATTGCGCAAGCAGATGCAAGCCCTCAAGCGAATCCAGCGCGACGAGAATCGTTATACACAACGATCGCGTCGTGCCGCCGGGGATGTGCTAAACACTCTCCGCGCCATGTTTAAATGACCCCCTCAATCCCCTGGAAAGACGAACTTCACACCTCGCCGTTCTTAGTCATCTTCGCCCAAAATCGCTCCAAATACCCCTTATAACCAATTATTTTGCCCGTCTCTCTCTTTATACTATTTGCAAAATGGGGTGGGGAGGGGTAATTGGTCTGCTTGTCATTCTGAGCGAAGCGAAGAATCTCGCTTTTGCTCTTACTAATCACGAATTACGAATTACGGGTCACGGCTTTCGGGGGGACGCTTGGGTGTGAGGAATGCATGAAGGCCGGCGATAGCTGGGAGCGCGTTGTTTGTCATCCCGGACTTGATCCGGGATCCAGTTTTTCTCCCCTCCTTTGTAAGGAGGGGTTGGGGAGGTAGAAATTTTCGCTCTTACAGTTCACTGATCACTGATCATTGCCTTTAGTGCTGGTGCTATATAGATGAGGAGTATGTGTAGTTCAGCTTTCAGAAGATATTTAAGAAGATAAAGTGCGTGCCTTTGATTACTGATTACCTGTTGAATGCTGTTCCATTGGAAAAATAGGGAGCGTATATGATTCTCATTGGTCAAAAGGTTTTTGATAGATCAGGCCTGGAATATATCGTGAAAAAGCCACTTGATTCAGGAGGATTTGGTCAGGTCTTCTTAGTGAATCGCGATGATGTTCAGCTGGCTTTGAAGACAGCTAATGCAGATGGTATTACGGCATCAGAGTTCCAAGCTCTTAAAAATGAGGGGATCTTAGCTGCAGGTTTGGACCATGAAAATGTCATCAAAATTCATTATTTTCACGATGGCACAACCTATACGAACTTACCGCCATATCTACTAATGGATTTTGCCGAAGGGGGTTCGCTTAAAAATTTTATTGAATCAAAAAAGAAAAGGGACGAGTTGCTTTCTATACCTGAGCTTACAAGCTTTATATTGCAAATTATGGCAGGGTTGAAAACGATTAATGAAAAGTTGGTTCATCGAGATTTTCACCCGGGGAATGTTTTATTTAAATCAGGTAAGCTAAAAGTCAGCGATTTTGGACTATCAAAGATAGTAGGTTCAGCTACTCGTAGCAAAACATTTAAAGGGATTCAACATGTGCTTTACAAGTCGCCTGAGTCTTGGATGATGGAAGATAACACGATATATATGGATATGTACTCAGCTGGTATTGTGTTTTATGAGTTGGCTACGCTCAGATATCCATATAATCTTCCCAATGAACAAGATCAGCTTGTAGAATTAATGGAAGCACATAAATATGCAACTGTTACTCCACCTAAATCAATAAACGAAACTCTCCCTGACAATATATCTGATGTCATTGTAAGATTGCTCAAGAAAAGACCTGAAGATCGGTTTGAAACATGGGGCGAAGCTATTGCAATGATGAAAGCAGAGGGTGGAGGAACGGGCAGTGAATTGGATATTAGTGATTTGGTAGCGAAAGCGCAGGCTACAGAAGCAGCTATTGAACAGCGGGTATGTGAAGAAGCTAAACAGCAACAGTTAGAGCAAGAACAGAAGGATCAGCTTGCACATGCCGTAGCTTCTATAAGCAAAGATGTGTCGCAGATTGTTGATGCTGTTAATAAGGCTGTTGGCGATATGAAGCTAATTTATAAACCTAAAGATGATTTCTCATTTTCAGTTTCATCTGTTGTAAATGGATTGTTGGCTTTTTTTGAATTCCATATTGCAGAGCAAGTTGAAACAATGCAGCATGATCATTTTTTCGATGGACCTCGCAGACAAGTTACGGATTATCTTAAGTTAGGTGGCAAAGTTATAAAAGCATGGGGTAAAGTATATAATCAGCATGGTAAGGGAGTGAATGTTGTTCTTGTCAAAGAAGATAAAAATGATCTTTATGGAAGATGGAAAATGCTGAAGCACAAAGATAGCCCTTTGGTCCAGGGGCGACATCATGCCGAGCCTTTTGCTCTTGATTGGCGTGAGTTACAAAAGAGGATACAGATGATTCGCGCTATGGATGTCATTGTTACTGAGGTTACTGAATATTCCATGTCTGATTTAAAATTTATCATTGAAGATATTCTTTAGACTTGAATACCGGTAACACACACTTAACCCCAGGAGCACTTCATGCCACAACAAGCCTTAGGTAAGCAGGGAATGGTATACTGTGCGCCGGCGATGCCGGCGTTCCTGATCGGTGCCACCGGTTTTTGTGCGCCGCTATGGAGCTGGAGGCTGTAACCCAATTAACGTGTCCGTTAACCATTCGATATCATAGAACTTTTCTCCGTCACAAAAAAGATCATCGGAAGGAGAAAGTTGACAACTTTTTTTGAAAAATGGCGATAATATCATTGAGATTCAAGAATTCGCAAAGAGAGGAACATATGGGCGATGCAATAGATTATAAATCGTTACCAAAATATTCGTTTAAAGGTTCACAGAATCTTTGGCACCAAAGAATCCGTAGTGCGATAGAAACCCATGATACGGCTATATATCTTGCTCGGGCCCTGGAAAGTATTGATCCGGTAAAGGATGGTAAAATAACAAAAGCTGAAGTCGCTAGATACCTGCGTGGTCTTCAGTGGCGCTCTCTTTATCGAAATTTTACGAAATATTTTACAGTCTTCAAAAAATGGGAGAATAGTTGTTTTAGAAAAGGGCCAAACGGGATGATCGCCAGGTATATCTGGTGTAACAAAGCGCTGCTTACTCTTGAGACTGCAAAAAAGCTTGCAGAAAAGGCTAGACCGATTCGCGGTAAGTTCATTTATCGACACACTCAAAGAGCAAAAGTCACATTTGGTGCAAGTGCCTCTGGACGGGATATAGCACTATCTTTTTATACACCTCGTTCGCGATATTATGTTTCATATCACCTTCCGGGAGGTGTTGATTTTAGGAGATACGTGAAGTTTGGGCGATTACATCAGGTAAGGGATATTAAAATGACAAGAGTGAAGCCTCTTTTGTACAAGGTTGTTGTCTATCATATAAGCGGCAAGGTCTCCGAACTTCTTGCTGACTGGAGGAAGGGCAGGAGAAGACCATCTTTTAGGTTCGTGAAAAATCCAACCAGAGCAAGGTTGGTAAAACCCAAGAGGCTCTTTTATCTCCAGCAGCCCCCCCTTGATTTAGGCTAGCTGCAAGTACCGGGAATTTCGGGGGCAGAATTCTGGGGCAGCTCAGATCTCGATTTTGAGACCTGTCCCCGCAGCGAAGCAATCTCGTTTTTAGGGAGGGTGAAAGATGCCTGTCGATTATAAGAAATACGCCATTGTTCCATATAAGCTAGCGGATTTTGAATCCGTTAAGGTTTTTTTGACTAATCTGGATCCATGGAAATCTGCAGGGTTCGACGATGCCTATTATCAATCAGTGCTCGATAGTAGTCAGTATTCAATACGTGTGATTGAACTTGAGTCACAGGTTGTTGGTCTGGTCACGTGGAGGTGTCTTAATAACTTTCCTTACGGTGGGTATGTTCGCACTCTAGCGGTGAAGGATGATCGTCGCGGTCAAGGTGTTGGAACAGCTTTGCTAAGAGAAGCCGAAGATGCGATATTTGAAGAATATAAAAACTCATTCTTATGTGTAGACGAGGATAATGCGGGTGGGCGTTCGTTTTATACCAGCAATGGATACAAAGAGATCGGTGTTATGAAGGACTATTTGCAGAAGGGCGATTCTTTCATCATGCTGCGAAAATCAACAGGTCCATTATTTGATTAACCAATGGTCACATTTACACATGAAAATGTTGATGAGTATGCGAAGGCTGAGTTGACCGGTGAGTACCTGTTTGCGGCCAAGGTCATCGAAGAGAAGATCAAGCCATTCAATGATCGGATCAATTGCATTGTCGACTACGGCTGCGGCGCTGGCAAGATAAGCAGTATCACCGATCCCAACGATGTAGTTACGTCCTATACATATGATGCGTTTGGCCGCATCGCAGCGGTCGTGAAGCCAGGCGATTCGGCTGCATATCCAACCACCGTGTATGAGTACAGCATTGCAGCGCCCGTATCCACTATCGCTATTAAAGCGCGAGAAATGGCTGCCTCACAGGAAACCCTTGATACGTATCGTTACATTGATGGTCTGGGGCGGCAGCGGGCAGAACTCATCGAAGATGAGGGCGGCGATTTCGCGGTCACCAAGGCAGTGAATTACAACACGCGTGGCAAGGAGTCGTTTTCTGTCGAGCCGTTCCGCTGCGGAGCTAACTGCATTTTGTATGGGGCTGAACTTACAAGTCAGACAGGTACTCGGATCTATTATGATGCCTTGGGGCGTGTCACGCAGACGATCAATCCCGACGGATCGAACAGCATCTTGGAATACCTGCCGTTCATGCAGCGTCTCTTTGACGAGAATGATTCCGATGCGGGTTCAACGCATCACAACACGCCAACGACGAAGCAGTACGACGGCCAGGGTCGTTTGGTCGCAACGTCGTTTCAGGACGGTACGCGTGATCTTACGACTGCTTTTGGCTATGATGCCGTCAGCAATCTTACGTCAATTCTGGACCCCGCGGGTAACGCGCGCTCAATTGTCTACGACACGATGGGGCGCATGGTAGCCCAGGACGATCCCAATGCGGGTCATCGTGCCTATCTATATGATGGTGTTGGCAATCTGATTGAGAAGGTCAAGCCGGATGGCAAGAGTGTTAAGTTTACATACGAACTTACTACCAATCGCGTTATAGCAAAAAATCTCGTTACAGTGGCCGGTGACGATACGTGGGAAGTGAAATATCACTATGACTATGCATCGGCCGATTGGGATAAGCACGGCAACTACATCAAGGGGAGGCTGGCATGGATAGAGGATGCAGCGGGTACGGAATATTACGGCTACGATGCGCGCGGGAATGTCGTCGCGAAACGACGTATCGTCGATGGCGCAGGATACGATCTAACCTACGAATACGACGCGATGAATCGTCAAATCAATGCAGTATATCCAGACGGCTCTACGCTGATTACCAAATACAATGCCCGCGGACTTGCCAAACTGATAGGCTCGTATCTCGTTGATCGCACGTACAATGCAGCGGGGCAGGTAGAGACTGAGGTGTTTGGAGACGGCATCAGCAGGAATTATGAGTACGATAGCCGCAGGAGGATGGCGGGCAGCGCGACGACGAATGTGGATGGAACTATCATTCAGCAGTTTGGCTATGACTTCGATGCAGCAAGCAATGTCACTCAGATCAATGATTTTAGAACTGGCATAGATGCGGTTCAGTCTCAAACGCAGTCGTTTGGTTATGACGATCTCTATCGCCTGACCACAGCTAATTTGAATGACGGCAGCATTTCATGGGCCTACGACGACGTGGGCAACATCACGGGTAAGGGTACGACGCTGGACGACTCGCGCTTCAACGTGCCCACCATTCAGTATGGCCAGAACGGCGCGGGCCCGTACGCGCTAACCACACACGGCGATAAGACATATTCCTATGACGTCAACGGCAACCTCAGTGCCATGCCCGGTCAATCGCTTGCCTTCGATCCTGAGGACCGCCTTACGACCGTTACCAAGGACGACGGAACCGTCGTGGAGATGGTCTACGACCACACCGGCCAGCGCAAAATCAAGCGCGCTGGCGACGCCACAACCCTCTACGTCGATCCCAATTACGAAATCCGCGGAGAGACACACTACAAATACATCTGGGCAGACGGCAAACGCATCGCCCGCGCCATCACCGATGGTGCGACCACAGCAATGATGGTGACAGGCTCCAGCCTGTCACCGCATAGTATTACCCCACCGCTTGCTGCTGCGGGTTGGCTCAAGTCTTTTCTCCCTCTCCCTCGAGGGGAGAGGGTTGGGGTGAGGGTGATCGGCTTTCTCCTTGCCCTACTATTGATGTCATTCCGAGCGAGGCGAAGCCGAGTCGAGGAATCCCTTGCATTTTTCCCTCGCCCTCGACGGGAGAGGGTCAGGGTGAGGGTGACCCGCGCTCTCGCCTCCATTCTCGCTCTATCTCTTGCATTCGGCACGTACGGTGGCGTCACCGGCTGCGGCAGCACTGGCCCCGCTAGTCCGTCGCTATCTGGTCCGCAACCAGGCGTGATCTATTATATCGACGATCATCTCGGTTCATCGCATTTGGTTACTGATAGTCTGGGCAATGTCCTCAAAGAAGAATCACGCTATCCTTACGGCTTGGAACGCTCTTCTCAACCTGAACCTCAATCTGAATCTGCTGTTGCGGTTGATTACGTCTATACCGGCAAAGAATATGATGCTGAGACTGGATTGATCTACTTCGGCGGTCGCTACTATGCTCCAGAACTGGGTCGTTGGATCACACCGGATCCGTTGTTCTTGGAGAAGGAACCGAAGAGAATTATTGAAATGACCAAAGAGCTGAATCTGTATGCGTATGTGCAGGGCAATCCGATGTTGCTCACGGATGAGAAGGGTGAGTATGGCGCCCGAAGTCGAGAGTTGTATATGAATAGTCAGGCACTCCGAGCTGAGATGGCGGAGCATGGCCAAAGGCTGCCAGTTACATCCGAGGAGAAGGCTTTTTATACAGGGCTGAAATATTCCGTCAGTGCTCTTGCAGTTGCTACTGTTACTGGCATTGCCACGCCAATGGTTGCCGCGGTAGCTCCTGCTGTCGGAGCGGCGTATCTAGCGGGATCAATTGAGATCTTTGGTGCGGGAGCAGCTGCAATGTCTGCCGAGAAGATGGTGACCACTGTCAATCTCGCGAAAAATGCACTTTCGGGTGCCGCTCCCAATTTACCTTCGTCGACCGAGGCTACAATAGTGAGCGCTGGCCTAAATGATCTCGATATCAATGATCGTTATGGATTTTCAATTATTGGCAAAGCTGTTGAAAACGCCGATAACCTTGGATATGTTATGAATCCAGCAGCTGCTCTCATACAGGATTATGGGCAAGATGTTTTTGATCGAGTTATGGAATAGGGAATTTAATTCGGCTATGAAAAATAATCTCAAATCATACTTAAATGTTTTCATGCTAGGAGTGATTCTTTCCATTGCGCTGGGCGTGGCAACTCTGGTTACTGGATATAGTTATTCGCGAATCTCAGGGTTTTACCGTGTCGTTGACCGGTACCAATCATTTTTATATTTTCTTAAAATAGGTGTGTTCTGGTTCGTTCTTGATGTGGTCTACGTTCAGCTCAAGTGCCATTATAGGAAAAAAGGATATTATAAGGATGAGAAGAAGTAGGAAGTGTTCTTTGAAATCCTGAGCCACCGGCTGACTCTGGATCAGAATTCTAATGCTTTTATGTTGGAGGATTGGGAGTCCAATGTATGACGTTAATTGAATTAAAGAAGGCTGTAATGCCCTACACCAATGCGCTGACAGTGCTTTCACTAGTCTTCATTTTAATTAGTATAGTTGAAGTTGCCATTGGATATCAATGGACGCGTGTTGGTGGTGTGCAGCCGGTGATTGATTCATATGATCATGTTCTAGATGCATTGAAATTCTCTGCCATAATATTCTCATTGGGCATGCTTTATGGGATGTCAAAAAATAGAAATGCTAAGAGGGATTCTTGATGAGTTAAGGAGCATTTCTGACTAATCGCTTTTTTGTACATTAATATTTTGGGAGATATGAAAACTAGGGTCGGACCTTGGCAATTGGTATTGAGGTTAGATTGACAGCTCTTTGAAATCCTGAGCCATCGGCCTACCAGCAACCACCGGCTGCGGCGGCAGCGGCCCCGCTAATCCGTCGCTCTCTGGCCCTCAAGCTGGCGTAGTCTATTATATCGACGATCATCTTGGCAGTTCGAACTTGGTGACGGATTCCTTAGGCAATGTCCTCCGTGAAGAATCACGTTTCCCATATGGATTGGAACGCAATGTTTCAGAGAATACCGTCACTGCCGACTACGTTTACACTGGTAAGGAATATGATTCTGAAACTGGCCTCATCTACTTCGGCGGTAGGTATTACGCTCCAGAGTTAGGCCGTTGGATTACGCCTGATCCGTTGTTCCTTGAAAAGGAACCAGCTAAGATCGTAGAGATGCCCAAGGAATTGAACTTGTATGCGTATGTGCAGGGTAATCCGATGAGTGCTGTCGATCGCGATGGCGCGGCAACGGATTTTAATATTGGTCAGAAGCCAACGTACATTCCCGGACGTCCTTGGAGTGAAAGGTCACCCGAACAGCGGATGGTTGAAACCGTTGCGATGGGTGTTGTTGGCACAGTAGCGATAGCACCGATTGCTGTAGTTGCTGGTCTCGCAGCAGCGCCGGTAGTGGGTGCTGCGTATCTATCGACATCTGTTGGGACTTTTGGTGCAATAGCCAATACAATAGGAATGGATAACGCTTATAAAACGGTTACCTACGCAAGGCAGTTTATCACTGGCCTTACACCAAGCGTGTCTGCGGAAGGTTATATTGGAACAGCCACAGCATTGATTGGATTGGAGAGTCAAGTCTATAAGTATGCTGGTACTTCTCCTGCGAGAATGTATCTGGATAAGCTTAAGGAGAGCCCGATGTATTTGGTGAATCCTATTGGTGCTGCGATTGAGGAATCGGATATTATTCAGCGAGGTGTTGAGTCAATGTTGAACTCGTCAGTAGATGAAAATAGCAATTGATAAGGTGTTATTGTTATGAAGGATTATATTAATGTATTTCTCTTTCCTGTTATTTTTCAGTTGATATTAGGCATTATTGTGCTCACTGCCGGATATAGTTATTCATGGGGTGACGGTGTATATGTAGTTGATGATCGGTGGAATAGGTTCATAGATAATATAGTTATGGTTGTATTTTGGATTGTATTGGATTTTATCTATGTTCAATCGATGCGTTATAATAGAAAAAGGAAAGAGGGTAAGAAGGAGGATTGACAGTTGTAAT
>Ga0075115_10001468_pt1 | contig 11493 bp, 5 predicted proteins | sample AntAceMetag02UKH_FD_69785 | JGI IMG/M metagenome (GOLD analysis project Ga0075115, IMG submission 69785) | Saline lake microbial communities from Ace Lake, Antarctica - Antarctic Ace Lake Metagenome 02UKH | ecosystem: Environmental > Aquatic > Non-marine Saline and Alkaline > Saline | place... | reverse complement strand
ACCCTCAGACTCCCATAGAAACCATTCGGGATTGGATTTAATCAGATCCGAATCTACTGAACAGTGGTTGATTACCAGGTCAACCATCGCATTAAGACCTAGTTTTTTTGCAATCTTGATAGCCTCTTTTGCCTGTTCACGGGGTGCTTTTTTACTATTTTGGTCAACCAAGACAGGGTTGAAATCATAATAATCCGCTATTGAGTAAAGGCTGCCTGACTCACCTGGACGCTGAATGGGATTAACAAAGACCCAGTTGAAGCCCATTTCAGATGCCCTCAATAGATGCCTTTCCCAGTCTGTGAACTTTCCGGCCAATAGGGGAAACAGGTTATAGATGATCATCTTTTCAGGTTTTTTCATGGCGCTATCCTTTTTGCGGCTATATTAAATATCGGCATTTCCGATCCGCCGTTGCAATCATATTAACAAGATCATCCCCAGGGACCATGTGAGGTCCAACAGCAGGTCTTTCTGAAATACCGATCATCTTGCGCAGTCTGTTACGGGCGTTATTGAGCAGGCTGGGTGGTTCCGGCCACTGCTCAAAGATGACGCAGCCTGAGAAGTTGCGCCTCTTCATCCGTTCTATAAACCCCTTTATGCCTGAGTCATCTTCTCCTGCAGGGCCGGTGAACAGGGGCAGGTGACTGTCACGGTCTCCATAGTTTTCATGCAGGTGGAGATGGACGATCGGGACCTGCGAATCGAGCAGGTCGACAAACTTGAGGTAGTCATTACGTGTCTCCCTATACAGATTGGCATGTCCCAGGTCCAGGCACATTCCCACATGTGCGACATCTACTGAGTCAAGGTCGAGAAACTGCCGAAACAACTCATTAAAGTCCCCTGGTCCGGTAATGGGTGTATTTTCTATAGAGAGCCGGAGCCCAGCCCTCTTCATGTCTTTTATCAGGGGAATAACGGCCTGGACGTAGGAGGTAATCCCTTCCTCAGTATAGAGGTGTATATTGATGAGTGGTGCACCTATATCCTGCGCAAGCTCAATGTCTTTGAGGAAGATGTCACGACTTTCCGGCCTTAAGGGATTTGCCTGCCATGGCACATGGACCGAGAGGCGTATATCATGGGCAAGGGCAATTTTCTTAATAAAGGTGCGTTGCTCCTTAGATATGTCGTTTTCTGCCCAGCCTGCCCCTGACTCATTTTTGTCGGGAAACCACTCAAAGGTATCAAAGCCGTTGGCCACCGCATATTCAAAGGGCTGTGTCACGTTTGAGGCCGCGAATGAGGTCTGATTGCCGATCCGGATATGCATTTTTCTATTTATCTTTTATTCCCACCTGCGGGCGGGTCTGGACAACGTAATATTGACCTTTTGAGTAAGCGCCTTCGATATCCTGCGGAGAGCCCATGGCTTTCTCAACAACTGCGCCTATATTGGCTACAGTGACTAAAAAGTCCTTTCGAAAATCTCCATTCTGCACGAGCGATTCGCGTGTGTAATCCAGGGAAACTTTGACTGACGGCTCCAACATTATGCTGTCGTAAAGGCCGGCACCGGCATAACCAGACAGGTCTTCCCCATTGGAATCCGAACGAAAAATAAGACCGCTGCCGAAAAGTGCAATGCTCTTGCTCGGAAAAGCCAGAATCTGTGGTTCATCTTTTCCCTTTCTGCAGGTGAAGCTGAGGGCCTTCCCGGGATAATTGCCGACCAATGTCTCTCCAAGGCCCGGGACCACCTCGGCATAGATCTCATCTTGGTTGCCCGTAGAGGGATTAACAGTGTGGATCACAAAACTGTAATCGGCCTCGACCACCTCTTGAATGAGCACCGCCATGAAGAGATCCACATGGGGGATCCCTCTTGTCTTGCGGCTTAGATGTGCTCTCTCGTTCCACTTGGAGCCCCACACACGCTTGATACATGTCCAGGCATCTTCCCAGCTTGAGGGCCACGGAAGCCCTGCCTCATCCATCACCCCATGAAGCCCGAAGATCAGATCATCCGGTGCCTTGAGACCCAGAATGGTCTTATGGAGTTCATTCAGTACCTCTATATCCACCTTTTCGGCATTTTTATCTATTCGCAGTACCAGTTCATTATAATTTTTGGCAATTTCCTTGTTGCTTTTTTCGGCAAGCATCTTTTCAAAGACCCCAAACGGCATGGCCACTGAACTGGGAAGACCTATCCACTCCGGCAATTTGCCCTGCAAATGCCTCAGATTATTGGATTTACCCCCAACAGTTTTCTGATTGAACTTACTTGATGATACGGCATAAGCAGTGAAGCAAGGCCGGGATATCCGGGTAACCGGCAGGACACGCTGCGAAGTAATGCCCGGCTCTCCTGGACCTTCTTCGAATATTACATCACCGGCTGCATTTACGCCTAAGCTGAGAAGATGTCCACTGAAAGACTTCAGACGACCGATTATATCAGGGTCGTAGCAAGTGGCAAAAAGCACATGGGCATTTCTGGCCCGGATCGCAACATGGGATACTATATCGGTCAAATCCGGTGTGATGACAGCAATCACCTCTTTTGGGATCTCCTCCTCTCCTGCGATCTTGTCGGCAATAATGACTGTGGGTCGAGCAAAGTCCCTGCCCTGAACAGACCTTAAGTCGGAGACAACCTCTACTTGTCCGGTGCCTTGACCCTGGCTGATCACCTGCCAACTGCCGAGATGGGCCTCTCTACGCAATATCGGATCTATCTGACGCAAAAGCATCGACAGGGCAAAGACTGGTTTCCCTCGCACCATTTCCTCACTGAAGAGGGAAATGGTCCATGATTCGGCGTAAAAAGCCGCACCGAGAAATTCGGCCTTGGGCTGAAGGACTTGGTAATAATGGTCGATTGCGGCACCCAGGGCACGCGAGAGACGATCGAGTACAGCCCTGGATTGGAGGGCCCAATCTTTTCCGGAATGGGACATCTTTCTGACCTGTTCCCACTGGTTAAGACAGTGTGTAAGCTCATCATTGCCTTTTGAAATAAGGAGATTCTCCAGCACCATTGAGATCAATTCCACCAGTTGATCAGCGCTGAGATGCAAATGAAGACTCCGTTCCACCACAACGCGCAGGAAATTCTCCAAAGCCAGATCGAGAAAGAGCCGATCGCGTACAACATTTGCATTGCCTTGCAATTGTGTTTTAAGACAACGGCGCGCCTCAGTAATCTTTTCAATAAGCATGCAGGCATCAGTATTGTCACGATGCGCCCAGATAAAGTCCATCAGGCCGTGCATTTTCGAATCGAATAGATGCCTGGCAGCGTAGATGGCAGTGCCGAGATCAGTACCGGAATGAACGGCCTTGAGAATTCCCAGAAAATGCTCTAAGTCATGAATCAATGGGTCTTTTATAGACGGGACAAAATCAGGGTGGGATATGATTGGGCGCTCGAACCTCTCAAGCCTTTCTTTTGTAATCCCCCCTGCTTCGAGTATATTATAGAATAAATCCAGATTGCCGTTGTTTTTCAGGAAACCCAGATAGGCCTCACAAATGACAACATCATCAGGTGTGGTGTTATTGTGGAGTTTCTGGTGCCACTCCTCCATAAAATGCCCGGAGACCTCTTTTATATGGAGACGATGCATGATGTTTAAGACTTCATCGCGGATTCTCTGCCCTTCGCCACCTCGCCCCATAGTGGTCAGTATCAGACGGATGTACTCACGCCCTTCCGGCTCTTCTTTGGTGTACTGGTCAGCAAGCTTAAGCGTCAGACGGTCCTCAGCATGACTCAACTCCCTGGGCTGGGTGTTGTAGTTCCGCTGCCAGTCCAGTTGTCTGATAGCGGAAAAACGCAGCCATACAAACATAAGCGCCAGCCCCTCCATGTTGTTTCTGACTCTGTCCAGAAGGTCATAACATAGGTTGAAACGATGCATCAGTGTCCACGAATTGCGGCTCATTTCCTTTTCAATGATCTCATCGGCGATCACTGCGAGTTCAGGATGGCCCAAAGACACTTCAGTTTCTGAAGGGACAACAAGCGGGATTCGATAGTTCCGACCACGGTTATTGTCCCAGCGCTCTTCCTCGGGAAAATAGAGGACAAAAACCAAAAAAGAAAAATCCAGTTTCCGATCCAGTCTGATAACGATTCGCCTGACGCCATCTTTCTCTGCAAAAGGGGTCTGAATGGCTTGCCGGCCAAATGCCTTGCTACCCTCAGGCCAGACCGAACTTGGCGGCATCTCCCAGGATATTTGAACATGGTGACAAAGCCCCCAGTGCAACAGACATTTCTTATGGTCTTTCAGCCCAATGGAGATTTCGACCCAATTATCCATAATGCGTTTTTCCACAAGTAACTCAACACCGCTTTTTGCAATAATTTTTTCTGTTATCGTCATTTTATGATCACACCTTTCCGGTCTTAGTTACTTTTTATGAGATGAAGGTTTTCCCTTTGGTACTGTCTTGAGTTCTTTAATTTTGTCCCTAAGTTCAGCGGCTTTCTCAAACTTCTGTTCTTTGGCAGCAGCCCTCATCTCTTGTTCGAGCATTCTGATCCGTTCTTTCATGTCCTTGACACTCGACAAGCCTCCATAAGGAGCTGTTGCCTCAGCTATTTGCCAATCCAACTCCTGCTCTTTCTCATAGATGGAAGACAAGGCGTCTGTAACTGCCTTTTTTATGGTGACCGGAGTAATATTATGTATTCGATTATATTCCATCTGTGTCCGGCGCCTACGTTCGGTTTCCTCCATGGCCCGCTTCATGGAGCCGGTAATCCTGTCTGCATAGAACAGCACCGTGCCATCGGCATTCCGGCTGGCCCGCCCTGCTGTCTGAACAAGAGACCGCTCCGAACGAAGAAAACCCTCCTTGTCCGCGTCCAGCACTGCCACCAGGGATACTTCCGGGATATCGAGCCCCTCTCTCAAGAGATTAATCCCGATCAGTACATCAAATTCACCACGCCTCAGACCGTGTATTAATTTGCTCCTCTCTATGGTTTTGATATCCGAATGGAGATATTCAACGCGAATACCAACTGAGGAGTAATATTCTGTGAGGGCCTCTGCCATCCTCTTTGTCAGGGTAATAACAAGGACCCGCTCATCTCTCGCAATGGTTTTTTGTATCTCCTCCATAAGATCGTCCACCTGGGTGCCGGCCGGCCTTACCTCTATCGGCGGATCTGCGAGACCAGTCGGCCTTATGATTTGCTCCACCACTGCCTCGCCTGCCTTTTCAAACTCATATGGCCCCGGAGTGGCGGAGATGCAAACAACCTGACCCACGGCCTTTTCAAACTCATCAAACCGTAATGGGCGGTTGTCCAGGGCTGAGGGGAGTCTGAAACCAAACTCAACAAGGGTCTTTTTCCTGGAACGATCCCCTGCGTACATGCCCCTTATCTGGGGAATGCTTATGTGGCTTTCGTCAATGAAGGTTACAAAATCTTTTGGGAAATAGTCTAGAAGTACAGGAGAAGGCTCTCCCGGAGGACTGCCAGAGAGGTGTCTTGCGTAGTTTTCGATCCCATGACAATAACCCAGTTCCTGAAGCATCTCAAGGTCCAAGTTGGTCCTCTGTTCAAGGCGCTGGGCCTCAACTAATCTATTCTGAGACTCAAAGAACAGGAGTCTTTCATCCAGCTCCGCCTTGATGTTCAGAATGGCCCTGTCAAGTCTGCCTTCAGATGCCACATAGTGGCTCGATGGATATATAACAATTTTTCTCAATGAAGCTATGGTCTGTCCCTTGAGTGGGTCAATGATGCTTATGTTTTCGATTTCGTCTCCAAAGAGTTCGATCCTTAAGGCGTGTTTTTCTTCATGGGCAGGGAAAATCTCAACTATATCTCCCCGAACCCTGAACGTCCCCCGGTGGAAATCCATATCGTTTCGCTCGTACAGCATCGCGACCAGCCGGACCAGGATTTCTTCTCTAGGACGCTCATCGCCCACCCTCAAGTAAAGCTGCATCTGCCGATATTCTTCAGGAGAGCCCAGGCCATAGATACACGATACGCTGGCCACAATAATCACATCCCTTCTGGTAAGCAGGGAGTGTGTGGCTGAGTGGCGAAGCCTGTCAATAAAATCATTGATGGAGGAATCCTTCTGAATGTAGGTGTCGGATTGAGGTATATAGGCCTCCGGCTGGTAGTAATCGTAATAGCTTACAAAATATTCAACTGCATTTTCCGGGAAAAGGATCTTGAATTCCCCAAAAAGCTGTGCAGCAAGGGTCTTGTTCGGTGCAATTACCAGGGCAGGCCGCTGCACCTGGTTCATTATGTTGGCCATGGTAAATGTCTTGCCGGACCCGGTGACTCCAAGGAGTGTCTGAAGGCAAAGACCTTTTTGAAGCCCTTCGGTAAGGGCGGCAATGGCCCCTGGCTGGTCTCCGCAGGGGGAAAAATCCGAGTGTAAGTGAAAAGGCAAATTCATTGTCGCGTCTGCTTGTGGTTTTGTTGCTTCACCATTAGAATCCGATTGCAAAAAGTTCCCATATCCAATGAAGGATGTCTAAATCACTATAGGGAGCTGCTTGCAAAACTCAAGGGAAAGACGAAAACGGAGCTGCAGATATGACCACGACCGATTCTCAACCATCATCTGACTTCATTCGCAATATTATCGCGGAGGACTTGAGGATAAACAAGAATGAAGGGCGAGTTGTGACCCGGTTTCCACCGGAGCCGAACGGCTATCTCCATATCGGGCATGCCAAGTCTATCTGCCTCAATTTTGGAATTGCAGCGGAAAACAAGGGCGGCGTCTGCCACATGCGTTTCGATGACACAAATCCCGGCAAGGAAGACATTGAATATATTGAGTCGATCAAAGCAGATGTAAAGTGGCTTGGTTTTGACTGGGGCAAATATCTCTACTATGCGTCCGACTACTTTGATCAGTTGTACGAATATGCAATTCAGTTAATAAAAAAGGGGAAGGCCTATGTCTGCAGCCTGAACCCGGAGGAAATCAAGGAATACCGCGGCACATTGACTGAGCTGGGCAAGGACAGCCCATATCGCTCACGCCCGGTTGAGGAGAACCTGGACTTGTTTGAGCGCATGCGGGCAGGAGAATTTGAGGACGGATCTCACATACTCAGGGCAAAGATAGACATGGCATCTCCGAATTTGAATATGAGGGACCCGGCCATCTACCGTATCAGACGAATGCCACATCACAGGACAGGCGACAAGTGGTGCATTTATCCCATGTATGACTACACCCACTGCCTTTCTGATTCCATCGAAGGGATCACACATTCCATCTGTACTCTGGAATTTGAAGATCATCGTCCCTTGTACGACTGGGTACTCGATCAATTGGACGTCGAGTGTCATCCTCGGCAGATCGAATTTGCCCGCCTTAATCTGAGCTACACCATCATAAGCAAGCGAAAGCTCATAAAACTTGTGGAGTCCGGCGCTGTCTCCGGATGGGATGATCCACGGATGCCTACAATATGTGGCCTGCGGAGACGTGGATACACGCCGAGGTCGATCCGGGACTTTTGTGAGCGTATCGGAGTAGCAAAAAGGGACAGCACGGTTGATATGGCGTTGCTTGAACACTGTGTGCGCCAGGACCTGAATCAACGAACACCGCGTGTTATGGGGGTGTTGCGTCCCCTCAGGGTGGTCATAGAAAACTACCCGGAAGAACTGGAGGAAAAACTGGAGGCCATCAACAACCCTGAAGATCCTGGAATGGGTTCCAGAAAAGTGCCTTTTTCACGGGTGCTGTATATTGAACAGGAGGATTTCCGTGAAGATCCGCCGAAAAAGTACTTCCGTCTGGCCCCAGGCCGCGAAGTGCGGCTGAGATATGCATATTACATAAAATGCGTTGGAGTAGTGAAGGATGAACAGACCGGCGAAATAGCGGAATTGCGCTGCACCTATGATCCTGAAACTCGAGGCGGTGGATCTCCGGATGGACGTAAGGTCAAGGCAACACTGCATTGGGTGTCGGCTGCCCACTCGCTCCGGGCCGAAGTGCGCCTGTACGATCACCTCTTCCTGAAAACAAACCCCGATGAATCAAAGGATGGAGGTGATTTCATGGCCAATTTGAATCCAAACTCCCTGGAGACCTTGACGTCGTGCCGCGTGGAACCGAGTCTGGCAAACGCGGTGCCGGGGAATCGCTATCAGTTTGAGAGACAGGGCTATTTCTGCGTGGATACTAAAGACTCTTCTGATAAAGCCTTGGTGTTTAATCGAACGGTGACGTTGCGTGACACCTGGGCCAAGATCGAAAAAGCCATGAAAAACAAACCGAAATAAGCTCAGAAAAACCTAAAATGATCGGTTCCAGGTTCAGGGTTCAAAGGTTGTCAACCGGGAACCGTGAACGTTGAACCGCTCAACCCAGGTACTACTCTCCCTCTAACATAAAATCCCAAATACCATCAATGCTGTAGATAGGAGAATTATCACTGGATAAAGGTGTTAAAGAATCGGAAACGACAGCACCATGTGCATCTCGGCCTTTTGAAACACCGGTTGAAGGGGTAAAATTGGTTTGAAAACGCCTGCTACTGGTGAAGGATGATGCTGTATCAACATCAATAATATCGCCCAATTCATCCAAGCCCAGAAGTATCCAGTTCGCTGCATTGTGATCCCAGAATGGATCATTAATATGATCAAATCCAAAATAGAGGTTGGAAGGAGTGAGACCGGTCCGAGTAAACCATGAGGCGGGTGTGCCATCTTGCAAGGTGTCTTCAGGGGCAGCAAACATCAATACCCGGTCAACGGTATTGAGTTTACCAATGGCAGCCGCATGTCCTCCTCCTTGTGAATGACCTGTAACGATGATATCAGGCCAGTCAGGATTGCCATTATCAAGCCATTGCTGCCAATTTTGATCAGGATATTTGGTATCCAGATAGGTTAATAATTTGACCAGACGATTGGTAATACTCTCCGTTGCAGAAATATCGATAACATCTGTTAAATCAGTACCGCTAATAATCTCCTGGCGTAACTCCCAAAAGCAATCTTCGGTATAAATTCGACCGCACAAACTGCCTACGGTCCATTTATTAGGATAGGTAAGTCCAATGGCATAATACCCGCGTTTTGCCGCTTCCTGCAGGATGTATTGATAATATTTAGGTTTGCTATAAGAGCCACCCAAAAAAAGAAAGAGGTCCTGGTTAGGGGATTGTTGCTCATCAAGGTAGATATAATGTGATTTATTCCATGTTGATGATATATTGGCATCAGTAGTTGATGGCTTTACTGTATAGAGTGTTAACCGTGCATCTTCTGCTAAACTGGTATCAGCAGGAGCATCAGCAGAAAGAGTCTCAGTATGGAGGGAATCGAGTGTATCTGTACTATTAATTATGTCAAACCAAATTAGCCCGCCTGAAGGAGATAGTTTAATCAGAAATGCATTATTATCTTCTGTTAACACAGCACCGCTCACTAAGAGTTCACCACATAAATCGCTATCAATGGCATAAGGTTGCTCTTGACCTAATAAAGGTAATACCCGAATCCAAATACGCTTACCGTGGCTATCCAGTTTAGCGACCCACATATTTTCGCCAGACTCAGTATTTGCATATTGGTTACCTAAGTCTAATCCGGTAATATAGACATTGCCATGATTATCTACGGTCATAGCGGTTGCACTGTCTGTGATTGACCCAGCAAGTTGCTTAATCCAAAGCAGATTTCCATTATAATCATAGCGTGCTATCCAGGCATCTTGTGAGCGATTTTTTTGTAAAGGTGATGCTCCCAGAGCACCGAAAGTGTAACCCGTTAAATAAAACCCACCTAAGTGATCAGAGTTTATATCAACAACGAAATCAGTATAATCTGAATCTATTTGCTTAATCCATTGTTGTGTTCCGTTTGAATCATAATGTGCAATCCAGACATCTTTTGTACCGTTATTTAGCGTTGTATCAATTGAAGCATCGGAACTTCCGGTAATAAAAATATCTCCATTGCTTAGTGTTACATCAGCAGCGTATTCCGATCCAGAAAGGTCGATAGGCTCAAGCCACTGAATTTCACCTTTGGTGTTGATTTTTAAGAGCCAACCATTACTATCACCTGTAAGCGTAATATTATAACCGCTGATGATGATATTACTTTTCCTATCGAGTGCGATGCCTGTGGGGCTGATTAAAACACTGGCTTTAAAGGCTAAAGATAAAAAGTTAAGCCATATTTCATTGCCCTGTTCATCGTATTTTGCTATCCAGGTATCAACCGTACTATCATCGCCGAGTCTATAACCTGTGACCAGTAAATCGCCCTCTTTATCAAGGGCCATTGCTGTTACTGCTTCACTGTTTTCTCCGCCAATATGACGTATCCAGTTTCGTGTACCTTGTTTATCATAGCTGGCAATCCAGGCATCAATGCCTCCTTGAAAAGAGCTGTTAACTAAATTTCCACTGGTGGCGCCACCTGTGTATATTGTCTTTCCATCAGGAGTAACAACGACGCTGGTGGCATGATCATTATTAAGCGTTTCGGCAACAGCAAAAATATTATAAAAAAGACAAAAAATGAAAATGAATAGCTGACATTTTAAAAATTTTAATTGTGACTGGTGCTGATAAGTTAAATTATTGATGGTTGGTTTACGCAGAAGCTTATACATTATAGTTTTAACGCCTATTTTATCTTGGATGATGAAATGGATTGATAGGAAATCGCTTTTCAGGGATTGGAGACCTGCCTGCCGGCAGGGAGGGAGGATAGCCAGTAATCGCTTGATCGCGTATCGAACACCTCCTCAACTCCCCCTTTCTCCAGTCCCTAACCTAAAATTCTTTTATCAGTCTCAAAATATATTGTCAAGGGATAGCATGATGAGTTTCGAGCTTGTTTTGAGTGGCTTGTAATCGGATACGTCTGTCCAATATGGTGAAATCCACGCTATCCTTATTTTCGGGTGGATTATCCCCAAATTTCAGTGTCTGAGGTATTCTTGCATCACCTCGTCCATGACTGGACGAAAGATGCCGTACCGTTTCTCATAGTTCTCGTCATAGTTCGTCCTTGAACTCTTCGTAGTTATTGTGCAGAATGGTCCATAGTGGAGACTGGAACAGATCTCTGGATTAAATCTCTATGTTCTTTGTGGTTTGGCGATTAGGATCAAGTAAGACAATACAGGAGAATAAATGATTGACAATACAAGTAAGAATACAGGTCAAGATTCTATGGATATAAGAAACGTACGTGTTCGATTTGCACCAAGCCCCACCGGGTATCTCCATATCGGAGGGGCCCGTACTGCTATATATAACTGGCTTTTTGCAAAAAAGCATGGTGGCACGTTAATTCTTCGCATAGAGGACACTGACGTCGAACGATCCACAACCGATTCCATTCAGGGGATCATTGACGGGCTCAATTGGCTGGGGATCCATTGGGACGAGGGTCCGTATTCCCAGACGGAATACATTGAAGAGCATAAAAAAGCTGCCAGGCGACTGGTTGAATCAGGTCATGCCTATAAATGTTTCTGCACCAAGGAAGAGCTCGATGTAAAGAGGAAG
>Ga0075115_10001463_pt1 | contig 11504 bp, 12 predicted proteins | sample AntAceMetag02UKH_FD_69785 | JGI IMG/M metagenome (GOLD analysis project Ga0075115, IMG submission 69785) | Saline lake microbial communities from Ace Lake, Antarctica - Antarctic Ace Lake Metagenome 02UKH | ecosystem: Environmental > Aquatic > Non-marine Saline and Alkaline > Saline | place... | reverse complement strand
CGGTGAGAGCCCCGATTCCGGATGGGGCGCTGACAGATATCGTGGCCTATCTCAAAAAGGATGTTTCAGTGGAACGCGTGAACGCAGCCCTGGAAAAGGCAGCCAATGATACGTTCAAGGGGGTTCTGGATTATAACAATGATGAAATTGTGTCTGCTGATATCATTGGCAATCCCAATTCAGGCATTGTTGATGCCCCATCCACCAGGGTGGTCATGAACCGGGTAGTCAAGGTGCTGGTCTGGTACGACAACGAATTCGGGTATTCGAGGCGCTTGCTTGATCTGGCGTCTTATATGGATAACAGAGGTTGATGGCGTTTGCACTGAGCAACAATTGAATTTAAGGGATTGGATATAGAGAGCCATATTTTAGTCAGCCATCCTAACAACAAATGGAGAGGAGAGGTCGGAAGGGCCACTGATATTTTAGAAAAATTACAGGATGTTTGCAAAAATTCAATTTTAGTAACATGTGGACCTTCTCCTATGTTTTTAACAGTAGAAAAAATTGTAAAATTAATGCCAATTGCTACAAAAAATATCTTTTTTCCCTAAGGGTGATACGCAAAAAGCTGGCTACCTTTCTAATCGAAAGGGCCAGTCTTTCTATCGGGCTTGTAAATTCCATTACCACTCTGAGCTATTACTTTCTACTCTTATTAATCGTACTGGTAGCCCTTTCTACGGCCGGGGTAAATCTGAACCAGATCACCATCATTTTAGGTGCGTTAGGCGTTGGTGTCGGCTTTGGTCTTCAAACGATCGCTAACAATTTTATAAGCGGCCTCATTCTTCTGACCGAAAGAACTATAAAAGTAGGGGATATTATGGAACTGCAAAACGGCCTATTGGGTGAGGTCAAGGATATCTCTATCAGGAGCACTGTTATTAAAACCTATGACAGTCTTGATATTATCGTCCCTAATTCCGATTTCATTTCTAACCGGGTGACCACGTGGACTTATGGAGATGACTGGCGGAGGCTCAGGATTCCCTTTGGGGTTTCCTATGGTTCAGACCCTGATGAAGTTGCTAAACTGGCTATAGAAGTTGCCAAGGAAATCCCTACAACCATAGAAGATGGTGACCACACTTTAAGAGTATGGTTTGATGGATTTGGGGACAGCAGCCTCGATTTCTCCTTGCTGGTCTGGTGCCGGATGAGGCGACTTACCTCTGTTTCCGGCTTGCTCAGCGATTATTACTTTGCCCTTTTCCGTAAGTTTAAAGAGGCCGGGATCGAAATACCGTTTCCACAAAGGGATCTCCATCTACGTTCAATTTCTCCGGAAATTTCGCATATTTTTAAAAAGTAGTGTGCCATTTGGTTTTTACCTTGCAAGTCAAATAAGCCTGCGCAACGTCAGACCCTGCACCAGGATGGAAAACACCACCACGGCATAGGTAACGGTAACGATCACCTGATGCTCAGGGCCTACGGGAAGGGAGAGGGCAAGGGCTACGGAGATACCGCCACACAGCAGAAAAAAATTGCTTTCAAGTGGATGAAGGCCTTTCTAAAACTTTTTTTTCTCATTTCTACTACGTTCATCTTCCTGTAATCTTTCATCGTTAATATGCAATCGTAAGCTGAAATTTATACAGCTTGCAGATTTTGCAAATAGAAGGAGGTGAAAGAAATGAAATGGCTAAGAATTGTCTTCAGTGGAATCGAAGTAAAGGCCCAGGAAGCAAATCGACAAGGCAGTATCCGCATGGAAAGCGACGAAGCAAGATTTGCAGATATGGCAAAGATATCAATAAGCTCTGCCATCAATGCGGCGTCGAAACAGTTTCCCGGCAAGGTATTAACAGCAGAGCTGGAAAATGAAAACGGTTACCTTGTCTATGGAGTAAAGATCGCAACGCCTGACCGTCAGATAATGGACGTCAAGGTTGATAAATACTGAAGGCGGACAGAGACCGGGAAAACAGTGAAGAAGGCCGGGAAAGAGAAAAATTCGATAACGGCCACGAAGATGAAGACTAAACCATAACACAGGGGCGGAAGATCTTCCGTCCCTGTCCTGAATGGAGGTAACAAAAATGAAAAAGAAACTATTTGCAATCCCTCTGGCTATTGGAATGATCAGTATGGGCTCATGGTCAATGATCTCACCAGTCCATGCTGCGAAATGTCAATCTCAAGAAAATTATCCGCCTATTTCAAGATCTATAGTTGATGATGATCAGGAGACAAATGACGATCAAAAAGAAGTGGAGCATGGATTACATTATGAGAAAGTAAAGTATAGTGGGGAGGTAAAAAACATGTAACCGTTCACGGAGTTACAACGTCCCCGTTTTACCGTAACCCACCGAACTGTGAGCGTTCACAGGGTGCTGCAGATGCGGTGCCCTGTGAACGCTTACAAAAAGATAATAAATGCCTTCCCAGAATCCAGTGGTTATTATAAATGGATGACAACGTATGAATACCTTGATTTTTTTCCTGTCTGTATGGCACGAAAAGATCAAAACAAGAAATCTATAAGCTCATAGAAAGCGTGGGGGCTTAAAGAGGATAAGATAAATCATGCGGATACTGATTGTTGAAGATGAAAAATCCCTTGCGAACATTATCAAGAAGGGTCTGGAGGAAGAGAGCTATGCAGTGGATGTTGAATACAACGGCGAAGAAGGACTCTTTATGGCCGAAGATGAACCATCGGATCTCATAATCCTGGATATTATGTTGCCCATTGTTGACGGGATGACTATTCTCAAAACAATTCGCAAGGCGGGAGTCAAGACGCCGGTTCTTATGCTCACAGCCAGGGATATACTGATGGATAAGGTATCAGGACTTGACAGCGGCGCTGATGACTATCTAACCAAACCATTTCTTTTTGAAGAACTCCTGGCACGCATACGCGCATTGTTAAGACGGGATTCAGAGGTAAAGACGTCTGTGATCGAGATAGGAGACCTTATCTTAGACATGGCCACCCACCAGGCAAAAAGGGGAGGAAAAGAGATTGTGCTTTCAGCAAGAGAATACGCCCTCCTTGAGTATATGGCGATGAACTGGAATAAGGTCCTGAGCAGGACATCCATATCAGAACATATTTATGACTACAACTTTGATCTTGATAGCAACGTCATCGACGTTTTTATTAATCGCATCAGGAATAAAATAGACAAAGGATTTAGTATAAAGCTCATCCATACTTTGCGGGGAGCCGGATATATCATGAAGGAATAACAGGATGCCTTTTTCCATAAAAGCCAGGATTATTACATTCTACCTGGCTGTCCTTTTTGTATCACTATCCATACTGGGAGTATTCCTTTATTTCAGTCATAGTAAAATCATTTACCAATCCATCGATTCAAGTTTGCTTTCCAGGGCAAAGGCACTGGCAACGCTGTTCAGTGAGGACAACAATGAGACAGAATTCAACTTTTCTGACGAAATTATGCCGGAGTATAATTCGTCAAAGGCCAAGAGCTTTTTTCAGATACGGCGTCTTGATGGAACCGTTATAGAAAGATCAACATCCTTAGGGAATCTTGAACTCCCCTTTGGATCAGGAGAAAAAAGGACAGATTTCAAGACCATTTTTTTGAATGGTGCCCCTGTAAGGTTAGTCAATTTCCACTTTTCAGAAGAAAGCGATCCTGACGACAGAGAAAAGGACTTCGGGACAAAGTACGCAAGACATGACTTCTTTATTATCCAATGTGCAGAGGACATACACGCACAGATAGCAATCATGAAAGACTATGGGTTTGTCCTTTCCCTGTCCGTCTTTTTTGTCATGATTATCTCTGCATCCGGTGGTTTTTTCATCGCAAGAAAGGCCCTTTCCCCCATAAAAGAAATTGCGGAAACCATAAGCAGGATTTCAGAATCAAATCTTTCACAAAGGATAACCGCCGGAAACATCCCAAAAGTTAAAGGGACTCGCAGCGTCCTTTAACCTCACTTTTGACCGGCTGGAGAAATCATTTAAGCGTCAGAAACAATTCACAGCCGATGCCTCCCATGAACTCAGGACCCCATTGTCGGTCATCCTGAGCCATAGCGAGATTACGCTGAGAAAGCAAAGGACAGCGGAAGAATATAAAAATGTCCTTATGGCCATCGAGGAAGCTGGAAAGCTGATGTCTGAGATAGTCGTGAATCTTCTTGCTGTAGTCCGCCTGGGCGCTGATAAGGTTGATTTTAGAATTGAAAGTATTAATTTAAACAAAATAATCCGCCAGGCGGTGAAACTATTGACCCCTCTTGCTGGGGAGAAGGGTATCAGCATAAACCTGGCCGCAAATGAACACGCTGTAATGCATGGAGACCGGACGGCGATCCTGGAACTTTTTGTAAATATTATAGATAATGCCATAAAGTATAATATCTCCCGTGGGGAAATCGATGTTTCCATCAAAAAAGAAAACCTTTTTATTGTGACAGAAATAAAAGATACAGGGATCGGTATAGCTGAGGAAGATCTCGATCGGGTCTGTGACCGTTTTTATCGGATTGATAAATCCCGTTCAAAGGAGATTGGCGGTACAGGACTGGGCCTGAGTATCTGCAATGAGATAGCGAAGCTGCATGGAGGCAGGATAAAGATAGAAAGCCGGCTAGGGCAAGGAACCACAGTGTCTGTTTATCTGAAGGGGGATGGTATGTTTTGAGAAGTAGATTTGATGGACTGAGTGATTTAGAAAGGCAGTTATATATACTTTGAGAGTAACTATTCAGGTTGAAGGTTGAAGGCTGAAGGATTTCAAGCATTTCGCAACGGTCGAACAGAGATGAATCCTCTAAACTAATACTGCAATCTCGTCAGCCAACTCAAATGCCCGCAGTCTTGTTTGATCACGCATGATTTGTCCCTATTAGCCTTCTACCTTCAGTCTATCCACCTGAATAGTTACCTTTGAGCGGTCATAATTTGGGGTTTCTGATTATGTTTTTTCACCACGAAGATTGGGAGGTAACCTATGCCTGTCGATAAAAATTGGAAAAAAGTTGTGGTCATCGCCCTTATGATTGGCGCGATCCTCTCCCTGCATTACTTCACCTTGTCTTACATGCAATACCGGCATGCGCTTTACCGGATGTTATTTTACCTGCCCCTGGTTCTGGGAAGCCTCTGGTTTGGGCTGAAGGGGGCTATATTCGTCTGTGCAAGTGTTTCCATACTCTATCTTCCATATACCATGATACAGTGGCAAGGGTTTTCCTTGGAAATTTTTCATGTACTATTGGAGGGGGTGTTATACATTATCATTGCTTTTATCCTTGGGTCTCTAGTTGAAAAGGAAAGAAAGGAACACAGTGCCCTTCTTCAAGCCGAAAGCCTTGCTGCTGTTGGAAAGGCCGTGTCTGAAATAGCCCACGATATGAAAACGCCCCTTATGGCTATTGGTGGTTTCGCGAACCAGGTCTCCAGAAAACTGCGGCACGAAGATCCTAATCGGAAAAAACTCGATATTGTGGTTCAAGAAACGGCCCGTCTCGAATCCATGGTAAAGCAGATGCTGGACTTTGGCAGACCCCTGGAGATTCAGCCCACGGAAATAAGCCTGAATGAGTTGGTGATGAAAACTGTGGAAGTGGCAGAACCAGTGGCAAGGAAGTCGGGGGTGGAGCTGAGAACTGATCTCGAACCGTCTTTGCCTCCCCTTCTGCTGGATGGTCCCAGAATAGAGCAAGTCATCCTGAACCTGGTCACCAACGCAGTTCAGGCCTCTCCGGCCGGAGAGCATGTACTGGTCAGGACTCATCTGGGGAACGGCGAAGTCTTGTTGAAGGTGGCTGACCGCGGATGCGGGATAACGGAAGAACATCGTGACAATGTCTTTCATCCTTTCTTTTCAACAAAAAAGGCAGGAACTGGTCTGGGCCTGGGTATTGTGAAAAAGATCGTAGAGGCCCATGGAGGAGGTGTCTCTTTCCAGTCCAACCCGGAAAAGGGTGTAACCTTTAGCGTGCGGTTGCCTTCTCAATAAGACTGGGCATTCAGAAAAATTTGCCATGGATAACTAATATAACGTGGAAAATGCAAAATCATGGCTATCCCTTTACTCTCTTCAAACCGTCGAGCCCTGGGTCTTCGACATCATGGATTTGCGTAATTATTTCCGTTTCTGAAATACCAGACGTGAGATATGGCACTGGCCACTCATGAAGACAAAATTCCGCCATAGCCTGGGTTCCCGCTTTGGCCTCTTTTATCGGTTATGCCTTCAGTAATAACATTGGATTCTCAATGATTGCCAGCGCATCTGTGCGTTACCGCCTGTATTCAGCATGGGGGCTTTCGGCCCTTGAGATCACCAAGGTGGTCGCTTTCTGCAGTCTAACGCTCTGGTTTGGCTTTTTCCCCTTGGTGTGGCCGTGGTTTTTCTCGGCACCCATGAGCTTCTGGAAAAGAAAAAAAGTGTTCAGCGTTTCACCCGAGTCTTTGGCCAATGGATCTCAGGTATGGTGCCATATGTTATGAGCCTTACCATTTTTGTGGGTGGTGCCATTCTCCTCTTCTCCGGGTCGACGCCGGCGGTGAGTTCGCGTCTAATGTGGCTGGAGAAATTTCTCCCACTGTCTGTTCTCGAAATCTCCCATTTTTTGGGAAGCTTGGCCGGGATGGGCCTTCTGCTCTTGGCCTGGGGCCTGCAACGCAGGCTCGATGCTGCATACCTCCTCACCGTGGCCCTCCTTGCCTCTGGGGCAATATTTTCCTTGCTCAAGGGATTGGACTATGAGGAGGCAATCGCCCTGTTAGTTATACTCAGCGCGCTGTTTCCCTGCCGCCGTCATTTCTATAGGAAGGCCTCACTCCTCAGCCAGCCTTTTGATCCAGGCTGGATTATCCTCATCATTATTGTGCTTGTGTGCTCGGTCTGGCTGGGAGTGTTTTCTTATAAGCATGTGGAATACTCCAGCGAACTCTAGTGGCGTTTTGCCTTTTCCGGCAACGCCCCCCGATTTCTGCGTAGCATTGTTGGTGCCATAGGGGTTATTCTATTTTTCGGGCTGGCAAAATTCCTAAGCCCATCCGCGCCAAAGGCAGGACCAACACAAGCGAAAGATTTGGATAAGGTTATTACAATTGTCCAAACGTCTCGTAAGACCTATGCCAACCTTGCCCTACTTGGCGTGAAAAAGAAAGGCTATGAATGTGCTGTTTGCAAAAAGGCATTTGGTCAGACCGATGTCGTCTCCGCTCACTTAGTGAGGGAACCTGTCTATGAACTTATTCGACGCGACTACCCGAATTGGTCTGATAAGAATTATATCTGCCGATCTGATTTATCTGTCTATCGCGCTAAGTATGTGCATTCACTCCTTGAATCAGAAAAGGGAGAACTTTCGGAACTTGAGAAAGAAGTATTGGATAGCCTGCAAAAGCACGAACTGATCTCATCGAATGTAGACAATGAATTTGAATGCGATTGGACTTTTGGAGAAAAGCTGGCGGATCGAATCGCTGTGTTTGGCGGTAGCTGGCGGTTTCTCATCATTTTTGCTCTATTTCTTAAGTTTCTGGATAGCGATGAACACTATAGTGTTGTTTTGGCGCCCTGTTGATCCATATCCTTTCATCCTTCTAAACCTGCTTCTTTCCTGTCTCGCTGCTATTCAGGCGCCCGTTATAATGATGAGCCAGAATCGCCAGGAGGCGAAAGATCGCCTTCGCGCACAGCACGACTACCAAGTCAACCTAAAAGCTGAGTTAGAGATTAGGCAAATCCATGAGAAATTGGACCATCTCTTGTCCAAACAGTGGGAGAGATTAGTACAAATACAGGAGATTCAGATTGAACAATTATCTGAGATTAGTGAACTGAAAAAACGCCCAACAAGGCGCGCACCTAACCCTTATGTTGTGAGTTGACCTATCCTCCTGAAAATACAGACTTATTTGACGAGTAGTACGATATGGGCAATTATCATATCAAATCAATAGGTTATCCAGCTTCATGGTTAGACGGTCAATAAACTGCTTACATAATAATGGCTCAACCGTAATTTGTGTGATGCCCAAACCCTTCAACCGGAATCAATGTGGTGAATAAAATCAAGCAGTTACGCAAAACATTGCTAATATATCAACGGTTTAACAAGGGTATAAAGGGTAAAAAAACGTCAATATTTAATATTGGCATAACTACCTGTAAAACAACGAATAATTGACAAAAAGGGGATGATTTACCACACCAGTTCCGGTTGACCCATAATAATGGTGGTTTGAATAGAATTCTCCATGGCCGGTGCAGCCGTATATTCTTCCTATAGGCCGTCCAGCCAGGTTAGAATTTCATCTTTGTTCTCCCACTCTACAAGTTCTTCTATTTTGGGATCGTTGGAGATTACCGATTGGGTATATTCCAGAAATTTTATCAGGAAAGGAGGCTTTTTGCATCTAAAAACAGTAGGTTGTGTAAAAAAATATGTGAACATAGAACGCCAAGCCTTCGATGTGCTACATAATTTGGGATGAAGGCAGGACTGGCCTCTGGTTGCTGGAAAGATCCAAAAAACACAGGTCAACATCTTCACTGCTGAGATCTTCGGTGAGAAGTCTGAAGGTCTGCTGTCCTAAACGCCTCCCTTAAACGCTTTCCACTGACGGCGGGACAAGCCAGTCAACACTGCCTCTGAAAAAGTCCACCTCCTTGATTATGGTGGAGCTTATATCCAGCGGACCTCGTTCATAAGGGATGTGGTATCTATTAGAATCAGTGTCCCCTATCCTTTATAATAATACACATATTTTTTACTTACGACTTTCCTATTTAAATCTTTTTTCTATCGTGTCGTACAATTCTCCATAGGCTACAGGTTTAGGAAGTCCTGCTATCTTCCATGCTGTAAGAGGGTCTGGAAACTCTTCAAATTCACAATTCCTTGGTTGATGTATGCCTTTACATACAAAGCGGGGTATAGGAACGGCATCGAATTTTTTATAGTATTCTCTTATAAACCTTAATATTTCCATCTTCTCTTCTGTCAGAGGACAGGTTTTACTAACTCCTTCTTTCTCAGCAATAGCACAAGCCACCTTTTCATTCCAGTCATCAAAATTTTTAAGAAACCCTTCCTCGTCCAATTCAATCTTTAATCCTTCATACTCAATCGTTGCCACGCTTTAACCTCCTTTCGATTATATTTTAGATGGATGATAGGATGGATGATAGGAAATTGCTTTTTGCGATTTGGACCGAAAAGGCACTCCCACGCACCACCCACTATATTTTGTAACACTATTGGAAACTGTAGGTCAAGGAATTTTTCAGCTTGTCGGGATAAAGAGGAAAAAAAGAGCAAAATAATTAGTTTGGTTTTTGAAGGGCTGAATTCTAACTCGTTTTGCGCGAACCTCGCCAACAGCCAGCCTGTGAAAATCAACTGGAAAGCATTACTGGAGACTTATTTCCGGTTCTTCGCATACAGGCCAGTTGTCATCAAATTCCTCATAGGCAACCGGCTCATGATCCGGCTTTGGCTTTTCACATAGAGAGCGAACAAAGGATATCCCTTATGTAAGTCTTATGGTTATAACGGCCATAACACTCCTGTTTGTAAACACAACCGACCTGACTATGATATCATCGTTTGCCAGTTCCACCTTCCTGTTAATCTTTGCGGCTATCAACCTGTCGGCCATAAGGCTTAAAGCCCGGATCGGCATAAACATTGCTGCGCCACTGGCAGGTTTATTGATGTCTCTTGCGTACTGGGCAGTATTATTGGTTTATATCTACAGAACAGACTTAAAGTGTCTGGCCTGGATAGGTATGATTTATCTATTTGTAATAATATCTGAATTATGCTTTAGTGAAAGAAAGTTGTTCTTTAAGGCAAGAGCATGGGGCAAAGCGGGTAAACGCTGAGGGAGATAAAATACATATGTTCAAAAAGACTTTTTCAGAAAAAGGAGACAGGCAATTGTGATATTGTCCTCATTAACATTGAGGCCGGGCATTGCATTATGCCGGGAGGATAATGTTTTAAAATTGGTTCCAAAAATAACTTGCAAAGAAAGGAGATGTAACAATGGCTATCAAAACAGATGACGTAATTGTACCTCTGGATATCCCGAAGGCAATGAGGGAAAACTATATCAGAAATTATCTTGCGATTACCAGAAAAAGTAAGCGGCTAATGCTTTTCGCAGGTGATCAGAAGGTGGAGCACTTGAATAATGATTTTTTTGGTGAGGGTATTCATCCTGATGACAGTGACCCTGAGCACCTGTTCAAGATCGCCAACCGGGCAAACATAGGAGTTTTTGCCACCCAGTTAGGTCTTATCGCCAGATATGGAATGGACTATCCTGATATCCCTTATCTGGTAAAACTGAACTCAAAAACCAACCTTGTGAAGACATCCCAGTCTGATCCGTTCAGCAATCAGTGGATTGATGTGAAGCAGGTGGTGGATTTTCAAAAGAACAGTGGGCTTAAGATACTGGGAGTCGGCTATACTATTTATCTTGGAAGTGAGTATGAGGCTGATATGCTGCGTCAGGCGGCACAAATTGTTAACAAGGCGCATAATTATGGACTAATAACCGTCCTGTGGATTTATCCCCGAGGCAAAGCAGTGACGAACGAAAAGGATCCCCATCTGATTGCCGGCGCTACAGGCGTTGCAGCATGCATGGGGAGTGATTTCGTTAAGGTAAGCTATCCTGAAAAGCAGGGATATGAATCAAGGGAAATTTTAAAGGAAGCTGTTCTGTCTGCAGGCCGTACAAAGGTTGTATGCGCAGGAGGATCAAGCGTAGATGTAGAGTCATTTCTGCAACGGCTTCACGATCAAATATTTGTCAGCGGCGCTTCAGGAAATGCTACCGGCAGGAATATTCACCAGAAATCCCTGGAAGAAGCAGTCAGAATGTGCGACGCTATTTATGCCATTACCATAGACGGTAAAAGTGTGGATGAGTCTCTGAAAATTTACCAGTCATAATATTCTGGAGTTAAGTATATGCCAAAATTGCTTCTGCTGCGACATGGTCAGAGTGTATGGAATCTGGAAAACAGGTTTACAGGATGGACGCGATGGATCTCATGTGGATTCCCGTGCATAGATCATGGCGGCTTAATGAAAGGCATTATGGATCGCTGCAAGGTCTGAATAAACGAGATACTGTTGAAAAATATGGGCAAGAACAGGTTCAGATGTGGCGACGTAGTTATGAAATCCGGCCTCCGGCCCTGGATAAAACGGATAAGCGAAACCCAGTCTTTGACCCGCGCTATGCACAATTGAAAAATGAGGATTTACCCTCCACGGAATGTCTCAAGGATACGCTTAATCGTGTTTTGCCATACTGGCATGAGGCAATTAAACCGGTCTTAAAAGACGGAAAATAGGTCCTTGTAGCTGCCCATGGAAACAGCCTCCGAGTTCTTGTAAAATATTTCGATAACATGTCCGATGACGAAATTACGGGCGTCAATATCCTAACTGGGTTTCCTTTGGTTTATGAGCTGGATAAGGACCTGAATGCGATCAAGCATTATTATCTGGGTGATGAGGAAAAA
>Ga0075115_10001459_pt1 | contig 11510 bp, 18 predicted proteins | sample AntAceMetag02UKH_FD_69785 | JGI IMG/M metagenome (GOLD analysis project Ga0075115, IMG submission 69785) | Saline lake microbial communities from Ace Lake, Antarctica - Antarctic Ace Lake Metagenome 02UKH | ecosystem: Environmental > Aquatic > Non-marine Saline and Alkaline > Saline | place... | reverse complement strand
GCAATTTTCAACTCGACTGTCTGCTGTGGCGCAACTTGCTTGATATATACCTCATTAGCTCGGTTCAAAACGTCCGAAGGCACAAGATCGCTTACAACCGACTGCGCTTCCACTGCCCTCAGAACTGCCGCGTCGCCTCTCTGGACGCCATTAATCAAATACTCAGTTCTTTTTGAAAGTGACATTGCCGATAGACTATCGCGTATCTCTTTGTGTCGAAGGAAACGCAAGAGTTCTTCACTGCTGTCCTTTGTCGCTGGTTGACGTGTTGCTTTGACCAGTGCATTCTCTGCGTTAATTACTCGATCCTGGATATGTTTGAACTCAGTGTCAAGCGTTTTTTGCATTTTCGCTTTTGCTGCATTCAGTGCCTCGGTTCGTTTTTCGTCTCTTATTTGTTCGGCATATATCTTATATTTCTCATTCGCTTCTGCTACCTCAATACGATATGACGTCAAGGCCCCTTCGGTGTAGCCGATAAGTGACTTCAAACTTCCTTGCTGCTGCTCATCCAGACGTAGCGTAATAAATTCAGGAAATTCTGCTTTCAATTTCTCGTAAAAGTTTGTGTTTTCCATAATAATTATTTCCTTAGCTTTGTTTTCGCGATTGGATATATTCCATTTTTCCGTTTCTTCTTTGTGGCTGCACATACACCGTGCGCGGACTTTTCCTTCCGCCGCGGGATTCCCGATCCAGCTTGTTTAAGCCGTTTTGAATTACGTCAATTTTTTTCATTGTGTTTACCTCACTTTTTTAATGGTTAATAATATGCTAATACTTCTTGTTATTTTAGTCCACAATTTCCACGGCTATACTGCCGTCGTTGATAGCCTCAAGCTCGCTTATAATACGGTTATCGGTTATCCGTTCGGAATGTCCGTCAGGGTGTAAACAATAGTATTTCGTGGGTTCACCGTCAGTGCCGACCACAATTTCAAGTTCGCAACCTTCATATTTTTTGTCTGTTTTTAGCCTTTCTTCAAGTTTATCAAACCGTCGTTTCAATGCGTTCATGCTTCACCTCACTTTAATTTAGAATATAATTAACATTCAATAATTCAGTAAGCAACTTGGCCTCTTCCTTATTCAGCCTGCGAAGCTTAACCGTTTGCTGAACTATTGTGATATCCGCCGTCGCCAATTCACTAGCAAGAACCTCGATCTTCTCTGTCCTGACAGCTTCCCCGGCAGGGGAAGCCAGCAAGCTCAGTTGTTCATATGCTTGAGTTTTAAAGGACAAATTCGCCACTCTTCCAAATTAAACCAATGCTGATCCCCATTCGCATATTTCCAAGGCCCGCACCAATCAATGGCACCTTTGCCGTCCGGTATTGGACCCGTGTCATGATATTTACAGGCCTTGCAGTTTTGCTCAATTCGTGTTACAGAATTAGGAAACTTTTTAGGAAACTTTCGGCCTGAAGTTTCCTCGGAAGTTTCCTCTTTTCTCAAGGTAGTTTCCTCATGGTTTCCTGCTTGGTTTCCTGCTAAAACCTTACAGGCTAAGGCTTTCAGGCTCATGGTTTCCTCATGGTTTCCGTTCATGGTTTAAAAAAGTTTCCTATTTTGAGGTTAGGAAACTCACAAAAGTTTCCTATGCGGAAATTAGGAAACTCGAAAAGTGGGTTTCTTGTATTCGTGTTACTCATGGCAAGTCACCTTTTTCTTTCGCCTGCCTCACAAGCTTGGAAACGTAGCCTTTCGTTTTACCAATTTCGTCGGCTATTTCTTTTTGAGAATACCCGTCCCTTGTGAGCCTGATAACTTTTTCAAGACTCGAACGCCGAATACTTTTCATAGTCCAAATGCCGTCCACAAGCCTCGCCTCAAATGGCTCAACGTCTGCACCATAAATACCTCTGCTTTTCTCGAAGTGAACCTCAAAACAGGCACCCTGTGACGGCTCGTAGTCCTGCGTGTGTCTCAGACTTATAACAGTATCCAGTATATCCTCGCGCTTGCTTGTACCTCGCTGTGAGCCGCCTTTTCCGCTATGGTGGATAAACAAAACGTTTACCTTGTGCTCTCAATTTCAAGGACCACTCTTGTAATGGTAGCCAGGACGACGCCTCGTTCTCTTTGCCATATCTTGACAACGTTGAAATGTTATCCACAATTACGAGTTTTATTTCGTCCGTTAAATATTTATTAACGGCTTTTTGGCCTTCGCTTCGGCTCAAATCCGGCATGGCATGTTCCTGCATATCCGGTGACATATAAAGAAATGGCTTTAGCGGTTCCAATTCGTTATACTGGACTATTTCTGCCAGGCGCTCTTGGATAACCCCGGCTGGCATTTCACCATCCAGGTAAAGAACACCAGCCGGTTCCGGCGCTGTCCACCTCAGAAATTTGCCACCACAAGCCACTGCATAGGCAATATTTAAGGCCACAAATGTCTTGCCAATGCCTCGTTTAGAGTGGATCATGGCCAAGCCTTGACGTGGTAGACAAGGTGCTAAAATGTTTTCACGTGGTGGTAGTTCAGTTGCTAAAAAGTCATTGATATTTATTACTGAGTAGGAAGGCGGTTCCGGCTCAATCGGCTTTTGCGCCTGCTCTTCAGCCTTGAATTTTTTGGCTGTGGACTGCCAGGACTGGCCGACAGAGGCCATTTCTTTTTCAGAAAGTTTTACCGTAGGCGGTTGACAGACGGGATTGGATAGGCTATCTTTTAGGTGTCCAATATCAGCTTTTTCCCCTGCCTCTTTCGTTGCCGCCAAGCTTCCTGAGAGGCTTTTTTTTGTCCTCATATCAGGCCCCCTAAGCTGCGATATTACAGCGAGGCCGTGACTGTATCCATTCATTAACTTCATTAAGAAGCCAGCCAACACCCCTATTGCCGATTTGTAGACGTTTAGGGAAATCCCCTTCAGCTTCAAGCCTCCAAATAGTAGTACGACTTAGGGAAGTAATTTCACTAATTTTGGGAAAACGAATAATCTGAGTAGGCGAGTTGTTCATGTATAACCTCCGTTTTTAATGTTACTTAGAGGTTAAATATGAATAGATATTTAGTAAAGATACATAACTGTTACAGTTTCATACAATATAAGAAGATGTAACAGTCTTTTGGTATAATTGGGCGGTGGGATTTATTAGGATGCGTAGTACCATTTTTTGACAGCTTCTTTTGATAAATTTATTTTCTTAGAGATTTTATTAAATGCATTATCAAGTGTCTCCCCCTTTTCTAAAAGTTCACGGACTTGATTAAGTGCATTCCATCGGTCATGAAAGTCAGCGTATCGCAGGAATACATTGCCCCTTCCTTTTTTATTCATTAGCAATGCTTTCTGGATTGTAACGCCTGCTCTTTCGTCTGCGGACGGTTGAGAAGGATTTAGTAAATTTTCCGCAACTTCATTGAGATAATCCAATACCCAACATGGAATCGGTACTCGTAATTCTTGACTAGCTTGATAAGCCTGCCATGCAAATAGCGGATTTTTTTCTTCTTCAAATAATATGTGACAATATTGCAAAAGAGTTCTGGCCCAACTTTCATTCATTCTTTGTGTAGCGGTTAATTTTTTCATATTACCCTCTGATTGAAACAACCTTAGCTTTTTTACCAGTCAGTATTTGCTCAAGCCTTCGTGCCCACTTATTCAAGGCTGCTCGCTTTTCCTTATCATAGCTGTAACGATCATAAACCCGTGTAATTCCCTGTTCTATATGGTTCAATATTTTGCCTACAGTTAGTCGTGATATACCCATACCTGTCATCAGGCTGGCCGCTGTGCGTCTCAAGTCGTGAGGCTTGAAGTCCTCTAACCCTGAATATTCCCTTATTCTTAAGGCCGTTTTCTGGATATTGCGGATGTGCCCGCATTTTTTAACAGGTGATGGAAAAACCCACTTATCAGAACCGGATATCGCCTTCATCTGTTTTAGGCTGTCCATGGCAAGGCCTGATAATGGTACCCTGTGAGGCAGGCCGTTTTTTGAATATTCAGCCGGGATAATCCACCAATTTGAATCAATGTCTTGCCATCTCATTGTCGTCACCTCGCCCCCTCTCTGCCCCGTGACAAGGCGCAACTTGAAAAGAGATTCCATTGTAGGCCCTACTTCTTCAAAGGCTCCCCATAGTGCCTTTATTTCACTTTCTGAGAATACCCGGTCCCTCTGGTTTTCCTGCCCCGGCGCTTCTACTTGCAGACAAGGATTGTTCTTTACAAGGTCCCTGGATATTCCCCAGTTAAAAATCTTTCGTACCAGTGCTAATGTCCGATTGGCTTGTATCGGTGCGCCCCTGTCCACAATGCGATCCAGTAGCCTTAAAATATCACGCCGTTTGATATCCCTGGCCTTCCAGTGTCCCCAGGCAGGTATAAGATCCTTGACAATTATTCGTTGATCCTCGTATAAGCTTTTCTTATGGATTGCGTACTTTTCGAGATATTCGTTTGACAAATCTTCAAGAGTAGGTGCTTTCTTCCTTTCTTGTTTTTTCCCAGCAGGGTCATTGCCTTCGTCGGCCTTGACGAGAACCGCTTTTGCTTCTTCGCGTGCGTCTTTCAAAGATAGCTGTGGATATTTTCTTTTTAGAGTTAGACGTTTTTTTGTCCTATGGCCTTTGATCCGATACATTACAAACCACGTTTTTTTCCCGGTTTTGCCTACCCGAAGGCCCAAACCTGGTAACGTCGTGTCAAAATAATCAACTTGACTGTCCTGTGCTTTTAACTTTTTTAACCACTGATCTGTCATTGAAATTTTCATATAAACCCCCTTAAAAGGTACCCAAATCAGTCTTCATCGGTGCGTTAAGGCCCATATTCAGTATGTTTAAGCCATTTTAAAAGGTACCCATTAGGTACCCAAATCACTTAGGTCAGGCGTGAAACACACTGAACAACTATAAACTATGTTTTAATGGAATGTCAAGAGGTTATTGTAAAGATTGGATGGTGCAGTTTGTTTCAAAGGTACCCATAAAAGGCCAAAATACCCGACTCTTAATCAGTAGGTTCGGGGTTCGATCCCCCGGCGGCCTACCAAAAAAAACAAGGACTTAGCTTGTATAGGCTGAGTCCTTTTTATTTATTTCTATTGTTGTGCCACTCCTGTACCACTTAATGCAGGAACATTAAGGGGAAAAGGAGCAATTATTCAACCACTCAACATCATCTCACCTGTCAGCTATGATTTGCCAGGACCTATTGAGAAGTTACGTGGCAATGGCAGTACGTCAGTGTTCCAAGTCTTTTAGCACATTCAGAATACGATCAGTCATGGGTGCTATTGACGAAAGGGCATCAAGCGGGCTTTTTACCTTGGGCAGGACTCCAAAGACCTCTACCTGTCCCATCTCAGCAATTGTCCTCTGGTTATCTCTTACAATGCAAGGATCTTCGCCTCCCTGGCTGTTAAGTAAAACGCCCATACATTGAATATTCCTGTGCCGCAGGGCTTCCAATGTCAGGAGTGTATGATTTAAGGTGCCAAGGCCGCTTCGCGCCACTAAAAGAACCGGCAGTTTCAAGTCTGCCACCAGATCTGCCAGAAGCATTGCCCTGCTCAAAGGCACAAGGACCCCGCCGACTCCTTCCACAATAAGAATTTCGCATGATGATTCCAGGCGAAAAAGGGCATCCCTGATCACTTTGGTCTTAATGGTCACGTCTGCCTGTTCTGCTGCAAGATGTGGAGACGCAGGAAATGGTAGACAATACGGGGCCACATCAGAACCGGAAACAGATGTATCTTGTAATCCATGGATGGTTTCATCTGACCTGTTTCCAAGCAGTTCATGGATAAAGACACAGTCTTCAGAGAAATTGCTGTTACCGGTGCTGACCCATTTTTGCACCTTGACATCAATTCCCTGATCGACCAGGGTCTTTGCCAAAAGGGCAGTGATAAAGGTCTTGCCCACGCCTGTATCTGTGCCGGCTACAAATAGAATCATTGAAAATTGGGTGATCTGGTGATTGGGTGATTGGGCGATTGGGACCCCTCACAGATAAATACCTGATAGGTAGCCCTTATCGAGCCAAAATGTTTTTTATAACTGCGCTCTATCTCCAACATGCCGGCGCGGGTACGCACAAAAGGTCCTGTTTCCATCCTTGGCGCCACACCCGTATTTTTCAGGCTCCTGAGGAGTGACAACAGATCCGGATAGGTGCGGGAGAGACAGAGTTCTCTGACGTCCCATTCATGAAATGCCCTTGAAAAAAAATCCTGCAATGTGGTCTCCTCTGGAAAAAAATTGACCGGGAGACAGATCCTGTTGTCAAAGACACTGAGCGTCTTATTTAATTCAAAGAGTGTATTTGGACCAAAGAGCGCAAAAAGGACAGAGCCGAACGGAGAAAGGATGCGGCGGTATTGCTGTATTGTCCTTTCTAAATCCTCAAACCAGTGAAGGGCACCGCTTGCAGTAATAAAATCAAAAGGACCGGAAATAAAAGCAGGGAGGTGCTCACCATCGGCCTTTTCAAGACGCACCCTTGAATATTGGGCAAGTTTTATCCTCGCCTCGGCAACCATGACCGGCGAGATGTCAACTGCCAGTATATGTGAGTTTAGGAATTTTTGTGCCAGCATCAAGGTATAGAACCCTGTACCGCAGCCAACCTCAAGTATCTCATGATATTCTCTGTCTTTGAGCCGGGCCATAAGGCAGGTAGCCGTTTCAGACTGGACATCTGCATAGGTATCATAGGTCGGAGCAGCCCTTGAGAAGGACTGTGCCAACCGCGCCTTAAGACACACGGAACTTCCTTTCGAATTCAGATGACAAGAAGGGCAAGTGTCCTGTACCTGGAATTACATCGATGGCAACTCCCGGAGGAGGCTCAGGGATTTTATCCATGGGTGCAATCACATCTCTTTTCCCGTGAAAAATACGCAATTGAGTGCCTGCGCATTTGGAAAAATCCGCTGTTTTCCCTTTTAAATATATCAATCCCTTCCTGAGTCCAGACATATCCCACTGTCTGATGCCGGATTCCTCTAGAGTACTGGAAAACCACTGGTAATCAGCACTCTGTCCCAAAAAACACCGGCGGTAAAATTGCTTCAGGGCCACAACACGGTCCGCTTCCAGGGCCTTAAGTTGTGATAAAATTTCTTCATGATCAAAGGCCCTTCGCAAGGAGACAACATACACAGCCTCGACCATATCTGGATATCCGGCCTGGAAATCAAGGGCAACATATGCCCCCAGGGACCAGCCAAGAATACTCACCTTAGCTATATCCTTTTTGAGCAAAAAATCATAGAGCTCTATTGATATATCACGATACACAGGCCCCTTGGGCAGGATATAATTATAGGATAGATTGAGCGAAGAAAAAATATCAGGACAGAAACCCCAGCCTGGTATCAGGACTAAAGATCTTTCATGGCCCCGGCGGATGAGCTCAAAGTCCATCTGACAGGGCCTCCAAAAGTTGACGCACATCTTTTAAACTATGATTTGCAGTTACTGATAGACGAATCCTTGCCGTGCCTTCCGGGACAGTCGGGGGCCGAATCGCTTTTACGAAAAAGCCCTCATCCCGAAGGCTTTCCGCCAGACTGAGCGCACTTTGGCTGTCGCCAACCATCACCGGAACAATCTGTGACTCACTGGGGGTATTGAGACCCAAATCCTCCCTTAAAACTCGTCTCAGCTCTGATGCCAGCTCGCAGACCCGGGTTCTGCGCTCCGGCTCCTCCTCAAGAAGCTTCACAGCCGCAAGGTTTGCACCTATAACCGCCGGTGGAAGAGCAGTAGAAAAAATGAAGGTCCTGGCCCGATTTAAAAGAAACCGCTTCATCCGGTTCGAGACCGCTATAAAGGCTCCATAACTACCCAGGGCCTTGCCGAATGTGCCCATGATTACATCTACTGATTCTGCCCCGGTTTGGCTTATGTTCCCCTCCCCTTTTGCACCAAACACCCCTGTTGCATGGGCCTCATCTATCATCAGCATGGCCCCATAATGCTCCCTCAGTTCCAAAAGCCCTGATACAGGGGCCTGATCTCCGTCCATGCTGTAAACGCTTTCAACCACAATCATGGCCTTGCGATATTTCGACCTGTGGCTTTTAAGCAGGTCCTCAAGGTGATTCAGATCATTGTGCCTGAACCTGTAAAATTGTGCCCTGGACAAAAGGACCCCATCCACTATGCTTGCATGATTCAGGCGATCCGAATAGATCACATCGTTCCTTCCGCAAAGGGCCGGGATTATTCCTGTATTTGCCAGATAACCGCTCCCAAAAAGCAGGCCTGCTTCTTTTCCCTTTAGGGCGGCAATCGCCGACTCAAGCCTGTGGTGGATTTCCAGGTCCCCGCTCATGAGCCTGGAGGCCCGGGCCCCTGCACCCCATTTCTCCATGGCCTTTTTTGCCCCTTCAATAAGGGCGGGGTGATCAGCCAGGCCCAAATAATCATTGGAGGAAAAATCGACAAGTGGCTTCCCTTCGGTCTCTATCACCCCTCTTTGTGACCCTTCCAGGGGAAAAAGAGATCTGAGCAGCCCGGTCTCATTCTGAAACCGCAATTCGGAGTCAATAAAATCCATAATATTCTCAAAAGATTTCATATCTGATTACACTGCAAAAAGTCTGAAGCATGATTCCGCTCAAAAAGCCCGAGATGCAAAGCGCGAAATTTTCCGGGCATGAGACATACTTATCGTACGTCGCAGTGACTGGAAAATTGAAGCAACGCCGCAGATTGGATTTTTTCAGCAGAATCATATCTGATTACTGCAAATCTTGATCCAAATACTTAAAGTTCTCAGTGGTGAGAAGACAATCCTAAGCCATTTTTCTATGGATTTTCCGTTCGATTTGTCCGACGGCGGATGATTGCATAGCGTGGATTACCCTCTGTTATTTGAACAACTGCAAATAGGCAGCAAACACATACATCTTGCCCCGCTTGCCGCCGGTGATTTCTTTCAGCATCCCGAACTGTTCCAAATCGGCAATCAGCTTGTAATCCGATGCCGGTGATATTCCCGCCACCTCTCCCACCTTGGCGGCGTCAATCATCGGACGTTGATACAAGTAATGGAGGACCTTCTGTGCGTTTGCCGTCCTGCTGCCCAGCGACTGTATCTGGCTGTCCACCTGCTTTTGCAGCTTAAGAATGTTGTCAAAAGTAGAAATGCTGCTTTTAGCTGTTTCGATAATTCCCACCAGAAAAAACTTGAACCATTGCAGAAGGTCGTTCTTCTCTCTCACCCTCATCAGGTTATCATAATAAAGCGTTCGGTTGCGCTCGAAAAAATCTGACAGGTACAACACGGGCTGTTTCAATATTCCCTTGCTGACCAGATACAAGGTAATCAGCAACCGCCCCACGCGGCCATTGCCGTCCAGGAACGGGTGGATGGTTTCAAACTGGTAATGCACCAGGGCAATTTTTAATAGCTCCGGGAAATACTGGGTATTGTTATGCACAAACTGTTCAATATCGCCCATAAACTCACCGATTGAAGTATGCACCGGCGGCACAAAAACCGCATCGTTGATGGTTGCCCCGCCAATCCAGTTTTGGCTGCATCTGAATTCACCAGGCTGCTTATGCTTGCCGCGTATGCCTCGTAGCAAGGTCTTGTGTGTCTCCCTGACCAATCGCGCGGAAAAGGGGAGTGTCTGTAACTTTGCAATCGCCTCATTCATGGCCGCCACATAGTTTTGCACCTCTTCCCAGTCGCCCCTTTTGTCTAAGGCAACGTCCTCCTTTTCCAGAAGGACCTCCTCCATATTCGTCTGCGTGCCTTCAATCTTGCTGGATTGAGTGGCCTCCTTCAGCACATACATACTGATGAACAGGTCAATGTCGGGGATATAGTCCGAATACATATCCAGCCTGCCTAATTCCCGGTCCGCCTGCCCAAGCAACTGAATCAACTCCATGTTATCCAGCACCCAGGCATAGTTGATTGGATTGGGCTGAAAGCTCTTGTAATGCCCTTGCTGAACGTAGCGACCAGACCGGAACTTTTTCATCGAAGCATCCTTACCCTGAAATTAAAATAACCACGATTATTATTTTAGATAATACGCAAAAACTAAAATAGCGCAACGTATTATTTCAGTTTTATTGGTTCCCAAGGCGGATATTTCGGCGTCTATTTTGCGCATGCGCAGCACATGTGCTATATTTTGTTTGCAAGTTACCTTTCAACATAAAAAAATACGAGGGGGTTTATAATGAGCACACCAGCAAGGCAAGAGACAATGCTAAGAAAGCCAATCCTTATGCCGCCTGGCATGATAAAAAAGGTGGATAAGATTGCCAAAAACAAAAAAGTTTCCTTTGCAATGGTCGTAAGGGAGGCCGTCAACGCTTTTGATGATGAGGCTTCAAGGGATGATGATGTAATTTTGGAGGCGTTAGCGGACACCATGACAAAGACAACACAAGAGGTCCTTGGAAAAATAAAGGAACTTGAAAAAAGACTTGACGATACCCATGCCATGCTGGAGGCTCAATAATGGGTATCAGCGAAAAAGTTATGGAGGCTCTGAGGGCTGGAATACTCCTAAATGAAAGATTAGCCACCCTTATTGACAAGGTAAATCGTATTGATGCAGATATGCGCCGGATGAACGACAGGCTTATTCGGCTGGAAACTATGGTTGAAGTTGCCAAGATGCGGCAGAAAAAATGATCCCAATACAAAAATCGAGGCAAAAACAAATAATTTTCTAAAAACAGACCTACAGTCCTCCTTCGTTGGTTAAAAGTATTGCCATCTTCGCCGATCAATTGCTTTTGGTTGTGCTAATCCGTTTGCCATAAATCCCTCCTTTTCTGTGATGTTTATTCCGGGTACTTATAAATGTTCAGACCCATATGAATGCCTTCTGCTACTTCATTGTTGCCTCCAGTTGTAGCGATGATAATCGTTTTCCCTGACTTTGAACGTCCAAACTCTTTTGACAGGTCAACTTTAATAGTAAGTGTCTGGTCTTTTTGAGTGATTTCGACATTTTTCATGATGTGTTCTCCTTCTGTTTTGTGGTTAACATGACTTTACCTACCATTCAAAAAGTAGGGATTTAGGAGTTAGTTTAATAGTTTAATTGACGTTGATTTAGCAAATTACTATCATGGTGGCATGCCTTGACACAGACAATTTACTATACCCTGTGCGATTAATCATGTCATCACCAGGTTTAAATCACCAAGATATCTTTCTTGACGACTGCGACCGGAATGTCACCAAGAATGATAGCTATCTCTTTCCTACTGGCCGACGGGTTTTCTTTAAGGATAGATAGAGTTTTCTGGCTAGTTTTCTAGTTTTTCCCCTGGTTTCTTCGACCTTTTTTTCAATCTCTGCCTGAAAAGTTACCATCAATCCGGCAAATTCATAATTGATCTCTAGGGCAGGAACACCGGCCATTTTACACTCATTATTTATCTTTTCTATTCCCCGCCCCAAGGCTTCAATATAACTAGTGCCTGAACGGAAACCCTAAATTTTGTTTTCTCAATTTAGGTCAGGGACAGTTAATATATTAAGGTTAAGGGGCTATCCACTTCG
>Ga0075115_10001458_pt1 | contig 11513 bp, 19 predicted proteins | sample AntAceMetag02UKH_FD_69785 | JGI IMG/M metagenome (GOLD analysis project Ga0075115, IMG submission 69785) | Saline lake microbial communities from Ace Lake, Antarctica - Antarctic Ace Lake Metagenome 02UKH | ecosystem: Environmental > Aquatic > Non-marine Saline and Alkaline > Saline | place... | reverse complement strand
GACCGAATAGGAATGGCAACAGCCCGCGGAGGGCGTGGCCGGATCCCCGCCACCGATTCACAATCCCAGAGAGACCGAACAGGAATGGCAACATGGGTATAGTGGAGTGGAGCCGGCTTGTCCCAACTTCCTCACAATCCCAGAGAGACCGAATAGGAATGGCAAGGGCACTTCCGTTGCAGCAGGAGGCCTCACAATCCCAGAGAGATCGAACAGGAATGGCAACAGGGCCGACCACGCTCAGACTCTGATGTGGGCTCACAATCCCTGATAGACCAAACAGGAATGGCAAGGACAACATCGAGGAAGCCATGGAATTCGCCAGCTCACAATCCCCAACGGACCATATAGGAATGGTAACCGACAGAGTGAGTCAGGCTACAGCGGCGGGTCCAGTTCTCACAATCCCCAACGGACCACAGAGGAATGGCAACCAGCAAGAGGATGAGATGCCTATCCTCACAATCCCCGATGAACCGAACAGGAATGGCAACATGCGGGAGACTAGCCTGCTGCAAGCAGATTTCCCCCTACAATCCCCGATGGAATGGCAACGAATGGCAAGGTGGTATAGTCGGACTAGCCCCGAGGGAGTGGCAAGGTGAGCAGTTTTCTGAAAGTGGTTTACTGTCCACAATCCCCGTTGACCCTCGGGGCTTTCTGATCAGACAGGAAGACCGGGCCTATTTGTTAGTCTTTGTCGCCCGGGAGCATGGAGTGCCCCGGGCCTTCCTTTTCAGCCTTGAGGGCTTCCGACGGGGATGGCTTCGTCCCGAAGTAGTCCTTGACGTCCTCCGGGCTGGTGTTCTTGTGCTCTTCTTTGGGGTCACCACCGACGGCGACCTTCTCGCCGGTCTTTGGCATGGGTTTGGGGATGACCCCATCAGGTCCCTTCACAGGGCTGCTGAGGAGGACCCACGGACCCTTGTACTTGTCCAGTGTTTGGCCGGACTCGGACATCAGGTAGGTGTCCTGGTCGGTGAGAACCTGGCGCATGGAACCGTCCACATCGTGGAAGCTGATGAGCCAGGCGTGGGGGTCCGTTCGTTGATCCCCCAGAATTGCCGCCCGGTGTGCACGGTCGGAGGCTTTTGCAACCAGATCGCAGAGGGCATTCTGTTTTCTCTTGGCCTGCTCCATGTCGAGGTTGACCCGGAGGAAATTCTCCGGGTCGGCCGTTTCATCGAGATCCATCAGGATCGGGAAATCCCGGCCGGTGCAACCTACCTCGATAGGACGGGTGGAAGTGAACCGAACCCGGCTGACAACCGGGTCTCGGACGGCGTCGATGTAAAGCCATCCATCAGCATCTGCACGCTTCATCTTGATGATCATGTCAATTCTCCTGTGTCTGTCTTCGGTCTGTCTGTCGGTCTTCCTGTCTGGGTGGCATTGTACCCGAAGACGGACCAGGAGTCCAGACGAGGAAGCCCGGAGCACCGAAGCGCCCCGGGCCTGGAGAGGGGAAATTGGGGAAAGTCGGGATGTCAGAAGACCACGCAAGGGGAGCATACCACAGATGTAAGGTGCTCACATCCCCCTGACGCACCTGACCCAAGCGTCGGACTCGCCATCGTCTTGTCGGATGCCCATTGAAGCCTGGTGGAAAGCGAGTATCCAATGGATGTGGTCGAGATCCCTTTCGGGTGGCCACGTGGTCGATGACCAGTATATGCCGCATATCGAGGGTTCCAGGAACTCGTTGGGCCAATAGCATCCATTTGTCGAGTTGGGACCGGCGTATGCGGGGTAGCATCCAGAGCAAGGATGGTTGTTGCACCCTCCGACCGTGCAATAGTCGGACACGTTGCACTGCCCGTCTGGTTCGATTCCCGGACATCCTCGAACCAGGGTTCTGAGTTCCGAGATCGTCGGAACCCGCCAATCTGAGCCGCCCGCAAGCAGGAGCCCCCCACAATAGGCTTCAGCGTCCGCCCATAGCACGAGCTGGGTTGGGGGTTCCTGTTCCCACATTAAGTCGTTGACGGTATCGATGCAGATGGCATCGATGCAGGACCATTCGACCCCGGGGATGTCGATGCTGATGTCTTCGCCGCCGACCTCATCAGGGTCTGTTGTATCCGCGTCCAAATCTTCCGAATCGGGCTCCGGGGAGTCCTCATCGGCCGTATCGGCGTCGGGCTCTGAATCAACATCGGGTTCTGAATCAGCATCGGGTTCTGAATCAAGGTCGGGTTCTGAATCAACGTCGGGCTCTGAATCAACGTCGGGCTCTGAATCAGCGTCTGGAGACCCTGTATCTTCAAGTAGGACGTCGGGCTCCGTGCCTCCGGCGTCCGGGTCGGGGGCCTCCGTTTCCATGAGGTCTTCGGGGGGACGGTCAACAGAACAGAATTCCCTGCACACGCCATCAAGGCAACACAAGAGCCCATCAGGGCACTCTGACATGGTGGAGCAGGGCGGATTCCCCAGTATGATCTCATCCTTATCAGAGAGACATCCTGAAACCAGCAGGGTCACTACAACGAACAAATGCAGATGTTTCATAATCTCCTCCTGGAGGGTTAAAGAGAAACCCTCACTTATTCTACTTGCCTGATAAGGAGGCTAAGCCAGAATTTTGCAATTTTTCGGGGCCCAATTTCGTCCGTGATAGAAACACCCGTGCCCTGACCGACGGATCAGGTCATTAGTATTTTACGGATATCCGCTAGTTGGCCCCGCTCTTCGGCGGCCCCGGCATTGGCAGTGGCAGCAGCATGGGTAGCGGCATTGGCGGTAGCAGTGGCGGCGGCATAGGCGGCATAGGCGGCATCATTGGTGGCGGCATGGGTGGCGATCCCGACGGCCCAGGTGGCTGCCCTGACGGCCCAGGCGGCAGCCCCCGGGGCTCCGAGGCCGCTGAGGCCATAGGTGGCCCAGGCCATGGGCCCGGTGGTGGCTCGGGCGCTCTTGATAGACCTATCGGTGCCATCAAGCCATCCACGGGCCCACGATTCCACCTCCTTCCTACTGTAGTGGAGGGCATAAGCCCGCACGGTTCTATCGGCCCATGAGTTGACCAGATCGATTACCGCAGCTCGCCCCAGCACCTCAGGACGCAACAGTACCCAAATCCGGTCAACTACCGGCACACTACGGCTATTAGCCACTTGAAGGGGCGTCCAACCCGGTCGGCCCCGAAGTAGTTTTTTCAGCCGGGAGTCACTGTATGTTTCGCCCGGTTGACGATCGCAGGCTCTCCACAGGTCGAGTTCAGTTATCGTAATCAGATCCATCATTGGATATCTCTCCTGAATCCAGTAGTTCACGCACGGTCATCGGACTTTTCCTTGTCCACGAGTTGGTACGCCTGCTCCCAGGCCAGGTCTCGACCCAGTTCGCTGGAGACGATGAATCGGACAGCCCCGGCGATCAGCCGGCGGCGTTTGGCCCGGTCTCGCAGGATGGCTTGGATGTCCACTCGGTGCCTCATCGTCGTCTCACCAGGAGCCGGGCCACGTCATCGAAGGACCGGCCCTTCTTGGGGGTGGCACTTATCCAGCAGTCACCGGCCATCAGCCAGATGCTGACCTTCTGCTGGTTCTTGAAGACCGAGATACCGTTAACGCTGGTTGCCCGGTTCCAGCTCCGGGGGATGTCCCCGCACCTGGGTCGGATACTCTTTCGGATTAGGGCCGTGACCGGCACCCACTTCAGGGCTTCTATCTTGTCAGCGTGGGACAGGCACATTTCCACCTCACCGAACCCCTCATCGAAGCACCTGTCGTCGTCGGGGAGGTCACCCGGGTCGAAGTCCATGCCCACGTCGTCCAGCATCAGGTCCCCGTTCCCCGTCCAGGTGATACGGGAAGGATGGTCCACCCAGGAGCCGGAGGGGTCGGCATGTTCAAAGTGGCGAACCCAGACGACAGTGCCATCGGGCATTGCTCGGAGCTCCCCGATGGTCAGGGTAGCTCCCCGTTCGTAGTCGTCCAGATCGGCGTCTGGGGTACCGAGCTTGGTGGCTTTCTTCTCGGCGGTGTCGGTCAGCTCGTCAGTCACCTGCTCACCTCCGAAGGAATGCTGCGGCCGTATTGAACCCTTTTGCCAGGACTCGTTTCCCGTCGGCTGAGAGCCAGCCCATCTTTTTGGCATGGCCGATGTAGATGGGGGAGCCCTTTATGTTTTCCGGGTCGGTGATGGTGGAGGGCGGTGGAATTGCCGGGAGGTCCACCAGGGTCCTGTGGCACCACCCGACCAGCTGTCTGCGGGCCATCTCCTGGACGAAGTTCAGCTCAGCCTTGTTCATTTGGTCTCCATTGTGTCTAGTTGGGCCGATGGGAGGTCCATCAATTCCCGGAGGGATTTGATTGGCGGTGGGGTGGGGATAGCCCCCAGACGGGCGAAGTGGGAGGCCATCACACCTTGGTAGGCCCTCCACGCCTTATCCGACCGGCACTTCACGTAAGTGCGCCAGGCTTCCTCTGCCAACTTGCGATGGTGTCGGGTGGTCTCGATCTCGTCCAGGGCTGTCTGGAGGTCATGTTGGCTCCAAATGATGGGCTGGGAGATATCCAGACGCCAGCCCTTCTTGATCTCCCATCGGAAAGAGCACGCCCAACTCCCCTCCCAGGCGTGGATGGTGCCGTCGCCTCGTCGGCTCGTGGAATAGCCCATCTTCCGAAGTCGGGTTTCGATGAGAGCGCCTTCCTTTTTTCGGAGGCGGTTCCTGTTTTCAAGAATTTCAGGCTCTGTTTCTTTTTTGATTGGCATCGGTTCTTCCCCGTCGGCCCGTTCCTGGAGATGGTAGCTCCAGGCGGGCCTTCCCGCTCCCATTTCGGATATGGCAACTTTCATTTGCCTATCCTCCTAGATTATGTACTCGGTTGGATCAATGACTAAGCCTCCTTCCCATCTCTTCTTTTTCGTTAGCAATCCGTTTGGAGCCCAACCGACACAGCTGCTTCGTTGGACTGTCGGCAGGTTCCCAATCCTGGGTGATGTCCCCCCGGGCACCCAAATATTCTGGACGAGGATCCATCGAGACGTCGCTGCCAGCACCTGCATCTTCGTCCCAGTTGATGTTCGTGATACCGAGCTCTTCGGCCGTCGTGAGAACAAGGTGGGCTACCCCCCTCACGGCCTGGTCGTGTTTTTCGCCAAACACTGCCATTCCCGCTGGCAAACAGACGTTGACAGTCAGCCAGAGATTGTTCCGGCACATCTGGTCGTCCGGGTTGATAGCATGTCCGAGGTCCCCCTTGGTACAAAAGACGTAGGGCTGGCCCGGCTTACACTCCCAGACGGCTTTCCGATGAGCCACCGCGTAGGTGTAGTGGAAACCCATGCGGGCGAAAACGCCCTTCTTGCGGAGCGCCCGCATCAGCCGACGGAGGTTTTCACGGTCGGTGTTCATATGGCCGCGCCTATTCCCCTTGCTGAACACAACGCCGGACGAACGACAGTTTGCATCCAGGTCTCGGGAGAGCGGGCCCCGGCCGGACACAATCTCGACACTTGTCCATGCTGTTGATGCCTGCGGTGTCGTGGCCGAATGCGATGCCGACCGGCTCACCCAGTGCATCTATCCTGTTGGTGAGCCACACAATGCGGCCCACCCCTTCCCCCTTCGGGCCTAAGTCATCCCAGGCTTTCTCCAGTTCGGCTTCAAGCCGGGCTCGCTCTTGGTCGTACTCTTCGAGGGCGGCTTTGGTGCGGGTCAGGGGGCTGTACTGGGGTTGGGATTCCTGCCGTGCCATGAATCGCGCTCCTTCGATCATCGAGGCTGCCGTGAAGATGACCTCTCCCGTCTCTCGGAGGGTCGCCATGGGATCTTCGACCATGTAGTTCGGGAACCACCAAACCTTGGCCTCCGGGTAGAGCACGAAGGTGCCGTCATCCTCGACGGTGTGGGCGTCGTCGCAAACGAGGGGGGCGTCGGTCAGTGCCCCGACGTCAGCTGGGTCCACCATGCACCACCCGTCGTAGTTCACAGCCTCGTGGAACATCTCGTCCCAGTCCTCGGGGGTGTCGAGCCCAGCCTGATCTTCGGGACTGGCTACGATCCTCAGGTCACCATTGTCCAGGATGTCGAATTCCATCATGATCTCCTATGCGGCCATCGGCCACTGGTTGCGACACCATCCCTGGATCAGGGCAGACAACCGCAGATAAGTGATGATCACCCCAGCCCAATTATCGAGGACGAAAACACCCTTTCGGTCGGGGGACAAGATGTAGGTGCTGTCCCCTGTTCCCCGAAAGTACATCACCCTCATGGCCTTGGGGCTTATCTCTTCGCCGTACTTGAAGTACGACTGGGCTTCGTCCCGGGTGGCTTCCGGGTGGTGCTCCCGGAAACGTTCCATTGCGTGATAGCACATCCGTGGCGACTTCATAGCGTCCCCCTTATGCCGCTTTCGCTTCGGCCGTTTCGATGGCGGTCGGGTCGGCCGTTTCGGTCTTGGTGGCTTTCTCGCCCTTGGCGAAGGTGACCGCTTCACGAGCCAACCGGGCAGCGGTGAATAGTGCGTACTTGTCGTTTTTCAGCACCTTGATCCAGTCGGCAACATATCCGGCGTGCTGGAGCTTGCCAGCGACCCCCAGGTCGGTGCAGAGGAAGGCACTTCCCATCTCGGCCACCAGCTCCTCGGCGGCGTAGGCTTCGGAACCGAACCGGTTACCGAGGTTTCGTGCGCAACGGCTCCCGTGGCCCGTCCAGTGGGTCACTTCATGGAGCATCGTGGCCCAATAAGCGTTGGCGTCCTCGAAGGCTCCCGGCTCGGGCATCCCGATGAAGTCGTCGCTGGGGCGGTAGAACGCCCGGCCCCCACCGTGCTTGATCTTGGCGCCCGTCTTGGCGACCAAGCTGGCAGCCTCGACACAGGCGGCTTCGGGGTCGATGTCCTTGAGCTCGACGCCCTTGGGCATGTGGTCGGAGTCCCATTCGATCTGGGCGTAGTTGAACACGGTGAAGGTCTTGAGAATTGGCACCGTGCGGTTGCGCTCGACTTCGTTGCCGTCGGTGTCATCTTCCTTGACCGTCTTTTTCAGGAACAGCCACTTGAAAATCATGGTCCCCTTCTCGCCCTTGCGGACGTGGGCTGTCCCGAACTTCTTGGTCTGGTTGAACGTGAACCAGCGGGGGTCCATGTGCCCACTCGCCCAGGTGAGCCAGAGGTTGATGCCACTGTAACAGTGGCCGCTTGCCCCGTTGTGGGGCATTCCCACCCCAGCGTCCCAGGGGCGGTGCCAAGGAACCGCACCGTCTTCGAGAGCCTTCACTATCTGGGCCGTGATGGCCTCGTATCGGTCTTTCTTTTCAAAGCGGGCCTTGCGAATGCCCTTGCTTTTCCTGGTGCGTGCCATTGTCATTCTCCCTGGGGGCCTGTCCCCCTTCACCTTCACTACTTACTTGATGCTGTTGCTAAGCCCATTTTCTTCAGAAAGGTTTACGCACGCTTGTGTACGTTTTTTTGGCTTAGCCGCGGGCGTGAGCGAATAGTGAAGGTGAAAGGGGAACAAAGGGATTCCCCACAGCCCAGCGGAGCAGCTGTGTCGGTTGGTCTCCAAACGGGTGGGAAACGAAAAGAGATGGGAGGTGGGCTTAGCCGCCGATCCAACCGAGTGAATAACCTAGAAGGTGGAAATCATGATGAGATGTCAAATTTTTACGGAACAGGGTGACGAGTTCAACCGCTGCCTCGGTGTGGCGGAACATCAACGGTCCCGATTGGGACCGAAACCCCAACTGGTTCAGATGTGTTCCCGGTGTTATCAAAGTTTTCAATCCGGCAGCGGCATCTTGATCCGGGAAAATGGGGAGCTTCGATTGGTTGGTGATGAGGACTTTCGGAGGGCCAACAAATGAAATTTGTCATAGCCGAAACCCGATCGTCCACCTGGCACTACCATCTCCGGGAACTGGCCGACGGCGAAGAACCGAAATACTCCGGGCTGCCCGAAGGAACCAAAGCGTTGTGTGGCAACGACAACCTGGGTTGGGACACCCGGAGCCCTCTCGATGCCTGGGGCAGGAAGAGCCACATACCCGAGCGTTGGTGCCCCGAATGCGAAAGGAAATACCGTGAGCTACACCCTGTGTGACATCATCTTCGGTATCCCATTGACCGAAGCCATCAGCCGGAAGGTTTATGAGCTGGGATACGACAGCGGGGAAGCCGACGAATTTGGGTTCGTCGGGCTCTACACGGCGGGTGGCCCCGGTGCGGGGTACTGCGGGGTCATGCTTGACTGCATCGATGAGTGTGACAACGTGAAGGCCAGCGAGTTGAAGATGGAGCCAACGGACACAGACCGCCAGAAGTTCACCCGGCTCTGGAAAGCCGTTCCGGAAAATGTCCGTGAGGTCATTCCCGATTCGACTCCCACCGTCTGGCTCGTCTGGCACAGCTCATAGGAAGGAGAGATATCATGGGCATGGACGCTTACGCAATGGCCGCTGTCGGGTTCGAGGTCTCCGAGGAGGATCTCGTCCGGGTGGAGAAGGCCGCAATCAAGACCTGCAACCATGGTCACCGACAGCCGGAGAACCAACCGAAGTTCTGCGACCAAGATGGCACCCCGTTCGGTTACCGGGAGACGAAGGTCCCGACCGACGCCGCTGTTGCTCTGGACCCGGACATCCCCGAGATGGGCCAGTATCCCGACTGGTGGTACTCCTTCCTCGATGGGGACACCATCCACCGCATCAAAGACGATGACACCATCATCTGTGGGGAGAAGGTTGCGGATTCGGGTTCCCACCAGGACTTGGACGGGGCTTACGTTACGGCGTTGAACTGGAGCAAACTGCAGAAAGTCCGCCAGCGGGTCTCGGTACTCCGGGCCAAGATGGGGATGGGGGACCGACCCCTCCATCTCTACTCGTGGCTCTACATTTCGATCTGAAGGAGATGTCTGATGAAGACGATGTACCTGGTGGAAGTGTCCGGACAAGGGGACCACTGGCTGACCCTGGTCACCAAGGAAGTCTTCGACTGGATATGTGACTCAAAGACCCCGGGTCGCAAGGTGGGCGAGTCTTCCTGGTACGACACAGCGACCCCGTCCAAGATCCGCAAGGGGGAGCAGGCCCTTTGCTCCAGCGGGTCGTTCCAGAACGACCGGGCACTGTTCGCCATCCATGGCGATTTCTTCACCTCGACAGTGGATCTGGTGAAGTGGGTACGGGAAAACGATGTGATTGTCGAAGACGGGTTCGAGGGGTACATCTACTAGGAGGACTCCATGCCGGACGGACGAGGACCGCTGACCCTGAACATCTTGGCCCGGGAGATCAAGATGGCCCGGGATCACTACCAGACTATCAGTAGGGACCCCCTGGCACCAGACCTGGTGCCGGTACTTGACGGGGCACTGGTGCTCGTGGCTTCCGCCAATGATGGCATGGCCAACGAAAAACGGCTGGCCCGAGTCTACACAGCGTACCAGAAGATGGGCGGCAGACGCCCGAAGAGGAGTGGGCCTATGAAGGTCGATCACAACACGCGTCGAAGCCTGCAACGGTTCCTGGACCGCTTCCAGATTACGCCCGTGACCCGGGCCGGTCTCCAAAGAGGGGACGTCATCATCGACAACGGGACGCTGCGCACGGTCACCGCCCGCGGATGTCGGCAGGGTTCCGGCCCGGAACCGACTGTCCACTACATCGCTTTCGATGACAGCGGCGCAATCGAGGAGTTCGGGGACTACGACCGGGGATCGTCCGTCCCCACGATGGCACTCAAGGTCGAGCCCAAACCAAAGGTGGGATGATGTTCGATTGCACGACTGACAAATATGACGCCATCTACGCCCCGTGGCTTCAGGATGTCCGGGCCCTTCTGAATATCGGGGGCTACCAGTCTGGCGAGAAATTGCTGGACCTATGTGGGGGCACGGGAGCCGTGTGCCGGGGTGGCACCTCCCGCCGCAAGTCTGGCCCAGAACCTGACCTGACTTTGCTCGACCTGAACCCCCGCTGCAAGAACCCCAAGGTCAGGCAGGTCGAGGGCAAGGCCGAAGATGTGGCCATCCACTTCGAGCGGGACACGTTCGACATCGTGGTCTGCCGGCAGGCAATGGGGTATGTCGAACCGGGTTTTGTCATCCCCGGGGTGTATCGGGTGCTCAAGCCCGGTGGCCGGTTCGTGTTCTCGACTTTCGTCCATCCCCGGCGGGGCAGCCACAAGAGGTACGACCACAAGGGCAACCGCTACGTCGAGGCCCATGTTTTCGCCTTCAACCGGATTCTGCATCTCCAGTGGCGGTTGGGTACTGGGGCCGACCTGACCCTGTTCCGCTACTATTCCCGGGCGAAGTTGGGGAGCCTGCTCCAACCCTGGTTCGACTTCGACGTCCATGAGGTCGGTCGGGGGCTCCGGTGGGTCTGTGTCAAGCCCGGCAAGCTCCGGGCCGCTGGAGGCTGAAAGGTGCCTGTTCTAGGATACGACGCTTTCCATGAAGCCGCCGAAGAGGTGGGGGTAGAGATTTTCCGATACCACCGGACGATTGAGTCGAGGAAGCCTCATCACACGTATTTGCATCGTTTGACGATCATTGAGCGGGTGTTGCAGATGGAGTCCCGCCTCAAAGCCCGTGTGCACTTCGTGAAAAGCATTCCAAGCCTAAAGGTTACCGGACTTGTCGATGTTTCTGGCAGAACACAGCGGGGACTGAAAACGGGCGAAGCGAACCGCCTCTTGCGGAAACACACGTTGAATGCCCCTGCCAATTGCGAACGGGTCAGTTTTCATCAGATTCAACCGGAGAGGGGCCGCAAGTGAAACGGATACTTGTGACGGCGGGTTGTGTGTATGGACGGTTGGACGACAACAAGCTCGTCGGCAATCGGGTCCGGGGCATCTGGGCTACGAAATTCGCCAGCCATCTGGCCCGGAAGGACCACGAAGTCACCGTCTTGTTGCCCGACACGTTCGACAAGGACAAGGCGCTCAATCTGGTCCAGCTCCAGAATCTGCACGGGGGCGTCCAGGTCGTGACCCACAACGGCTTCTACGACTACATGGAGAAATGTCTCAACCTGGCCCCCGAGATGGACGCCGCTGTGTTGGCTGCGGCCGTGGTTAATTGGATTCCGACCGACCCCGTCAAGGGGAAGATGGTGACCAAGGGCTACCAGGAGCAGGACAGAATCTCCATCGAGTTCGAGCTGGCACCCCGGGTCATCAACTGGATGAAGACGGCCAATCCGAACCTGACGCTGATCGGTTGTAAGATGTTGATAGGGGCCAACCATGAGGATCTCATCGATGCTGCCTACAACTTGTTACTCACGGCCCGGTGCAACATTGTTGTGGCCAACGACATGGCCCACGGGCTGAAGACCAAGCACATCGTCCACAAGGACCGGGCTGTCATCTCCCACAAGGGAGCCTTCGACAACCTCTACTCCGACCTGACCGATATCATCGAAGACGAATACTACCAGACGGTCAGTGTTCCCAGACATGTGAGCATCAAAGGGGAGCCCCACTGGAAACAACAGATGCGGGAGTCTTGCCAACGGTTCGATGCCATTGTAGACGAGAACCGGGATCGGTTTATGC
>Ga0075115_10001456_pt1 | contig 11522 bp, 9 predicted proteins | sample AntAceMetag02UKH_FD_69785 | JGI IMG/M metagenome (GOLD analysis project Ga0075115, IMG submission 69785) | Saline lake microbial communities from Ace Lake, Antarctica - Antarctic Ace Lake Metagenome 02UKH | ecosystem: Environmental > Aquatic > Non-marine Saline and Alkaline > Saline | place... | reverse complement strand
CAATATCGGCGAACCGCTCCCCAATATTTTGCCTGCCATCAAGAAGGATATCCATAAAATCTTTGTTTCGCAGATTCATAACCAGAGGAGTATCTTCAAGCATTGCCTTCAAGACTCTCGTCACGGCTTGGAAACCATTTTTTTTCCGATAAGTCCGCATAAAAGCTCTAAAAAACTGCTCCATCAAGTTGTTAGTTCTCTGCGGTTGGATGAGGATTTCCCCTACTTCAATTATTTCAAAATTAAATCCTGGTAACATGAAAAACTCCTATAATAAATAATTTTTTACACAATAAATGTTGACAAGAATACAATTACTAGTATACGATTTAGTACATATTTTGTCTACAAAAAGAGAACTCATTTATAAAACTCTTTCTGCATGGAGAACACAAAATGAAGGGAAACATTCAGGCTGATAAGGTCTATAAATTTATTCGAAAACAGCTTCTTGCCGGTAATTTTGAATCCGGGCAGCGATTAGCAGAAGAGGCTATTTGTGAATCTGCCGGAGTAAATCGCGGAGATGTCCGCCAGGCTTTTTCTAGACTGAGAGCCGAAGGACTTATCGTCAGGGGTAAAAGGGGTGGGGCTTTTGTTCGTGAATACTCAGAGAAGGATCTTGAAGAGACGCAGGAGGTAAGACAGATTCTTGAAACTTCTGCTGCACGCATTGCAATTGAGAGAGCTGATGATGGTGATCTTCTTGCATTGGAGGAGACTGCTCAAGATATGCTTCTTATGGCAAAAAATGGCTACTCTCTGGGTGTTTGTGAAGGTGATTTAAAATTTCACAGCCTTCTTGTGGATGCGGCTCACAATAACAGGCTCTCTGAACTCTATACTCGGGCTAATATTCCATTATCCGGAGTCAACTATATTTGGAAGTTAAAAGAGCAGAGGCAGGAAGCTTTTATAACTGATGCTTACGACCATATTCAAATAGTGAAATTTCTCAGAGAGAGAAAAATAGAACCAATACTGGATCTGTTGACAAAAGGCAAGAATTATGGCTGATCTATACCCCAATCTGCGGAAAATCTATTCCTTTCATTTTTTTAATAATATTGCTATTTGTGTCGTTGCAAACTTCCTGTTTATTGATCGCATATTTCTTCGAATGGGTTTAAATATGCAGCAATTTGGTACAATTAAGGGATTTGCCAATCTCCTGCCGATGGCTGTGAACCTTTTACTGGCACCATATATTGGGAAGATTAACAGGGACCGGGAGATTGTTGGGATCGGTTATCTTATTCGGGTATCTATGCCGCTTCTTTTTCTTCTTTTACCCAATTTTATTAGTGATAAAACTGTTATGGTTAGTGCGGTTACGGTAATTCTTATAACAGTACACATATTCCCTATTATCTCAAATAACTGTATTCAACTTCTGATTCGTGCAAATTTACCAAAGAATACGTTAGGAACCCATCTTTCCTGGCTGACTGTTGTCTGGACTCTTCCCGGATTCCTTCTTGCTATTCCGCTCAGCTGGATACTGGACAGGCATACAGGAGGGACGGATCAGGATTTTTACCGAACGATGTTTATTCTTATGCTTTCTACAGCGTTGGTTGAAATTATTGCCAGTATAATTATCATGCGGCTTCCTCGGCAGTGTACAGAAAAAAGGCCAGATTTGCGATTTAAAGATATTTTACTTCCCTTTCAAAATGAAATATTTAAAAAAATTCTGAGAGCAATTATTGTTTTTAGTATACTTAATTCTATGATTATGGCTTTTATTAATCCGTACTTACTCAATGTCCAAGGTCTTTCCATGCTGTTTATCTCTATAATCAGTGCGGTGGTATCACTCCTTTCAATATTAGTACTGCCTTTTTGGGGTAAGCTAGCCGATTTAGTGGGAGGAAAGAATATTTATATAATTGCAGTTTTAGGTTTAGCTATTGGAATTTTTGCTCTACTTGGTAAGGGCGTGGTATTTGTTCTTATATATGCCCTTTTTTCATGGGAGGGGACGCGTGGACTTTTTGGTTCAGGTCTCTATTCAACTCAACAATTTATGGTGTTTTCGCAGAGTCAGGAGGATAAAAGGCCGGTTTATTTTGCCGCATCAACATTTGTCCTTGGTTTTGGTTGGTTTTTCGGTTCATTCTTTGGTGGTATTTTGCTTGAATGGCTTTTGAATATTCAGAAATTTTCAGACCCTTTGACTGCTTATAGAATTTTCTTTGGAATTTGCGGGCTGGGTTGTATGGTTTTGCTGTTGTTTTCCCGACGTCTGGTTGCTGATAGTAAGAAACAGACGGTGAGAGAGATGGGGATAGCTATGTATCGTACTGTCCGCACCTTGTTCGGGCGGGTACGCTAATAGTTATTCTGGTTTTCAGCGTTCAATTAAATGAATCGACTAATATTCTGGTAATTCTGCGCCCAAGATGACAAGTTATTTCATAAGGTATTGTATTACTTAGACGTGCCAAATTTTCAACACTGTTCGGAGCTGTTGGGTCTGGAGAAATTATCTCTACAGTATCTCCGGCATAAACTTCAGGAATTCCTGTCAGCTCTACTATAATCTGATCCATGGAAACAGCTCCCTGGATTGGAGCATATTTACCTCCGATCCCAACTACGGCACGATTTGATAAACAACGAAGATATCCATCACCCATCAGCAAAGTGAGTATATATTCCGGAAAGCTTTATGCCCGGTGTTTCTTTTGCTTTCTGTATGAGATCTAATGCATCCTCAGCAGGGATTCCGGAACGTCCCATTCCAGTATCAATTTTAATATGGACTTTTGCATCAACTTTGAGGCGTTGGGCAATAGAAGAGATAAGGGGAATTTCCAGGGGAGAAACCAGTGTCATAGTAACTTTTTGCATAATCAGATTAGCCAGTGCCTCGTCTCGTTCTGGTCCGCTAGCAAATCCAAATACTGACTAAAACATGAGGATTGATCCCAGATATCCTAGCAAGCGAAGTTCGAGAGCTTCATATGGTGTAGATACAGCCAGCATTTCGGATGACTCCGAGAGAATATCTACTAAGAGGTCGATCCCATGCCCGTAGGCATCAGCTTTTACCGCAGAACACAAACTTGTATTCGGATGAATATGTTTTCGTATAACCTGTAGATTATTCTTTACTGCTGATGCAGAGATTTGTGCTTTCAAAAAATTAATATTTATGATTTTTATACATCCTCGACACTAATTTTCATTACAGAGATGGAGGTAGTTGCCCCATTTGTATGCCAAAATGATGCAAGACAGGAGTTGTCTCCCGTTTTCAACAGAGAAGAGCAGCCGAATTGAAATTGATTGAACTGGGCAAAAGGATTAGTTCCATCCGGTTTATTGTCGGCTCCGTAAAGGGTTGTTTCGGATGTTTTATCCCAATTCATACCATTATCGAAACTAAGCATTGCCTTAAGTCCGGGATTACTGGAAAACCTGTCTTGGTGTATTGCCAGCATAAGTCCATTATCCAAATACATGGGAGACATAATCTGAGTAGTAATATTAATAGGGGCTGGGTCGCTCCATGATTCAGCACTGTTCTCAGTTGAAATAACATGAATTGGCTGATCTTCCATTTTTAATAAATCCAGTGTCCAGAGGAAAATTACCAGTTTACCCTCCATGAAGGTTGGTCGTGCATCACCGTAAAGAATTCCTGCGTCTGCTGCCATAATTTCACCCTCAGAAAATGTATCACCTTTATCATAAGATTTTATAAACCGACTACAGTTTCCCTCTTTGTATCCACCTTCCCAGTGATCGTGCATTTCACACGGAAATCCGAGGGTTCCGTCCGGAAGTTTAATAATTTTACTGGGAACAATTATATCAGCTGATTCAAACTCAATATTCCTTGGTTTCGACCAGGATTTTCCATTATCAAACGATTTTGTAATCCTGATTACCGAATTTTGCATCCCATCAGTTTCCGGATTAAACATTGGATTGTTTGTGTCGGTATCTATAAGACCATAAACGGCTATTAATTCTTCCGGCTCAATCTCGGTGACATGAGCCATTATATATCCCTTTTCCGGATATGATGTTTTATCATGACATGTTGGTGATAACACTTTTTCCCAGGATTTTCCTTCATCGAGTGATCAAAACATCAGGATTGTCCCTTTTGGATCATTCATACTACCGTGTAATTCTTTGCAGCAAAGTAGAATATCACCACAATTAATGTGATCTCCAATGTTCTTTTTATAAGAAGCACAAGCATTTTTATCGAAATCATTTGCCCAAATAATTTCAAAACCAGCTTTCTTGAATCCAAAATCTAATCCACCAGCACCTGAAAACAATGAAACTATATTCACTATGCTACCCCCACTTATGAAATGTTGATAAGTTGAATATTACCTAGTTTATTTTACTTCATTCATTTGTAAGTGTAAATATTATTCTCATCTCCCAATAAACTTTATCCAAATGCATATTAACCCCAATTGGCTGGTAAATATTCATGGCTTGCAAAGCTCAGCTAAAAGCCCCGATTAGCCCACCTTTGGCTCAAAAAAAGCTGCCGTTTAAAACGACAGCTTTTTTATAGACTCACTCTTCTTAAAGTTTTATAACAACTGAGGATCTTTTTACATTCTCTTGATACTAGCTTGAGCAGCCGCAAGTCTTGCAATTGGTACTCTAAAAGGTGAACAACTTACATAATCAAGGCCAATTCCTGCACAAAAATCTATTGTTTTAGGATCGCCGCCATGTTCACCGCAGATTCCCAGTTTGATGTCAGGTCTGGTTTTCCGGCCAAGCTCAGCAGCCATAATAACCAATTTCCCCACACCGCTCTGATCAAGAACCTCAAATGGATCATATTCGAAAAACTGTTTATCAGTATCTTCTACATACGGTCTTAAAAAGCTTGCAGAATCATCACGGCTAAAACCACAGGTCATCTGTGTAAGGTCATTTGTTCCAAAACTGAAGAATTCAGCAGATTCAGCAATTTCATCAGCGGTTAATGCAGCTCTGGGAACTTCTATCATAGTACCAATTTTGTACTCGATGGTTTTTCCACGCTCAACAAAAATAGCCTCAATTGTTTCCAGTGCATCTTTTTTACAGTAATCAAATTCTTTAACATTCCCTACAAGCGGAATCATAATTTCCGGAAATACTGGTATACCTGCATCAGCCACATTCATTGCAGCTTCTATAATAGCCCTAACCTGCATTTTAAGAATTTCAGGATATACTACCGCAAGACGGCAGCCTCTGAATCCCAGCATAGGATTAAATTCATGCAGTGCATCAACTTTTGCAGCAACTTCTTCATAAGGTACTGAGAGTTGATCAGCCATTTCCTGAATATTTTCTTTTTCATGGGGTAAGAACTCATGGAGAGGTGGATCCAGGAGTCTCACTGTTGCCGGACGACCAGCTAAAGCTTTATAAATACCCTCAAAATCTTCTCTCTGCATAGGGAGAAGCTCAAGCAGTGCCTCTTCTCTCTCTTCCATATTCTTTGCAAGGATCATTTTTCTGATAGAAATTATTCTGGCACCTTCAAAAAACATGTGTTCTGTTCGGCAAAGACCAATACCTTCAGCACCAAACTTAACAGCCATTTCCGTATCTGCCGGTGTATCTGCATTCGTACGTATTTTCAACTGACGCAGTTCATCAGCGTAAGACATAAAAGTATTATAATCTTCAAATAGGTCTGATTCATCTTCTTTCATCTCACCATTCAGCACCTGAACAATTTCAGAAGGTTTTACTGCTATCTCTGAAGCATAGACTTGTCCGGTAAAACCGTCTATTGAGATATAATCGCCTTGTTTGACAACTAAATCACCTATTTTCATCTGCTTAGCTTTATAATCAATCTTTAAATCACCGGCGCCTGAAACACAGGGACATCCCATGCCTCTTGCAACTACCGCAGCATGACTTGTCATTCCGCCTCTGGCTGTTAATACCCCTTTGGCAACTGCCATTCCACCGATATCCTCAGGGCTTGTTTCGGTACGTACAAGAATTACATCTTTCCCCTGAGCTGCAAAATCTTCTGCTTCATGTGCGGTATAAACCGCTATTCCGCTTGCCCCGCCAGGACTTGCATTAAGCCCTTTGGCAATTGCTGTTACCCCTTTTGCAGAAATATCTTTCGGATCGAGAATTGGTGCGAACAACTTTCCAAATTCATTTGCAGGAACTCTGCTTACAGCAGTTTTCTTGTCAATCAAACCCTCTTCCACCATCTCAACCTGGGTCTTCAACCAGCTGAAAATAGTACGTTTACCTGTTCTGGTCTGAAGCATATAGAGCTTTCCTTCCTGAATGGTAAACTCAAGATCCTGCATATCTTTATAGTGTTTCTCCAGAAGATCACGAATACCAACAAGCTGATTGTAAACTTCTTCATTTTCATCTTTCAGGGTATCAATAGTCAGCGGTGTTCTGATTCCTGCTACAACATCCTCACCCTGGGCATTCATGAGATATTCACCATAGAACTTATTTTCACCTGTGGATGGATCTCTGGTAAAAGCTACACCGGTACCGGAAGTATTACCCATATTACCGAAAACCATAGCCTGAACATTGACTGCAGTTCCAAGGAGTCCTCTGATATCATTCATCTGTCGATATTTTATTGCCCTCTCGTTGTCCCATGAACCAAAAACAGCATCTATTGATTTAAACAATTGCTCTAACGGATCTGTAGGAAATTCTTCACCAGTTGCTTTCTTGTATACATCACGGTATTTCTGAATTACCAGCTTCAAGTCTTCAACACCAAGATCGGTATCAAATTCTGTACCAACCTGATCTTTTACCGCCTGAAGGGCTTCCTCAAAGCTGTGGTGTGATACGCCCATAACCACGTCACCAAACATCTGCATAAATCTTCGGTAACTGTCCCAGGCAAATCTTTCATTTCCGGATTTTTTAATTACACCCGCAACCGCTGCAGGGCTCATACCAAGATTAAGCACGGTATCCATCATTCCAGGCATGGACTGAGCCGCACCTGATCGAACTGATACAAGCAAAGGATTTTCGGAATCCCCTAATTTTGCTCCCATCTCTTCTTCAAGTTTTCTTAAGTTTTCTAAAACTTGTTCCTTCATAATTGCAGGGTATTCTCCATTATTTTCTGAAAAATAAGCACAGGCCTCAGTGCTTATGGTAAACCCCGGAGGTACCGGGAGACCGATACTGGTCATTTCGGCAAGATTTGCCCCTTTCCCACCGAGAAGTTCTTTCATCCCGGCGTTTCCTTCGGTCTCTTTTTTACCGAAAAAATACACATACTTGTTTTCTGACATTAGTTAGATTCCTCCATCTAAAATAATAAAAACGATAATAAACATAAATGATTATCATACATGTTGAATGTAAAAAAAAGAGCTCATTATGTCAACAACAACATAATGAGCTCAAATATTTAAAATCCGCAGAATGAAGAAAAATATGCTTAAGCAGAATAAGCTTCAAGATATTTACTTCTTGAAGGATGTCTTAATCTCTCAAGTGCTTTCTTCTCAATCTGTCGAATGCGTTCTTTTGTAAGGTTATAGATATCTCCAATCTCTTTCAAAGACATCGCATGGCGGCCGTTGAGTCCGAAACGGTACTCAATAATCTCTGATTCTTTCATACTAAGTGTATGCAGAACTGAGTTAATATCATCGCGAAGGGCATTTTCAACAACACTCTCCTCTGGAGATATATAGTCAGAGTCTTCAATAAAATCACCCAACTCTGAACTATTATTATCAGTAAAAACAGGAGTTTCCAAAGAGACCATATCTCGTGAAATACTTAATAAGTTAGCTATATGCCCCTCATCAAGTTGAGTCATTTGAGCTATGGAAAAAAGATCAGGATCTTCTCCATTCATCGAAGTTAACTCTTTTTGTGCTTTTTGAATCTGGATAAGTTCATTTGCACGATTTAAAGGAAGTCTGATAGTCCTTGATTTTTCACAAATTGATTTTAGAATAGCCTGTCGTATCCACCAAACAGCATAAGATATAAAATGATACCCTTTATCTACATCAAATCTGTCAATAGCGTTCATAAGGCCAATATTGCCTTCATTAATTAAATCAATTAAAGGGAGACCCTGATTCTGGTATTTTTTAGCAACATTAACTACAAATCTTAAATTGGATTCGATTAATTTCTTTTTTGCTGCTTCATTTCCCAGTGCAGCTTTTGTTGCTATATCAACCTCTTCCTCTCTGGAGAGCAGTGGTATTTTATTTATTTCTTTTAAATACATTGAAAGAATATTATCATCTTCATTATAAGAATGTTCATTTATATAGGTTTTTTTAGCTTTCATCATAAGCCTCCTGCCTACATAAAGCAGGATGCATGCCAACTTTATAGAAATTTACCATCTACTTACTCTACAAGTATTTACATACTTCCAACAGGCTAACTATACTATTTGTATCTATTACAGACATAGTGGGAGTGTGTCAAAATTACACACCGCAGTATAATTAGCAATATACTGCGTAATAATGACACATGCTTTTTCAGATTAAAGTAGAGTGTACGAATCTATTGTAAAAAAGTTACAACCTTTCCTTTTTTGAAGTACCCATTTACTTCTTTAAGATTCATTTCCGGGAAAACAATTGTAATTGTATAGTAATAATTCACCCTGTCATCACTGCTCATACTTTTTAACTGGGGAAGTGTACTCATCTCCAACCAGATGGTTTTTATCAAATCATGGACCATATCACCCTCTGCAAGGGTGTCAAATTGAAAATCAATCTTTTGACTCAAATATCTTGAAAGCTGTATTGAATGAAACATTTCCCACTCAGCATTTTGAGAATTTTCCTCATTCTTGATATCACGTACTTGAAAAGCATTTAACCAACACCGGCGGGCATACCCTGCATGTCCCATTTTTTTAAAAGCCAGTCCTAGATAAAACAGTATTTCTCCCAGTTCGATATTGTTCTCGCACTCACAAACTTCAAGAGCATTTTTAAACATGTTCATCGCCTTATGGGCTTTCTGAGAGAATAATAATTTTTTCCCTTCATTAAGAAGTAGTTTGCATTCATTCATCTTATCAATAATATACGGAACAAATGCTTATCCGGCAAGAATATTTTTTAGTTACTCAGGTAATTTATCAAATTATAAAAAAAACATTTACCGCTTGACCAAGAGTGATAACATGCGTATATTTTCTTTGAAATAATAAATTATTTATTGGCATATTAGTATATTTTGGGTATGCACAAATAATATGGTTCAAATACTGAACCTAATCAAAAAAATAAAAATAAATAATATCAGGAGGATTTTTATGAAAATTAAACCACTTAGTGATCGCGTACTTGTAAAAGTTGAAGAAGTTGAGGAAAAAACAGCAAGCGGTATCTTTATTCCACAAACAGCTCAGGAAAAAACACAAATTGCAGCTGTAATTGAAATCGGTGATGATGAAGAGATTACCGTTAAAGTTGGCGACAAAATTATGTATGACAAGTATGCCGGAACAACAATTAAAGTAGATGGGGCTGATCATTTACTGCTTAGAATGACTGATATCCTTGCTATTATTGAGTAGAAGAGTAAAAATCCAGGATTTAATTTTGAATTTTGAAATTGACTCACCTTTTTGCGAATCCCCAATTAACGTTGTTTTAGATAATGTTATTGGGGTTTTTTTGTTCATTAGTACAATTTATTCACTCCTGAGAATAGAGAAAATCTTCAAACTTTTCTGTGACCCGATCAGATTCATGTATTGCGGTTAAAGTATCCGGAAGTGATTTTAGAAGAATTCTCCCATAAAATTTATGTACAATTCTTGAATCAAGAATGAAGACACCACCGCGATCGAATCGATTTCGCAAGAGCCGGCCAAATCCTTGTTTCAATCGTACCGCTGCTTCGGGAAGAGATATTTCAAGAAACGGATTTCCACCACTCTTTTCCAGAGCGGTATAACGGGCAGAAACTACAGGATTTGTGGGCACCCTGAAAGGAATACGGGTAATAATAACAGAACGAAGAGTATTCCCGGGTGCATCAACCCCCTCCCAAAAAGATTCAGTTGCAAGTAAAACACTTTTTTCATCCTGAATAAACTCTGCTAAAAGTTTGGACCGATCTTTTTCACCTTGATAGAGAAGTGTAATGTTTTCATTTTCTAAAGAATCCAGTAAATATTCATGTACTTTTCGGAGAAGTGCATATGAGGTAAAAAGTACCAGAGTTCCTCCATCTGAGGATTCTATTAATTTACGGGTAAAATCACATACAAAAGATTCATAGTCATCGCGCTTAAAAGGCATTGGTGCATCCCGGGGGATTCCCAGAAATAGATGCTTCTTAAAATCGAAGGGTGACGGGAAATATTTTTTCCTGTATTTTGGTAACTCCTTACCATATAATCCTACCTGCTTTTCCCAATAGGAAAAATTATCCCCGGCTGTTAACGTCGCTGATGTGCAGACTACCGATTTGTATGCAAGAAGAATATTCTCACAAATTGTATCTGCTACACTGACCGGTGTTACTTTCATCTGACTTGTTATATTTCCTGATACGCTTTTCATACTGTCCAACCAGAAAATATCTTCCGGGCTGGTTATGAATTTACTGAACTTCTTCAGTAGTACTGATGCTGAATTAAATTTTGAAGTATTGTTTCTCAACTCCTGAAGGACAGGAAAGGAGTCATCATTCTCTTTACAGTTATCAATCAGCTGTTTGTTATGTTTAGCTATATTTTTTAGAACTTGACTTAATGATAGATATATCTCTTCAAATTGTTCATATACTTTATCTTCCAGTTTGTTGTGAACTGTTTCAATTAAAAGGGAACTCTGATTTAATCGATTAAAAATATCCAAAATATACAGGTCGAGTTTATCGGTATGTTTTCTCAGATCTTCCAGCAGTTCTTGTAGGCTAACTGGCTGCTCCATTTCACCTGCTGCATTAACAAATGGGATAATTCTCACCGCTATTCCCTGCGGTTTTCCAAATTTCATATGGAGAAGATCGTACATCAAACGGCCAATTGATTGACTATCGTATGTTTCAGTAAAATAGCTCGTAGCATTTTTCTCAATATTATGTGCTTCATCAATTATCAATCGGTCAAATGGAGGAAGAATTGCCTGCTCTTGGGGATCTATCTGTTCATGTTCTCTCATTACGATATCAGCAAAAAGCAGGTGATGATTTACAATAATAATGCTGGCCTCTGAGGCCCTTTTTCTTGCATTCAGAACAAAACAGCCCTCTCTATGCGGACAGCGGTTTTTAAGACAGAAATCTGAATCGGAACAGACTCTGTTCCATGTTTTTTTATTAATGTGCTTTTCCAGCTCAGAAAACATACCCGTAGATGTTTTTTCAACCCATTTGCACAAATAATTAAAAGCATCATTTTCCTGGTGCGAAAGCAATGGTCCTTCCTGGACCTCTTCAAATAATTTCCGCAGGCAAATATAGTTGGATCTTCCCTTTAATATCTCAGCTTTTATATCGATATCAAGAATTTTCAGAAGAGTTGG
>Ga0075115_10001452_pt1 | contig 11538 bp, 11 predicted proteins | sample AntAceMetag02UKH_FD_69785 | JGI IMG/M metagenome (GOLD analysis project Ga0075115, IMG submission 69785) | Saline lake microbial communities from Ace Lake, Antarctica - Antarctic Ace Lake Metagenome 02UKH | ecosystem: Environmental > Aquatic > Non-marine Saline and Alkaline > Saline | place... | reverse complement strand
CGGCATTTATATCTGGCAGTACCAGACCGGTAAAAACGTTAAGCTTGTCAATAAATTCCTTATTCTCTGCTGAAGGTTCTATGGTAAATAGTTTATCATACTCATTAAGTTCAATCTCCTTGTTCATTATACCGGCAGCTGTTACAATCATTGAAGGATGAGTCCGGATGAAAGGTTCTTTGGGATAAGTATAACCAAAATCATGAAAAACTTTCACCAGGGCATCAAAACCCCGATCGGTCATGGCAGATAAAACAAGCCTCTTTTCTTTTTCATCAAAGAAAGCAGTGGAAAAATGCGGATGTTCACCCCAGTCCTTCAATGTAAACCGGTAAACTCCACTGTTGTATTCCGATGTAAAACTTTCCCGGAGAGCTTTTGTATCAAGTTCTTCCACATTAAATTCTGAAATGACATGAACAACCTGATCTTTCTTAAAAACCGTCAGGGGATAATTTGAACCGGTAAATAGTAACATATAGGGAAGAGGATTATTCTCTATGTCTGCCAGAATACTTTCTTCATCATCGTTATCAGGACTTAACTCAGTTGCAAAGAAGAATATATCATCGGGGTCAAAGCTGTTGTAAGCTCCGATCGGGCCATAACTCTGCCAGCAAGTCCCGTTATAACCAAGAAGGTTGAACCAAAGAATTGCCCGCTGATCCCGGAGTGTATTTGCCACACCTGGAGAATACAAAAGGAACTCATCACCGGCAAATACATCTTTCATGATAAAAAAATCTTCAGCCGGCTGTTCAACGATCACGCTGAAACTAAACCTCCACGGTTGTTTTGCCTGCTGTTCAAGATAGTTTCTTTCTTTTTTGTCAAGTTGCCACAACGTGCTGTGGTTCAGGTATTTTCTTATTAACCCATTCCTTCTGAAATTTCCGGGTTACATGCGAAAAAGATGCAAAGCGTTGGTTCATATCACGTTCAAGTCTGTTGCGTTTTGCAGCATAGTAGATTAAGAATTCGTCAATCACAACATGAGAAATCTTGTTGTTTTCCTCACAAGCAACCTTTATTTTTTGAATCTACCTTTATAATTTTAGGGCAGTGTTGAGAAGACTCAATTTCATCATATTTTGCAAAACTTGCTATTATGAGAAAATCGCCTTTATGTACTTTTCTTGCTGCAGCACCATTTAAACAAATTTTGCCCGGTGCACCATATATTACGTAAGTTGAAAACCGTTCTCCGTTTGTGATATTATATATATCAACCTTTTCATATTCTAAGAGGTCGGCTTTTTTACAAAGTGATTTATCAATTGATATAGAGCCCTCATAATTTAGATCAGAATCAGTAACAACAGCTCTGTGAATTTTTGATTTTAAAAGAGTTCGTTTCATATATTAACCTCATTTATTTTGTATGCTTCGTATAATCCTTTTAATACCATGGTTGGCGATATAATATCGAATAAATTTTCATCCCGGAACATTGATGAAAATCCACCGGTGCCTATAATTATTGGTTTAACTCCCTGAAATGCCTCGACCGATATTTTTTTTGTTAACTCTTTAACCATTGCAATTTGACCATGGTATAGTCCTGCCTGAATACACTCAATTGTTGTTTTCCCATATACGTTTTTGGGTTTTTTAATTTCAACACGGGGAAGCTTAGCAGTGTGGATATCAAGTGCTTCCATTGACATTCTTATACCCGGAATAATAATTCCCCCTAAATACTCTTTGTTTTTTGAAATAACACAGAGAGTAGTTGCTGTTCCAAAATCAACAACAATTAGATTATTATTTGGATACATACAAATAGCAGCAATTGCATTTGCTATTCTGTCAGCTCCTACTTCGTGCGGATTATTATATTTAATTTTAAGCCCGGTTTTTACACCTGGTTGTAAAAAAAAAGGAGATACGTTAAAATATTTTATGCAGCCGTTTCGTATTGAGTGATCTTTATCGGGAACTACACTGCATATTGATATAGCATCAATTTCATTAATATCATAATTGTTTTCTCTGATAACACTTTTTAGAAATATCCCGGTTTCATCTGATGAAAAATCCAGTTGTGAAGACTTTCTAAATTGAAATACTAATTCGTTATTTTTGTAAATTCCACCGTATATACGAGTGTTACCTACGTCAAGACACAATAACATTTATTCCTCCCTGATTAATTGTTCTAAAACTTTAGCTAACTCTCGTGCATTAGAAGCCTTTATGCTGTTGCCGCTTTCGTCAATTACTTCATAGTATGTTTGCTTATCATTAATTCTGCTTTCAAAATTATTAAAGACTATGTAATCAGCTTTTGAGCTCAAAAATAATTTGTTAATAATTTTAGCATTTTCATCCCGTTCAGATGAATTAGCAAATTTAAATCCTATCAGTTTTACCGTTTTATTTAATGACCATGATTTTAGGTGATCTATAATTTTAGCATTTCTCTTAAAAGTAATTGTTATGGAATCATTTTCTGAACTGATTTTATCATTTGATGGCAAACCGAATGTATTATTTCCGACAGTAATATTATCAGGAGAATAATCACTAATAGCGGCTAAATGAATTACTGCCTGATATTCATTTTCATTTAATTCCTTTTTGAGCTTTTGTTGTAAACTTGAATAATCACCATATTCAAAAGTCTTTACATCAAACTCAGGCATTTCAGCTTCTTTTGTTTTAATAAGTGTAACATCGTATCCTTGTAAATAAAAATACCTCGCAATTTCAGCTCCGGTTGTTCCGGTAGAAAGGTTGGTAATGTATCTTACATTATCAATTTTTTCTTTTGTGCCGCCATATGTAATCAGTATTCTTTTCTTATTTTTTAATTGATTTAAATTACTTATTATATATCCGTAAATTTTATCCGGTCCAAGAAGTTTTCCTTTTCCTTCATCTCCACAAGCTAAGTATCCTTCTTCGGTTGGCAAAACAATGCAGCCCCACTCCTTTAACTTTTCCAAAGACGACTGAGTTGCAGGATGATTGTACATTGCAACATTCATTGCAGGAGCTATTAAATATGGTTTTTCGGTGTCATTAGCCAAAAACAGGGAAGTGACCAGGTTATCGGCAATACCCGCGGAAAACTTGTTAATTGTATTTGCATCTGCAGGAACGAGAATAGTCAAATCTGCCCATTTTGTTAAGCTAATATGACTCATTATTCTATTTGATTCAAAGGTGTCGCAATAAACATGATTATTTGTTAAACCTTCGAGTGTAGCTCTACCTATAAAATTGAGAGCGGATTCAGTTACAACTGTTTTAACTTCACATCCATTTTGAACAAGTTTGGAAATTAAATATCCAACCTTATAAGCTGCAATTGATCCCGTGATTTTTATTAATATATTATTTTTTAACATTGTCTATTAATCTTACATTTCCCAGAATTACTGCTCCAAATCGTCTTCCATCTAACGTTTTAATATAATCTACTTTAAATCCCTCCTCCTCAAGTTGCGAATTTACTTCTTCATCTGATTGACCTGACATCAGTAGTTCAGGAAATTTTACTGCTTTTTTTCGGTCATTCCCTGATAGAAGAAGATTTCTGGAACTTAATGCCAAACCATCTTTTTCCCTTATTGTTGGGGAGGAAATTATTTCAACGTTCATAAAAAAAGCTTCTGACATTCCTTTGATCAGCTTGTATTGCTGAAAGTCTTTTTCACCGAAATAAGCTCTATGAGGATTTACAATATTCACCAGTTTCATAACAACAGTTAAGACACCTTCAAAATGCCCTTCCCGTTGTGCACCACATAGCTCTTTACTAAAGTTAGTTTCAAGAATTCTATACGAATAGTTATCGTTATATAATAAATTATGTTCCGGAGTAAATAAATAATCTACATTTAGTGATTCCAAAATACTAATATCCTTATCCAAATTAATTGGATACTTTTTCAAATCTTCAGGATCATTAAATTGGGTTGGATTAACAAAAACACTTACAACAGTTATGTCATTTTCAGCTATTGATTTTTTGATTAGACTAATATGTCCTTCATGCAAAGCACCCATAGTCGGCACAAGTCCAATTTCTTTATCTGTGCAACGTGATAGCTCATGTTTCATCTCACCAGGACCACAAAAAATTTTCATTAGTAACTCTCTTTTGTTGAAGGAAATTTCATTTGCTTTACATCTTTATCATATTTGTTTAACACTTCTTTTATCAGTTCAAATCCATTTAAATATTTCTTTAAGAATTTCGGATTGAAATTCTTATTCATTCCCAATAAATCTTGTAGTACCAAAATTTGTCCGGATGTGAATTTACCGGCACCAATTCCTATAGTTGGGATACTTAGTTTTTGTGTAATTTTTTTGGAAAGTTCTGATGGCACCATTTCTAAAACGATTGAAAAACAGCCGGCATCTTGTAACTTTTTTGCTTCTTCCAAAATTTGATTTGCCTGATTATCAGTATTGCCCTGCAATTTGAACCCGCCAAATTGATGAACAGATTGGGGTGTCATTCCTAGGTGGCCCATTACGGGTATTCCACTTTTAACCAAAAACTCAATGTCATTTAATGTGTGGCCGGTTCCTTCAATTTTAACAGCTTGTGCTCCTGCTTTGAACAATTTATCCACAGATTCGACAAGTTGGTTACGACCCTTCAAGTGAGATAAAAAAGGCATGTCAGCTATTAAGAATTTTTGTTTTAGTCCTTTACTTACTGCAGCAGTATGGAAAACCATCATATCAATATCTGCATTTATTGTAGTATCATACCCGTGCATTACCATAGCTGTACTATCTCCAACCAGGACAGCATCAACATTACTATTGTTTATTATTTGTGCTGACCAAAAATCATAACACGTAACCATGGTGATTTTTTTACCTTCACTAAAGTAATGCCGGAAACTTTCCACTGTTTTCAAAACCTTATTCTCCTAAATTGACAGTACTAATGACTCTATTTAATGAAAAGAATTATATAGTCTGTCCGTTATGATCAATTAGGACCAGCTAAAATATCATAAATTCTGATTTGCTGATTACTGATCAATTAGTTTAAATTAAAAAAGAATTTTTTTCATGTTCCAATAGGTACCTGTCAAAAGATCAAGCCCTAACATTATTAAGTAGTATTAAAGTAGTTGTCATTCGATCAACTCTATAAAATTACGATCCAAATATATTAAAAATCTATAGTAAGTTAATATTTATACATATTTATTATTTAGTTTGTTCCATTGATAGAATAAATTCGGGAATTATTTCCGTACTCTTTCTAACTATTTGTAAGTCCGGTATAAACTTGTTCTGTAACGTTTATATCGTTTCCTTACCCGGCGAACCAGATGTTTACGCAGTACAGGTTTAGGATTCTTGTCTTGTTCGATAAAAGCCTGATGACACATAATAAAATGTAAAATATTTATTTGGAAATAAAAAAAGTAGTACATTTGCTGTCAATTAATTATAGTTGATTCTTCGGGGCAGGGTGACTTGTTATGCTGAAAACTTCAGAAAAACAGGAATTCCCGACCGGCGGTTATAGTCCGCGACTCTCGCCTGATGCGAGACTGAAATGGTGAAATTCCATTACCGACAGTAAAGTCTGGAAGGTAGAAGAGTTGTGGATGATAGAGCAATATGCTTTATGCTATTTCATGTTGTTGCCCCGAATAATCTTTTGGGGGTTTTATGCAAAAAAATCAGAAAAAAAGAAGTGAAATGCAGGATGCATTTTACATGAAACAAGCACTTGAGTTAGGTGGAAAAGGGATAGGTTTTGTAAATCCGAATCCATTGGTTGGAGCAGTGATAGTAAAAGATGGTCAGGTTATCGGTAGGGGATGGCACGAATATTTTAGCGGTCCGCATGCTGAAGTTAATGCTATTAAAGACGCCAAAGGAAATACAGAAAATGCAACCATATATGTAAGCCTCGAACCATGCTCTCATTATGGTAAAACCCCTCCCTGTTCCCTCGAAATTATAAGGAATAAATTTTCAAGAGTTGTAGTAGGCTGCGTGGATCCGAACCCTCTGGTTGCTGGACGGGGAATTGAAATGATCCGTAATGCCGGAATTGAGGTGCAAAGCGGTATTATGGAAAAAGAAGTTAAAGAGCTGAACGAAGTATTTTTTAAATTCATTAGTACACAAATGCCTTTCGTTGTGATGAAAACCGCTATGAGCCTGGATGGGAAAATTGCTACGAAAACAGGGGATTCAAAATGGATTTCGGGAGAAAAATCCAGGATAAGAGTTCATGAATTGCGGAATCAATATTCTGGAATCATGCTTGGAATTAATACGGTGATTAAAGACGATCCGTTATTGAATGTCCGGAATATTAACGGGAACACAAAAAATCCGATTCGCATAGTAGTTGATTCTAAAGCCAGAATATCGCTTGAGGCAAAAATCATCAATAGCCCTGAAATAGCGCCGACAATTATCGCAGTTACCGATCAGGCACCTGACGAAAAGCTAAGTCAACTGAAAGAAAAAGGAGCCCGGGTGATTGTTTGTCCTGAACAAAATAGAAGAGTGAATTTAAGATTCTTAATGCAGGAATTAGCAAAACAAAATATTGACAGTATTTTACTGGAAAGTGGCGGAACATTGAATTTTGAAGCTATACACCAGGGAATAGTAGATAAAGTGATCGCCTTTATTGCACCTAAAATCATTGGTGGTGCTGAAGCCATAACACCCGTTGAAGGAATGGGTGTTTCACGTCTGACAGATGCTGTAGAATTAGAAAATTTAAAAACTATTCAATCAGGACAGGATATTATGGTTGAAGGATATTTAAAAAGGAAGTAAGCATGTTTACCGGAATCATTGAAGAAACGGGGACCATTAAAGAAATAAGCAGGGGCAGTAAATCTGCAAAATTGCGTATTGAAGCTTCTAAAGTACTGGAAGGAACCAATTTAGGTGACAGTATCAGCACTAACGGGATTTGTTTAACGGTAGTGGAAATGGGGCAAAATACCTTTTCAGTGGATGTGATAGCCGAAACATTGCGAAAAACAAACCTGGGAAAATTATCAGTAGGAAGCCGTGTTAACCTAGAACGGGCTTTAAAACTCAGCGATCGCCTCGGAGGGCACCTGGTAAGCGGTCATATTGATGGTTTGGGTGTAATTAGCAATATTGTTATAGAAGATATTGCCCGGATCATTTCAATAAAAACAAATTCTGATCTGCTAAAATATATTATTCCCAAAGGCTCCATCACCATAGATGGAATTAGTTTGACCGTGATTTATGTTGATGAACAATCATTTAAGGTTGCGATCATCCCGCATACGATTGCCAAAACAAATATGTTGAGCAAAAAAATCGGGGATACGGTAAACCTGGAAACGGATATGATTGCCAAATATGCCGAGAAACTTCTTTTAAATAAAAGTAATGAACAAAATGAAAATAAAGGGAAACGAAAGTTAGACATGGATTTCCTAAATGAAAATGGATTTTAATATTAAACCCTTAAGAAATTAATTAACGCTAAATAGATAATAAGATAACAATATTAGAGATGAAAGATTTTAATACGATTGCGGAAGCTGTTGAAGATATTAAGCAGGGGAAAATGATCATAGTTGTAGATGATGAACATCGCGAAAATGAAGGAGACCTGATTATGGCTGCAAGTAAAGTAACTGCAAAAGATATCAATTTTATGGCGAAATATGCCGGCGGACTGATTTGTATGCCCATTATTGGGAAACGGTTAAAAGAGCTGGAAATTGAAATGATGGTGAAAGATAACACGGATGTAAACAAAACAGCTTTCATGGTTTCAATAGATGCAGCCGACAGCACTACAGGGATATCAGCTTTTGAACGTGCGGCAACTATCCGGAAGGTGCTGGATCCTGCTTCAAAAGCCAGGGACTTTAATCATCCTGGGCACGTATTCCCTTTGGAATCAAGAGAAGGGGGTGTTTTGGTACGGGCAGGACATACCGAGGTGGCAGTTGATCTGGCAAGGATGGCTAACCTGTATCCGGCCGGTGTAATCTGTGAGATTATGAGTGAAGACGGCTCAATGGCAAGGATTCCGGAGTTGATAGAGTATAAGAAGAAATTTAATCTTAAATTGATCACAATTGCCGATCTGATTAAATATCGCCGTCAGACGGAAATTCTTATCGAGAAAATATCTGAAGCTGATATGCCTGCAAAATACGGTAATTTCAAGGTACACGGTTATCAAAATATGATCACGGGGGAACATCATATTGCCCTGACTTTAGGAGATATTCGCGAAGAAAAACCGGTGCTGGTCCGCGTACATTCCGAATGCCTGACAGGGGATGTTTTTGGATCACTGCGCTGTGATTGCGGTGAGCAATTGGATGAGGCTATGAGACGAATTGGAGAGGAAGGCAGGGGTGTCCTTCTGTATATGCGTCAGGAAGGCAGAGGGATCGGGCTGCTAAATAAACTAAAAGCTTACCATTTACAGGATGAAGGGATGGATACCGTGGAAGCTAATAATGCTTTGGGTTTTGCAGCGGATTTAAGAGAATATGGAATTGGTGCTATGATACTAGCTGATCTTGGGGCAAAAGAACTTCGTTTGATGACGAATAACCCGAAGAAAATTTCCGGCATATTTGGATTTGGATTAAAGGTAATCGAGCGAATACCTATTGTAATCAATCCTAATAAGGAAAACCAGTCTTATCTGGATACTAAAGTACGGAAAATGGGGCACATACTGAAGAATTTTAATTAATAAGTATTAATTAAATGACAGCAAAGGCAAAAAAAATAAATGGCTAATGTGTACTGTCGTTTGCTTGTTGCATGACAATAAGCTGTATAAACTCAAAAAAGAAATCATTTTTATAAAAAAAACATAAAACGAATGAAAACTATCCAGGGAAATTTTAATGTAGATAAATTAAGATTTGGAATCATTGTAGTAAGATTCAACGAATTTATTGGAAGTAAATTATTATCGGGGGCTATGGATGCCTTAATCCGTCACGGAGTCGAAGAAAACCTGATCGAAACAGCCTGGGTTCCGGGAGCTTTCGAGATCCCCTTAATTGCCAAACGTATGGCAAAAAGCGGGAAATATGATGCCATCATTTGTCTGGGGGCTGTCATCCGCGGAAACACTCCTCATTTTAACTTTATTGCTTCTGAGGTAGCCAAAGGAGTAGCTATGGTATCTCTCGAAACCGAAGTGCCTATAAGTTTTGGAATCCTTACTACCGACAACATTGAACAAGCGATTGAAAGAGCCGGTACCAAAGCCGGTAACAAGGGATTTGATGCGGCAATGACGGCTATTGAAATGGCTAATTTGATGAAAGAATTCTAAAATATGTATTTAACGAGGAATAGTGTTAAGCAAGTACCATTGCTTATTTTATAACCGTAAGCTGCCTGCTCGATTAGCGTTTCGTGCATTATCCTTTCTGTCAGTCCATGCGTTTCCCCGCGTAAGTTTTCTAAAAGGTATAAATTTTACAACTTGCCATATATTCATTAATTGTATTTGTTTTTGTACTCTTACCAGAAGCTTCTATAATACCTCCTATGTTATAGAATTGCAATCGCTGTGTTATTTTCTTACGCTCTTTTGGTTATATTTGATCTTTCTGATAAAAATTGAGCAGATTCATTTATGTGAAGGAATGTTATAATATCAAAAATTAATTAATAGCTAAATATCTCTTAAAATGGAAGGATTTCATTTACTTGACTGGGCTGTACTGGGTCTTTTCGGACTTGCTTTAATTGGTATCGTTATATGGGTAAGCAGGATGAAAGAAGAAACATCGACAGATTATTTTCTTGCCGGTCGTGATGTTACCTGGCTGGCAATCGGTGCTTCAATATTTGCATCAAATATCGGTTCGGAACACCTGGTTGGTCTGGCGGGTGCCGGTGCGTCAAGCGGTATGGCAATGGCTCACTGGGAAATGCATGGATGGATGATCCTTGTTCTGGGATGGGTTTTTGTTCCGTTTTATGCAAGAAGTATGGTCTTTACCATGCCTGAATTCCTTGAAAGAAGATATAATGCAGCCACTCGTTCATTTCTTTCAATAATATCACTGGTTAGCTATGTGCTTACAAAAGTAGCTGTTACTGTATATGCAGGGGGTATTGTATTTAAGCAGGTATTCGGTATAGATAGCTGGATGGGAATTGATTTTTTCTGGATTGGAGCAATCGGACTTGTAATTATTACAGGGATATATACCGTGATTGGTGGCATGAAATCGGTACTTTACACTTCTATTCTTCAAACACCAATTCTGCTGATTGGGTCAATATCAATTCTTGTAATCGGTTTAATTAAAGTGGGAGGCTGGGGTGAGCTGAAAATGATATGCGATATTGATGTGAACGGATATGGTGATGGTATGATGAGCCTTATGCGGTCGGCAAAAGATCCTGAATTTCCATGGACCGGTGTGATACTGGGATCGGCAATTATTGGTTTCTGGTACTGGTGTACAGATCAGTATATTGTATAAAGGGTTCTTTCAGGTAAGAACCAAACCCAGTCACGTAGAGGTGCCATTTTTGGCGGATACCTGAAACTATTACCGGTATTCATCTTTCTTATTCCCGGAATGATCGCTTATGCATTAGACCAGAAAGGTATTATTGAATTAACCAGTTCTGATGCAGCTTTTCCTACACTGGTGTCTGAACTTTTACCGATTGGTATGAAAGGACTTGTTGTGGGTGGATTGATGGCAGCACTTATGAGCTCTCTTGCTTCACTTTTCAATTCTTCGGCAATGCTGTTTACAGTCGACTTCTACAAAAAATTCCGCCCTGATACCAGCGAAAAACGACTGGTTTTTGTTGGACGGATAGCAACAATTGTTATTGTTATTCTTGGTATTTTATGGATTCCTGTTATGAAGAGCATAGGGAAGGTTCTGTATGAATATCTGCAGGATGTTCAATCGCTTCTTGCACCCGGAATCGCATCTGTTTTCCTGCTGGGTGTATTCTGGAAAAGGACAACTCCAACTGCCGGATTCACCGGATTGGCGACAGGATTTGTACTGGGAATGACAAGGTTGGCACTAAAAGTATTTGAATCAGGTCTTAATCCTGATGGATTTGTATATAAAATATTTCTTGAACCCAATTGGCTTCACTATGAAATATATCTTTTTGCGTTGTGTCTTACTGTGATAGTGGTAGTTACATATTTTACAAAACCGGCATTAAAAGAAAAACTGGTTGGCTTAACCTATGCCTATTCAACACCTGAACAGAGGGCAGAAACACGTGCCGGCTGGAATAAATGGGATGTTATAAACTCCGTTGTTATCGTGAGCGTGGTTATACTATTCTATGTTTATTTCTGGAAATAAAAAACTATTGATATCCCAGGATTCATCTACTTCTCCAAAATCATCTGTTTCAGAGGTACTTTTTCAATAATTTCTTACCTTTCTTTATCTCCTCACGTCCACTGGATTCAATCCCATACCAGCCCCGATAACCGGTTTCCTTGCATAATTTGATCATTCTTTCTGTGATTTCTTCAGTTGGCTGATTTCGGTATGACATGCCACCGGCATA
>Ga0075115_10001449_pt1 | contig 11553 bp, 10 predicted proteins | sample AntAceMetag02UKH_FD_69785 | JGI IMG/M metagenome (GOLD analysis project Ga0075115, IMG submission 69785) | Saline lake microbial communities from Ace Lake, Antarctica - Antarctic Ace Lake Metagenome 02UKH | ecosystem: Environmental > Aquatic > Non-marine Saline and Alkaline > Saline | place... | reverse complement strand
ACAGGCGACACAACTTTTATTGTTTCTGCAGGGCAGGTTTCAGCAGCAGCTTTTATTTGTCTGATAAGTATTTCATTACTGTCATCTATAGTTCCGCCGATTTCTGTTAACCTTGCAGTATAACCATCAAGGAAAAAGATTGATGGCAAAAGTTCTTTACAGAATCCGCATCCAATACATTTTTCCTGATTTATCTCTATTTTCACGTTGATTTATCCTCTTCTTAACTAAAAATACTCATGAAAAAAAAAGAAAGCAAGTGAGTAATTACACACAATCAAAAACTTTTGACAAGTAATCATAATGTTTTTTTTAATAGTTCTATTGACAAAACTCTTCTTTATCGTGTATGTTTCTATTGGGAGAATCATTACTACAGACAGAAACGTTTGGTTTGAGAAAAGCTATGTATTTCATGTGTAGCAGATACCTGTTGTGTACAAGTGAGAATCCTGGATCACCTCCTTTTTAATACTCCTTTTTTCATTAGCTGCGGTTTTTGGCCGCAGCTTTTTTAGTGGTCAAGTATGCCGTAGAGGTCTTTACTTATTCTCGTCAGCAATTTCCCAAAAAGCACGTACCAGCGGAGAAGTAAGTCTTTTCCCGGACAGGCATAATCCAACCGTATAGGGCTGTAGTTGGGGAGTAACATCCAACACTGCAACTTCTGCTTCAAAACTGCTTTTTTCCAGAACCAGATGCGGTACAACTCCTATGCCGCAGCCTAACCTGACCATCGCCAGAATAGCCTCATGACCCGAAACTTCGGCATAGATATCAGGTTTCAATCCTTTTTCCCTGAACCAGGAATCAACTCTCTGTCGGGAAAGACCCTGTTCTGAAAGCACCATCGGTAGTTGACCCCAGTCGAGATTGCCGCTTTTAACCATATCAGCTGTCTCGCAGTGAACAATCGGTGCAATAAACACCAGATCTGTAGTAGTTATGGTTTTAAAACAGAGGTTTTTGGCCAGTTTATCAGGTCGGGCAGCTACGGTAATATCAACTGTCCCGTCGGTAATCATACCGATAGCCTGAGCTGCAGCACCAGTCTGCAGTTTTATGTGGACTTTAGGATATAATTGTCGAAAACGTGCAAACAACTCAGAGAGAACACTATAGGAGGCAGTCACTGAGCAGTATATCGAAAGCTCTCCCTGTAGTGTTTGTTCCCGGGATCGGGCAGAATCACAGAATTGAGCCCAGTTATCCAGAGACTCCTGGACAAAGCTGAGAAACATTTTTCCAGAATCTGTCAGATCCACGCTTCGGTTATCACGGTAGAATAATTTTGATCCCACTTCCTCTTCAAGGCGGACAATGGTACGGCTTAAGGCTGATGGGCTGATGTTGCAGGCTCTGCTGGTTTTAGCAAAATGCAGGGTTCCTGCCAGATGTTTAAATAATTTTAATTCATGAAAATCCATTAGTATATCCCTTATTCAAATCATAAGTTTCTATGTTGCGTTTCGCACAACACTGTATCGCGAAAGTAACACTTTATTCAACAAGGAAAATAGTGCATAATACGGAACATATTTAGTAAGGAGTATTACATGGCAAAAATTAATTTTGGCGGAGTAGAAGAAACCGTAGTTATGCGTGATGAGTTTCCAGTAGCAAAAGCTCTGGAAGTATTAAAAGATGAAGTAATTGCTGTAATTGGTTATGGCGTACAGGGACCTGCACAGGCTCTGAATATGCGTGATAATGGATTTACCGTTATTATCGGTCAGTCACCAAAGTTTAAAAGAGAGTGGGATAAAGCAATTGCTGATGGCTGGGTTGAAGGTGAAACACTTTTTCCTATTGAAGAGGCAGTTATAAAAGCAACAATTATTCAGTATCTGGTTTCCGATGCCGGACAGAAAGCAGTTTGGCCGACTATTAAACCCTGTCTGAAAAAAGGTGATGCACTCTATTTCTCTCATGGATTTTCAATTGTATATAAAGAACAAACAGGAATTATTCCACCGGCAGATATCGATGTAATTCTTGTTGCCCCCAAAGGTTCCGGAGCAAGTGTACGTACAAATTTCCTTGCAGGAAGCGGAATTAACTCCAGTTATGCAATTTTCCAGGATGCAACAGGTCGTGCTGAAGAGCGAACTCTCGCCATCGGTATTGCCATTGGATCCGGATACCTCTTTCCAACTACTTTTGCAGAAGAAGTTCACAGTGACCTGACTGGCGAACGTGGTGTTCTGATGGGTGCTTTGGCAGGAATTATGGAAGCCCAGTATGATGTTCTTAGAGAAAATGGACACTCACCAAGTGAAGCATTTAACGAGACAGTTGAAGAGCTGACTCAGAGTCTTATCCGTCTGGTTGGTGAAAACGGCATGGACTGGATGTACGCTAACTGCAGTACGACAGCTCAGCGCGGTGCTCTGGACTGGCGGCCGAAGTTCAAAGCAGCAACACTTCCGGTTTTCAAAGACCTCTATGAATCAGTAGTTTCCGGTGTAGAGACTGCAATAACTCTTAAAGCAAACGGTGCTCCTGATTATCAGGTGAAACTTGATGCTGAATTGAAAGAGATTCATGATTCTGAAATGTGGCAGGCTGGTGCAGCGGTAAGATCATTACGTCCTGAAAACTGGGGAAAGTAAAAGATAGGAGGCCGGAGACCGGAGACCGGAGACCGGAGACCGGAGACCGGAAGCAGGAAGCAGGAAGCAGAGAGAGCCTGTCGATCAGGTTTTGGTGTTCATTTTCCAGTCTTCCGTCTCCCGTTTTCAGCCTCCCACTTTCCCTGCTTTATATAAACAGAAGTTATTAGTGCTCATATATGTTTTTATGCGTATTATTTTATTAAAGACTACACAATTCTATTGTATTAGTCGAAAGACACTTTCCTCAGGAGTCAAAGTATGTCAATTCCATTAAGAAGCGATACCACCACAAAGGGTAGAAAAATGGCCGGAGCCAGAAGCCTCTGGCGGGCAAATGGTATAAAAGAAGAACAAATCGGCAGGCCGATAATTGGTATTGCCAACTCCTTTACTCAGCTGGTTCCCGGACATGTGCATCTGCATGACATAGGGCAGCAGGTAAAAAAAATAATTGAAAGCAAGGGCTGTTTTGCTGCCGAATTTAATACCATTGCCATTGATGATGGTATTGCAATGGGACACGATGGCATGCTCTACTCTTTGCCTTCACGGGAATTGATTGCCGACAGTGTGGAGTATATGTGTAATGCCCACAAGGTTGATGCTCTAATCTGCATCAGCAATTGCGATAAAATCACTCCCGGAATGCTTATGGCCGCTATGCGTTTGAACATTCCGGCAATTTTCGTTTCCGGTGGACCTATGGAAGCCGGCGTAATTGGTGACAAGAAATATGATCTGGTCGATGCTATGGTTTTAAGTGCTGATGATTCAATTTCTGATAAAGAGATAGAAGAGATTGAATTTTCAGCCTGTCCTACATGCGGATCCTGTTCCGGTATGTTTACTGCAAACTCAATGAACTGTCTCAATGAGGCTATTGGTTTGGCTCTGCCCGGAAACGGTACAGTAGTAGCTACGCATGAAAACCGGATAACCCTTTTTGAAAAAGCAGCTCACAGGATAGTGGAAATGGCAGAGAGTTATTATTTCGATGGTGACGAATCGGTACTTCCACGATCAGTTGGTACAAGAGCAGCTTTTCTAAATGCTATGACTCTTGATATAGCTATGGGAGGATCGACCAATACTGTTCTGCATTTACTGGCCATTGCCAGCGAGGCCGGGGTAGATTTTACGATGAATGATATTGATGCTCTCTCCCGTAAAACACCGTGTCTTTGTAAAGTGGCTCCCAGTTCTCATTATCATGTCGAAGATGTAAATCGTGCCGGCGGAATAATGGGAATATTGGCGGAACTGAATCGTGGGGGTTTAATCGATACTGAAGTTAACCGTGTAGATGGGCTAACCCTTAAACAGGCGATTGCAAAATGGGACATTAACAAGCAGCAGATCGCTCCGGAATCTCTTGAATTGTATAAAAGTGCTCCCGGTGGAGGGGTACGAAACCTGAAAATGGCGAGCCAGAATCAATATTATAAGGAGCTGGATGGTGATCGGGAAAATGGTTGTGTCCGCGATATCGCCCACAGTTACTCAGTGGATGGTGGCCTGGCTGTTTTGTTCGGGAATATTGCCGATAAAGGATGTATTGTCAAAACTGCTGGTGTTGATTCCTCAATTCATAAGTTTACCGGTCCTGCCAGAGTCTTTAATTCACAAGATGCAGCATGCGAGGGGATACTGGATGGTACGGTAGTAAAAGGCGATGTAATCATTATCCGTTATGAAGGACCTAAAGGAGGACCGGGTATGCAGGAAATGCTCTATCCGACATCCTATATTAAATCCCGTCATCTGGGTAAAGAGTGCGCCCTGATAACTGATGGACGTTTTTCCGGTGGTACATCCGGATTATCTATTGGTCACGTTTCTCCCGAAGCAGCTGCCGGCGGAGCTATTGCCCTGATCGAGGAGGGTGATCTGATATCTATTGATATTTCTTCCCGTGCCATTGAGCTGAAAGTCAGCGATCAGGAGTTGGAAAGTCGCAGAGAAAAAGAGATTGCAAAGGGGAGAATGGCTTTTAAACCACAAGGACGAAATCGAAAGGTATCTACAGCACTTCGGGCGTATGCTCTTATGGCAGCTTCTGCTGATAAGGGTGCTGTAAGAGTGCTTCCTGAGGAGTAACAGCTAATAAATGCGACAAAAAAACAGGCATTTTACGTGCAGTAATTTGCCTTTATCTCAAACATTTTGCCAGGCAAATTTCAGTCCTGAAATTTCATAAATAGTTATATTGAAAACTGCTTGACAAGAATAGTCAAATATGAAACGATACACCGCTATTTATGAACAAATCAATAATTCTGTAACAGGGTAGAAGATATGAAGACAATTTATGTAAAGCCAAAAAATTTGGTAAAAAAGTGGTTTATAATTGATGCTGAAGGGAAAAGATTAGGGAAAGTAGCTGTTGAGGCTGCAAATATCCTTCGCGGAAAAAATAAACCGGAATTTGCACCGCTGCACGATAATGGTGATTATGTTATTATTATAAATGCAGAGAAAGCTGCCTTAACAGGCGGAAAAGAGAATAAGAAGGTCTATTACAGACACTCGGGTTATCCGGGTGGACTTACTGCTGAAGTGTATTCAGATATGGTAAGAAGAAAACCGACCTTTCCAATGGAAAATGCTGTTCGGGGCATGCTTCCCAAAGGTAGATTGGGCAGACAACTGTTCACAAATATGAAAGTATATGCCGGTGAAAATCACCCGCATGCAGCACAGCAACCCGAAACATTAGAACTTTAAGGTCAGGAGCAGGTAAGTGGATAAGAATTTAAATCTGGCATTAGGAACCGGCAGAAGAAAAACTGCAATTGCACGTGTATACCTCAGAGAAGGTAACGGAGCTATTACCATTAACGGTCGGAACGTGGATGAGTACTTTGGTAATCCCAGTTTTGTGTTTGTTGTAAAACAACCGATGGACGTTACTGATTCATTAGTGAAATTTGATGTAGTAATCAATTTGAAGGGTGGCGGACCATCAGGTCAGGCCGGTGCATGCAGACATGGTATTGCAAGAGCTCTTCAGGCTTATGATGAAACAAATACAAAAGTACTTCGGTCAAACGGGTTTCTTACTCGTGACTCAAGAATGGTAGAACGAAAGAAATATGGACAAAAAGGCGCACGCAAAAAGTTCCAATTCTCAAAACGATAAAACGTTTTTTGGGAGAATTGAAAGAGGAGTTAACCGGAACAGCTTTACTGCTGCTGCGGAGGATGGCTCCTCTTTTTTTATTCCCGGGAAGCTGGCGAAACAGTTAAACCTATCTGCTGGTCAGGAACTGACAGAACAAGAGTACTCAGATCTAAAAGACAGGATTGATTTCTGGAAGGCAAAGAGTAAATCTCTTGAATTACTTGCAATTCGTGAACACTGTACAGCTGAGCTTCGTACAAAACTTTCCAGAAGAGATTTTCCTGAAAAAACGATACACCATGTAATAACTTCCCTAACAGAGAGCGGCCTGCTTAGTGATCGGCGATATGCCGAAATATGGGTTCAGATTCGACTAAGAAAGAACCCGGAGGGCAGGGAGGTGCTCGCTGCCGGGTTGGCTCGTAAAGGCGTATCCCGTAATATAATTCAGGAAGTCCTGGATGACTGTATAGATGAGGATACCCTTGATATGGCACTGGAGAGTGCTGCAGCAAAACTTCTGAGAAATAGAAGTATGAATCGTGATAAAATGATGTGTGCGCTTATACGCCGCGGGTTTAATTATGGTCGTGTCTCAGATGTAGTCAGCAGGAGTTTCCCTGAACAATGAAAAAACTACTCAAAAGTTTGCGAAAGCAAACTTCAAAAATCTAATTCCCAAAATATTTTATTTTGGAATTTGATTCATTATCTTTTAAAGTTGAATGCTTTCATACCGGGGTATGAAGCAGTACCTTCAAGATAATCTTCAATTCTCATAAGCTGGTTATATTTTGCCAGTCTGTCTGATCGGCTCATTGAACCTGTTTTAATCTGCCCTGTTTCAAGTGCAACCACAAGATCGGCAATGAAGTTGTCTTCAGTCTCACCGGATCGGTGGGATACGACTGCAGTATATCCGGCACGTTTAGCCATATCCACAGCCTCAAAAGTCTCGGTGAGTGTACCAATCTGGTTTACTTTAATTAGGATTGAGTTTGCTATTCCCTGTTCAATACCCCGAGTAAGTCTTTTGGTGTTTGTTACAAATAAGTCATCACCAACAAGCTGAACTTTGTTACCGATTTTCTCTGTCAGCATTTTCCAGCCGTCCCAGTCATCTTCATCCATTCCATCTTCAAGTGATATAATAGGATATTTTTCTACCCATTCTGCCCAGTAGTCTACCATCTCTTCACTAGTAAGAGTTGCGCCTGATGACCATTTCAGCTCATATTTCTTTGTCTCTTTGTTGTAAAGTTCTGACATTGCAGGATCAAGAGCAATCATCATATCTGTTCCTACTGTGTAACCGGCTTTTTCAATTGCTTCGATAATAACTTCACATGCCTCTTCGTTTGATTTAAGGTTTGGTGCGAAACCACCTTCATCTCCAACTGCAGTACTGTAGCCTTTTGCTTTCAGGATGCTTTTGAGGTTGTGAAAGACTTCTGCAACCATGCGGACTGCTTCACGAATTGAAGTTGCTCCAACAGGCATTACCATAAATTCCTGAAAATCCACAGAGTTGTCTGCGTGAGAACCACCATTGATAATGTTTGCCATAGGAACCGGCAGTACGCAGGAATGATAAGCACCAAGATATTTGAAAAGCGGTATTCCCAGAAAATCAGCGGCAGCTCTTGCGGTTGCCATTGATACTCCAAGAATTGCATTGGCTCCCAACTTGCCTTTATTTTCTGTTCCGTCAAGTTCAATCATAGCTCTGTCGATGTCAACCTGATCTAATGCATCAAGTCCGATCAGCTCGCCGGCAATAATATTGTTAACATTATCTACAGCTTTCAAAACCCCTTTACCAAGATAACGGGATTTGTCGCCGTCACGAAGTTCAACTGCTTCATGAATTCCTGTTGAAGCACCTGACGGCACTGCAGCACGTCCCATGGATCCGTCTTCCAGAATTACATCAACTTCAACAGTCGGATTTCCGCGTGAGTCAAGAATTTCTCTTGCCTCAATAAATTCAATAATACTCATATGTCTTCTCCTGAATAGCTTTATAAACGCATGTTAGTTGTTTTCAAAATAGAATTTGAAAACACATCCCTAACTATGTACTCATTGTTCAGTTGACTATCGTATGTAACTGGGTTGAATGTCAAGTATATCACCCCCATCTTAATACTTTCTGTTTGCTGAAAACCCAATTAACGGGTACAATATTACTATGAATGAGAACACAATTTCCGCACCGATTTATTCACTGACTTTCATGACTGATGAACTTATGTACCAGATAATTTTCTGTATGGAGGATCAGGCCGGGACTTACGTATTTGATATGGCAGACGGCGTACCAATTCAGAAGGAATTTACCGTTGGCGGTATTGAAGAGAGAAAAACACGATACAGAGAACTTCCCTCGTGGAAACCAGCTGATGGTTTTCGGATAATGGAGAAATTTGTCTCTTCACTCAGAAACCCCATATTCCGGGAAAAGCTTAAAGAGTCGCTATCAATGGGAAGGGGTGTCTTTAGAAGCTTTAAGAACAATCTAAAAGAGGAGCCTGCCATAGAAAGGTTGTGGTTCTATTTTAAAGAGAGAGAAATTAAACGTAGTATCTATATATGGTATGAACAGCTTACAGAGATTTCGTTTCTGGAACAGCTTGGGGAACCTGAACAGGATGTCTCAGATTTAATACTCTCTGATTTTGTTGTTACTGAAGATAGAGAGAAATGGGTAGACTATATTTTGAAAATTGGGGAAAGCCGGCTGGATGATGAGTTTTCCGGAGTCGATTACCCTCTTAATGAGATTTTAGTGCAGGAATATCAGAAAACATGGGCTGAGTTTAATAAAAATTGGTTAATTATATTTGTTGAGTCTCCTTTGGAAGACTTTGCAGGTTTTATTGGAGCTGAACCACTGGCACCAGACGATACCACTCTTGTCTACTCGGTAAAGCATTTATATGTTGAACCACGCTTTCGCGGTTTGGGTATATTCAAACTTCTTGCAGATTCCCTGTGCTCAAGGGCAGCTGAATCCGGGGCAGAGAGAGTAATAATTGAGTTGAGCGGTAAATCATCAGTTATCTCTCCGGCTCTGGAACAGAGGGGGTTTGTTCCTTTTAGCGAACGATTTTCTTTGGATCTGGCTAAATGGAAGCAGGATCAGCGGGGAGAGTAGGGAGAAAGGAGACGGGAGACGGGAGACGGGAGACGGGAGGTCTTTCCCTTTATTGTTTTTCTGACTTCCAGCCTCCGTCCTCCTGTTTCCTGTTTCCCTCTTCAACGTTTGATAAAATTTTCCAGTTCAGTTATTTCACGAATCGATGAGTATTGGGAATCAGGATGCTTTTGTTCCTCATCTATAAGAAGTACCTGTCCCCCTAAATCTATAAACGGCTGCATAAAATGAATGTTGTCATCAATGAACAGGATATTCTCAACGGGTACATCAATTGCCGAAAGAGCTGTCTTATAAGCAATTGGAGAGGGCTTGTTGTTAAAGTTGTAATCTCTTATATCAAAAACCTGTTCAAATTCATGACGTATCCCGAGTGCTTCAAGAACACGGTCAGCATGTTCTCTGATTGCATTGGTCAGTATAGATCGAGGGATAGTAATTCTTTTCAGCATTGCTGTTAATTCCGGATTCGGGGTAATATAGTCCCCGATATTCTTCATGTGTATCCAGTCAAGATAATCTTCAATATTTGTGAGACCATGTTCGGCAATAAGCCAGGAAACAGTGGTTCCATGTTCAATAAATCCTTTTGCCCTCAGTTCATCTGCTTCCTCCATGCTTATTCCCATGAATTTTGCAACATATGTAACAATTCTATTGTTAAATTCATACTCTACCCGGCTTGAAGCGGGGTATAAAGTGTTGTCTAAATCGAAAAGTATATACTTAATTTCTGTATGTTTATTCATAGTTTCAATTAAACATAGTTTGGTAAATTATACAATAAGCTTCCCGATTCCCCTTTTTTTTGAATAAAAATAAGATGATAAATCCTAATACTGCATAAAAATAGGGTGATTTTTGCAAAAAATATGCGATTAACTGCTATAAATCTGTATATTTTCTTGACAGCTATATAGACGGTTGCTATAATAGCCGGTGTATAGCTAAATAAATAAAGGGAAGATGCGGGTCATTGGCCTGCCCCGAAATTCTTAGGAGGAAGTATGAAAAAACTTTCAATAATACTTTTGGTACTTGCACTGGCAGGCGGTATGGCTTTTGGTGCAGACCTTGCGATCACAGGCGACGTAACATTCTCAACATCATTTGATTTAGACACAATGACTGGTGGATCAGATGGTGATACAGACAACGTTGATTTAGATTACGATGCATCTATCGTTCTTATTTCTGGCGGCTCAGCAGCTGTATCAGGTGAAGGCGATGTATATGCTGTTTTAGAAGTAAGTGTAGACGATTGGGAAATTGCTGTTGATGAAGCAACTGCACCTGCTCTACCTGCACTTAATGCAGTTTCTGTTGATACATTCAAAATTGTAGCTGGCGATGTAACTGTAAATCTTCTTGGAAATTCAGAAGCTGGAAACTTTGCACAGTATTTTGACTACTCAGACGGAGCTGGTGGAGATCCTGACGATGCTGCAGATATCGATGTAGCTTCTCTTGGACTTGCTGGAATGAACGGCGGAGTTGATGTTACTTATGGTGACGACATCACTGTTGGTGCTGACTTGTGGATTGATGGAGTAACTCCTGCAACTACATACATGGTATGGGGTGCTTATTCAGCTGAAATGGCTGAAGGCATAACTGTAGCTCTTGCTGCTGGTTATGATGCTGCCGGTGCTGATGTTGGTGCTCAGATTGCTTATGCAGCTGATGGTTACGGTGTAGTAGTTGGTGTTGATACAGCTGACAACTTTGGCGATTATGAAGTTGAAGCAGATATCGATGCAGTAATTGACATTGTAACAGTTGATGCAAATGTATATTTTGATGGAACAGACGTATATGTTGCAGATCAGAACACAATCGCTCTTGAAGACCTCTCAATCGGTCTTGACTTCTACTACAATGACCTTGCAAGCGGTGATTATGTAGGTGCTGATGTAGCAACTGAGATTGAAGGTATTGCTATCGCTCTTAGTGGTGGATTTGACTATGATGCAGCTGCAATGAACGCAGATGTTCTTCTTGAACTTGGTTATGCTGTTTCTGATGCAACTCAGGTAGATGCTCGTGTTGGATATGATATGGCAACTTCTTTCAACGTTGGTGCAACATTGACTCAGACAATCGAAGCTGGATCTATTGTAGCTGCGTTTGATTATCAAAATGATGCAACAATTGATGCTTCTGTAAAATTCACTTCAACAACGCTTGTTGGCGGTGCTACTGTTGCTCTTGGTTGGGCAGCTGAAGATGTAGTTGCAGATCTTGGCGATATCACAGCATCTGTTACAGTTGAACTCTAAAAAATGTAACTTATTTGCTAATACGAAAGCTGATTCTTCGGGGTCAGCTTTTTTTATGCTTTGCTAGCAAGTAGAAAAGTAGCCATTATTAATCATACACTCCTGTTTTGGACAAAGAAAAAGACGGGACAAAATCCCGTCTTCTTACATGGAAGGTGTTGTAGTTTAAAAATCAAGGTTCAATGAATTTGAATCATTTTTACTTTGAATCTTTTTTTTCGGTGTGAATTTTTTTGCCTTTGATTCTTTGACCACTTTAACTGGCTTTGCCTTGTGGCGAATCGTCCAGCACCGATGAATACTCTTCTTGCGCAAAAAATCTTCCGGTATAGTGTTGTGTGTTATCTCTTCTACAAGATAGTAATCTTCTATATAGCTCTC
>Ga0075115_10001446_pt1 | contig 11571 bp, 15 predicted proteins | sample AntAceMetag02UKH_FD_69785 | JGI IMG/M metagenome (GOLD analysis project Ga0075115, IMG submission 69785) | Saline lake microbial communities from Ace Lake, Antarctica - Antarctic Ace Lake Metagenome 02UKH | ecosystem: Environmental > Aquatic > Non-marine Saline and Alkaline > Saline | place... | reverse complement strand
CCTGACAGAGCAGGTATTAAGAAGTACAATATCAGCAGCTTTATTAGAATCAACTAATTTAAAGCCGTTTTTTTCAAGCAAGCCGCAGATAAGTTCGCTGTCGCGGACGTTCATTTGACATCCGAACGTGCGTATGTACACACTACGTCCTTTGCCCTCGTTTTGGTTTTTACCTGACTTAACAGACATTCAATATCTTCCTTCGGCAATAATGTTTTAAACGGTTCATATAACTCAACCTCCATTATAACCCCTTCTCTTACAACAATTTTCTTAAACACCAGTCTTAAGAGCGCCTTCTTTTCAAAGATTGTCAGATTGGTTCGGGCTCCTGCGGGGTTGCTCAAGACAGAAGTCAGAAGATTATTATATGCCTCAGAGGCCTCTTTTTCAATCAATTTCATCTCTAAAGACCGAATCTTCCACTTCAGCTTATCTTCCTTGTCTTTTAAAGGTTCCTGAGTTTCTTTAAAGATTTCCTGTCCAATACCGCCTTCCAAATAAATTGAAGTAAGTTTTTTCTGTTTTTCATAATTCTCATTGAGGGCTTGCTTGACGTTGTGGAAGCTATTGATGATTTCATCCGACGGATCTCCTGCAACCTTAAGAAGCTCAGCATAACGTCTTTCCTTTACAACCTTATGGGTTGCCACTTTCTCTAATACCGCAAAAGCAAATTCATCATATGAGGCTGCCGGTATATTTTTGTTGTTACATTCAATCCCTCTTGTTTCCCCCTTAAGCCGGCACCGGTACCATTTCTTCCTTTCTTTCGTCTTGTGATTCGATACGTTAGTCATCCCTAGATAACTATATCCGCACAGGCCGCATTTCAGAATTCCCGTTAATAGATGTTCATACTTATTAAAAATCCGGCGAATCGCTTTTCTGTTGTTTGCCAGGCGTAACTGCACTCTCTTGAAATCTTCATCGCTTATTATTGGCGTGTGCCTGCCTTGAGCTTCAACCGTATCGTTAGCATCACCGGGAAGATAACGATACCCTTTGCCGTAACCGCCTTTAGTCTTTTCCTTCTTACTGTAATGGCGACGATTCCAGACAATCTTACCCGTGTAGACTTTATTTTTAAGAATGTCGCAAATTAATTTACTATGGAATCTTATACCTGTTCTGGTTCGATAACCTTTATGATACATATGTGCCGTAATCTCCGAAGTCGTCTTGCCCATCAGATACATAGAATAAATGGCCTTAACGATCTTTGCCTGCTCAGGCACAATCTGCAATAGCTTCTTTTCCTTATCATAGTTATACCCGTATGGAGCAAACCTTGCGCCCTGCCAGTTACCATTCTTGGCCCCCTTAACCATCCCTGGGAAAACTCTTTCTTTGATTCTGTTCCGTTCGAACTCTGCAAAGCTCCCTAACTGTTGAAACATTAATTTTCCTGCCGAATTCGTTGTATCAAACGGTTCTGTTGCCGACTTAAACCCCACACCATAAGACAACAACTCATCGACAATGTTAAGCAGGTCTTTAAGGTTACGGCTAAATCTATCGAGTTTATATACAATTACCAAATCAAACTTATTGTCTTTGGCATCCCGTAATAAGCGTATGAGTGCAGGGCGTTCCTTTGTGTATCCGCTTATGCCCCCGTCTTTGTACATGCTGTAAACCTGATGGCTTTCACGCGTAGCATACCCGCGCAGATATTCCTCTTGCACTTCAAGGGAATAACCTTCTCTCACCTGATCTTCTGTACTAACTCGCAGATAAATAGCAACTTTCATTTTGAACCTGATTAATTATTTTCTTTCCCGCTTTCTTTAATAGAGAATTAAGAAAACGTACGTCTACCTGATGTAGAATATACACCAATTCGTTAAGTCTATATTCTGAATCGTTTATTTTTAGATTTTGTTTTACATCAATGAATATCTGCATTTTATACCTTTGGAATTCTTCTTATAAATGAGACAAAAACGAGCACAGTTGCCCCTACGTTGCGACCGGATGAGAAAAGCAAAGACTTCTTCCCACCCCCTTTGTCATCTTGCATACCTTTCAAATCGCCGTGCTTGAAATTCCCTGAGCCAGGGTCTCCAAAAACTTTCCGCTTAGCATTTTTTACGCACTCTAAAACTGTTTTCACTTTTTGCCTTTTCGGAATTTTTGAAATATTTTTATTTTGCAAATTTGTAATTTGTAATTCGTAATTCATAGGGCATCTGATTTTTTTGCCGCCCTCTCGCTCCTCCCTTGCTCGAACACTCGCATTCACTTAAGCAGAAGAAGGGGCAGCATTCCCCCAGTACCCAGCGCGATTCCTCACACACGCGCGGCTGCGAGAGACCCACCCCCCCCTCATGCTTTCTATATCTCGCGCGTGTGTATTCCATACAACTACTATGGGTTACGATATTTTTGACAACTTGCGAACTTGAGTAAGGCCTATAAGCATGTATATATAGGATACTCACAAATACACACGCTATGCACCTTGCCGCAAGTTCGCAAGTCATGTTTTTATAACCAAATTTTGGCTTACTTTTTTTATGAGAATTTTAATTTTCTTTTTTTCTACCGTAGCTTTGGCTATCTGTTGCTCTAGTTGTTTTGGCGACAATAAAGCGGATGTTTTTTCGTCCAAATCTGTTACACTATATTCATACTCCTGTCCTTTGCGCCCGCTTAATGGCTGAATGTATCCTTCTCGCGTCAAGCGATTCATGTGTTTACGAATGTCATCTCTTGACCACCCTGTTTTTGCTGCTAGCTCCGATCGCGTAAAGTTATCTTTCATGGCCTTGCATACCGAAAGAAGCTCGCGACTTCGAGGAGGAATGTTATAAACACTGCCTATTATCAGATCTTTGGCAAGTTCGTACGCTATTTTATAGTCTTTTATGTCCGCGAGCAAATATTCTTCATCATTAACAACCTCTACATCTCTCTGATACTGATGCAATAACGCTGATATCTCGATTAACGCAAGGAATCTCTCTACATCTCTTCTCATGCGGGGTCGTGTAGCAGGGAAATATATATACTTTACAAATGGTATTAAAACGCGACTCTTTTGAAGCAAATGCTGGCACAGTTGTAACATTTTGATTTTTTTATCCGAAAGGCCATATTTCCCAACCTGCTCAGGATCATATTTTGCTTTTTTATACTCAATAACGTTTTCATTCTGTTTAATAGACTCGTCCATATATACAGAATAAAATCTAGTTTCATTCTCCGGATGCGTAGACTCTCTAGTAGTAGTAAATACGTAGGTTAGAGGCCCTTTTACTGTTTTGGTATGCGTTTTATATTCTCCGGTATGTTCATCCTTAATCGGTACTGCAATAGTAAGCTTTTTCTCGCTTAATATAATCCTAATATTGTATTCGCTATTTTCTCCTCCAGCATATTCAAGAATTATCAAAATTTTATGGCTTAAATCGTTTATTCCGAAATATTGAAGTGCTTTTGCTGATACGTAAGAAAATATTTTTACGTCTGAGTCTGGCATAAGTCCCGCTATTTTCAATACGACATGAGATTTGCCGGTAGAGCTATTTCCTTTTAACGCAGCGGAAATTGGGGAGTCGAGTTTTCGAGAAGTAAATATTAGGTAAAGAAGAAGGGAAAGAAGCTCTTCTCCAACAACCCCCAAATAGTTTATAGCTTCTTTGATAGCTCCCATGAGATTTGGTTGTTTGAGAAATGCTACGGCTTCTGCTTTTTCTTCCTCAGTAAATATTATCTCGGTTGGTTTTTCGTTTAAGTTTTGTTGCTCAAATAACTTTTCTTGGCACATTCCTTCTAAGTGTAGAAGGTCTTGATCAACCATCTGCGAACTAACTTGACATATTTGCTCAATCTTGTTTGCTATTTCTTGACGCTTTTTTGAACTTGTGATGGTTGGAGTATCAGCATGGACAATCTGCGCATTATGCAGAATTTTAACGGAAACTTTTATGCCGCCCTCTTTTGTTTTAGTAATATTGTATACATTATATCGTAGGTTTAATTCCGAGGAGAAGTGGGACAGAACGCACCGCATATGTTTTCCCTCCAATCCGGCCATTTTAACCGCTTCATCAATCAAATGCGTTGGTTCCACGCCTTGCTTTCGCAAAGCGACGGACCAAAACTCAGTAAATCGCATAAAATCCCCTTGAAATCCGTTATTTCCCCAATCTTTGAAGCGACCAGTGCGAAAGTCTATATCGAATGATGGGGTCTTCTCATGTCGAAAAGGAGACAATATCCGAACTACCTCTTTACTATTTGTTTCTAGCTTTCGCTGCAACAAGTGTTCATAAGCCTTTTTATACTTTAAGTCCACAATGCACCTCCTTATTAATTTATTTGACAAACATTAATGCCGAGAGGTATTATAAACACAGACGGCACGCCCTTCATGGGCTGTATCCCGTTCAAGCCCTCGCAAGACCGCCAAGTTTTGTTCGAGGGCTTTTCTTTTTAGTTTGTATTTGTTTTAAACATACTTTAAGTTTAGCACATTTTTGTTACCATTCAAGATGTAGAACTCCAGTGGTAACAAATAAAGCAAAAAAAATAATTTAGGAGCATTTCGGTGGTATCTATTTTTTAAACTTTTCAGCTAATCTCTTCTTTCGCCTTTTGCTCCGCATAAATTCTTTTCGATAATTACGCCCTCCTCTAGCGTCTCTCCAATACCTTTCTTTACACAATTGTTTACCGCAAGTTACATTATTAGCCCTTGATGCTAAAAACCATTCGCCGCAAGAAAGACATTGATGTGTCCTGCAAGATTCCCCCAGTATCAACCTCTGCAAATAATCTAACAACCCTACGGTTAGATAATGCCTAATGCCTTCCTCATGCATACATCCTTCGGGAAAATAAAGATCGTTATGCGGGTCAGGATAAAACTTAATTAACGGGAATTTCTTTATTTTATGCAAATCTTCTACAACGCTATTCATTTTCTCTAGCCTGATACGAAGACTGGTTTTCTTATTTATTGCCTTAGATGTTCCAATTCTACGCGCTACCTTAGCAAACTCAGAGAAAACAGCTCTTATAGGTATAGGTTTTTTAGCAACAATTTTGTTTAGTTTATCAATATGGACATAGTATTTATAGCTTCTATAGGCCGGACTTACGGATTTCTTCACTGACTCCAACTCTTCAATCTTTCTAATGGCATCCATTGCTTCCTGTATATCTTGCTTCAATTCAAGATTTTTTATTTCAAATTCTTCAAGGCTGCTAAAAATAAAAGGTAGAATGATAGGGATCTGTTCGTAAAATTTACTCATTCCAACTATAACAATGTTTTTCAGCATTACTTTCTTTGGTTTTGAACGCCGTTTTTTACCTGATTTAATCTGTTTCTTCAAGCTCACTTTCCTTTCTGAACGCCGTAAAAGGGTTAAATTACGTCGTTAATAACTCAACGGCCTCTTTCATCTCTGCTTTCGTAACATGTGTGTAGATCATCGTCGTCGAAATGTCGCTGTGCCCCATTAAATCCTGAACAAGCCGAATATTTTTACTTCTACTAAAAAGCTCTGTCCCAAATGTATGCCTTAAAGCATGGGGGCTAAATTTAATTTGTATCCCGGCTTCTCTAATCCATTTATCTAATGACCTTTGAATAGCCCTAACCGATAACCTGTTATGGTTGCGGCTTACAAACAGAGGATCAGTATCAAATACTCCCTTGCGCCGGCGCTTCTTTAATCTAAGATAATTCTCGATGTGCGATTGCGTAGCTTTATTCAAAGGTATCTCCCGTATTTTACCTCCTTTGCCGAGGATTTCCAACGTCTTTCTTTCGCGGACTTGGCCTACATTGAGAGAAGCAAGCTCAGATATACGAAGACCGGTATTTAATATAAAACTAAAAAGGAAATAATCGCGCTCGGCAGATTTACGATCCCTAAGAACGGTTAAAAGTTTTTTCTTTTCTTCGTCGCATAAATATTTAATCCTTTGCCTTTTCATCAGTGCCCACTCTCCTATAAATAATAATTCTTACCTAATTAAAATTAATCTAAATCAAATACCCGTTCGATACGCAAACCTTCATATCTATCCTGGAGCATTGTCTTATCATAATCAAACCAAAATGCAAAAGAACCCCAAGTCACACCACCCATCTTATTTCCTGCTTTAATGCGATAAAACAATATAGAAACTTCAGTCTTAACTTCCATTCCCTCATAACGATATTCCTTAAGACCATAGAATACCGAAACTCCACTGCCATACTTTGGGGCTGCTTCTGCATAAGACTCACCTTTTTTTTGACCTTCAAGATAATCTTCCACAAGTCTTTTAGCAGGTTCTACAAGATTTGGATTATCCCTAAGTAAATATGGATTAGCGATGACACACCCACTAAATAATACTAAACCTAATAAACAAACTATCCATTTCCTAATCATTTTACTTCTCCTTTCCAAAAATAAAACGGGCAGGTCAATCCTGTCGGGGATTATGACCTACCCTAATTCATGCATGAATTTTAAATCTATTTATCCCCGACAGACTTAATGCCTATCACTTAATATGACTGATTTTTCAAAAAATTGCAAAAGGTATTTTAGGGATGTCTTGGGGAATTTTCTAACTTGATTACTCTCATTACATTAAAATTAATAAATTTCTAAAATATTTTATAAAAAATAGTTATAGCCCTAAAAGATCCCATCGATTAAGGAATTTTTCTTCGTCATCCCTAAACTGGCGCATTGTGGTTTGATTGTGTTTTTGGCCTTTTCTGCCCGGTGTGTCGAGCCATTCACTGTGGTGCTTTTTAATAAAATCAGCAACTACTTTACTGGGAACAATGTAAAAATCTGCAGGTTTGCCATAATTTAAACTAACGAATGCATAAAACAAATTTGGGGCATGGTATTCTTCTGCTTTCTCGTTCATTACCCATGCGGTTCCTTTGCTGTATCGTGTTTTAACTTGAATCGCTGCTGTTTTGAAAGCCTTCTCGTTTGTTACGAGAATATCTACACCCTTTGAATTACGAAGTGTAATTGAAGCAATGTAGCCACGCCTCGAAAGCTCTCCCGCTACTAAATATTCCCCAGCTACTCCAGACAAAACCGAATTCAATTTACCCTTTGTCATATATCAAAATCATAGCACCGTATTCTTACGGTGTCAAGACTAACAATACTTTGAGATAATACACCGTATGGATACGGCTATTAGATTAAAGTTAGCTAAGAGGCTTAGAGAGTTAAGAAAAAAGAATGAATTAACCCAAGACCGGCTATCGGAATTGTCTGGAATTGATTACAAGCATATTCAACTATTAGAAAGCAAAAAAGCACCCGCCGCTAAATTAGACACCGTTGAAAAACTCGCCAAAGCCTTTGGCTTAAGTCCTTCTGAATTACTGAAATTCTAACTACGAGCCTACTACTGCTATAGGACTTGCCAAAGCCTTGAAAATAAACCCTGCCGAATTGTTGGAATACGATTAAGCATTGCGCCCCAGTTTGGTTTCCAAAATAGAAATAGCGCGTTTCAGATCATCAGAGTGTTCACGTTTATTATTTACCATAAAATAAAATTGTGCAAAACAAATTTACAAAAACTGGTACCTGCCCCTTTTTCAGTTTATTCTACCATAGCCAAGATGAGCTCTATATCCGTCCCCGTTCTACAAGCCTGCGGTAATGCTCACCAAGTACTGTCAATTTGCATGCCTTGCTCCCCATCGCAGCATGCCACATGTGTGGCGCATCCAATGGTACAACGAGGTTCACGCGATTGTACTTCTGCAAAATTGCAAACTTCGAGGTATTCACCGGATTCGGACTTGGGATAGATTGATCCTGGTTTACGCGTTCCGGTTCAAATGAGGGATCGAGCCGAAACACGAACCCTGAAGATGGGAAAAACTCTGTAATTCGCTGAAGCTCCAGTAAACTAATCGGTGACTGGACTTTCCGCAAGGATACAAAGCTCTTCACATTGGTCTTGAACACAGGCCGCTGATCCCACGGGCCAAGAGACTGGTCAATGTGTGCATAAACGCTACCTGGCGTCACGTCTCCTACCAAGTTCCCTGCTGCCCCGTTCAGAGCATCAACAAAAAGCGTTGTGAATACGCCAGCACCATTCTCCTCGGTCGCATATTGGTCTGCCGTAGATGCAGTAAGAATCGTGGTACCTTCTTTAAGTTCGGCACTTGTTGGAGTAGAAGAGCTTGCCCCCGCAATACCAGAATGGCAGCTATCCAACACGATGATTCTATTTTTAACGGCAGACTTATCTGCAAACGTAATAACATCTCCAAGCGGAATACCCTCATCGCCTGTCTCGGCATCACTAGCGATAAGGTAACCTCCGGTCTCTTCGATGTGACCATGCCCAGCAAAGTAGAAAAGCGCAGTCTCGCACTCACCTGAGAAAAGATCTCTAATGTTCTCTCTCAATTCTGATCGTAAGACGGGGGCAGTTGATCCAATGCCCAATAAAAGCTTGACCGCGAAGTTTACGGTACCATCGCTGTTTCGCTCTAAAATGCGCTTTACAGCGTGCGCATCTTCGACGCAGCCACATAGCGCAGAGACATGTTCATAATAGTTTATTCCGACTACAAGGGCTTTTCTCATGGCTCGTTATCTCCCTCCACCAATCAGCGTTTTCAGACCAAGCCACGTCCATTTGTAAATTTTGTCTGATGCCTTGGCTGATGTGGGCTTTGTGCAAGTCTTGTCAGCATAAGCCGCTAAAAGGAAATACGGGATCCTCTTTTCCTGAGCTATAGTTACCTCGGCTGCGACGCCAGTTGCCGTGTGCGTATCTTCTCCACATAGAACAATCACGACATCAATGTTGGCCATTCGTCTTCGTATTTTTTCCTTCCAGTCGCCTGTAAGCGGTTCCTTCACGGAGGCATCAATAAAATCGAATGGACTATCAGTAAGCTTTGCTTGCCCAGCCAACATTTTTTTTGTACCATCGTCGTGATCAACATCGAAACTGATAAAAATCCTTTTCTTTGTGGCCATGAGTAGTCTCCTTTAGTTAATTAATCCGGGGACAGACGCAGAATTCTCTCCCCGGATTAGTAGATTTAACGTTTTGTTTTACCCTTATCAATCTCTTTACAGTGCTCGCAAAGCTTCTTCGCAGGCCCCTGCTTAACATTATCTTTTTCTATGTTATTACCCAACACGCATTTCTTATACTTATGGTATACTTTTGAATGCTCGGAATGATACGCCATCAGTTTCCTCCTGTTATGATAATTTTAATAATCTATTTTACATCTCAACGCTTCAATCAAACCTAAATTATTCTTCATGTAAATCCGCTTTTCATAGCCACACACCTCCTTCAAAGAAATTTTCCTGCTTGACAAGCTAAAATCAGAAGTGTATAGTTACAAATAAACACACTCTTTCTACTGACCAAGTGGAATTTTTTTTGTGTGTCTTTAGCGGGTTCGTTAGCGCGAGCCCGCTATTTCTATTTTACTTTATCTTTTTTGATATCAATTACAATCCCCTTATTGCTGTCGTCCCATAAACATTTATATTCGCCCTGAACCTCATCCTTGAAGGACAATTTGTTTATCAATTTGCTAGCGTTTAAATAATGTGAATCCCACTTAGCATTCTTTACAATTTTCAAACCGCCATTTTGTTTTGCAACTGGCACAAAAATCATTTTTTTGTTATCTACATCATAACCTACCTTTGCATATTGTTTATCCTTAAAATACTTTTCTATACATGCTGGATTTATTGATATAATTCTTACTGATATTTTTATTCTTGGCTCTGATGATTGTTCCTTTTTACGCGGTATATGAAATATATAACTCATAATTTAGACTCCTTTTATGTTAACTATACAAAATCATACCATAGTTCCATAGCTAAGTCAAGTTTTACTTTCATTTTTTAATGATTTTTTTGCTATAAATTAAGGGGGGACAAAGCATAGGTAATTTTACTTCTGCAGTTGCCGAGAATTTTCTTCTTAACTATATCTACTGCTTTAAGTGTGCTATTGCTAATTCGTATTTTTTCATAGTTTAGAAAATTTTTATTTTTGAAATTTGGATTCGGCTTTCCCTAATTCGTAGCTCGTTTATCTTTTAGCACACCCTCTCTTCTCCTCTTTCGCTTTCTCTTGAACTTTGGCAAACCGAAAAAAAGCCAGCCCGAAATTAGAGTACCCTAGCGCGATTATTTTCATGCGAGAGTGTAGTGGTCGCCAAGTGATCCCGAATCCCAGAGAAGACAACCGATGCCTCCACCCCTATTATAAGCATCATCGAATCTCCTCCATTTTATAATTTGTAAGCACATAGGGATTATTTATTAGAATCACAAACTTGACACGAAATTTTCACTCAGAAAGACACCTTTACTCTTAGCTACAGGGACAACTTTAAAATCAATACGCCAAACGCTGCAAAGTACTACACAAAAATTAAACTATCTAGGAATTTTCCACGCTGATTTTCACCGCCACTAAAAACTTTACTTAAATAATTGTTTCTGAGTATTTTTAATAATGCGTCTCTGGCAAAACGCTCGGTGTTATATAAAACCTCTTCTGATTCACTTTCTTTTAATTTACCCCGCATGCCATGGACTATTTTTGATCGCCAGCTGTAACAATTTTTCACTTTAGCACAAATCTTCTTTGCTTCACCCCTATCAGATGAAAGAAAGAATCCTATACGATGTGATATTCTATATGTTACCTCAGATGAAGCTCCAAAAAGTGTTTCTAAAACAATCCAAAATAAAAGAAATCTTGTTTCCCATGAATTGCTTGTAAGGGCTTCAAATAATGTTTTATTAGCTAACCATAATGAATTATCTCTTTTTAAATTCAATATAGACTTATAGATTTGTTTTGTTTCTACAAAATCATCTTTCGAATGATATTTTTTAGCATCTCTCGCATGATGTCTAATCAGTGGTGTTGTTAAGGATTGTCTCGTTGCCTTCTTGTCTGCATCAATATGAAATACCAAATGAAATCCTAGAGGGGATGGTTGAGATAACCATAATGCCAAATTACAAATCTTAATCTTTTCCAAGGCAACTTGTTGTTTTCCTCTAGGCTTATCACCTTTCCAACTTAAATCTGGATCATTAAGTGAATTAGCCTCATATTCTGAAACAAACATACACCTAGAATCTTTAACCTCTTTCTTATTAGTATAACTAAGGTATTTTAAAATATCCTTGTCTTTAATCCAGCCATAAATACCCTTAAGACATACGTCATTAAATACGACCGGGTTAGACTTTAAATTATTCAAGGCCAAATTGTTATAGTTCTCAAGAATAAGTGCTATTGTAATCCACTTTGCCATATTCCCCTCTTTCCACTTACGTTCGGTTCCCTTCTACTTAATTTTCATAACTCAACATAAACCAATGAGTTAATCATTATTATACATCTCTCCCAAAAATTGTAAAATCGGTTTGTGACAACGTTTCCATCTTTCATCCGAACGTGCGTAAGAATACTTTTTTGTTTGTAACCTCTTTATTCTTCATAAGTTATAAGGCGTGTAGAAATTGCACTCTAACATATGGTTACCGAATGTTAGTAACCTGTCGATTC
>Ga0075115_10001445_pt1 | contig 11578 bp, 13 predicted proteins | sample AntAceMetag02UKH_FD_69785 | JGI IMG/M metagenome (GOLD analysis project Ga0075115, IMG submission 69785) | Saline lake microbial communities from Ace Lake, Antarctica - Antarctic Ace Lake Metagenome 02UKH | ecosystem: Environmental > Aquatic > Non-marine Saline and Alkaline > Saline | place... | reverse complement strand
CATAAAAAACATACTGCCGTCGATACGTTAGTACGGTGTTAGCGAAAGTAACTATATGCAAGAACCTAACCGGAAACTACTGCCTTATACCATAATACTCGATGATCTGTTCAATGGACAGATCCGGGTCAGCAGAAAAAAGGTTCTTCGCTATTTAGTGTGGGTAATTACGATTAATTACTGGGTACTCTGTCCCTTGACTTTCTATTTTGAGCCTGATAAAAAAATTTTCTAGGTTAGGGACTGGAGAAAGGGGGAGTTGGGGAGGTCTCCAATTCCTGAAAAGTGATTTCCTATCAGTGAAAATGAAACAAATTCGCATAAGGCTATATACACTACTTTTAATTACTTTCTCCCTCTTTATCCTTTATTCAACATTCGAAATGTACCTAAGATACAAGAGAGGGGCCTGGCCGTTTGAGAAGCAAATGGTGATCCCGGCCGAATTTATGCCTGAGCACAAGCCCCTAATGTGGAAGTATTCTCATGCAGAGGGAAGAAATAGCCTGGGATTGAGGAACAGAGAGGTTGGCCAAAAGAAAGACCAATTCAGAATCCTCTTCCTGGGTGATTCTCTGGTATTTAGTAGTGAAACCACCTCCGGATTGCTCTATACCCAGGTGGTGGAAGAAAGGCTGAATAAAGAAAATAAGGGGGAAAAAGAAATTGAAATCATAAATGCCGGAATTCCCGGCTATACTACTTATCAGGAATTGGAGTTCTTGAAAGTACACGGATTAGACATGAATCCTGACCTTGTAATTTTAGGCTTTGTTTTCAATGACTTGTATTACAAATATTTACATAAGCCCACAAAGAAAAACGCGCTTACTTATGACCCTGATATATATCTTAATCGATTTGACGTTAATACCTTTCCAGGTTTTTTCTTCTCCAGAAGCCATTTGGCTCATATTATTGCCTGGAGATCGGAAATACTTGTGAAAAAAATAAAAAAACAGCCACTTTTTCCGTTTGAGTACCATCCAGGCTTTTTCCTTGCCTGGAAAGATTTTGCCTGGAAAAAGGAAAATGATTTGATAGCTGAAATGCTGTCTTTATTAGGTCAAAAAGACATTAAGCTGATGATTGTGGTTTTTCCCATAAGCAATCAGGTGGACAATAGATTCCTAAAAATTGACAGGGAATACGTGTTGTTTCCCCAAAAGAAAATAGGTGAGATGTGCAAGAGTTACGGTATTCCTTTTCTGGACCTAACAGAAGCGCTTTACAAGGCTGGAGGCCCGCGACTGTTTAAAGATTTCTTGCATTTGTCCCCGGAAGGAAATGATATCGCTGCCCGGGAAATTACTGGTTTCTTGTCAAAAACTCGTGCCTTTTGGTATGATCATTCAGGTGGAAGTGAATCTGAAATGGAACGGTCACCGAATCCAAATATCAGAGCGGGCGGTTACTAAGGACTTCATAAATAAAGCCAGTAATCATGCCACGGCATAGCAACATGTAGGATGCAAAAAAAAGTGTGATCCGGGGTTGGTAATAAAAGTAACTTAAAGGCACTTTTGCTATATTCCTTCGCATTTGTCAATCATTTTTTGTATGAAATTGCAGGACGTTGGTAACTTATGTAACTTTATGAATCTCGCAGGTGGATAAAGGAACGTATGAAAATTCTCATCTGCGGCATTAACTGTGCCCCGGAACTCATCGGCATCGGGAAATACACAGGAGAGATGGCTGAATGGCTTACATCCCGAGGAGCGGGCTATCCTTTCGCCAGCCCTTTTGAAGCTGGATGTGCATGGCTACGAACTCAGGCTTTGCAAGGACGTGAAATCTTCCTTCACCTGTCAGTTTGCGGCCATCTCCGGGCATGGTGCAAAATTCTGAGAATCTATACAATACCACCAGTTACCCAGTATACGGCGATAAATGGTGTGCCGCTGATCACGAGTTCACGAGTTTGAGCCACTCGGCCCGGACGGCCCATGTTAGGGTAATCGGCCAAATATTCCACTGCCTCCCGCACTCTTTCAGCCATATGCTTAGCAGCCCTTGGGTTGTCCTTGGCAACATAATCGCTGGCGGACTTGAGATCGTTAATCGCCGGATACGTCCACTCAAGCCTCATCCTCTTGCCGCCCCCAAGCATCTAAAACGGACAATGCTTCATCATGGCCGACCACATCCCCATTCTTTGCTGCAGCCATGCCTTCCTGAATTGCTGCAACCTGCCATTCCTGGACAGCAACATATTCCTCAATGGCCTGAGCCGCGAGGAATGACTTTGATCGCTCTGTGGCCCTGGCTAATTTTTCCAGTCGGTCAGTCAGGTCTTCAGGCATCCTGACAGATATCAAAGCTGACTTTGCCATGTATACCTCCTATTTCTGCGTTTGTATACTTTGTATTTATGTGTGATGATACCATATGCGCCATATCTGTCCATCCGTTTCCTGAGCCTCTGTGGGAAAAAAAGGGGATGCCTAATTCAGGGAGGATAATGGGAGACATCCTATATTACCCCTGTCAAGCTAAAATATTTCTTTTATAAAAACAGCTAGTTGAATATTTGAATGTCTATAAGGCACAGGTTCCCTATTGGGGCTTTAACAGCTCCAGAAAAAAGGTCCGACGGAATTCTCACCTATAGCGAATCTTGGATCTTGTGCGGTTAAAAAACTATTCAAAATCAATCACGAGAACACGAAACAAGACATAGAAATCAAGTTGCTGCTGTCATTGCGAGCGAAGCGAAGCAATCTCGTTCATGGCAAGGAGATTGCTTCGTCGCTGAGGCTCCTCGTAATGACGGGAAGCGCCGGTGACAGTGTATTGCACAATCTGACGTGTAACCGCACAGTCGAAAGTTTTTGGATACTCTAAAAATTACATAAAGTCGTAGGATTAGGAAGAGCGCAAATGCCTCAACAGTACAAAAGCATGAGGGCCAAATTTCTAATTTCTAATTTCAACGTTCCGTGAACGCTTGCTTTAATAGTTTCTTGATTCTACTTTTGATTCTCGCACCTAATGCAGGCTGTAGAAACATGATTTTTTCACTATAAGCGTCAGCCACTGCATCACGAATGAAGAAAGGCGGATGAGACAGGGGGAAATTCATGGATTTTGCAGGAATATTTGCAAAAATGGAATCTTCGTCTTTCGTATGCGTAGCTTCCGGACTATAGACAAGGTTAGTAACCAGGTTAACATTCGGCAAAATAGCCAGTGCCCCTTGTGTCCAACAAGAAAATCCCCACAAAACATCAAAAGGTCTATATGTCTTGCCGGTATACATATTTTCAGAAAGGCGCGTAAAATAATCGACCAGTTTTTTGTCGCCCAGCCAGTCATTCAGCCATCCACCGTCTCTCATTTCCGGCCACAAGCTCATTTCAGAATCAAAGTGCTTCCAGGCTCGCCTCCATGTAGCAAAGGCTGCAAGGTATCCATACCGGGGAAAATAGTAACTATAGTCCGTCCTTCTGCGTCCAAATTGATAGTTGCGACCAGAAATAGTCATTATTCGTTCATCAGTTTCATATCTCTCCAACAGTTCATCACAATACCTGAAGAAAGAACAGTTAACCACGCAATCATCTTCCAAAATGATCGCTTTTTCAACCCGCTCAAATAACCAATCCATTCCTTTTGCTAAAGCCTGGTCACAACCGATATTGAGGTCTGAATAGTTTCGTATGACTTCACAAGGCCAATCAACATGCTCTGTAATTCTGGGCACTTCTTCGCATTTTTGAGCATCGTTGGAATTTTCCCTGCGCGGCCCGTCTGCAATAATAAACAATTTCGACGGCTTGGCACATCGGATGGCCTCAAATACCTTTCTAGTGGTATCGGGACGATTGAAAACGAAAAGTGCTACAGGTGCCCGCAATTGACAATTAACCATCTAGACTATCCTCTAAGGGCGAACCGTTTCACTATTTCATGCACCCCGCTTTCCTGGCAGATCTAAATATTCCGCCATGGTCTTGCGCCATATCTCCAGCGAGAACTTCTGCTTGGCCAGTTCCCTAGATCTTTTCGCAAAAGAGTAACGAAAATCCGGATTATCTTTCAAGAATGAAATCTTACTATTGACCTCATCCATGAATGAAGGATCATGATGCCATGACTCGATTCGCAACTTCCTCAATTCCGGATCTGTATATATTCCGTCAGCCACCCCAACACGAGTGGAAATCAATGGTAAAGAACACGCTATGGACTCAACCGCAAAGTAACTGAACCCCTCGTATAAGGAGAGCTGCAGGGCAAAATCGGCCATACTGTATATCTGAGGCATTTCATCATAGCCGGCACCATTGATCAGCACCACGTTGTCAAATTCACTCATGTCAATTTTGGTATCAGTAGCAATTACCCATTTTATATCAGTTCTTTCTCTTATGACATCCAAAAGAAATTGAACGCGTTTTTGAACCGGGTCCCACCGTCCTGCATAGATACCGACAATCTCATCATCCGCTATGCCATAGCTTTTTCTTTTGGCCCTGAAATCCTTGGATTGTCTAAAATGATTGAGATCCACACCATTATTTATGACCATACTGTCCACGTTGTAATATCTGATAAGCTCTTCTCTGACGAGATTGGAAACCGCAATTATTCCAGCTTTATTTTTCTTGCTTAATCTTTCCAGAAACAAACTAAGCCTGAGAGTGAGGTGACACCTAGAAACCTTATCCTGTTTTTTTAGAGTGTTGAAACCTGCCGCCAGTATTCCATGAGCGACATTATATACGCGGGTTTCTCCTGTTCGCAACTGACCGCCAACAACACCGTTCGTAAATACCAGGTCATATGAACTAAGTTGAGCTGCAATCAGTCCTGGCAACAAAAAATATTCTTCAATCTGAGGAAATGACCTGTGAACAAATTTATTAATTATAGAATCAGGTAAATCATTCTTATAGTATATATCAACTTGATAACCATAAGATTCCAATAACTGATTCAAATAAAAATTATATCTCTCTATTCCACCTACCATAGTCAGAGGAAAAGAAGTTAATATCGCCGCCTTCCTTCGCATATGCTCAATTTTAAGACAGCAAACGCGCCAATAGCGAATTAATCAGACCGAAACCGGACTCTTGTTGAAACAAAAAAACTTCGTAGCCTACCTCTCCTCTTTCAAACATAGTGTTGTGCTGGCTCCAGCCCTCTATAAACGACTGAATTTCCGCTCTTGCGTTTTCCCTAACCGGTGAAAATATTTCCTCCATGTCGGTTTGCATGGCACACAATCTTTCCAGTGCAAATTTCCTGGTATTTAACACCGATTCAGTGATATCTTCATTATGAAGCAGCCTGAAGCCAAATCGTTTTGCAAGCCTGGAAAACTGAGCCTTTTGGTGAAAACCCAGATTTCTAGAGCTACCATATTTTATTTCATCACACATCAAAATGTATCCATTAGGATGCAATAGCTTCCGACAGCGGGAAAATATGGTTTTCAGATTGATATATTGGGTAGATTCCTGAAATAAAACAAGGTCAAATGGCTTATCGCTATCAAAATTTTCGAAGGCGCACCCTATCAACCGGAGATCAAGCCCAGCGTATTTCTTTTTCGCCATATCAATGAGCCCCTTATCCGGCGAAATTCCAACTACATGATATCCAGCCCTACTCAAATCATACACGGTTTTGCCAAGGCCGCAGCCCACATCGAGGATACTCTCAGTCCTGTCTGGTATCAGCGACTTCATCAGATGAGCCAAATTTTCCTGGGCTTGTTTGACATTGTCCGTTTTCTTGTTCCACAACCCATAATGAAAATAGTCTACCTCGCCATCAGGATCCACAATGTAAGCTAAATAGCAGAAGGGGAATTCCAGTTTTTTTATCAATTCTCTTGTTGAAAAGTGCATAAGTATTGCGACCTGTGCGGTTAGCTTTTAGCCATTAGCGGTTAGCTTTTGGATAAAACTGTTCAACATCCTCTTTACCTCATTGACCTGTTGATTAAGTTCTCTATATGTTTCATCCTGTATATAATTGAGATCGCAAGCGAGAAGTAGCTGATACTCCACCTCACTTGCAGATCCGCCAGCGATGCTCATAAACCTGGCAAGTTCTCGCTCACTATCTCTTCCGCAACCTTCAGCGATGTTCGTCGGAACGGATGCCGCAGCCCTGCGCAGCTGAACCGTAAGTCCAAATTGTTTATCAGAAGGAAAGTCTTTTGTGATTCTATAGACCTGTAGCGTAAGACGATGGGCTTTCTCCCATACCTTGAGTTCTCTAAAATCTCTCATCTCTACTCCTTTTTAATGCTAATGGCTAACAGCTAACGGCTAACCGTATAGATCCAAGTATTATAAGCATTTACGGAACGTTGAAATTAGAAAATAGAAATTGGAAATTTGGCCTTCATGCTTTTGTACTGTTTCATGTGATCGTATTATCTGATAGCCCACGGTGTTCTGAACCTTTTTCAAAGGGAATCGCTGTCACCAAAACTGACATGCCACTTTGATTGATCTTCGAGTTCAGCAGAATTAACATCAGAGGAATAGGTCTTGTAAACAAAATTTGATTCCCAAATACCCGGCCTCGGGGGAAAACCGAATCGTTTGAAGGCGTTATTGATGGGATCACCGGAGGCCAGACGCGCCAAGACATAATCTGTCCTGTTTTCGGAGAGGTACAACAATGCTTTTTTAATTAATCCTTCCATGAGGAGCGGTTCCTTGAGCGCCAAACATTCCATGATAAATCCTATTCTCACATCATCATGCTCCTCATACTTTACGATAATCAGGCCGACTATCTCTCCGTTCCGTTCGGCCTGCACAATATAATATTTATGGCGGGGATTTTGACAGTATCGCCAGTTCAGGTATTGGCGGTCGCGACATACCAAAATTTCGTATTGACTCTTCACCTTTTCCCAAAAAGAGTCAATTCTCTCGTCGAATGTGCAGACACGTTGATAATGCACGTCTCTTGGAGATCTTACCAATGCTATTACGGAAAGTCGTATGAATAATCGGCTAAACCATCCAAGAGAATCAACAAGAAGAGAAATTTTGATACGCTTTCGTAACGCTGTTCGCCAGCTTAATCGTCTAAAATAATTTTCGATCTTAATAAGATCGCGGTATTTCAGTAATCGTTTACCTACCACATAAGCCTGCCGATTGGGAAAGCCAAAGGCCAGATCGATGCCGGCCTGCCGCCACAACTCCTCAGATAATACAAACATCTTTACCTGTATACCCTTGACACCTCCCCGGTAATCTTGGTGGACCATGTTGTCGACTGGTTGCACGACAACCATTTTTTGATCCAGGTATTTGAGATAAAAGGCAATGATAGCATATTGACCTATCAGCTTTTCACCATTCTTTGCCAGAACAATATAGGGACGCGTATCAACAGGACCATTGGCAAACTTCCATTCCCATTCCTTGAGATCCCGAGATTGTTCGAAAACCAGATTAAATAAATCATTGATCCGGGCCTCATCGCCTTTCCGATAGATCTCTATCTTTGCATTTTTCATTTATACATGTCGCATTTGCAGTCAAACATCTCACAATTAAGCAGGGATTAGAATTAGATAAAAATTTTTCCCAGGAAACGGGAAATCAAAAATCGTACTATCTACGCCACAATATCTCAAAAGTTCCTTTTTGACCAGCTTGGTGTTACGAACCGTTATAAACTCCTGATCCATTTTAGTCTTGACAATGAGGAACACCACATTATGGATAAATAAGGGAAATAGAATTTATATCAGTATTTGTATTGGTTCACACAATGAAGGAGGAAGAAGAAGAAGAAGAAGAAGAAAAATGAAAAAGGTATTCGTTTTTATCGCCTGCTTATTTATGGTTGGACTGTTTTGCGCTCAGGTGACTCTGGCTGCTGATGTTACGGGGGTAGAGTATAGGTTATTAACCGCGGAAAATGTAGTTGAGGTGTCTTCTTCCGAAAAATCCTGGTCCTTCTCTCCAGATGAACTGGTGGTAGAAGGACAGGGAGGGATGCTCTATTATGATATAACCGGGTGCGGAGGGAACCCATGGGATTTGCTGGCTTTACATGCATATAATTGCTCTTGCACTTGTTGAAACGTTGTGGTTGATATTACAGGTTTTAGCTCACCGGTTACGGTGTTGCCTACTTATGGATGGTATCTGGATGGTCACTGGCATATATTCCAGTGGGGTAGCCCTGCAGAGTTGGACCCAGGTTATGTTTGGTGTCTAAGGATGGAGGTACCGCTTCAAGGTTCGGGTATAGTAGGAAATTTCCTCTATGCAGCAGGTGTCGAATATCAGGGTCAGTTGTATGTTTATTTTGTCCAATATAATGTTTCGGTAAATTGCCCATAAAGACAACCTTTGGGAAGACAATCGGATAGCCGGGGGTTTTTTCTCCCCCGGTCCTCATACTACATAACGAATAAGGTTAGATTGTGTGAGCGGAGCGAACCACAATCTGAACTGTTTAACAAGCGGGTTCGCACTATGCGGTTCCTTGAGAGTTTTAAAACACCGCTAAATTTCTGACTGTATTCCAGGGCTGGCTACGGCCAACATGCTGAATATCATTGGCTTTCCCAGTCGGGTTCATTGCCTTTTTGAGTATGACCGGCTCCTCCCTGCTCTCGTAGGTTTGGCCCTTCACCCTGTCCTGATCATTACATCAGGCATTTGGCTTTTATGGCCTTCAGGCTTCGCTCTTCGAGCTACGCCCTGACAGGCTGCTGACTTCCTTGGCCCGCCGTAGCCTGCAGGGCGACGACGGCTGGATATCTCTTTCATGTCCGCTTTTCTTGGCTTCGTATTCCATCTTCCGGCAAAAGACCTTCCAAAAGACGACAGAATCTTTGGGTACCGGTTGTCCCAACCGGTAATTTCACCGAATGGTAGAATGAAACATCAAAAAGCCGTATTTCGGACAGATTTTCCCGGATAAGGACATTCACCCTGTTTGAATTCCCAAAGAAAATCCTATTCAACAGGATAAACTTTTGCTACACAACCGCAACATTTACCAAACTAAAGTTCCGAAAAAGGCAAAAAGCTGAGGAGTAAGGGCATGATAGTATACCTGCCTGCTGGCAGGTAGGTGTCTTTTAACTCCCGGTTTTATTATAATGTTATTTTGGCTGAATTTGACCGATTTTTTTCCAAAAGAACAAATTTGACCAATAACTGAATATACCCTAATAAATCTGAAAGTTGGAGGCCAAAAACCAATCTCCTGAATTGACAAAATTAGTTTGTGTTCTATGATTGAATTATACGTAAGGTAATCATATTTTCTATTCTAATGGCCATTTTGTTAGTCCCAATGGTGGCTGCTGCGGTTGAAAAAGCCCCTAGGATAACCGACCGCGAAATCATCCAGGGTCTTGCGGAAATTAAGGGAGAAATCCGAGGGATTAATGCAAGATTGGACTCTGTCGATAAGCAGTTCGAGCAGGTCGATAAACGGTTTGATGTAATGCAGCACAATATGGATAATCGTTTTGATTCAATCGAAAAGAAGATTGATCAGCTTGTATTACTAATGACTGCCATTGTGGGAGCCTTTGCGGCAATAGTGGCGATTACCATAGGTTTTGCCATTTGGGATCGACGTACGGCAGTAAGGCCCTTGCAGGCTCAGATATGGCTCCTGGAAAACGAAAAGGTTGAAAAAATGCGAAAGGTTATGCTGGCCTATGCTGAGAAAAACAAGGACTGGGCCGCGGTATTGCGCAACTTCGGGCTCTTGTAAGTTTTCCATTACTTTTTGACCAGATTTAGCCATACTGGTGAAAATTGACCAATAGCTGAATATTGCCGCATACATCTGAAACCAGAAAAGTTCACTTAACGCAAAGGACGCAAAGAAAAACCGTATACGTTCAAGATCAACGAAAGAAAGGGAACCCTATTTAACAGGGTGAACCTTGAACCTTGAACCGTGAACCTGAGTAATTACTTTGGCATATTGCTTGCTTATAGTTAATAAATTGGGATGAATACCTTAAAGATTACAAAATATATTCTTTTAATAGGCCTCACAGTATTTGTCTTGTGTGTCACTCCCCTTTTCGCAGAGGATGATGGCAATGAAACTATAGACCCGGTTCAGGCCGCGGAGTCCGAGATACTGGCCAGGCTGAACCTGGCACGCAATAATCCGTGGGCAGAGGCAGAGAGATTAGGTCTGGACCCTGAAATTCTCAGGGCGGAGGTGGTGCCGGAAGAAGTGGCAGAACAGTGGGACCAGGGCCTGTGGCCATTGGTCCACAATGATGTATTGCATGAAGTTGCAAAGGCGCACTGTGAGGATATGATTGAGCGCGGTTTTTTTTCGCATGTAACACCTGAGGGCCTCACTCCTGAGGACCGACTTATTAGTACTGGCTATAACGCAACTATAGTGAAAGAGGGACTGGGTGCCCTGGCCTTTGATACTTACCTGGATCCTGGTGAGGCCGCCCGGATGCTGATGGATGCCCTTCTGCGTGACTCCATTATCCAGCGCGAGACTGAAGAGGGACCGACCTTGCTCAATGAAAGGGTTGTAGAGGTTGGAATTGCCATTTTGGGCGGGGAGTTAACAATTTGCGAAGAACAGACACACGCTTATGTACTCTGTATTCTCCTGGTAAGACCTGATGGACCGGGTGTGGAAACATGGGTGCAATGCGGCTGGCTATATGATGACAGCAATGGTAATGGTATATTTGACGCTGGTGAAGGGTTGCCGGAAATGGAGATGGCCATCCGTAATGGTGAAATTCTGGCCGTTACAGACGCCCGGGGCAGATACTGTATACAGCGTCCCCTGGGAAGATGGGTGCTTCAGGTAGATAACAGGGTTTTGCCGCATACGGCCAGGCTGGATGATGTTGCCTTTGACGATGGTGTTCTGTACAGGGATTATAGTTACGGAACTTTCAGAGAAAACTGGTAAACATAAATTAAGCGATTAGCTATTAGCTTAATGATTACAGGATGTTCTGGTAATATCTTGATTTTTCAAAGCTAATCGCTAACAGCTAATCGCTCAACTTAGGTAAAAGTGTAATCGAGATAAAAATGCCAACAGGTTACTTATACTTTTCAGGTCAAAATATGGTGTCTGTTTACAAGGCGGCAATAACAGTCTGCCTAATTATCTTTTTGGCTATTTTGTCCTCGTGTGCAGGGCTTCAAATCAAATCATCAGAGGAGAGGCTCTTGCCCAGGGCTGAGGAATTTTGGGCCGCCAAGGTTGCGGGTGACTTAATCACGTGCTATAAGTTCGAAGAAGTGTCAAAGATGGGCAAACAACCAGTCAGTGTCTACGTCAGAAAACACGGAGCCCTTGTCTATAAGTCGGCTGAGATAACAGGAACAGATATCGATGGCGAAGAGGCCACCGTCAAGGTAAAATTGAGCTACATCATTCCTGCGCTCGGATCTAGTAATGCATTTAATATGGAGGCAGTGGATAGGTGGAAATTGATAGATAACGAGTGGTATCACCATCATGGAAAAAGCCTGAGCGATACCATATCAGATAAATAATAAGGGGGGTGATATAAAAACTACTGGTCGGGCTAATCGCCCTGACAAGCATTTGTGTTAAGCGTATA
>Ga0075115_10001444_pt1 | contig 11578 bp, 10 predicted proteins | sample AntAceMetag02UKH_FD_69785 | JGI IMG/M metagenome (GOLD analysis project Ga0075115, IMG submission 69785) | Saline lake microbial communities from Ace Lake, Antarctica - Antarctic Ace Lake Metagenome 02UKH | ecosystem: Environmental > Aquatic > Non-marine Saline and Alkaline > Saline | place... | reverse complement strand
ATCCTGATTGAAAAACCAGAAATAATCCTTCCCTCTAATCTGCCTCGGTTTGAAGGTTTTGATTTTGAGAAAGAATTTGATTCTGGCCATGACATGCTCACAAATTTCCTTTTAGTAAGAGGCGTGAAATTCCCATCTATAAAGTATAACAACAAGACCCTTTCCCTGAAGATATATGATGGGCACATCGAGAAGGCAGTAGGATATTATTCTGATATGCTCCAGAGGAGAGAAGAGGTGCATTCAGGCCTTGTCGTGGGTCCTGAGGATTGCTGGCAATTTTCTATATTGATCTTTATCTGCAGCCAGATCGCCAAATCAGCAAATACTGATCTAATGAGGCTCCTGGAACATTTTAGAAAACATAAGCCTCGCTAGACTAACCCCGCCAATTTTATGCTCAAGAAAGATATAAAGAATTTTACATTACAGGAATTGAAAAAAGAGATAGAGAAGCTTTCTGTCCCGGCTTACAGGGCTGAACAGGTCTTATATTGGGTCTATAAAAGGGGTGTCGACAAGTTTAGCGCTATGAATAATCTGCCAAAGGACATCAGAGACGGGCTTGATAAGATTTTTTATATAGGTAATATTGAGCTTGAAGAGAGGGCAAGGTCCAAAGATAGATCTGAAAAGTTTTTATTCAGGCTTTCAGACAATAATTTTATCGAGTCCGTTGTAATATGTTCCGGGAAGCGCAGTACCCTCTGTCTTTCAACGCAGGTAGGCTGTAAGTTTGGCTGCGCATTTTGCGCAAGCGGCACGAAGGGTTTTATAAGAGACCTGACGACTTCGGAGATCATTGATCAGATACTTTTTCTACAGCATCGAGACGGTCATCCCATGACTAATTTTGTTTTCATGGGCATGGGCGAGCCTTTTGACAATTATGATAACCTGGTAAGGGCCATAGAGATAATGAATTCTAAAGAGGCGCTTGGTATAGGCGCGAGGCGCATAACTGTTTCAACGTGCGGGCTGATCCCGGGAATAGAGAGATTTAAGGAGCTGGGGATCCAGGCCAACTTATCTGTATCACTGCACGCCGTTAATAATAATTTAAGGAACAAGCTTGTGCCGATCAATAAAAAATATCCATTAGAAAGACTTATTGCTGTTTGCCAGGACTTTGTAAAAAAGACAGGCAGGATGCCTACTCTTGAATATGTGTTGATCAAAGGTATAAATGATTCCCTGAAGGATGCAAAGGCGCTTTCAGCCATGGCCAGGATACTGATGGCCAAGGTCAATCTGATACCTTACAGCCCTATTATTGGCAAGGAATACAAGACTCCTGCGCAAGGGACCATTAATATATTTAAAAAATTGCTGGATCAGAATAAGATAGGCGTGACTGTGCGAGAATCAAAAGGCAAAGATATTCAGGCAGGCTGTGGCCAGCTGGCACTGCACAAAGGCTAACAGCATTGCAAGAGTGTAAAGTTATTGAAGGCCGGGCAGAGGTGTGGTAACATAACTGTGCTATATGGGTACTATTAATAATAGATATAGTATAAAGAAATGGCCAGCTCATGAAAGGCCAAGGGAGAGGCTCTTTAAGTATGGAGAGCATACCTTGAGCAATGCAGAGCTATTGGGCATCTTGCTGCAGGAGGGGTCAAGAGGCGTGAGCGCAGTAGATCTGGGAAGACAGGTAATCGCACAATACAAGACATTTCGGAATATGAGTCATACTGATGTAAGAGAATTAAAGAAATTCAAAGGCATTGGTATGGCAAAGATCGCGCGGCTCAGGGCCTCGTTTGAGATAGCCAGGCGCATGATGTGCGAGAAAAGAGAGCCAAGAAAGGCATTTGGCTCTCCTGAAGAGGTGGCAGATCTATTAATGCCGCGGCTCAGGGATATAAAGAAGGAGATATTCCAGATTCTACTTTTAGACGGCAAGAATAAACTTATGGATGTCCTTGAGATAGAAGAGGGCACTGTTGACAGAGCAGCCCCTCAAGTGAGAGAGATAGTCTCAAGGGCCCTGCAGAGTTTTGCAGCGAGTATAATAGCAGTGCACAATCACCCGTCAGGAGATCCTAAGCCAAGTGAAGAAGACATTATATTTACTGAGGAGCTTAGAAAGGCTGGCGAGGTATTGCAGTTAAATGTCCTGGATCATGTGATCATCGGGGACAATAAATACTATAGTTTTGCTAATGAGAGGCGCCTGTAGCTCAATCGGATAGAGTGGCTGGCTTCGAACCAGTAGGTTGGAGGTTCAAATCCTCCCAGGCGCGCCAATTCCGCCAAAGGCGGAATTGATCCTGAGCAAGCGTAATGAGGCAACGGATAGGAGCCTCATAGCGCAGCGAAGGACCTAACTTTACACTTGAGCATTGCAAGAGTGTAAAATTAATATACAATTGACTTGAATTTTGTTCTGTGATATATTAATTAAACTTAAATATATAAGGGTTATATAGCTGTTAGGGCCCCCATAGCTCAGTTGGTAGAGCAGATCACTCTTAATGATAAGGTCACAGGTTCGAGCCCTGTTGGGGGTACCAGGGCGGATGGTGGAATTGGCAGACACGCTAGCCTTAGGAGCTAGTGGGGGAAACCCCTTGGAGGTTCGACTCCTCTTTCGCCCACCAGTTTTTTATTTGATAGGGGAGCTAAGGAGTCGAAGTGAGTCCGCTGGATGCGACGAAAAGGAGCATCTGTTTAGCGGACGAGTGGCCGACCCTGAGCGAAGCGAAGGGCGCCGACTCCTCTTTCGCCCACCAAATTCGCCGAAAAGAAGAATTTTTGACGAAGCGAAGGACCTAAAGGTATTGGGGCAAAATATTGTCCTTCAGCGCCTATCCGCCTTCGGCGGACTCAGCGGCGCTTCAGGATGAAATTTGCTTCGCAAATTTCGCGGGAGTAGCTCAGTGGTAGAGCTTTTCGTTGCCAACGAAAAGGTCGCGGGTTCGAGCCCCGTCTCCCGCTCCATCCGCCTGAGGCGGATGATCCTGAGCAAGCGTAATGAGACGACGAATAGGAGTCTCATAGCGCAGCGAAGGACCTGACCATAATGATGTTTAGCGGGGGATGCGAAAGAGGACCTAAATAGAAACATAACCGTACTCGTTTTATTTTCCTTAAGGAGAGGCAAATATGAAGATCCTAGATTTTCTGAACGACAAGGCAATTGCAGTAGAATTAAAATCACAAGACAAAAAGGCGGTTATCCAGGAGCTTACTGGCCTGTTAGTAAGCGCAGGGGAATTAAAGCCCAGGATGAAAGACGCCACAGTCAAAGTGCTTTTGAATAGAGAGGCGCTTGGCTCAACAGGGATTGGCCAGGGTGTTGCTATCCCGCATGGCAAATGTGAATTTGTAAAGGAGCTTGTGGGCGCTTTTGGCGTGTCAAAGAACGGGATCAAGTTTGATTCCCTTGACGGCGAACCAGCGTATATATTTTTCCTCCTGCTTGCGCCTATTGAATCATCAGGGCCACATCTTAAGGCGCTTGCCCGTATATCAAAATTATTAAAAGATAAATATTTCCGGGATTCATTAAAGAAGGCAGGAAGCGAAAAGACCCTTTTGAAAATTATAAAGGAAGAAGATCAGAGAAGGTCATAAAGGCGAAGGATTGTTTCATTGTTGAATCAGAAAACAATGGAGCAATAGAGCAATGGTTAATCATATGCGACGATTAAAGTGGTTATATCCTGGCATGAAGATCAAGCGCTGGATCATCACATGCAGCATAGGCGTGGTGTTGGTAGGAATAGGTTCAGTTGTCTGGATAATGGAAAAATTTCATGGCTCTAGATGGGTAGGGATATCAGTCTTGGTCCTGGGTTCTCTGGTAGTGGTATATGGCATAAAGAGGATGGTCAAGTCATTCATAAAGGTCTTTCTCCCGAAGAGAGAAAAAGAACTCGTTGATATAATGTATCATCATTCAAAGCTTGAAAAGGGGCCAAAGATAGTTTCCATCGGAGGAGGGACAGGGCTGTCAGTCATCCTTCATGGATTAAAAGAGCAGTCCAGTAATATCACGGCCATAGTCACAGTTGCCGATGACGGAGGTTCCTCAGGAAGGCTGAGGGAACAGTTTGACATGCTGCCGCCGGGAGACATAAGGAATTGTCTTGTAGCTCTGGCTGACGCAGAACCGTTGATGCGGGATTTGTTTCAATTTAGATTTGGAAACGAGTCTGAATTAAAAGGACATAGTTTTGGCAATCTCTTTATAACTGCATTGACTAAGGTCACAGGTGATTTTGAAAAGGCCATTAAAGAGTCCAGTAAGGTATTGGCAATAAGGGGGAAGGTGATCCCTTCTACATTTGACAAGGTCCAGCTTGTGGCAGAGCATCAGAACGGCCAGAGGACAAAGGGAGAGACAAAGATAGTAGAGCAGTCTTCGCCGATAAGAAGGGTATTTCTGGATCCTGTCGGCTGCAGGGCGAGCAAGGAGTCTTTTGAGGCAATAGACGAGGCGGATATTATAATCCTGGGCCCAGGCAGTTTATACACCAGCGTTATACCGAACCTCCTGGTAAAAGGTATAAGTGAAAGGATCGCCAGAAGAAAGGTGCCGAAGGTATACATATCTAATGTGATGACGCAGCCAGGCGAGACAGATAATTATACTGCATTTGATCATTTAAACACTATAATCGACCACGCGGGCGCCGGCACAATCACACATTGCATCATAAACACCGGCACTGTGCCTGAAGGGTTCCTGAAAAAATACGAACAGGAGGGCGCGTATCCTGTGTTAGCGGATTCAGACAGGATCATTGAAAAAGGCTATACAGTGATAGAAGAGGATATTATAAATACAAAGGATTATGTAAGGCATGATTCAAAAAAGATCGCAAAGATCATAACGGACCTTATCTTAAAGATAAAGGGCAAGAATAATCACTGATATGGAGAAAAAATTAATTATAAAGAATAAGCAGGGGCTTCATGCAAGGCCAGCTGCGCTCTTTGTGCAGATAGCGAATAAATACGAGAGCGATGTGACAGTCAGAAAAGGCAATGAGGAAGTCAATGGCAAGTCCATCATGGGCTTGATGACGCTTGCAGCTGGAAAGGGCTCCAATGTAATTCTGAAGATAACTGGTCCGGATGCCAAAGAGGCAATGCAGGAGCTAGAGACGGTGATATCCGTTGAGGAGATAGAATGATTTTAAGAGGTATACCAGCTTCACCTGGAGTAGCCATGGGCAGGGCGTTCTTGTTTGATGCAAGGCGTTTTATAGTAACCCCCAGAAAGATAAGGGATGATGCTATTCCTAAAGAGATCGCCAGATTTGAAGAGGCCCTTATAAAGACCCGCTCAGAGATAATAGAGATCCAGAAAAAGATAACAAAGGAAATGGGCTCTCATCATGCAGAGATATTCAATGCGCATCTATTGGTCTTAGAGGACAGGATGCTGATAGAAGAGGTCATAGAGAAGCTGAAAAAAGAACATAAGTGCGTAGAGCATGTTTTTACAAAGGTATTGGATAAATACATAAATGTCTTCTCCCGGATGAATGACGAATACCTGAAAGAGAGGATAAGTGACATAGATGATGTGGGCAAGAGGATATTAAAAAATCTCCTGGGGGAGAAAGAGAAGTCATTGAGCGAGTTAAAGCAAAAGGTCATCGTTGTCGCATATGACCTTTCGCCTTCTCATACAGCGACAATGCACAAGAAGAATGTCATGGGATTTATTACTGATATTGGCGGTCGCACATCTCACACAGCTATTATGGCAAAATCCCTTGAGATCCCATCAGTAGTAGGCCTGCAGAAGGCTACGGCGAAGATAAGGGTAGGGGATTTTCTTATAGTTGACGGCAACGAGGGCATTGTCATGGTAAACCCTGACAATAAGACTCTAAAGAAGTACCAACTAAAACAGAAGCAGTTCGTCAGATTTGAAAAGGCGCTGGTAAATCTCAAAAATGAACCAGCGCAGACGATCGATGGCAAGAGGCTTGAGATAGCTGCAAACATCGAATTGCCGGAAGAGGTCCATTCTGTGATCTCACATGGCGCAGAAGGCATAGGTCTATATCGCACAGAATTTTTATATATGAACAGGCAAGACTTACCCAATGAAGAAGAACAGTTTAATGCATATAAAAGTGTGGTAAGCAGACTTTCAGAACATCCTGTCATAATACGCACGCTGGACTTAGGAGGAGATAAGTTTTTATCGCAGCTTGAGGTGCCTCACGAGATGAATCCGTTCCTGGGTTGGCGCGCTATAAGATTCTGCCTTGCGCAGCCGGAGATATTTAAGGTGCAGTTAAGGGCGATATTGCGCGCGAGCGAGTTTGGAAACGCAAAGGTCATGTTTCCCATGATATCCGGGGTGGAAGAATTAAGACAGGCAAAGGATGTCTTTAATGAGGCAAAGCAAGAACTGCGCAAAAGAAATATTAAATTTGATGAAAACATCGAAGTAGGCGCAATGATAGAGATACCATCAGCAGCGCTTACATGTGATATATTGGCAAAAGAGGCGGATTTTTTCAGCATAGGGACAAATGACCTTATACAATACGCGCTTGCCATAGACAGGGTAAATGAGAAGATAGCGTATCTCTATAAGCCGACGCATCCTGCAGTGCTTAGATTGATAAAAAACATCATTGACTCAGGACACAAGGAGAATATATGGGTAGGGATGTGCGGTGAGATGGCAGGCGAGGCTGGCATTGGATTAATATTATTGGGATTAGGCCTGGATGAGCTCAGCATGAGCCCGGCAGCTGTCCCTGAAATGAAATATATAATAAGGAATGTAAGTTTTAAGGACGCTAAAGAGGTCGCTGATGAGGCCCTGAATCTGTCTACGACTGAAGAGGTCGAGGCTTTTGCAAACAAGAGACTCTTTGAGCTTATTCCGAAGCTGAAGAAGATAAGGAGACAGTAATGCACAGGCTGGATAATCGTGACATCATTGCAAAACTAGACGCATCAGATATGCTGAAGTTGATCTCAGGCCTTCCTGACCAGTGCGCTGAGGCATATGAAATAGGCAAAGGCTGTGATATCTCAAGGCCGGACCGCAAATTTGACAATATAGTATTCGCCGGCCTGGGTGGTTCAGCTATCGGGGCTGATCTTGCCAGGGTGTATCTGCAGAAGGAACTAAAGCTGCCTGTGGTGGTGAGCCGCAATTATACATTGCCTGGATTTGTGGGAAAAAATACGATCCTTTTTTGTTCAAGCTATTCAGGAAATACAGAAGAGACGCTTTCCTCTTTTGAGGATGGTCTGAAAAGAGGCGCATATATAGTTACGTTGGGATCAGGCGGAAAACTAAAAGAACGATCTATAAAAAATGGATTCAGGCACGTTGATATCCCTTCAGGGTATCCGCCCAGGACGGCAATAGGTTTTATGTCTATCAGCGTTCTGACGATATTGTCAAAATTGGGCTTTATCAAGGATAAGAAAAAAGAGGTCGACGGGCTTATTTCTGCATTGATAGGATTGAGGGATAAGGATATCGGCGCCGGGGTAAGCTTTGAAAAGAACATAGCAAAGAAAATGGCTGCTAGTCTTCACGATAGATACTGTATAATTTACGGGACCAGCGATTCTACTGAGGCGATAAGTATTAGATGGAGGGGGCAGATCGCTGAGAATTCAAAAGGTCTTGCCTCCAGTCATGTCCTGCCGGAGATGAACCATAATGAGATCGTCGGCTGGGAATTTCCAAAGGCGCTTTTAAAGGATTTTAAGGTCATAATACTCAAGGATAAAGACGATCACCCCAGGACCTTGAAGCGCATTGAGATCTCGGGGGCTATTATAAAGGATTCAGGGGCTGAGATCTTTGAGTTTGAAAGAAACGAGGAAAGTTTACTGGCGCGTTTATTTTCCCTTATTTATATAGGTGATTTCACAAGTTATTATCTTGCTCTATTGAACGGAATAGACCCTATGCCTGTTAAGAAAGTGGATTATTTAAAGGCAGAACTGGCGAAGATATGAAAGCATTACTACTAGCAGCAGGGTATGCCACAAGGCTTTATCCTTTGACATTGAATCAACCCAAGCCGCTTTTGCCTGTGGCAGGAAAGCCTGTGATCGAGTTTATTCTCGATATAGTCGAGCCGATAAAAGAACTGGACGAGATATTCATCGTAACGAATAAAAAATTTACGCCTCATTTTGAGGCTTGGTGCAAGAAATATTCCAGCGATAAGAATATAGTCATAGTTGATGACGGGACGACTTCGAATAATGACAGGCTTGGTGCTACTGGCGATATAGAGTTTGTAGTCAGGGATAAACTCATCAGCGATGACCTATTAGTCCTTGCAGGCGACAATATCTTCAAGACGCCTCTGGATAAGTTTATAAGTTTTTCATTGTCGAAAAAACCTTCGGTCTCTATAGGTCTTTATGACGTAAAGGACAAGGGGCTTGCTATGAAATACGGTATAGTCGCCATAGACAAAGATAGGAAGGTGGTAGATTTTAAAGAAAAACCAAAGGATCCTGCCTCTACCCTTGCCGCGAAATGCCTGTATTTCTTTCCCAAAGAAAAATTGGGACTTATGAAGGAATATTTATCAACCGGCGCCAATGAGGACGCCCCGGGTTTTTTCCTTGAATGGCTTTCAAAAAAAGACATAATGTTTGGATATGTTTTTAGGGATGAAAAATGGTTTGATATAGGAGATTTAAAATCGTATAAACAGGCAAACAAGATATTTAAAAAGGAGAAAAGCTAATGCCGAGCGGAAAATATTACATTACTTCTGAGTCAGTATCTGAGGGCCATCCTGATAAGCTGTGTGACCAGGTATCAGACGCCATACTTGACGATGTTTTAAGGCAGGATTCAAGGGGCCGCGTTGCATGCGAGACCTTTGTTACCATGGGCCTTATAATAGTAGGCGGAGAGGTGACCACCACCGGATATGTGGATGTTATTAACATTGCAAGAGATGTAGTAAAAAAGATAGGCTATACGCATCCAAAATACGGTTTAGACTATCAGACCTGCGCTATTTTAAATGCGATCCATTCTCAATCTCCTGATATTGCGCAGGGCGTAGATACTGGCGGAGCAGGTGACCAGGGTCTGATGTTTGGATATGCCTGTGAAGAGACGCCTGAACTCATGCCTTTACCTATAATGCTTGCCCATAAGCTTGTAAAGAGAATGACTGACCTGAGAAAAAACGGGGTCTTAAAATACCTGGGTCCTGACAGTAAGTCCCAGGTGACAGTTGAATATAAAAATGGTAAGCCCACGAGGCTCAATTCCGTTGTTCTTGCATCACAGCATACTGAAGAGATACTTGACAAGACTGGCAATAAAATAACACAAAAAGCCAGGAAAGAGATGATAGAGAAGATAGCCAATCCGGTGTTGGGGAAGATCGCTGATAGCAAGACAGAATATTATGTAAACCAGACGGGGAAGTTTTTAATAGGCGGGCCTCAGTCAGATACAGGCATGACCGGCAGAAAAATAGTAGTAGATACATACGGAGGCGTTGTATCGCACGGCGGAGGAGCATTTTCAGGAAAAGACCCGAGTAAGGTCGATCGCTCTGCTACTTATATGGCGCGATATGTTGCAAAGAATATAGTAGCGGCAGGCATTGCAAAACAGTGCACTATACAGCTTGCATATGTAATAGGCAAAGCAGAGCCATTAGGACTTTTGGTGGATACTGCCGGCACTGGCAAGATGTCAGAAGAAAAAATAGTAGATCTGATACGTGAACATTTTGATCTGACCCCGCGCGGTATCATAACAGAGTTAGATCTTTTAAAACCTATATATTTAAAAACAGCTGCCTACGGACACTTTGGCAGAGAAGATCAGGGCTTTACCTGGGAGAGATGCGACAAGGCAGCTCTACTTAAGAAGGTAGCTAGGATCAAGTGAGGGGCGTTATATGTCAAAGGATTATAAAATAAAAGACATCAGTCTTGCTGATTTTGGGAGGAAAGAGATAGAGATCGCCGAGCATGAGATGCCAGGGCTTATGTCTATCAGAAAGAAGCACGCTTCCAAAAAGCCGCTTAAAGGCGTGAGGATCATGGGTTCGCTGCACATGACTATCCAGACAGCAGTACTCATAGAAACACTTGTTGAGCTCGGCGCTACTGTCAGATGGGCGAGCTGTAATATATTTTCCACACAGGATCACGCTGCAGCGGCTATTGCAGACTCTGGCGTTCCAGTGTTTGCATGGAAAGGTGAGACGCTCGAAGATTTCTGGTGGTGTACTGAACAGGCCATTACATTTCCCGGGGGAAAAGGGCCGCAGCTCGTTGTAGATGACGGGGGAGACGCGACTTTAATGATACACCTTGGGGTCCTGGCCGAGAAAGATCCATCCACGCTTAATAAGAAACCAGGCGGAGAAGATGAGGCAGAGCTTATAAAGTTATTAAAGAAGAGATTAAAGGAAGATCCGCGCAAATGGCGCAATATAGCCAGGGAATGGAAAGGCGTTTCAGAGGAGACTACTACTGGAGTCAATCGTCTTTATCAAATGATGAATAGGAAAGAGCTCCTTGTCCCTGCTATCAATGTAAACGATTCAGTCACTAAATCGAAATTTGATAATCTGTATGGCTGCAGAGAATCACTTGTAGACGGCATTAAAAGAGCTACAGATGTGATGGTTGCGGGCAAGGTCGCAGTGGTGTGCGGTTATGGCGATGTCGGAAAGGGTTCTGCCCACTCTTTAGTAGGGCTTGGCGCAAGGGTCATCGCGACTGAGATAGACCCTATCTGTGCCCTGCAGGCAGCCATGGAGGGCTTTGAGGTAGCTACTCTGGAAGAAACACTAGGTATCGGAGATATATATGTAACAGCTACTGGAAATAAAGATGTTATTACTATAAAGCACATGGAAAAGATGAAAGACCAGGCTATTGTGTGCAATATAGGACACTTTGACAATGAGATACAGGTCGCAGCCCTTGAAAAATACCCTAAGATCAAAAAGATAAATATCAAACCGCAGGTAGACAAGTATATTTTCCCCAACGGCAAAGAGATATATTTGCTGGCGGAAGGAAGGCTGGTCAACCTTGGCTGCGCTACAGGACATCCTTCATTTGTCATGTCCAATTCTTTTACAAACCAGGTCCTTGCTCAAATTGATCTATGGAAGAATAGAGAAACGTATGAGAATACAGTATACAGGCTTCCTAAATATCTTGACGAGGAAGTAGCAAGGATGCATCTGGATAAAATAGGGGTGAGACTTACAAAGCTTACTAAAGAACAGGCTGAATATATAGGCTTGCCTGTAAAGGGACCTTACAAGTCAGATCATTACCGTTATTAGTTTCTCTGCAGTTCTCCGTAGATGCGTAGGCTACCCATCTGGGTAGCCTACGCATCTACGGAGGTTGTTTAATTCCTTATCAAAGCAATCCCTACGAAACTAAATATTACATTTGCGCAGTGCGCTGATATAAAAGGAGGAAGGATTCCGCCTTTGCCCAGGGCAAGGCATGCCGCCATCATGGCATAGTATATAAATCCAATAAGTATGCTCATGCCCATCCCCATTATTGCAGCGGTCTTTCCTCTTCGCCTTATCTTTATTGCAAAGCCAGCTCCGATCAGGAT
>Ga0075115_10001443_pt1 | contig 11581 bp, 12 predicted proteins | sample AntAceMetag02UKH_FD_69785 | JGI IMG/M metagenome (GOLD analysis project Ga0075115, IMG submission 69785) | Saline lake microbial communities from Ace Lake, Antarctica - Antarctic Ace Lake Metagenome 02UKH | ecosystem: Environmental > Aquatic > Non-marine Saline and Alkaline > Saline | place... | reverse complement strand
TACTATTCGGTAACAGATAACAACAAAACAATTATTTCAGGAACATGGATTAAAAATTAAAATATCAATTAACATAAAAATTATTAATATGAAAAAAGTAATCCTAATTATTACGCTTGCATTGCTTATTACTTCTGTAACATATAGTCAGTGCACAAATTGTAGCGGAACTTCAACCTCCGGCATAAACCCAAGTGCCATTGGAACAAATACAGTTGCAAACGGGCATTCTACATTTGCTTCAGGCTTTGGCTCACAGGCTACTGCATTTTACTCTACAGCAATTGGTTTCTATTCGTTTGCAAATTATACTAAAGCCATTGCTATTGGTAGCACAGTAAAATCAAATAGAGATAGAGCCATAGTTATTGGTTCCGGTTCTTATAGTGCAGGAAAATATCTTGAAAACAATATGGAACGTAGTCTAATGGTAGGATTTTCAAGCACCAAACCAACACTATTCATAAGTGAAGCTCCTAATATAAATGGCTTGTTCAATAGCACAGGAAAGATAGCCATAGGTAACGTTGACAATGGTTTTGGGCTTATTGTGCCACAGGCAAAACTGCATTTACGTGCTGACCAAGGTGAAGAAGCAGCTATTTTTATCGAACCATATTCATGGAGTAGCGGAGCACAAGCTCATCTACTACTTGGTAATAGTGGTCATGGAATTACTGCCGATTATCGTGGTGGTTTGGTTTTTCGCACTCAGGCAGCTTACCTTTTCAACCAGGGAAACGTGGGTATAGGCACAGGTGAAGAACTTCCCGAAACAAAACTTGATGTTAACGGAAATATAAGTGTAAACGATGCTATAATCGGTAAAATAACTCAATCCGATTGGGTTGACCCTGATTTCCTTACAATTCTTGGAAGTGTAAACGAAAATGCTTCTAAAATTATGATACCAAAGGGAAATAACCCTGAGCATTTAAGTTTAAAAATTATTAATAAAGCTTTAAATGGCGATATTCAATTTTTTGCAGGTGGACATTTCAATGCTGTATTACGTAATAATGAGTTTATTGTAGGTTTCCAAAACCGTGAGGTTGATTTAAAAGTAAATGGTAAAATATGGTCGCATGAAGTAGAAGTACAGTTGACAAATTGGCCTGATGAGGTATTTGACGAAAGCTACAAACTTATGCCATTAGATCAATTAGAAAACTTTATTGAAAACAACAAACATTTGCCTGATATTCCTACAGAAAAAGATGTACTGGAAAACGGTATTGAACTTGGAGAGATGAATGCATTGTTGCTTAAGAAAATTGAGGAGTTGACGCTGTATGTAATTGAGTTAGAGAAAAAAATATTATTATTAAATGAAAAAAAGAAATAGTCATTATTTGTTTATAAAACATGTAAGTGTTTTTATTATTTATTACTTTTTTATAAGTGTTATTCCGTCATTTTCGCAGGAAAAGTTTTATATAAATGTTGACGTTGGATATCCTTCACCTGATGAAAGGTTTTTCATTGATTATAAAGGTGTTATTACTGCTAACTTTGGAGTAGCCTACAAATTGACAAATAATGTATATACTGGTATTTCTTTTAACTCCTTATTTACCATGCAAAAAAATCCTGTTGTAAATGCTTCGTATTATTTCCCTGCAATAAATATCAAATACGAACAAAAATTACCGTTTCGTTTTATAATATTACCTGAAGCAGGAACAGGTTTATCATTTTTAAATATTAAAAGTAGCCAGTATGATTATAATGAAACACAAAATGGCATAAACCTTTACGGAAAGTTGGCCATGGGCTATTCAGTTAATACTATTCTCAGCATTTTGATATATTACCGTTATAATTATATTCATCTAAACAAAGATGAAGAATTCACAAAACTTGAATATTTCAGGAATTTGCATATCACAAATTTTGGAATTGGTATTAATATAAAAATTTCTAAAAAATGAAAAAAGTGGCAAAATCAATCTTACTATTATTATCAATTATTACATTATTACAAATTCATTATTCATGCTCAACAAATAAAGAAATAATAGATTTGGATGCTGATTATTTAACTGTTATTGATGTATTGGAATACTGTAAAAGAGAATGCCATGAAGAACTTGATTTAAAAGGTGAATCGGTTAAAATAAAAGGATACATCAAACGAAGACCTTATGATACAAATTTCTATTATGTTGAATTGAACAGGCTATTATTTAATTTGGAAGATTTTAGGAATAAGAAGAATATAAGAATTCAAATAATGAGTGATAGTATTAATATTTTGAATAAACTAGATAAGGTATCATACAACGAAATGGTTTATTTAAATGGAAAGGTAAGTTATGGGTTTGATTTACCAACTAATAACTTATGTTATATGGATTTATTCATAGAATTATTCAATGCAAATGATATTAGAATTAATTTAAAATAATAAGCTATGATTTATATCAAATTTAAAAAAACATTCATCATTTTAGTGATTATACTATTTAACATTCAGTTATATGCAGTAAAAGTGGAACATGAAAAAGCAAAACAGGTAGCTATTAACTTTTTTGAACATATTGTTAAATTAAAAGAGAATCAAAGACCGGTAATTTTCGCAGATATCATTGAAAACAATTTTCAAAATACTCTATGCTATTATACTGTGTGTTTCGAAAATGGCGGATATGTAAATATCGCTGCTACCGATGCGTCCATACCGGTTCTTTCCTACTCTTTGAGCGGTAGTATTCTTCCAATCGAAAATTCCCCGCCTGCTTACATCGAATGGATGGAATCATACAAAAGAGATATATATAGTATAATTGCCAACAATGTGGATAACTCTTTTACCATTGAAAAATGGGAAAGAATATTGAATAAAGATTTTTCAAAAACCAATAGATCGGTTGAACCTTTAACTACTTCAGAATGGGGACAAAGTAGGACAAACGATTTCGATTGCCCGGGTTATAATTTTTATATGCCGGATAATAGTGAATGTAGTTGTCAAAAATGTCCTGCAGGTTGTGTAGCAATTGCTATGTCTCAAATTATGTATTATTGGAAACATCCTATTAATTATTGGTTTTATACTTATTACGACTGGTGTAATATGAATGATGTTTTAATACAATATGAAAATGAAAATTTTGAAAACGAATTGGCTGCTATTTCAAAACTTGTTTATGATTGTGCCGAATCGGTTGACATGAATTATTGTAGTGATGATTTGTGTCAATCAAGTGCAAGCACAAAGGATGCAGTTGAAGCTTTCGAATTAATATTTGGTTATCATCAGGATGCTGATTATAAAAGGAAATGGTGGTATAGCAATAATACATGGAAAGAATTTATTAAAAATGATTTAGATAACGGGCAGCCGATTATGTATAGAGGTCAGGAAGACGGAGGACATGCCTTTATTTGTGATGGTTATGAGGAAACAGATGATGATTATTTCCACTTTAACTGGGGATGGTATGGTGCTTATTATAATGAATGGTATACCATTGACGATTTAACTCCAGGAAATTATAATTTTAGCAATAAACAAGCAGCAATTTTTCACATCAAGCCTGATCCAGACTACCAGATTGATTATTGCTTAATTGGAATGGAATTATATAATTTATATCTGGATTATTATTCCTTAGGTGGAAGTAGCAATCCTTGGGAGATTGTTCCAGAGACAATGCAATTCTTGTGGAGTTGTGATAATAGTTGTCCTTTTGAACAATGGAGAACAATACCATCTGGGGTTACGGCTGAATATATAGCCCATCAGAGTGTGTTTTTACAACCGGGTTTTCATGCTCAAGCAGGTAGTCATTTTATATCAAGGATTACACCATGCCCGAGTTGTGAAACAAGAGATTCTAAAAGTAATTATGATTCGATTAAATTGTTAAGTTATAATGAATTATCATCTTTAACAAATGCCAAATTATCAAAATCAACTAATGGTATTTTCATTGGTAATCGAATTTTTCATTTATATCCAAATCCTAATTATGGCATTTTCAACATTGAGTTCATTGAAAAAGATTTATCGGAATTTTCTTTAGAAGTGTTAAATACTATGGGCAATACTGTTTACTATGAACAAAAAATACTTAAAAACAAAATACAGATAAACCTTAAATCACAACTCAAAGGGATATATTTTATTAAAGTAAAAGTAAACGGAAATATTTTTACTAAAAAGATGGTTTATCTATAAATCACTAAACAGGTAAAGATGTACTGGAAAACGGTATTGAACTTGGAAAGATGAATGCATTGTTGCTGAAGAAGATTGAAGAGTTGACGTTGTATATAATTAAGCAAGAAAAACGAATTACTGCACTTGAAAATATAACTAACAATAATAAATAAAGATATGAAACACTTTTTTTTACTTAGTCTCATTTTTTTTCTTTTTGTCACTGCATACTCTCAAGAGGTTGTTGATAAAAAACATATTTTCATACAAAAGAAAAACATTCATAATATCAATTATGAACCAATTACGGGTCTTAGTTATTCTTATGCAAGAAAAATTAATACTAAAAAATATTTGGGTATAGGTATTCAAGGTGCACCTTTTCAAATAATCAACCTTAATAAATTAGGGTATTCTTCTATTACAAATAAAAGAAATCCGTTTTATGAGTATATCAAAATGAATATGTTTTTTAGAAAACTAATTCGAACTAAGAATTATTTTGATGTTGGGATTCAAATTTCTGCTGGAACTGACTTTGGCAGAATGGATGATACTTATTACTTCTATGGTGCTTATTCCGCTTTTTTTTATGGTTTTAAGTATTTTAAAATTGGACATAGTGTGCAGATTGGAATAATTAATGAAGATTTTATTAAATACAGAGGGTTTGCATTAATGCTTTCTCCTATTATTCTTCAGTTTTCTTTTGCTAAATAATATTTTAAACATGAAAAAATCATTTATCTTATTATCTATATTTTTTGTATTTATTATTAAAATAAATGCTCAGTTTTTCCCTGAGCCAGATCCACCAAATGGTTCTTTATCAGAAGTAAAAAGGAAGGCCCCCGGATTTTGGATATGCAATTCTCAAGTAACTGATTACAAGATTGCAAAGCAGAATTCTTCAAATAGAAGATTTAAATACAAATTTGCATTTTGGAATGAGTGCTATAGTGGTGATCCAAGTGATGAATGCGGTTGGAGTAAAGTCGGTAGAATACATTTTAGACAACATTGGAGTATTGATAAAACCAAATTACTTGTTGGCTGGCGTTCAGATCATAATAATGAAAATATTATCAAATTATCGGCATTTTTTCATGAAGTACCTGACTATGGAAATTGGGATCAATTTTTTGTTTCTCATTACTTAACAATTGTACAAACAGATCATTGGGTAAATGTTGATATGTTTCTTGGATTAGATATTATTGCATTAATAATTGATAATAAAGCAATAGGCATAAGTAAGCCAGGATATATACCTTCTGAAAAAACATCAAAACTAGCAAGAACATTTTGGTTTGGTGGTGATTGTTGCCCTCCCCGTGATATGGCTGTTCAATTTGATACTCAATACTATGATCAAAATGGATTTAATGACCACTTTAATAGTGTTGATATAATGACATGGAATATTACAGAATTTGATTCCGGTGATGAAGGTGATTTTTATGCTTTTGATGAAGTACATGGTTCAATATCAGATGTTAGTCATGTTCAGTATCACACAAATCATCCTAATCCAGAGAAACAAAAATGTATAATTAAAAATGGTGCTAATATAAATTTTTCTGCCGGTAATAAAGTTGTTTTACATCCAGGTTTTAAAGCTGAGTCAGGTTGTGTCTTTTTAGCTTGTATTAATCAAAGAAAACGTAAAGAAATATTTATTCCCGAAAAAGCAAATTTGCCACCCTTAGATTTAATCAAACTGGAAAACTTTAATAATTCAGATTCAAATATTAAAAATGATAATTCTGTTGTTATACTTCGATCAGAAAAAAACGGAATAAGAATTTACCCTAATCCAAATACAGGTATTTTTAATATAGAGAATAATAATGATGTCTTTCGGGTATTTTCTATAAAAGTAATTAATATTATGGGCAAAACAGTTTATCATAAAGAATCTATATCAGCAGACAAAACAGAAATCAATATAAAATCACAATCCAAAGGGATTTATTTTGTTAAAGTAGAGGCAAACGGAAATATTTTTACTAAAAAAATGGTTTATCTATAAATCACCAAACATGTGAAGATGTATTAGAAAACGGTATTTACATTGTTAAAATTCAAACACAAGAGTATAAAGAAACCTTGTTTGTTTTAAAACAATAAAATCAGTATTAATTATGAAAACAATAAAAATATTAATTTTAATCACATTTGCTTCTATTTCATTAAATAGTTGCAAATATGAGTGCCCGGGTTTTGATAAATCTTTATTGGTCTGGATACCACAAGAATATGGAAATGAAATAAAATTCACCAACAATGATAATTCTGATACTTTAGTTTTTATAGTAAATAAAAAGGAATATACGAATAGTTATATGACTGAAAGACAAAATAAGAAATCATGTGATGCAATTGCATCTTTAGGTGCAAAAAATAATTTTTCAAATTCAAATTTTCATATTTCTATTTATAATCCGTATAATTCTGATATAGGGATAAGTACTTATATTTATTTAATAGAAGAACAATTGAAAAAAAAAGGAGAACAAAGTATAAGTTTCTTGAATATTAATGAAATAAAAGAACCTATTGTAATTAATAGTAAAACCTATAATGCAATAATTATCGAAAATGATACATTGATAAACCAAAACGAAATTTATAAAATAATACTTGCGGAAAATTATGGTTTATTAAAGTTTTATGAAAAATCTGGAATAGAATGGACATTGGAAAAATGCAAATAGGGTAACTAAACCAATTAGAAAGCTACATTAAAACCAACAACCATTTGCCTGACATCCCAACAGAAAAAGATGTACTGGAAAACGGTATTGAACTGGGAAAGATGAATGCATTGCTGCTTAAGAAAATTGAGGAATTGACGCTGTATGTTATTGAATTGAAAAAAAAATTGAAAAGCTTAAATAACAAAGAAATACACCCGATAATTACTAAAATTAAAGAAAGTTTGTGTTATGAAACTTAAGAGTTATTTAATATGAAAATAAAAATACTTACACTCATTGTTTTCACTTTTTTTAGCGGTGTTTTAAGTGCACAGGAAACAAAACCGATTTTTATTGAAAAAAACAACCAGCATAGTATATCCACTGAATTACTTGCATTATCATATTCATATGCACATAAGATTAAGCCAAAACTCATATTGGGTGCTCGTATTCAGGCTGGGTTAGGAATACGTTTTTTATTAACGAATCCTTCATTCTATTATGATTGCGATCAATGCCCTGAGCCAGTTTGGGAAAAAGTAAAAACAAACGGGTGTATATATGCGGATGTATTTAAATTGCAACTCTTTTACAGGTTAAAGTATTCAAAACATTTTTATTTTGATATAGGACCTTATGCTTCTATGGGTACTATGGGTGATTTTATGGTAGGTTATAACATGGGTTTGGAAACTTCAGCCTTTTATACTATTTGGAAACTTCATCTTGGATTTAGAATGCAAGCGGGGTGGCAGTATATTGTATATTCCTCTGAATTTACGACAAATTTCTTTGGGTTGTATGTTACACCTCTAGTAATTGGTTTTAATTTTTAAAGATTTTAAAAAATGAAAAAGTATCTAATTATATTAGCAATTTTACCTATGTTCCTGAGTGTTGATAGATCATTTTCACAATTTACCGACCCCTTTGGTTATACAGGAAGATTATCGGCTAAAACTAAACATATTAATGAAGGTAGTCACGGTTTTTGGGCGTGGCCAAAAGCAGTAAAATGGACAACATCTAACAGAAGATACGATCTGGACATTACTTTTAGGGAAAGTGCATGGTATAATCCATCAGATGACTGCGGTTGGAACAAAGCTGCCAGAATAACATTTATCCGTAATAATAACGGCAATGAAAACAAAATACATGTAGGTTGGCGTTCAATAAATGAGCAGGATAAACTAAGGCTATCGTGTTTTTTTCATGATGGAGATGAACCTGGAGTTACACATAATTTTGTTGCACATACTATGGACACCGTTTATACAGAAAGCAAAACGGCTGTTGATATGTTTTTAGGTCATCATATTATTTCTATGATAATTGATGATAAAGTACTTGGAATAAGGAAAAAAGGATGGATATCAGATACAAAAAGATCGTGTCTTCAAAAAACTTTTTATTTTGGTGGAAACTGCACTGCACCACATGATATGAAATCATATTTTGAAGATCAAAAATATGATTGGGCAGGATATGGTATCAAATTTAACAGCCAGGCAGAAATGACATGGAACCTAACTGAATTTGAGAGCGATGATTCATTTGATTATTGTGCACAAAAGGTTATTAATGGTTCAATAAAAGATAGAAATTTTGTACAATATCATACTGGACATCCAAATCAAGAACACCAGAAATGTATTATAAAAAATGGGTCAAGAATTACCTTTACTGCCGGTCAACAGATTCATCTTTATCCGGGCTTTTACGCAAAATCGGGATCATACTTTAAAGCTATTATACAAGAACCTGCTAAAATTAACATTTACCAAATCCCATTAGTATTTAATGAACAAATAAGTTACGGTGTGGAAAATGCAAAATCGCTTGAGATAAGTTTATATACGGATGAATTTTTAGACAGTCTGATTTACGGTACACAATCTTATGTAAGCATTTATACTGCCACAGCTAATATTGATACAATATTGCCACTTGAAAATTACTATGTTGTTGCTGATTTTTACAGCGGAAGAGGAAGTCAAAAGCGTGTTGAAGGTTATGTTACAAATAGCTTGTATGGAGTAAAACAAAACACCACGGGTACTATTAATCTATTGAGCGGCAGTAAAAGGAAATCAACAGATACAACAACTGTAAATACTAATAACCTAACTTTTAAAAAACCCAAGTATGGTTTAAAGAATAAAGTTATCAATGAAGCGATCATTTCTAATGAAGCAAAATCTACTATTAACATATATCCAAATCCTAATAATGGCAATTTTAAACTCTCTCTAAAAAATATTGAATTTCCTTATGATATAAAATGTATGAATCAACTTGGTAAGGTAATTTATGAAAAACATAATTTAAGTTTAGATAATTATGAAATTTATTTAAAACATGGAACATCAGGTGTCTACATTCTACAATTAAGCACATTAAATAAAATACTAAGTAAAAAATTAATTATTAATTACTATGAAAAATAATGATTTATTAAAGACGGCTTTATTATTTCTTTTTATTTTGAATTTAGGTTTTTCTTGTGAAAAAGTGAAAGTTAAAGATGAAACAATATGGGTATATAATACAAAAAATGATTATTCCAATAATGTACCAGTTGAACTTTCAAAGGATATGTCTAAAATAACTTCATCACCGGGGTCAGGTGAAATAAGCACAAAATGGCCGGTAAAATTAGTTAATGGATATTACCTTAATGGTTCATTTGGACCAAATAGCGGATATTTATCATTGACTAAAGAGGAATATAGTAACTATGGTTTTGCATTAAGTGTGGATAGTTTATATAAACTATTAATAGATAAGGATCCATTTGTAACTTTTTATGAACGCAACGACCATAATAATGTGTTTGATGATGAAAATGGAGCATACGGTATAGATACCAATTTGATTAATGATTTAATAATAAAAGATGAATTGAATAAATATTTCGAAAGATTAAAATAATGCAACATTTATTAACAACTTAGTGCAGTCTTGGCATGGGCATGTAGAATAACGACTTGTGCATGGTGCCTTATTTAAAATCGTTAAATGTTTAGTTGCGAATTTAAAGTAAAAAGAAAGATATGGTCGCATGAAGTAGAAGTACAAATGACAGAATGGTGGGATGAGGTATTTGACGAAAGTTATAAATTAATGCCATTAAATCAATTAGAAAGTTATATTGAAAACAACAACCATTTGCCTGATATCCCCAAAGAAAAAGATGTACTGGAAAACGGTATTGAACTTGGAGAAATGAATACATTGTTGCTGAAAAAGATTGAGGAGTTGACCTTGTATGTTATTGAATTGAAGAAGGAGAATGAATTTATAAAAAGAAAATGTTCAAATTAAAAAAACAAAAGTGATGAAAAGAATAATTATACTTTTTTGCACATTACTTGTAGGTTTAAGTAATTAAATAGGGCAACCTGAAACTATGTGGCAATTATTAATGGATGGAACTATTATCAAATGGGCATATGCAGGCGGAGATGAATTCAATGGAAGTAGTCTTAATTCTATAAAATGGCGGGATAGTTATCCTTGGGGAAGGAATCTTCATAAAAATAAAGAGTTGCAATATTATACTCAAGGAAATAATTATGAATTTGGTTATAATGCTGAAATAGATAGTGAAACTATACAATTGATTGCAAAAGAAGAATCAATTTATGCAAAAGCATTACCTGACAAAGATGATGACTATATATTATATGATGGTGGTTATAATTTAAGATGGTGGGATTATACTTCGGGAATGCTATTTTCGAAACAAAAATTTAAATATGGATTATTTGAGATAAGATTTAAAACTCCTTATGGGCAAGGTTTTTGGCCAGCTTTTTGGTTGTATGCTGGCCAACCTATAGATGAAATTGATGTATTCGAAATGAAAGGAGAAGATCCTAATAAATTTAAAAGTGGTTGTATATGTGATAATAATGGAAATGGTGGAAATGATTGCGGCGGAGAATGGTTTACAGCAACAGGTAATTTTCCTGAAAGTTTTAATATAATGAGAGTTGATTGGGGACCAGAATTTATAATTTGGTCATTAAATGCAGTTGAATATTATATTTGGCTTCAAGAATTTAATTATCCAATGAGTGTAATTGCAAACTTGGCAATTGCGAGTGATGATGGAGCCTTTTCGCCAGGTCCAAATTCTGATACACCTTTTCCATCTTACTTTGAAATTGATTTTATCCGTGTTTGGAAAAGATTAGATTGTGATGAGGTCGTAACAATTTCTAATTATTCCCAAGGTGCTAATGACCCTACAACTTTTACTGGTAATATAATAACAATTAACAATTCCGATTTAAATAATGATGAATATCTGTCATTAATAGCTACAGAAAAAATAATTATTACACCGGAAACAAGTTTTGAAGGAATATTTGTTGCAAAAATTGTTGAATGTCCAGGTCCAACTAAAAATGAATATGTAAACAATGGGATATTAACAATACATAATGATACAATAGAACAAATAAATCAAATTAATGAAATGAATGTACAAAATAAAAAAATTGTAATGACTGTTTATCCAAATCCTACAAAGGGAATTATTAATATTGAAATACCTTTTAATAATAATGACACACAATATATTAAATTAATAAATTCTTTAGGAGTAACAGTTTTTTCCAAAGACAATATTGAAGAAAACAACTTTCAGATAGATATTTCAAAATATGCAAAAGGCATCTATTTTTTTAAAGCTTATGTTAATAAT
>Ga0075115_10001441_pt1 | contig 11590 bp, 15 predicted proteins | sample AntAceMetag02UKH_FD_69785 | JGI IMG/M metagenome (GOLD analysis project Ga0075115, IMG submission 69785) | Saline lake microbial communities from Ace Lake, Antarctica - Antarctic Ace Lake Metagenome 02UKH | ecosystem: Environmental > Aquatic > Non-marine Saline and Alkaline > Saline | place... | reverse complement strand
CAACACCACAGGAAACTATAACACTGCTAACGGAATGTATTCTCTCTTCTTCAACACCACAGGAAACAATAACACCGCTAATGGAATGTATTCTCTCCACGATTTAGGTTTAGCCCAAACAGCAGGAGCATTTAATATTGGAACAAGTTATACAATAAAAACAGTTGGTGATACAAACTTCACAGCAATCGGTTCAGCTAACAATGATGTTGGAACAGTCTTTACAGCATCAGGAGCGGGGACAGGCACAGGAACAGCAACTCCTAACGGAACGAATAATAACACAACGATTGGCTATAACACTGGTAGAGGAATAATCTATGGAGCAAATAACACAATTCTTGGAGCAAATGTTACAGGACTAGATGCTGGACTTTCAAACAATATAATTATCGCAGATGGAGGGGGAAATCAGAGGATAAATGTTGATGAAAACGGCAACGTCGGCATCGGGGTTACAGACCCAGATACTAAACTAGAAGTCTTTAACGCAGGTAACCAATTAAAGTTAAGTTTTGATGCTACAGACAACGCTACTTTTGCTGTTAATACAGATGGTGAGTTAGAGATTATGCCAACAGCTAGAACACTTTACTTAGGAGATGGTACAGCCGGAGATGCTACTTTTGGATTTTATGGTAATACCTCTGTTTTTACTCTAGCTCACGATGATAGCGAAAGGGAGTTAGCTTTATCAGATAATGATGCAACTAATAAAGCAGTAATAGAAGCTGATGGCACAGTTAGATTTGATGGAACTGCTACTGTTTGGAAAGATATAAACGTGGGAGCGGCTCAATTAAGCAGACCTGCTTCCTCTCAGCCAGATGAAGATAACTTTTTAACAGAAGCAGGGGCAGATACAGGAATTACTACCTTAGCTTACGCTGTAGGAGAAAAAGCATCTGGCAGTTTTGAGATGCAACACGATTATAAGGAAGGGACTGATTTTACTTTTCATATCCATTGGCAGGGGATAACTGCCCCATCTGGTACAGATAATGTTCAGTGGAGAATTACTTACGTTTTAATGCGAGATGATACAACATTAGATGCAGTTACAACGGTAGATTCAGCAGACACCGTTATAGACACTCAATATGAATGTTACCGAACAGATGTTGTAGTAGTCGCTGGGGCAACAAAAGGAAATGATGGCGGGGGTATCCATATAGGCGACCAGTTTTTATTCACAATAGAGAGAGTAGCCTCTACTGGAGATGCTTATGCAGGGGATGCTTTAGTTGCTACAATGGGCATACATTATCAAATCGATACCATCGGGAGCAGGCAAATTATAGATAAATAGATTATTAGTTTATAATAAGGATATATATGACAGACATAAACGAAAAATACGTCTATGAGTCCGAAGTGACTAAAGATGTCAAAGACAGAAAGATAGTCAGATCATACGACAAAGCAGTCGTAGATGAGGCTTTTACTATCAATGAGCTAGAGGCTAAGATAGCTAGGATTGTGAAAAATAAGACTGACACAATCGCTAGTCTTGATGCAGAGATAGCTAAGTTCCAAGAGAAGATAGATGAAGCAACAGTAGCACTGACAGTAGTGGTAAAATAAACTATTAATATTTCTAAAAGGAAAAACCTATGAGAATAAATATAAAAGCTAATGTTAAAGGCTATAAGGGAAATGATTTAGTAGAGCCAGCAGATCCGGCAAGAGGAGTTAAGAAAGAGAAAAAATTAACAGTTAGAGACATTTTAAATCAAGTTATTAACGGTATTTTTATTACTCAACAAGGTAGGCCTGCTACTCTTTCTGCCGAAGCCAAAGGTCGTATCTATCAGCTTTCAACCAAGCTGTGGAACGCTAAAAAGAATATAAGCTTGTCAGTAGAAGAAGTTGCATTTATAAAGAAGAGAGCCGGTGAAGTTTCTAATATTACTCCTCTAGTTTATGGTCGAGTAGTTGATCTTTTAGAACAAAATGATGGTAAAACAGAAGAAACGGATAATAAGAAAAGCTAAACCTTTAAAGGTAAAAAAGGTTAAAGGTCAAATTGCTACCTTAAAGGTAATCCCTTACAAGGGTTGTATGGTCTATTTGAGGCGAATCGGAGTAACTATTTTCGAGTATTTGGTTGTTTTTGATGGTCAAATTTATTCTTCTTATTGGATAATTAAACCGGATAAGGGTAGAAAGACCTTAACCAAGGATCAGATAACTCACGCAGGGGCTTTGGTTATGGCTGGGGCTTGCACAACAATCGATTACCATCTTGGGGAGGCGGTAAATAAAGAAACGGAAGGTTTGGTAAGAACCTTTGAAAAGGGTCGAGATATGTTAAATTAGTATTATGACAACAGATGAAGAGCTAATGGAAGTTGGTCCGGCAACAAAGCCAGAAGCACCAAAAGAAGAGGTTGATCCCTATGAGGGTTTAGCTCAACAAGTTCAAGCAGAATACAATCTTGCTTGGAAACATCAGTCGGCTAAGATAGACGAATGGAGTATCAGACTTAAACTCTATAACAATCAGAAGAGAGCCAAAGAAGATGTCGGCGATACTACTATGTTCACAATCTTTCAAACGGTTCTGGCTTCGTTATATATAGACCGGCTGGCAGTTATTTTTAGAGGCAGGGAAGATGGGGATGAGGACACCGGAGAGAACTTAACCCTGATGGCAGAGAACGATTATGTCGATATGGAGAAAGACGAGCTGGATTATAACTGGCTTTGGAATACTCTTTTTTTTGGTCGTGGTCTAGTTTTGTTGCAGGAGTATGAGAGAGATTCCAAGAATAAGATTTACTTGCCTTTACCTGAAAATATTGATCCTCTTAGTTGGTTAAAAGATCCTGATGCTACCTCAGTCAATGGAGATAGAAAGGGTAACGGTTCGGCTCTTTACATGGGTAGGCCGATAAAAATGACGAGAGATGAAGTTAAAACCCATCCTTATATTTTTGATGATGATTTTAGAGGGATCAGAGTTGGTAATGGTCCTAAAAACCTTTTACAGAAAGCACAAGAGGCTAGAGATACGGCACAAGGTAGAGATAACCAAAAGAAAGGTGATACTAAATCTCTTGGAGTTAACACTAGATACAATGTGACCGAGTGGTATACACATTGGACAGTTAAGGGAAAAGTAGTAAAGGTGAAAGTATGGCTAGCAAATGAGAGATCTAAGGTGATTGGTATTCAAATCCTAAAGAGTGAAGCTAAGAGAGTGTTCTGGCCGATAATTGATAGACCTCTTTATCCTACTTCTGGTGATTGGGATGGTACATCGATCCCGGATCTAACAGAAGATAAACAGCGACAGAGGGCTATTGCTCAAAACTTGGGTATAAAACTAATGACAGCTGATCTTTACCCCATGTATATCTATGATTCCACCAAGATAACTAATAGAAAGGATCTAAACTTTGGATTCAACAAATTTGTTCCTATGGATGGTAAAGGTGAGAATCTAAACTCGGCTATTATGCCTTTAAACAAAGCTAATCCTAATTTGGGCTTATTGAATTTCATCTATACATCTCTTGATCTTTCTGCTCAAAAGGCTACTGCTACTCCTGATATTCAACAGGGTATGCAGTCTGAGAAAGATAGACCGCTTGGAGAAACTAATTTATTGCAATCAAATGTAACAACTAGATACTCTTTGTCAGCTAAGATCCTTGGTTGGTCCGAGAAAAGGTTTTGGCAACAATGGTATCGGCTTTATAAAGACAACTTCCAAGATAATATTGACGAGAAGATACTAAGGCTAGAGGGTGCGTTTGGTCCTAAATGGAGAGGTCTTGGTAGAGATAATATGATTCTTAATCTTGATCCTGATATAAAGATCGAGAGTCAGATTTTAAGTAGAGCTAAACAACTAGAAGAGAGACAATCGTTAACTGAGTATTACGGCTTTGCTTTACAAGATCCTACTGCTAATAGGCGCTGGGGTTTAAAAAATCTGGGTACTAAATACGGTTTAAAGAAAGATGAGATTGATAGGCTCTTCCCTCCTACCATTGATGAGAGGATAGCCGAAGATGAAAACGACCTGCTTAATAAAGATAAATTACCTTTGGTTAAGGCCGAAGATGATCACAATGTTCATTTAGAGATGCATTCAAAGGCTCGTGATACCAATGCTAAAGAGGCTCATGTTGAAACTCACAAGAAAGCGTTATCCATTAAAAAGGTTAAGCCTGAATTGTTCCCTGAAGATCAAGAACAGACGGCTTACCAAGATCCAGAGTCAGATAAACTAACACCACCTAACTCTTCTGGTGGCGGTCAAGTCCCTCCAAGTAGATCTTCCGGACAGGCAGTAGCTTAATATGACAGATAAATTATTTGATACCGAAGAAAAAAAAGAGGTGGCATTAGCTACTTTTCAAGGTGGGGTAACAACACCCTTTTGGCTTTTGATGGTACAGATGCTAGAAGTTGATATTGGAAGTCTTAAAGAGCTTATATTGCTTGGTATCAACACTAAGGGAGAACCAGCTACTAAAAAGGAAATGGATAAGCTAAGGGATTGTCTAAGGATCTACCAAGAGGTTTTAGATACTCCTAAGACGATGATTGAGAAACTTACTAGAGTTGAGACAGAAGAACCCACCCTTGATCCATACCCAACCTTAAAAGAGGAACGAAAAAAGCTAAACGGTTGACTTTGAAACCGCTAGCATTTATCATTGATTATTATTAGTAATACGGAAAAACCGAAAAAACTATGCCAGAACCAAACACACCCCCCGAATTAGTCCTTGACGAAGTTGTTGCTGTAGAAGTAGATCAACTATCAGAAGATCAGAAAACTTTCTTAGAAACGAATAAGGCTGATTTAACAGAAGAACAAGCTGAGAAGTTTAGTATTACAAAAGAAGAAGAAGAAGAAGAGGAAGAAGAGGAAGAGCCAAGAACAAGAGCGCCAGCAACACCTCCAACAAAACCAAAAGACGATGATGAAGAGATTGATGAGGAAGATAACGCTAGAATTAGTAAAATAGTCGATCAAAGATTAAAAACAGCCGGTGTAGGAGATACTAGAGATCAATTACAAGTCGATTCTGTTATTCGTGATGATCCCACATTAGCTCCTTATCGTGCTAGAGCTTTAAAATATATGACAGTTCACCCTACCCTTGTTGCTCAAGATGCTTTAAATATTGTTACTGCTAAGGATCAACAGAAACTTGGCGCTCAAAAAGAAAGAGAAGCTCAAGAGAAAGCAGGAAGCACACGAAATAGTGGCGGTAGTCCTAGACCTACAGGTACTACTACTGGCATTGATTGGAGTAAAGCTACTCCAGAACAGATGGCAGATCAGAGAGCTAAGGTACTTCAAAATAGTAGAGATTAATTATTATAAAATATAAATATGGCACAATTAGAAAACAAAGAAAGAGAAGAATTACTAAAACTTAGTGTTAAAGATCTAAGAATCAAAGCGGTTAAGCTGGGAATGACCGAGGCTGGGGCTGAGGCATTTGAAACCAAGAAACCTCTTGTCGCTACTATTGAAGCTCTTAGTGTTAAGAAACTTGTAGAGATAGAATCCCCCGGAAAATTAAAACAAGAGAATAAAGAGTATTTAAGCAAGAAAGAAATAATGAGAAGAAAGTTAATGAAGCAGAGAAAGGTTAGGATCTTGATACCATGTCAGGGATCAGAAAAGCCGGGAGTAATTAAGTGGGTTAAGAATAAGACCAATGGAATACCTGAACAGGTATATGTTAAAGGGGCTTATACTCCTGTCCAATTAAACGGATATAAGTGGCTTGTTCCTCATGGTATTTATGCTGAAGTACCTGAACAAATAGCGGATCAAATCGCTAATTCTCAAAATGTAGAAACAGAAAATGTTGGTAAAGCATTTTTAGTCGATAGGGATGATCCTAAAACAGGTAAGGCTGTTAGAGATACCTTAGAATAATAATCATCTTCTTGACAAAAATATTCTGATTCTCTATATTTAAGTATTAGCGATAAACGGAAAAACCGGCGCTGAGCATTATAGCTCAGGGCCTTTTTTTTGTTAAGCATTAATTTAAATCTAAAAAAACTATGGCAGACATGACAACAAGAACAGAAATTCCAGCAGAAGTTAATAACTGGTATAACAAATTATTGCTTGATCGTGCTACTCCTATTTTGCTCCACAATCGTTTTGCTCAAATTAAAGATCTGGCTCGTAAAGCTGGTACAAATGTAATTAAATTCCGAAGATACGGTGTCTTGGCCGCCGCCACAACCGCTTTAAGTGAGGGTGTCACTCCTGCTGGTAACCAACTTTCTACAACAGAGCTTACTGCTACAGTCTTACAATATGGTGATTATGTAACCGTAACCGACATTGTTGATATGCAAAGCTATGATCCTGTGCTTATGGGTGTAGCCGAAGATGTTCTTGGAGATCAAGTCGGAGATACTTTAGACCAACTTTGCCGAGATATTATTGCCGCCGGTACTACAGTTCAGTTCGCTTCAACGGCTACTGATATAACAGAAATCGGTCCTGCTATGAAATTGAATCGCACAGAAGTTAAAGAAATGGTTAGAACTCTCCGCACAAACAAAGCTAAGCCTTTAATGAAAATGGTTAATCCCTCAACCGGATATAACACAACTCCATTAGGTAGATCCTTTGTAGGAATTATAAGTGAATACACTCTTAACGATTTAGATGATGCTACAGGATGGGTTCCAGTTGAGAAGTATCCTAACAAGTCTAATGTGATGGAAGATGAAGTTGGCTCTCTTGCTAATGTTCGTTTCTTAATGAGTACCAATGCTAAAACAAAAACTGGTACTTTAGTAACAACTGTTCACTGTACTTTAATCTTCGGTACTAGAGCTTATGCTCAAACCCGAATCTCAGGTGAATCTTTGAAAAACATTGTTAAACCTTTAGGCTCCGCCGGATCAGCAGATCCTTTGAATCAACGAGCAACAAGTGGCTGGAAAGCTACCTATGTCGCTAGAATCCTGAATCAAAGCTGGATCGGTAGAATCGAACATGCAGTTACAGAATAATAATTTATTAATATAAAACAAAAAAACTATGGCAGCAACACAAACACAATCATCCGATAAAGGTATCGTACATCGAGCAGTAGGTTCTTATTTAGATGCCGGAACTGCCGCCGCTTTCGTACTTACAGTTGGATTTCAACCTCGCTATGTGAGAGTTGTTAATGAAGATGGTGATTGTTTTGAAGAGTGGTTTGAGGGTATGGCAGATGCAGAGTCCATGAAAATGTTGACCGGTGGAACTTATGCAAAGATGACTTCTCATGGAATAACAGTTTCAGCAACAGGCTTCACAGTCGGTTTAGATACAGATATCAATGTAACTAGCCAACAATTAAGCTGGGTAGCATTCGGTTAAAATTATAAAATTAGTTAAATAAATATGAATACAGCTAGTATTAACTCAGAAACAACTCATGGAAATCTTGGATTAGAACAGGTCCTTAATTCACTTGCTTTGGCAGATGGATTACCAGCAACTGAGGGTAATACCTATGTTGTCATTCCTGCTACCGATACAGCTTACGGTGAATATGTAAACAGATATCAAGAGATTTACGCAGACGGTACAGCTAGGATTCAAACAAGTTTATCTAGTGCTTATGATGCAACTACTACTAATAGAGGGGATGTAATCTTACTTTCAGGTTCCGGCGCTCATGCAGTAACTTCAATGTTGACTATCAGTAAAAGTCGAATCCACTTTGTAGGAATGAATTTAAGAGGCGGAAATGGAGTCGGTATGGGTGCAAGATCAAGAATTACAATGGGAGATAGCACAGTAGCGGCAGACATAGCCTTAATGCAAAATACAGGAGTAGGCAATACTTTCGACAATATCAAATTTGACAGTTCCAGCACAGAAGCTTTAAGCATCTGGGGTGTAGCTGAGGGCGGAGAATATACAATCTATAGAAATTGTGAGTTCTACAAATCAACTGACTTAGCTGTAACACTTTCAGGAGAGTTATTAGAGAATGGTGACAGTTGCCAATACATAAATTGTAGTTTCGGCTCAAGTGCGAACGCAGTAACAACTGGGATCATTCATCCATGTGTAGAATTTAAGAGAGAAGTAATTGCTGGTAGGTTCTCACGAGATGCTTATTTCAAAGATTGTCTCTTCCTAAGATACGCCGGAGGTACTGCTAACTCTTTCGTAGATGCAACTGGAGTAAATGATGTAAACAGAATGGCAATGTTCAAGAATTGTGACTTTGTAGCAAATGAAATTGGTTCAGTTCCCGCAGAAGCTATTACCTGTAGCGGCGGAAAACAAGAGCGTGGAGCAATCATGTTAAGTGACTCTACCTGCTTTAACTGTACTTTAATGACAGAAGCTTCAGTCGGAGTATTCGTTTCCGGCCCAACAAGTGTTCACAACACTTCTGGCATAGCTAAAGACGGTTAATATTTATTTTAATTAAATAATGAAAGAAGAAACAAAACAATCCTTTAGTAAAAAATCAAAAGGCTATTACACAGATGTTGTTTGGCGACAAAGAAAAGACGGCAAATGGGATAAAGTATGGCTTAACGGTAAGAAAAGAGTTCGAACTGAGAAATTTGATTTACCTTATTCAGATTAAGGAGATATAAATGCCCGAAGTTAATGTAGATATCCTAACAGCAGGAGATGGACAAGTAGTCCACGACCCTTTATTTTCTCCTGTAAGATGTGAAAAATTAGTTACCCTTGATAGTGCTACCGAGAATGCTTGGGGCGATATTAGTGGTACTAGAAAGGCTGGGGTTTTATTTACGGTTACAGGTACGGTTAGACTTAGAATTATTGGTGTATGTGAAGCTACCGTTGTCGGAGCTGGAAAATTAGAGGTTGGAATAACTGGAAATACTGCTGTTGCTTTGGCTCAAATTGCTAACACTACTACTTTTGATGTAAATATGACTTGGCTTGATTCAACTCCTGCTTTGGGTGAGGGTGAAGCTCCTGTATTTCATCCTGTTGGCGGTGGATTAGATATCATTCAAACGGTTGGGACGGCTAACATTACTGCCGGGGAACTTGACTACTATTGCTTTTGGCGCCCCTTATCATCTGACGGATTGGTTGTTACAGCTTAGTTTAACCAGATTTTAGTGTAGAATGAGTTATGCCGTTTCAAAAAGGAAATACATTAGGTGTTGGAAATAAGTATAGTTTGGGTAGAGTTCCTTGGAATAAAGACTTGAAGGTAGATAGGGAAAAATATCCTAAAATGGGTGCTTTTGGAAAGAGAAGTAAGGATCAAAGAAAAAGGATTAGTGATGGACATAAGGGGCAAAAGAGTTGGAATAAAGGCAAGAAATTTCTGCAGGTTGAGGGAGAGAATAATTCAGAGTGGAAAGGAGATGATGTTGGTTATAGAGCATTACATCATTGGGTTAAAAGACATTTTGGCGTAGCTGATAAATGCCGTGTATGTGGTAAGTTACAAACAGAAAGCGGTAAGATGATTCATTGGTCAAATATTTCTGGAAAATACAAGAGACAAAAAGATGATTGGCAAAAATTATGTGCCAAGTGTCATAAAAATTATGATTTAAACATTTTACAAGGAGGTCAAAATAACGCCTTTGAAATTTGCTGCTCATGTTAGGCGAGGAACACGGACCAACTCTACTACATTTTCTGATACGGATCTTTTAGGGTGGATGGAGGTTAGACAGGATGAAATTGCCAGGGCTATTGTAAAGGCTGATGAAGATATTTTACTGATTCCCCAAAAGGATGATTTAGTGGCGAATCAAAGAGTATATTCTTTTCCAACAGATATTTTGTCTAGTATTAAGCGTGTTGAAGCTAAATTAGATGAAACTGACTATATCAAATTAGGAGAGTTTGATATGACTCAATATAGTAGAACAATTTTAACGGAAGCTGACATTACCAATAATTTTGCTAACTTGGAGGGTGAAGCATTTTTTGACATTTTAAGAAAATCAATAAAGATATATTCTGGAACTATTACCAGTGTGACTGATGGACTCTATATTTGGTGTAATACATGGCCCGCAGTCATCACAGATCTAACAAATGAGATTGATATGAGTATCGACCCTTCTACAACAACACACGGTATTCCTAGAGCCTTACATGAGATCTGGGCCAGGGGCGTGATTATTGACTACAAAGGAAGTAGGCAAAAACCCATTCCTTTAACTGAGGTAGAACTGAATTACCGGGTAGATAAAGCAGAGGCCATTGATTCTCTTAAACCGGCAAACTTGGACAGAGAGGTTATTGGTCGTCTTCCACCTGCCAGCGAAAGGGGGAATGATGGAGCTGATTATTAATGGCTTGGTCAAAAGTTACTAAATCAACTACTAGCTTTGGGAAGGTAGTCAAACCGGCTACTACTTTTGCTAAGAATGTAAAGCCAACTACTACTTTTGAGGGAGGTAGGAAATATACGCCCATGTATTTACTTAATCAAACAGGTGGTCGCCTTTTATTGCAAAGTGGGTTGTTTATGAATATAGGCGAGGTTCAACAAAATACCTTTGATTTAACCGTTAAACCAGCTACAAGTTTTACTAAAATAGCAAAAACATAATATGGCAGCAGAAGTAGATAAAAAACTAACAGACTTAACAGAGATAACAACTCCGGCAAGAGCAGATTTGTTTCATGTGGGTGATGTATCAGATGATACCGATGATCCAGCCGGTACTTCTAAGAAACATACTTTTCAAAATCTTTCTAGGGCTATTGTTCCTGTTTACAATGTTAAAGACTATGGTGCCTTGGGTGATGGTTCGACCAATGATACAGCCGCAATTCAGGCGACCATAGACGCTTGCCCCGACAGTGCTGGAGGGAGAGGTGGTAGTAAGGTCATCTTTCCCGATGGAGAATATTTAGTAACAGATTCTTTAGTGCTTAAGCATGGAATAGGAATAGAGGGAATGAGTTATTATCAACCCTATATTAAGGCAAATATGGATAAAGCCATCTTTACTGATAGCGGGGCTAGCACAGCTGGTTATGCTCATTTTAATAACATACTCATGCGTAACCTTAATACTGGAACAAGTGCTTCATGCCTTAATCTACATACTGCGGCTTACTTTCGAGCCAACGGAACTTCTTTCACTTCATTGGGCGGTAAGGCAGTACACCTTGAAGCTTGTATACTAAACTATTTTAATGAATGTTATTTTGCCGGAGGAGCTTCAACTCAACATGGATTGTATTTAGCAGAAGGTTGCAATGTTAGTAGGGTAACCAACTGTACCTTTCAAGGTTCGATGGGCGGAATTTATGCCATTGGATTCGATAGTCTTACTCTCAATGGCAACCACTTTGAATCACTCAAGGGAACTGGCAGTTACTATACAGCCCGTTTTTACGCTATCACTGGTGGAACAGTAATGGGTAATTATTTTCAAAGTAACGATCAAAGGACACTGGTATTCAGCCATGTTTGTGCCGCTTTTGTCATCGGAGGAAATTATGCTCTTGGCTGGAAAAGCCTTTTTATTGATGCTAGCTCTCTAACAGATTCGGTTATCTTGCCAAATCGTTTAAGAACCAATGCCACTGACGTTGATGCTAGTGGCATTTATTTGACGAATAATG
>Ga0075115_10001431_pt1 | contig 11608 bp, 7 predicted proteins | sample AntAceMetag02UKH_FD_69785 | JGI IMG/M metagenome (GOLD analysis project Ga0075115, IMG submission 69785) | Saline lake microbial communities from Ace Lake, Antarctica - Antarctic Ace Lake Metagenome 02UKH | ecosystem: Environmental > Aquatic > Non-marine Saline and Alkaline > Saline | place... | reverse complement strand
CAGTATGAGCACGTTTAAAAGAATAATTCGATTTCTCCTGCCTTACCGGCTGTTTGTTGTGGCAGCGCCGCTATTAATGGTCATAGAAGTAATTACGGAACTGCTGCAGCCTATGCTCGTGCAGAATATTATCGATGTCGGGGTGGCAAATTCCGATGTTTCTGTTGTTATCCATACCGGGATATGGATGGTGGCGTTGGCTGTTGCTGGGATGGGCGTGGGCATTGGCGGTGCTATTTTTGCGGTAAAGGCCGCCACATTTATGGGAGCGGACATAAGGCGCGCTCTTTTTCGGAAGATACAGACCCTGTCTTTTGGAAATCTGGACAAACTTGAAACCGGCCAGTTGGTGGTTCGCCTTACAAACGACGTGACCCAGGTGCAGGAAGCCGTTTTTTACTCTATCCATATCATGATAAGGGGCGGCATGACCCTGGTCGGCAGTGTGGTTATGGCATTCATTACGAATTCGAGTCTTGCCATGATATTTTTTTTCCTCGGGCCGATGATCGTCATTTTTTTAATATTCGTAATCAACAGGACGATAAAAATCTTTACGGGTGTTCAGGAGCGGTTGGATAGACTCAACACCGTCATCGGTGAGAATTTTACAGGCATACGCCTGGTCAAGTCTTTTGCTAGAACGGTTTATGAAAAAACAAAGTTTGGAAAGATTAATGACGATCTTACAAAACAGAGTATAAACGCCTTGAAATTTGGGGCACTGCCCCGGCCGTTTATGATGCTTGTTATGAACATGGGCATTGTCTGCGCGATATGGTTTGGCGGTTTAAAGGTAAATAACAGCGGCATGATGCTGGGGCAGCTGATTGCATTTGTCAACTATCTGACGCAGGCGCTGATGTCCATTATGATGGTTGGGATACTTCTCATGCGTATTTCAAGGGCCGCCGCCTCTGCAAAAAGGATTGACGAGGTCATGGAGACCCGATCGGAAATACAAGACCCTTTCGGCCCTGGCATTGATTTGAAACCCCATGGTCGTTTGTGTTTTGAAAATGTTTCCTTTAGTTATGATTCCGGGAGAACACCCCACAGGCCGGTTCTGAAAAATATTAATTTTATTGCTGAGCAGGGAGAAACAGTTGCTGTTGTGGGTGCCACCGGATCGGGAAAGACCAGCCTGATTAATCTGATTCCGCGTTTCTATGATGCTACAAAAGGGCGGATAACTCTTGATGGCATTGATGTCAGGCATTTAAGCATTGAAGCACTCAGAAAAAATATTGGTATCGCCATGCAGAATGCGCTTCTTTTTTCAGGGTCCATCCGGGATAACATCCGGTATGGAAAGCCTGATGCGAGTGATGATGAGGTGATAGCGGCGGCCCGTGCTGCCCGGGCCCATGATTTTATCGTTCGTCTTCAAAAGGGTTACGAGAGTATGGTTGGACAGCGCGGTGTCAACCTCTCAGGCGGTCAGAAACAGAGGATTGCCATTGCCAGAGCGGTGCTTATAGATCCTGCCATATTGATTCTGGATGACAGCACAAGTGCTGTTGACGTAAAAACCGAGAGTCTCATTCAGCAAGCGCTGGCCGGAATTATGGCACATCGTACGTGTTTTATCGTTGCCCAGAGGATCAGCACCATTTTGAATGCCGATCGGGTTGTCGTGATCGATAACGGGATAATCGCCGCCGAGGGTACCCATGATACCCTTTTAAATACAAGCTCTCTTTACAGAGACATATACGATTCACAACTAAAAAAAGAACAGATAGATCATGAGTAGCCCTAAATCCGCCGATCAAAAGAGACCCCTATTTTTAGAACCCGGCGGCAGAGGGAGGGAGATGTTTGCCGGCTCTGCAAAGGCAAAGAACAAGCGAAACACGATGACGCGGTTATGGGGCTATCTCAGGCCACGGGGAAACAAGTTGGTGCTGATAATTTTCCTTGCAGCGGCTTCAACGGGATTTGAATTGACAGGACCTTATCTGATGGGTGTGGCGATTGATAAGTATATTGCGCCCGGCAATCTTAACGGGCTTGTCATCATCGCCTGCATCATGGGGTTGGTATACATTCTTGGGTCGGGGGCCGTGCTGTTGCAATCATTTGTAATGGTTGAGGTCTCCCAGGGTACCATCCGCCATCTCAGAAAGGATCTTTTCGATAATTTACAATCGCTATCTCTAAGATTTTTCGATCAGCACTCCCACGGGGATCTTTTGAGCCGGTTTTCCAATGATGTGGAGAATATCAGCAATGTCTTGAATGAAGGCGCCGTACAGTTTATCAGCGGTGTTCTGATGCTTGTCGGTGCCAGTATTGCAATGTTCCTGATGAATATAAAAGTCGCACTGGTGACTCTTTCCATTATTCCGTTTATATTTCTGGTCCCCAAATGGATAGCGGTAAGGACCCGAAAGGGGTATCGCCTGCAGCAGCAGTCATTGGGCTCATTGAACGGAATGATTGAAGAAACCATCGCTGGAGAAAAAGTGGTAAAGGCCTACTGCAGAGAAAATGACGCGATTGAATCCTTTGACAAATTCAACCAGGATTTTAGAGATAATGCCGTCAAGGCCCAGACATACATGACGGTACTCGGGCCTTTAATGGGATTTTTTAACAACCTGAACTTTGCCATAGTTGCATTGGCTGGGGGATATTTGGCCTTGACCGCGGGGCTCACCGTGGGAACAATTGCAGTTTTTCTGGGCTATTCAAGACATATCATTCGGCCTATCAGCACTATCGCCTCAATGTACAACAGCATACAGTCCGCCCTTGCGGGCGCAGAACGCGTGTTCGAAATTTTGGACCGGGAACCGGAGATCGTTGATATCCCTGGGGCCCCACCGTTAAAACATATCAAGGGAGACGTGACCTTCAACAAGGTCACCTTTGCTTATGAAAAAACGAATCCGATATTAAAGGATATCTCACTTCATGCCGCCCCCGGACAGACCATAGCCCTTGTAGGACCCACCGGTGCAGGAAAGACCACGATTGTAAATCTGCTGGCCCGTTTCTATGATATCGATTCGGGGAGCATCTGCATTGACGGGCAGCGTATCGATCAGATTCAAAAGGATAGCTTAAGACGCCAGTTGGGTATTGTTTTACAGGATACGTTTTTATTTTCCGGCACGGTGATGGAAAACATCCGCTACGGAAGATTAGAGGCAACCGACGACGAAGTCTTTGCCGCAGCTGAATTATCCGGTGCAGGCAGTTTCATTAACCGTCTCCCCGAGGGCTACCATACCCGGCTGGCCGAGAAAGGGGGTAATCTCAGCCATGGCCAGCGTCAGCTCATATCCATAGCGCGCGCAATATTGGCGGACCCATCCATTCTGATCCTTGATGAAGCCACAAGCAGTGTGGATACAAGGACAGAGATAAATATCCAGACCGCCCTTCTAAAGCTCATGGCGGGCAAAACCAGTTTCGTTATCGCTCATAGATTAAGTACCATTCGAAATGCGGACAAGGTTATCGTCGTCGATAATGGCGAAATCGTTGAGCAGGGCACACATGATGAACTGCTTGCCCAAAAAGGATTTTATTTTAAGCTATACATGAGTCAGTTCAAAGGGCGCTCAGCGACCGGCTCGAAAGTAAGCTTTTTAGAACCCACCGCGCTCTAAGGGTGTATTATTCATACCGTGTGCCAGACAATGCCCCATTCTGCGCCCCGTCAGATGACATCAACGCCGGGACAATCCATTTTACAAATTCTTTACAATTTAGACCGCAACCTACAAAATTTCTTTACATTCGTCGTTTATCCTACATCCAACGCCGGGGAAAAATCCCCGGCAAAACGACACCTTTTAAAGGCGGTACATGATGGATGCAAGATCGGACCTTTACCAAAAAAGCCTTCACGTACCCGGAATTGCGGGACGTCATTGACTAGGTTGAATAAATGTGGCTTTTGGAGTCTCTACGCCTGCCACTTTTAAGGCAATTACAAGGAAGACGAAAGAGTAGGTCAAGCTAGTCAATTACGTCCCCTAAATTTCCTATCATTTCATTCCTTCATTTTTCGAATTTTCTGATGCAAATAATGGATCTGATCCAGGAGGTGTAAAATGATGGGGACAGACTCGTCATTAACTCCAAATTCTTTACGCAGTTCACAAATCAAAGAAAGTCGCGCTATATCTTCCTGATCAAACTCTTCTGTTTCCTTATTTGCGGGAACAATCCATTCCTGTCTAACGCATTGAATAATGATGCTTGTTTCTACTCCAAATACCTCGGCAATCTTCTCGATCTTATAAAGTTTTTTTGCAGTCATATAACCTCCTATCGTTTATTACTTCGTGGATCATAGGAGTGAGTTTGACTCCATTTTCGAATAGTTTCTTTAAGTTCAGGATCAACGCTGGACGGCAGCACAACTTTGAGAATGACGATCAGGTTTCCTCTTGTTTTATGAGCATGATCGGCCCCGCCTTTTTCTTTTACCCTTAAACGTGTGCCTGTATTCACTCCGGGCGGAATCTTGAGTATCACGGGTTGATCCACTGTCGGTATCTCGACTTCACCGCCCAGTATCGCCTCAGTGAGCGAGACAGGCAGTTCCATCTCCAAATCATTTCCAAACCGCCTGAAGATGGGGGAAGGTTTCACACGCACATCAACATAGACGTCACCGGCTGGAGCTCCACCAGCCCCTGGTTCGCCAGCCCCTGTAAACCGCAACTTCTTTCCAGTTTCAATGCCTGGGGGGATTGTGACCAGGAGCTTTTTACCATTCATCAAGGTAATTTCGCGCTTTGCTCCCAGGACAGCATCCTTGAAATCTATTTCCATCTGATAAAAATGGTCATCTCCACGCAGATGCAATTCTTCCGCACCAGCTCCCCGAAAAATAGATTCAAAAATGTCTTCGCCAAAATCGTCAAAAGAGTTAGTGTATCTTCCTCCTCCTTGCTGAGTTTGGTAATAAAAGGGACCCTGGCGTTTACCGGTTTGTTGAGCTTCTGGCTGCTCGAATTCGCCCCGATCAAACTTTTCCCGGTTTTCAGGTGTACCAATTAACCCGTAGGCTTCGCTAACCTCTTTAAACTTTTTTTCTGCCTTAGTATTACCTGGATTCAGGTCGGGGTGGTATTGTTTAGCCAGTTTTCGATAGGCATTCTTAATTTCATCCTGAGTAGCTGACTTGGAAACTCCCAATACTTTGTATGGATCTTGATTCATCGTACCTCGTTTCAAGGAGCCCCATCTAGTCTTGCTTGAACAAAGCGATTGACTTATCCGGCGGTCTCCGTCATTTTTGTTAAAAAGTCAATCTTCGGGGTCCCTTTTGTTTGAACGTTTTTCTTATTGAACCTATTTTCATAGGCATTAGACTTGTTGCAAAATATAGGGATTTAGTTGAGTTCATTTTATATTCCTGCCATTTACAGAGATTATCCTTGGCAATGATTTCTTTATCAGTCTTGGCGGTGATTTTGTCAATGAAGTTTTAAAATTATCTGAAGAGGGGTTGGCCCACAAGGAGGAATTGAAAAGGTAAGGCTGGGACCTGAATCGAGTGAATGAAGTTTGCCGTATGCTTTCGGTTGATCCTGATGATTTACACAAAAAAGGCAGAGCCAACGATCTTTCATCTGGCAAGGGTTTAATTTGTTATTTGGGTACTACCAACTTGGCATCAACGGGAAGAAATTGGTCCGGTATAGAGATCCAGGATTCGCTATTGGTGAGAGATCTGCCGAACCTTTTGCATGAGCTGCTACAGCCCCAACAGGGAACCTGCGTTTGCTAGATACCTGAATATTCAAGTAGCTGTTTTTAAAAAAGAAATTATTTAGTTTGACAGGGGGAACATAGGATGTCCCTCAGATCCCTACATTGTTAACCCGAAGGCATTTATGTGGTCCGGTGCCTGAACATCCAGCCCGCAATGGGCAGGGTAAGGGCTGCTATACAAGCCATGGGCCAGATCAGGGGCCAGACTGAAGCGAGATCACCACCGGCAAGAAAGATCTGCCTGAGGCCATAGACAACATAACGCAAGGGGTTTATGTACGTTGCTGTCTGAAGCCACTCCGGCATGTTTTCGATGGGGGTGGTAAAGCCACCCAGGATCACGGCGGGCATAAAGATAACAAAGGAACCGAGCAGCGCCTGCTGCATTGTTGTTGAAAGGGAGGAGACAAAAAGCCCCATCCCGACCACGGCGACCACAAAAACGGTAAGAATGACAACAAGGGCCGAAATGGTACCGTGGAAGGGAATTTTAAAGAATAAAACGGCCGCGCCCGAAAGCAGGAGTGCGTCGAACAAACCAAACACAATGGGCGGTATCGCTTTACCGATGAGAATTTCAAAAGGCCTGAAAGGTGCCACCAGGAGTTGGTCAAAGGTTCCAAACTCCCTTTCCCGCGCAACGGAAAGGGACGAGAGTATCATTACAATAAGCATAGATATGACGCCCCCGAGGGCGGTGACAATATACCAGCGGCTAACAAGATTCTCGTTAAACCAGGCCCTGTTGACCAATTCAAGTGAGGGTTCGGTCATTAGTTGTCCCCTTCCCTTTATAAAGCTACTCGCTTGTCGCTGAACAATTGTGTTGACGTAACCAAGGGCGATCGAGGCCACATTTGAGTTGCGGCCGTCCGCAATCACCTGGACCCCTGCCTGTTCGCCGCTGACTAATTTCTCACTGAAATCAGCTGGGATATTAATCACAAGCCGTGCCTTCCCAGCATCAATCATCTCCGGTATCTGGTTATCAGAGGCAAGGGTTGACACCAACCTGAAGTGCTCCGATCCTTCAAAACGGGCAAGAAGCTCGCGGGACTGGACGGTACGGGATTGATCCAACACCGCATACCGTACATCGGTGAGGTCATAGGTTGCGGCAAAACCGAATACGAAGAACTGGAGAATGGGCGGTACAATCACCACGACCAGACTTTTGGGGTCTCGTAGTACCATACCAAATTCCTTGAGAATCAGCGTGATTATCCTTTTTAGACTGCTCATTACTGGGGGAGCCTCCTGACTAGTTTCTTTCTTGTTGCACCTAGGAGGACAATTGCCATTACAGCCAGCAGTCCAGCCTCTGGAAGAATTGTCGACCAGATATTTCCTGCAAGAAAAAGGGTCTGACTGATGATCACAAAATAACGGGCGGGAATAATATAACTGATAATTTGCACCAGCTTTGGCGTACTTTCCAAATCAAACAGAAGGCCTGAGAGGAAAAATGCGGGAAGAAAACCTGCTATAACTGAAACCATCGCCGCTACAAACTGCACCCGGACAGCAGAAGAAATAAGGAGACCAAGACCTAGAGAGGCGAGTAAAAACAGTCCGCTCAAGGCTATTAACAATATCAGGGAACCGCGAAGGGGGACATCGAAGAGAAAGACTCCAAGAGTGACCGACAGGAGCATTCCCATCATACCAAGGATGAAATAGGGAATGATCTTACCAAGCAGTATTTCCCCTGGGGTAAGAGGTGTTGCCAGCAACGCCTCCATAGTGCCTCTCTCCCACTCCCGCGCAACAACAAGTGCGGTCAAAAGGGTTCCTATCAGGGTCATAATCAGGGTTAGCAGACCGGGCACCAGGAAGTTGGTGGAGTCAGCCGATTCATTGAACCAGATTCGCTGCTCAACGATAATGGGCGGAAGAACGCCACTTTTCCCCCTCGCCCTTCGTACTTCAAGCCATTTACCTATGGTTCCCTGACCATAGCCCTGGATCAGCCGGGCACGATTGGCATCCATCCCGTTTAATATAAGCTGCACTTCTGCCCGAAATTTTTTTGCAAGCTGTGTGGAAAAATCGGAACGAATGATGAGAATTCCATCAACATTTCCTGAATTCACCAGCTCTTTTGCCTCAGCCACCGAATAGACCGCTTGTGGCTTAAAATAGGGAGAGAGTTCAAAACGAGCGGCGAGTTCCCTTGCTTCGGGACCGCTATCCTCAAGTACCATTGCAACAGGTACATTTTTCGGGTCGAGGGAAACCCCGTATCCAAAAATAAAGAGCAGAACTACCGGCATCACAATACCGAGGAGAAGACTGGACGGGTCCCGAAGAATCTGGATGGTTTCTTTTTTTAAAAAACCTGACAGACGCATGCGGCTGCTACCTCTCTCAATCATTATCGGCTCCCACATCCACTCGAAGGTTGGTATCTGTCAAGGCTATAAAGGCGTCTTCCACCGTCGGATCCGGATTGTCGGCCGTAACAGCCATGCCCCTGATTTCTTCAGGCCGTCCCGCGGCAAGTTTTTTGCCCTGGGACATTATCAGCATATGGTCACAGAATTCAGCTTCCTCCATAAAATGGGTGGTGACAATTATCGTGACACCGTCTCTTGAAAACCCATTAATCCGCAGCCAGAATTCCCTTCTCGCAAGAGGGTCGGCACCCGAGGTGGGCTCGTCGAGGAACAGGATATCCGGCTCATGTACCATGGCAACAGCCATGGCAAGCCGTTGGCGATATCCTCCTGGAAGATTTCCCGCCTGGAGTTTTGCCCAGTCGGCCAAGTCAAACTCCTGCATGGCCCAATCGACTCGTTCTTTTAATTTTTTCCCGGACAGACCGTACGCCTTACCGTAAAATTTTAAATTCTGGATTACGGAGAGCTGACGATACAGAGAAAATTTCTGGGCCATATAGCCAAGGCGGGCCCTGGCTGTGGCAGACGAAATTCGCAGATTGTATCCGGCCACCTCAACCTCACCCATGGTTACGGGCAGGAGGCCGCATAACATACGAAAGGTGGTTGTTTTACCGGCACCATTTGAACCGAGCAACCCGAAGATCTCTCCCCGGCGTACCTGGAATGTGATATCCTCCACCGCAGTAAAATCTCCAAACTTTTTCACAAGCCCTGAGACCGATACAACTACTTCGCTGGTATCCGTCTTTTGTCTCGCGGTACCTTCAGATGAAACCACCACGGCCTGATTCTCCAGACGTCCAGTCATTTTGTCCATGAATCCATCTTCAAAGACGGGAACGACGAGATTTATTTCAATTCCCGCTGGCAACGATTCAAGTAGCTCTCTGGAGGAGGATGTATCCTTCACCACAATCCGTACCTTCCCGGAACGAATGGTTGCATCAATCACTTCAGGACGCCCGTAGAGCTGTCGCTGCAGTTCCCTAACCCCGATTCCGCCTCTGTCGCTGGCCAGAAAAACCCTGTTTTCGAGCCCTTTTATAAAGCAAGACGGAGCACCCATCTCAATAATCTCTCCCTGGTGGAGCAAGACGACCTGATCGCACCGATCCGCCTCATCAAGATAGGCGGTTGCGACAACAACACCGATCCCATCTTCTCGAACCAGTTCACCAATAATGGTCCAGAGATCACGCCTTGAAACTGGATCGACTCCCACCGTGGGCTCATCAAGGAGAAGTATCTCGGGGGTTTTTATCAGGCAGCAGGCAAGCCCCAGCTTCTGCTTCATGCCCCCCGAAAGGCGGCCCGCCCTGCGGCCGGTAAAAGGAGTGAGGTCGGTCATATCAAGGAGTTTTTTGTACCGCCTGGGCCTCTCATTTCGGGGAACAGATTTCAGGTCCGCGTGAAAGCTCAAATTCTCCGCCACCGTTAAATCTTCATAAAGACCAAACTGCTGGGGCATATAGCCAATACGGCTGCGTAGGTTGTCAATATCACGAACCACATCAAGTCCCAGAACCTTGAGTTCCCCAGCTGCAGGTACTAAAAGCCCTGCAGCGAGTCGCAGCAAGGTTGTCTTGCCTGCGCCATCCGGCCCGACAAGTCCTGTTACCTTCTCGGAACATGCCGAAAAGGAGATATCTGAGAGCGCCCGTACAGTTTTCTCACCCTTTGGGAGAAACTCCATGCTGAGACCGCATGCTTCAAGTACGGTATGTGCACCCGGGGCCTCTCTCTCCATTTCTATCACTTCATCCATCTGCAATCGTTACTATTCCTGATTGCCCACAGCTTCGGGCTTGACGATAGTGTCTGTATCGGTTGCTCCACGTTTTTTCACAACCACGGTAACTGGCATTCCGAGCCTGAGCCGGTTGTCCGGATCATCGAGCCAGATACGGGTTTCATACACTAGTTGGGTACGCAGTTCGGTGGTCTGGATATATTTGGGGGTAAATTCTGCGGTAGGGGAGATAAAACCGACCTTGCCAGTAAGCGACTCCTCTGGAAATGAATCACTATAGACCATGGCCTCCATGCCTTGTGCGACAAAACCAAGATCGGGTTCCGGTAGGTAGGCACGAACCCATTTAGGTGCCATGAGGGCAAGGGAGAAAACCGTCCGTCCCGGTGCCGCCAACTCGCCGGGCTCCATTATCCTGCTCTCTATGACTCCCGATGCAGGGGCATAGAGGGCAGTGTCATGTAAGCGCTCCTGAAAAAGGGTAACTTTTGCTTGCTTGGCCTTTAGAAGTGCTTTGGCCTCGGCTATCTTCTCCTCCCGGAATCCCTCTTCTGCAAGTGCCAGCGATTCCTTGACCACGTTAAACTCGGCCCTTGCAACATCTCGTTCTGCTCTTGCATTGTCAAGATCCTGGATGGTGCTTGCGCCTGTTCCGGAGGTAATTTGCAGTCTCTTAAAAAAACGTTCAGCATTTATAACCCTGACCTTTGCCGCCTCGCGCTGGGCCTCTATCTTGTTGATTTCCTGAGGCCTGGTTCCTGCAACCAGCATCCGAAGGTCCTCCTCCTGGGCAGCTACCATCGCCTCTGCCTCCTGCAACTGTGCGAGAAGTTTCTTATCCCTGAGTGTAGCGAGAAGCTGGTCTTTTTCGACCATGTCACCCTCATCTACGAGGATCTCTTTCACCAACTCCTGCTCATTGAACGAAAGCTGCACCGTCCTGAGGTCTATATTTCCGTACAGGGTAACAGTATTACCGGGTAGATTCCGCCCCTGCTGATATTTCCAATAGTAGACACCACCACCCACCCCGAGAATCAGCAGCAGAATTATTATTCGTACACCTTTATTCATCACGTCCCTTTTCTTCTGCTCTCTTCTTTACAATTTCCCGGTCGAGCATATCCCATCCACCACCCAGAGCACGGTACAATCTTACAATCTCGCCAAGTTCAACCTGTTTTGCCAGAATCAGTTCATCCTGGGCCTTTATCTGTTCACGCTGCGCATCCAGCAGTTGAAAAAGGCTGCCAAGTCCAATCTGGTAGAGCTGACCAGCTAGCTCCACGGACCCAATCGCATTATCTACGGCAGCCCTAAGGAGACCGACGCGTTCCTGATTATGGACGACTCCAATGACACCATTTTCAACCTCGCCCACAGCAGTCAGTAGCGTCTTTTCCAGTTCCAAACGGGCCTGCTCCGCCTGGGACTCACGAATTTCAACCTTGGTCTGCAGCCTACCACCGTCAAAGAGCGGAAAGGAAAGCCTGGATCCCAGGGAATAGATAATCGATTCCGGCTGGAACAGAGTACCCAGATCGTCAGTCTGAAGATAGATGGAGCCGGTAATAGATAACCGCGGATATTTATCGGCCTCCGCCGAACCAATTGTGGCTACTGCTGCTGCATACTGTCTTTCTAGCCCGCGGACATCTGCCCGCCTTGTCAAAAGATCCACCGGAAGCCCAACCCCCACCATCTCCGGAACATCCAT
>Ga0075115_10001427_pt1 | contig 11615 bp, 9 predicted proteins | sample AntAceMetag02UKH_FD_69785 | JGI IMG/M metagenome (GOLD analysis project Ga0075115, IMG submission 69785) | Saline lake microbial communities from Ace Lake, Antarctica - Antarctic Ace Lake Metagenome 02UKH | ecosystem: Environmental > Aquatic > Non-marine Saline and Alkaline > Saline | place... | reverse complement strand
CGGGGCCACGTATTTCAAGAAGCGGATCCGGGGATCGGGAGCGGCCAGTTCCCGGAGTTCCTTCTCCAGGCTCCCGGTCCCCACCATTACCAGTTTACTGTCACCCTTCTTCCTCATAAAAGTCTCTACCGCCATTCTGGGGCCCTTGTACTCCTCAAAACGGGCGACGAATAGAAAGAATGGGCGCAGATCGGCAAACTCTCTCTCCAATTCCGGGGAATCCTCTTTCTTTACCGGGTCGACAAAATATGGAAGAGAGTCCATCCTCCCGCTAAATCCCTCTTCCCGATGACGCTGGAGCATGTAGCGGCAGGGCATGATCAGGGAATCGATATTTTCCAGCATCCGGTCCCGCAATCCGCCCAACCTCCAGAACTGGGGAGGACGACGATAAGCCGCGAGACATCGCAAACACTCTTTTGAATCGCATACTTTCTTATTGTCCTTCCAGAGATAATGGGTCGGACAGAAGAGCCAGTAGGTGTGCTGGGTGAAGAGTTTGATCCCGGACCCCATGCTAAGAGACCGGATGCCACCGAAGAGTGAAATATTGTGATAATGAATAACATCAAAACCTTTTTCCAGAACGGCGTTGATTTGAGAACTGGAGAAGACCGGTTCCCCGGAGAGATAGGTCAGGAGCGGCTCCAATCTCCCGGTCCCGCTCTTCACCCGATGAACCGTAACCCCGGGGTGGTGAGGGTACTCCCCTTCCCGCTGATCGGTGAGCTTGTAGGCATGCGCGTCACCAGAAGTTATAACGTCCACGCTATGGCCGTCCCGGGCCAGGTGATTGGCAAGATGATATACATGCAGTCCGCAGCCACCGGGATGGAATGGAGGATAAAAGGTGGTTATCAGGCAGAAACGTTTCTTCTTTAGAATCAGGTTCTCAGTCATATTGTGTAGAAAGATACTGATTATGGAGTCCGAAGAACTCTATTTTTATAAATACGAATACTCCAGATAACAAATAAACCCTAAACCTCCTGTCGCAGCTACGCTGCTATGGCGGAGTAACTAGCTGAAATTCAATGTGAATATGCGACCAAAGTGAGATAATTATTTGATGATGAATCTTTGCCGCCTAGACGGAGATGGTGTTGGCACGGGAGTTGGTGTAGGAGCTGGGCGATTATTGATCTGGTCAGCGATCTTCAGAGCTTCTTCACGCGAAAAGTCGCCATAAATGCGTATTCGGTCCTTTCGCGCAACTGGAACCATTTTAGTCGTATAACGAGAAGTCCCATCCAGAGAGAAGACAATTGTTCTTCCTACATTCCCCATCATCGCAGCCCGGTATTTCATATTTCCCTGCGATTTGAGATATAGGGAAAGTCTCATCGGATCCTCATCAACTGACGGGGAGATACGATTAATATCATCTTCAGTCAGCCATGGCTTCTCCTGTACAATCTCGAATTCTCCTTCCCGATTATGAATAGGAATAATTTTGGCTGGTTGACGAAAATAAAACCCCAGCTTCATGATGCGAGGAGACGGCGACGGAACAGGGGTTGCCGCAGGACTCGGGGTAACATGGAAAGCGGCAGCAGGAATTACCCATTCTCCTGTCTCTTCACCCCCCGACGAGAGGATCATCGTAATCATTAATAAATAAGGTAACCCAATCATAAATTAATTCCGTAATTATTTATTCTAACCTGAGCAATAGTATCCTTCTTTTCAGGTTTGTCAAGCCACCGTCCTCATCCACAGTCCTCATCTATTTTTCAATCACAAAATCAACATCAATAGCACCCATCTTTTTTACCAATAATTTTTTTCTCTTCTTACTCCCTTGAAGTTCAATTATATACTCTCCTGACGGCATTTTCAGTCGGGAGAGACGATAATATCCATTGCTATCGACCTTATCCCGAGCTATAACTCTTCCCTCTTTGCAAGCCAATACAATTTCACCAGGAACAGGGCAACCTTTCTCATCAAGGACCCTTCCACTAACCGCGACTACTTTATTGCGAATTATTTCCAAGTATCTTTTCCCGAAACCAGAATATGAATAGCCCTGGGTATAGAATTCTTTGGTGCCGGTTATATCCCTGGAGGTAGTGGAAGCAGAACGCAAAGGTTCGATAGCAGTATCCTCATTCCATTCATTCCAGCTGGTTATCATCAACAGGGGCAGGTGCCGATCTACAAATGGCAGACCAATCCAATCAAAGACATGAGAAAAAGCCAACCCTCCTGACGGATCTTTATCCCAACCTCTGGGAATAGCATAATGATCCCTCGACAAGCGGACACCCCGATCGTTAAATCCAGGGATAATATTTGGAATAAACACCGTGTCTTCCCCGCAGGCTTGCTGATACTGATAATATATTTCTTTGACTTCCGTAAGAAATGAACTTCGGGACATATAACCAGAATACCTGAGACGCTGGGATTCATACATATTATATGCTGTAATGGCGTCAAAAGCTCGAATTCTATCTCTCTGGGGCATCTCGGTCCACACTGGCTCTTCTCCCGGGTCAGTTCCCTCCTTGACCACTTTCCAGAATACTTCATCAGCTATGATGAAAGGATCAAACCCCTCCCCTCTTAGCTTCTCGCGCAACCTTGTGACTATCTCAACCGTATCTCCCTGAAAATTCCTAGTCAGATATAAAAATATAACCGGCCTATTATCAATTCTAAGATACGAAGGATTATTAAAAAATTGAGCGGCAATTTTACGGATATCTTCCAGAAAGAATTCGACTTTTTGTTCAGTCCAGGGAATAGTTCCATAGACACGGTTGGTCCCTATTTTTTGAGTCTCATAGAATATACAAAACTTTATATCTCGGATATTGGAAGCCTTTAAAAAACATTCACTTATTGCCCGGTTCTGATAAGGCCGATTCGGCCACCAATCAAGCACCAGAAAATCGATTCCGTATTGCGAGCACCATGATATGTGCTCTTCCGCTACTTCCAGGTCTCTGGAATTGTAAAATCCCAGGACCGGTTCCTGAGGGGGGACTAAATACTTTCTTAACAATCCATATTTATTAAAATTACGGGGAAACCAGTGATAATAATACGCTCCTATCAAATATCTCTCCTCAACCCGTGAACAGGCACCATGCAGGAGCAAGATAATAAAATAGATTATTATAGAATATAATAGATTTCTAAATCTCATATCAAAACAACATACAATACAATTGAACTGCGAGGGATCAGACGCTGGTCACTGGGACAAGATAGAATCGAGAGAAAAAAATATAAAAAGATAACTCATCTAATCGTAACGACAAAAACAACTATCCATACGATATGAAATTAACAGAGAAATCATATATATCAATCTAAAACCCAGGAATTTCCTTGTTCATTCCTCCTCAACCCGATCCCTTTTAAAATCAGGAAATCTTCTCATGGCTTCCTTAGCCATGGCCTCTCCTGTACAATCTCGAATTCTCCTTCCCGATTATGGATAGGAATTATTTTGGCTGGTTGACGGAAATAAAACCCCAGCTTCATGATTCGAGGTGATGGAGAAAGAACAGGGGTTGCCGCAGGACTCGGGGTGACGTGGAAAGCGGGAGCAGGAATTACCCATTCTCCTTTCTCCTCACCCCCTGACAAGAAAAGCATTGTAATCATTAATAGACAAGATAAACCCAACATGAATTATCTCCATAATTATTTCTTCTAACCTGACAGCTGTCGCGTCCCATTATAAGAGAGTTAGTTCGACCCACTCACTCGCCCCAGAAATATTTTACAAGGGAAGGATTCTCTAGACACAGGATGGACTACGGGCTCAACATGATTGGGCAAGCCTATCGTGCCCGCCGGCCTAAGGCCTCGCCGCTGTGGCAATATTTGAGCAAGCACTTCGAGGGATTTCTCGATGTTTACGAGGAGCGCTACCAATCCCGGTACGGGTACCTCCGTCCCGTCATCCCGGAGGTGGTGAAGAAGTTCCTCGATTGCGGCAACCTGGAGAGAGGGTTCGCCCGGGTTCGCTGCGATCCCTGGCTTGAAGATGACCCCTTTCCGAATGGCGACGAGGAACCTGTAATTATGGTTTCGTAAGTCGTCGTCGGCTCCGGCCCATCTCCCTTGCGTCTGCCGGCCGCCGGTTTTCTCCGGCAACCGCCTTAAAGTCAAGGCGGAGGGCACTAAACAGACCTCCGGCCCGTCCGATCGTATTTTTTGCTTGTCCTCACCGAATATTTCATCCATAATGCAAACCTTAAAACCGGCTTGTTATCCCGGGAAAAGGGTGATCGCGAAAAAAGCACGAAACCCGATTTCTTATCAATTTAAGAGCGTGTGTTTATTCTCGCCGCCGGATTCGCGATAAGAAGTATGGATAAATCGGGGATCTACCGGTAAAATCCCCAAGTTCATAACCCCCGGTCTGTTATCTGTATTTATCGCGCCTGACCAAATGGGTAACGGAATAGATACAAAGAAGCCGATTATTTGAGTCCGAAGACAAAGTTGGCCCGGGCACGTGGAAACCGGCCGGGAGGAGAAAGATTTTGGAGAGACAGAAGAAACTCATTTTGCAAAAAATATTTTTGCTGGTAATTAGTGTCGTAATCTTATCCGCTCTTCTGGTGGCGACGGCCGTTTTCCAGAAGGTGGAATTCGCGGATGAAGGCCTGGCGGCGGCCGTCCGTGAAAAGCTCGGGAATCCCCGGAAGTCCATCACGAGAACTGATCTTCTCCAGCTCAGTCGGCTGGACGCCTCGGGAAGAAATATTGCCCGTCTGGATGGAATCGAAAACCTGCGGCATCTTGTCGTCCTCAACCTGGCGGATAACCTGGTTGCGGATCTGACACCTTTGAGGACACTGCGTAAGTTGCGAGAACTGGACCTGGAGCATAACGGCATCAACTCACTGAAAGCCATTAATTTTGATGCCCTCTCCGGCCTGCACCTGAGAAATCTTAACTTAGGCCATAACAATATCTCGAGTAGCCAAAGCACCCCGGACAGCCTCTCCGATATCTTCCTGCTCAGTCAATGGACCTCTCTGGAAGAACTGAAGTTAAGGAACAACCGGATCGAGGATATCACCCCTTTGAAGAATCTCGTTGATCTGCGGGTGCTTGATCTTAGGGAGAATAAGTTAACCGATATCTCCTCTCTGGCCGGATTGACAGAACTGACGGAACTTAACTTGAGACACAATTACTTCGCAGACCTGAAGGCGTTGTCCGGTTTAACGGGCCTGGTTTACCTGAACCTCCATTCCAATTCACATATCCGTTCCTTAAAGCCGATGGAGCGTCTCACCGGTCTGAAAACCCTCATCCTGGCTCACGTCCCGGTGGGAGATGATATCCGGGTATTGAAAAATTTTGTTCATCTTAACCGTTTGAACATGCTCAACTGTCGTCTAAGCCATGTTACGCCGTTGAGCGCTCTGGTTAATTTGCAGTCGCTCAATCTTCGGTGGAATCAGCTGACCGATATTTCTCCCCTGTCCGGCCTGATAGGTCTGTGGAGACTCAACTTGGAAGGCAATGATATCGCCGACCTGGCCCCGCTGGCCGGTTTAACGGAGTTGCTTCAACTCAATATTTATTCCAACTCTCATGTCCGTTCTATCAGGCCCCTGGAGCGTCTCGCCGGCCTGGAAACCCTGATCATGAGGAATGTCCCGGTGGGTGACGATATCCGCGTGTTGGGTGATATGATTCGTCTGAAGCGCTTAAATCTCCGTGATTGTGATATCACGGATATTACACCTTTAAGCTCGATGAGTAATTTGCGCGCGCTCGATCTTCGGGGGAATCACCTGACCGATCTTTCCCCCCTGGCCGGCTTGACCAAATTGAAGGAGCTTGACCTGCGGGATAATGATGTTGCCGACCTGACGCCATTGGCAGATTTAACGAAACTGGTTTACCTGAACATACATTCCAATTCGAGAGTTGGTTCCATCCTGTCCTTGGATAGTCTTACCAGTCTGGAAACGCTGATCATGAGGAATGTCCCGGTGGGGGGCGACACCCGCGCCCTGAAAAAAATGACTCGTCTCAAGACCCTGAACGTCCGTAACTGCGGGCTGACAGATACCTCGGTTCTCGGGGCCTTGATGGCTGCGGGCGTATTGCAGGATGATCCGGAAGCGGGAATTAAGGCGACTGTCAACATCCTGGAAAACCCGCTTCCCCGGGGAGAGATTGATCCCTACCTGCTGATCAGGCGGTACTGGAGAAATATCAGCTACTGCTGGCCGATTGATCTTCCTTACGATACCGGCCTGGTTGATCCGCCTTCTTTCTCCCGCCCCGCCGGCTTTTACGACGGATCGTTTGAACTAGAACTCACTTCCCCGGATCCCGGAGCCACGATCTATTACACGTTGGACAGTTCGCTGCCGACGGAAGAATCGACAGCCTACATTGGCTCTATCAGGATACAAAATCCGGAGGGCGCGGTTTTTTCCGGTACTGTCGTCAGGGCCCAGGCGGTGGCGAAGGACGGAAAATTGAGCAAAGTCGTAACTCGTACCTATTTCATAGACCCCGCGAAAGCCAATCGTTATACTCTGCCGGTGATCTCCCTGGTCACGGATAAACATAACTTATTCGATCCGGAAACCGGTATCTACACCAACTACAAGCTGAGAGGCTATTCGTCGGAACGTCCGGTTTCGATCGAATACTTCGAGCCGGACGGCACCTCCGGGTGTGCCGTCAATGCCGGAGTCAGAATCCACGGCGGCGCCTCCCGGAGGAAGAAGAGGAAGTCCTTACGATTATACGCCCGGCCGGAATATGACTCGAATGATTCCGTTAAGTATCAGTTCTTTCCCGGTCTGACCAAGACGGGGAGCAATGAGCCGCTGGATGAATTCAAGACCCTGCTCCTGCGCAACTCCAGCAATGATAATCGCCGCACAATATTCCGGGACGTTCTGATGCAGAAGTTGGTGGAGCATAGCCCCAACCTGGAAACGCAGGCATCCCGCTTTGTTGTCGTCTTCATCAACGGCTGGTATTGGGGTGTGTATAACCTGCGGGAATACTATGACGAACATTACTTTGCGATGAATTGCAACGTCTCTCCTGAGGATGTTGTTATATTGGAATTGAACGCGAAATTGAAGAAGGGGAAAGCCGGGGACGAAAAACACTATCTGGCTATGCGCGATTACGCCGAAAGCCATGACCTATCGGACCCCGCGCATTACCGTCATATAACCGACCTGATGGACGTGAGAAACTATATCGAATACTACGCTGCTAACATCTATTTTCACAACACCGATTGGCCTCACAACAATATCTTTTTTTGGCGAATAAAGCCCGGAATCAATGCCCCCCCCGCCACCAGCGTCCGCGACGGACGCTGGCGATGGATGATTCAGGGCACCGACTACGGTTTCGCCTGTAAACCTCCCGCGGAGAGATTGAACAACCGCTGGTTTTTAAGAGAATTCAAGCGGAAGTACGGTACCGTAAAAGGGCCCGCTGCCAACACGTTGAAATGGACCATTCTCCGCTTGAACGGTAGAGCGCTGGAAGAATGGCCCAATATCCTCTTCCGGAATCTTCTGGAGAATGAAAAATTCAAGATCGGTTTTATCAACCATCTGGCCGACCAGATGAACAGCTCTTTTCACCCGAAACGCGTCCTAGAAATGATTGACAGTATTCAGAAGATTCTGGAGCCCGAAATGGAGGCCCATTGCCGTCGCTGGCGGGATATCCGCAATCTCGAAGCATGGCGAAAGAATGTCGAGGTTCTCCGCTGGTTCGCCAGGGAAAGACCCGAGCATCTCCGGAAGCACGTGGTTGATCATTTCGGACTGAGCGGAACTGCCCGCGTGATCCTCCGGACGGAGATCGAAAAAGGACACATTCGGATCAACCGCCTGGAAATCTCAAAAGAGACCCCGGGTATTGAAAATCCCGATTTCTGGACCGGTATATATTTTAAAGGTATCCCGCTCAGGATTAAGGCGGTACCCGAGCCCGGATACCGTTTTGCCAACTGGGAAGGCGTCGATCAAGACGAGGCTGAGATCGAATTGGTCCTGGAAGGGGATATCACCCTCACCGCGCGGTTCGTGAGAGAGTAGCACCGGGCTGACTCCGGCAACTCGAAGTTTGACCATTTGATTGTATCTTATCAATAAGTAGGGGGAAACATCAATAATCGAATCAGTAAATTTTTCGTTGGGACTCCCGCCAAAATTGTAGATCCAGCAATATTGACTGAGAATAAGAAAGCCCGGCGGTGCCAGGGGCAGCTCGCCTCGGCGGGACCACACTATGGCCCCTGACTCCACGACCATCCCAGTTGAAGTTTATCCGCTCTTTAGACGTTTAGATCTGCCAGGTGGGGCATTTCATAGGCACAGGAGACACGATCGTAGATATACTTGTAAAAGCTGATCTGCAATTTCTTCGCGGTAGTCGCAAGTGTCATGAATGTATCCCAAGCTTTTATTCCATCTTTGCTCCGCGTGCCAAAGCTGACATCACGCTTGCGAACCCGCTTGAGGGCGCCCAGTTCCGCCGGATTATTATGCAGCGGGACCTCGGGATGTTCCAATACCATCAGCAGACTGAGTTTTTTAGCTTTTGTTTTTGCGATGCGTTCATCCAGAGCATCATAGCAACCGGCTGAAGATTATTTAGTGTACCTTCCACCGGAGTTTGATCAAGGGCTACCCGATCGGGGTTTTATCAGTTAGCAAGCGGATTGGGGGGAGTACACTTAGGCGGGGGCTGTTTGATAATGCCTTTTGATTCCAGAAGTAAAAGCAAGGTTCGACAAACCATATCTTTGAGTATGCCATTGGGTTGCATCCAGTCCCAGGCCCGGCAAACTTCCTGGGAGATAAACCGGCGGCTTCCGTCGGGATGGGCCGCGATTATCTTTCTTATGATGGTGACATCTTCTTCAGTGACGGAGCGACCACGAAATGTTATGAATTCATTCATGGTGCCACTATATAAAATCGGGTGCTGGAATGTACGCTTTTTTCTCTTTTTTTTGGCGGAAGGTGGGAGGGAGAATTTAAGATGGATTTTTGACTTTGTTTAAGATATTATTCAGCCAGTATTTTTTTAAAATAATCTTTGCCCCTGTTTATTGAGATGATACGTTCAATTTTATTCTGGTATTTTTCGCGCCCCTGAGGCAAGATTTCTCAAACCAAACAAAGGAAGAAAATATTATGGATGCCGTAAAAACATTATCGGATTCCCTGTTAATAACCAGCGGGGACCTGCTCAATATTCTGTTCTCACTGGGGTTGGCGGTTGTTATCTCCGTGATAATCTCCCAATTATACAAACATACTCATAGGGGGATGAACTTCGAGTTGGTTTTTATGACCACCCTGGTTTTGCTGGCGCCGATTGTGGCGATGGTGATGATATTTATCCGGGGAGATCTGGTTTTGTCCCTGGGACTGATCGGTTCGCTCTCGATTATCCGTTTCCGGACGCCGATCAAGGATACCCGCGACATGGTCTTTCTTTTCTGGGTAATCGCCGTCGGCCTCGGCTGCGGTACCTATAACTGGAATATTGTGATCATCTCCACTATTTTTATTGCTCTGGTTATGTTCATCCTCTATTTCAGCAGGTACGGCCGGTCGCGCAATACCGATTTTATCCTGGTAATCTCAGGGTTTTCGCCGTATGAAGAAACGGATATGGAGGGAGTGGTCAAGCGCTATGCCGACGAGGCACGAGTGCGCTCTCATGAGATTGAGGAAGATTCCTGGGAGATCATCTTTGAACTGCATTTTCCGCGCCTCTCCGATCAGTTGGTCAAAAACTTGCTTCGGGAGCTAAAAGCACTGCCGGGGATTCGCAAGGTTTCTCTGCTGGCTCCGCAACTTGCCCTCCCGGTATAAAATTACAATGGTTCGCCATGGAGAAAGTCGAAGTCGGGACTGGCGCTATGAATTCAAATATCGCCTGAATCCCATACAGTATAACAGGATACGGATCGCGATCTTGCCATACATGAGGCTTGATGACTATTCGCGGGTCGCTTCGGGTAAAAAATACCTGGTGCGTAGCTTGTACTTTGATACATATGACTACGAAACTTTTCAAGAGAAGATGAGCGGTGACAGCGACCGGGTCAAGTTTCGCATCCGCACTTATTCTCGGTCAATTACCGACGATACCGTCGTCCGGGTTGAACTCAAGGTCCGAAACGCCAACGCGATGGTTAAATACGGTTCCTTTGTCTCCGTCTCCGACCACCTGTTTTTTATGCGGCGTCGGCACTGGCCGGAGACCGGAAACTCGGTTCTGGATGAATTCGAGCGTTGCCTCCATCTCAAGTCCCTGGAGCCGAAAATTCTGATCGAGTATCTCCGGGAAGGTTTTAAGGACCGGGCCGGAAGCGACCTGCGGATAACGTTTGATCAGCAGGTCCGTAGCGCCCATTGCTCCGATCTGTTTCCGCAAGGCCCGGTCTTCTTCCGTGCGCACCACCCTCAGGGTATTATCCTGGAAATAAAAGGATACGATATCCCGCCAGCATGGCTGAAAAGACTGGTTCGGGAACACGGGTTGAAGATTGTGGCCAACAGTAAGTTCACCCAGGGGATCCTCGCCGTGAGACAGGAATTGTATCATCCGGGCGGGGTGGTCGTGATCAGATAGTTCCGAGAGAAAGGCTTTGAAAGTCCGGGAGTGATAAACGGAGACAATTCAAACCATCTTTCTCATTACCTTATATTGTGATACCTGAATTTTGCACGACTTTCACATTTTTTGCTCACTGACTAAACTTTTTTCGGCTTCCGGACTACTTGATCTTCATCTTGCACAAACTCGTGCAAAATATTTTTTGCACGAAACCAAATAAAAAAAAGAATATCATGCAGCCTTCTTTCTCCTTTGATCCAGATACTCCAGAAAGTATGTCAAACCTGTGGCACATTGTTCATGCATTGAGTACAGCACTTCATCACGATTGCCATGAAAACGTATCTTGGCCGCAACAAAGAGCATCTTCAAACGAGCAATCCGAATCATATGGTCAGGCAAAGTAATCTGCTGAGTTGGTGGGACTTCCTTTCCCGCTCGTTGCTCATGGGCCGCGTGTCCCGCCAATATCTTCATCCATCGCCATAGATTATAACACAGCATCACGATCTGAAAGAAGGCATGGTGTGCCTGAAAATTCCGCGAGGGGATTGCCAATACCCCTTCACGCTGTGCCTCCCCAATTGAATTTTCCACATCCGCCCGCTTATCGTAATCCTCGATCACCAGATGAGGGCGCAGTGGATTGTTAATCACAAACACTTGGTATGTATAGTCATCACTATCAAACAAATTCAGTTGACGATCTCCCACCAGGTCCTTGTGGATGCGCATGACTACAAAACGACATGCGTGTTCCCAGCCAGCCGGCTGATAAACACACTCGTTGTATTCATAATCTTCATATCGATACCAGCCATCATTCGGAAATGACGGAGCACAACGTTTGTTGCCGAAGGTAAACGTAAAACCATTGTCCAGGCAAGCTTTCACGCTTTCCCATCCAATGAATTCTCCGTCCCCACGGACATGAACGTGGTGTACGCAATCCGGTAACTGGCGGCGAAACTGACGAATTTGCCGGGCTACTTCCAGGTTCTTCATTGTCTCTC
>Ga0075115_10001426_pt1 | contig 11618 bp, 11 predicted proteins | sample AntAceMetag02UKH_FD_69785 | JGI IMG/M metagenome (GOLD analysis project Ga0075115, IMG submission 69785) | Saline lake microbial communities from Ace Lake, Antarctica - Antarctic Ace Lake Metagenome 02UKH | ecosystem: Environmental > Aquatic > Non-marine Saline and Alkaline > Saline | place... | reverse complement strand
GGCTCTAATTCCTCAAAGGAGATGCCGCAGATCGGACAGGCAAGGCTTGCCGAGTATGCCTGCTCGCTTCCGTCCTCGCCTACCGCGATGATAAGTCCATCAGACCGCGCAAGCGCGTTTTCGCATGATTCGGCGAGGCGTGACCTGTTACTTACCCTGAACCGGTCGATCACGATCTCGATGTCGTGTTTGACGTACCGCTCAAGCACAATCTCGTCGTCGGTCCTGTGGATCGTCCCGTCAACCCTGACCCGTGCGTATCCCTCGCTGTTTAAGTCTTTGAAGAGTTGGTGGTACGTGCCCTTCTTCTGCCTGACGACCGGAGCAAGGATCGTGATCATCCCGCCGGATTCGTCTGATCCGCCCGACCCCCCGGATCCGCCCCATTCGGATGCGATCGTGTCTGCTATCCGCTCTGGCGACTGCGACTCGATCCGGACCTCGTGGACCGGGCAGTACGGCACCCCGATCCTTGCGAAGAGCAGGCGCAGATAGTCGTAGATCTCGGTTACCGTTCCCACAGTACTCCGCGGGTTCTTGGAGGTCGTCTTCTGCTCAATCGATATCGCAGGCGAGAGTCCCTCGATCGTATCGACGTCTGGCTTGCTCATCAGACCAAGGAACTGGCGGGCGTACGCAGAGAGCGACTCGACGTAACGCCGCTGCCCCTCGGCATAGATCGTGTCGAATGCAAGCGTTGACTTGCCAGAGCCGGAGACGCCGGTTATCACGATCAACCTGTCCCGCGGGAGCGTTACTGTGATGTCCTTGAGGTTGTGCTCCCGTGCTCCTTTGATGACGATGTTTTTCATTGCTGTGTACGTTTCTAATTCTCCTGAACATCTGGGACTTGGCGTTGTTTTCAATAACAATGTCCTTTCGTTAAGGGGAGTTCCGTCATAGTGCTCAAGATCTAAAATATTGTGTTATTTCATCGATTATGCCAGCCATATTCTTTCTCAAATCACATTCGTAATACTCTAATACGGTAAAGCCCTCCTTTTTCAACTCGGTCTTTACTTTTTCTCTCCTTTGGATATTCTCGTTAATTTTATCTTTCCAGAACTTGGTGTTCGTTTTCGGAATCGAACCATGCTTCTTACAGCCGTGCCAGAAGCATCCGTCAAGAAATACAGCTACCTTATTTTTCTTAGAGGATATGTCGGGAGTGCCGGGAATGTTCGAATTGTGAATTCGATATCGAACACCTCTCGCCCATAATGCTTTTCTTACTTCCAGTTCAATCTTTGTGTTTTTACTCCTGACTTTGGACATTATTTCGGAGCGTTTTTCTTTGGAATACATATCTGCCATATTTGAACACCCGACATTCCTTCTAATTCTTTTAAGGTGCTTGGAGACGGAGCCATTCAAACTCATCAACACCCACCCTGGAGGTATTTGTCGCAACTTGATGCGCAATTGCAAGAGCCTTGGTATGGCGGAGTTCGCCCACCCATTGATAACTGGTACCATTGGATTTTACACGCCATTCCTTTTGCCAGCGATATGCATTAATGCGATCGCTCCCGTTTGTTGGTTTGAACGGTATTGTTAATGTCCTCAATTTCTTATTTTTTATTATGAGGGGCTCAAAAATTCCATCTTGGGTTTTAATAATGATATCAGCGCGATCTTTTTTTCCTGAATAGAGTTGTAAAAAGAGGAAGTTTGATTTCTCCTCCAAACGTACGCAATCGCAGAGGGGTGTGAGGCAAAGGAACCACTCACAAGAACCCTCGTTTTGTTTTTTTAGGATTGTACCCAATTGAAGTGTTGGACTCTGCGAATTGTCGGGGTACAATCGGTTCCCACTATCCCGAGCGGTGCATTGTAAATGAGATAATTCATTGCATCCGTATATGGCTTTTTCAGAAGAATCATACAAAACCTCTGCGAAACGGGTCTTATTTGGTGGATTGCACCCTTTGATGCGTTTCCAGTCGTTTTTTTCGATGTATTTCTTTGCTTCATCCAGAGTAATTGATTTTCCATCATCGTCTTTTAAAAGTTGTCCATTATCAGTTTTAGATTGAATCCAATTAGATGAGTATTCCCTTTTTAAGGTGTCTATTCCATCTTTGTTGTTAAGTTGCCCGTTTATTATGCTTTGTTCTATAGTTTTTGCAGAAAGCGAACTTTTGTCATAAGGAAGCTTATCTTTAGCCCCAATATAGTCACCAAACCAAGACTTTAATCCTTCTTCATCGACTATTTGACGCGCTCGGGCATCCGTTTGGATAACAGTCCCTATTTCGCTTGTTATCAGGTTCATGGCAAAATCCACGCTGTCCGAGGGCTCGGGAATTAACGCACGATGCAAGCAGTATGCCCCGTCCAGATTGCAATTTAGTATTGAGAGCAGTTTATGTGTATTTTCCCTCATGGCGGCGATGCTGTGCAGTGTTGCGATAGGGATAATGCCTTTCACTAACTCGGCGTATTCGGAAATGATGTAACCAGGCAATTGGTCAAAGGAAACGATTCGATCTTTTCTTGGTGGCTGCATTGTTGCTTTTTTGTTGAGAATAACAATTCGAAGATAATCGCCTTTTATAATATGATCCTTTTTTTCCATGACCAGACCGTCATCGTATACCTCGTCAGCATTTTTCTTAATGTCTTCCAGCATTTGGTCAACATAGTTATGGGATGTGTAAACAACTATAAGGCGCATTCGACCGCCTTTGCTTTTATCTTCTTCCAGTATCTTTTTAATGATATCGCGAGGAAGCGACCTATTATCTTTAGCAAGAACCCAATCAATGACAAGGACGTCAACCGATGCCGCCAATTTAACTGCTCGTTCTTCTGGGTCTTTTTCATGTTTTGGACACTGGATACAGCATGCAATACCCATATCCGCAAAGGCATTGATCACGACCTTCGCATCAAGCTGACTGCGACCATCGTAATTGTCTTGGAATTCCTCTTCGTTTTGGTCTCCGTTGGTCGCCGAGGAGTCTACATCCTGGTTGCCCGTCATGAGACCCGTAACTGGAGGTTTTACCATCTTCGCATTATCTTTGTCCGTCTGGGATGGCGGGGTCAGATTGTATGTCGCCTCGTCGTCGATGATAGCGACGGTTTGGATGAATCGCTTGGCTGCTTCTTTGTCCATTTCGTCGAAACTACGCATCGTGTTCCTCCTCCTGTTTACCTTGCCCGAACACTATCTTGAATACCGGTCTTACATTCTCGCCGCGTTTTTCCAGAACGATGTCTAAACCCTCTCGTCGCAGGATTTCGCGGGAGATGTACAGCCCCATCCCCCTCCCGTTTTTCTTTTGCGAATACCTAAATTCAAAAATCCGATCGGCGATTCTTCTTTTTATGCCCGGTCCGGAGTTACTGACGAGCATGCCGTCGGCATCAGCGTCTAATTGGATTTCTCGTTTTCCGTCGCCGAGTCGCGGTCTTCCTTCAGCGTCCTTGGTGATCCAGTAAATGGCGTTGTCGACTATGTTCACGAAGCACGGATATATTGTTGATGGGTATGTGCGTAAAATAGCATTGTCAAATTTCCGCGTGGCTTTGATCGTTATGTCGTGGCGTGTCATTCGGTCTTCGAACAGTCTTTGCAGGTAATAACGAATATCCTGCCCAGGTATGTCCATCTTTTTACGCTGGAGACGTCTGTCGAATGGTTTGAACACATTCATGTATTCGTCGAAGTGTTCGAAGTTGGTTCGAATATTCTGATATATCTCATCGAGTTGCGGATTTGTAGCGGCCCAGCCTCGTAGTTGTTTGATATATCTGTGCATCATCTTGACCGTGCTCGAGAACTCATGTTGCACTATGGCAACCGCGGTGCCAATCTGGGCCAGTTCGGCGTATTGGTCGATTTGGTTTTTGAATGTGTCCGCTCTTTCTTCTAAAGCGACAGTCACATCTGTGATGGACTCGTCGTTTTCCAATGCTTCGTTTAGCATGACAATCTGGTCGCGGACGCTTTCTAAAGCTTTGAGTTCCTTCATAGCCGCGGATTCAAGTTCGTGCGCAATATCCGTTCGGTACTTCTCTTGTTCGATGTCCGATAATACCGAGATATCCTTCTGTTCGAATCCGATTAGTGTCTCTTTCAAAGCGGTTTGTATGGCCACCATATGTTCTTTGACTTCGGTTAGGACTTTATCTTGGAGGCTTTTTGCTTCTTCGGTTGTTTCCGTTCTCATTCGTTTTGCATCACGTTCAGTATGCGTCTTCATTTCCTGTAGCATCTGATCGATGCGTCGTCGTTTGTCAACGTAGCCGGATATTGATGCGAATGCTTCATTTATTTCTTTTTGCAGATAATCTTCCAACGGTTTGAATTGATTCTTTTCGAGTTCATCCGCTTCTTTCTGGTAAGCGTTCCAGTTAGCCAGCTGATTCTTGGTAAGACCTATGCCTCGCGGTCGGGTGATAGAATAGTGTTTGCGGAGATCCGACATTTCCGCCCGAAATGCTGCCTCAACTTTCAGAAGTAGTCTCCCGGCTTCTTCGGGATTGTTTTCTATCAGTGTGCTGATGGTCGTGAGCTTCGTCTTGGTGCTGTCTTTAATATTGAGTTCTTCGTTTATGGGTTCGGCGTTCTCGATTTTCTGGAAAAAGTTGCTGAGTTCCGAACCGAATTTTTGTTTCCTATACGATTTTCGCTCCTTGCGTTTTTTAAGAAGCTTATCCTGCCTTTCAAACTCCTCTTTCGCTCTCCAGAAATCGCCAGCGAGGTCGCTTCCTTTGCGGAAATATTCTTTTACCACCTCGACGAGAAAGTTCTGGACTAGTTCTCGCACTTGGCGGTAGGCCGCATTTTCCATGAAACCCTCGCGGCCTGCCTTCTCGATGAGCTCTGGGTTCGCCTCTTTGCTTATCTCAACGACCCCGAATGTGCGCCTATAGCTGAAAAAGTAATCCTTGGCTGATTTGCTGCGGCGGCGCTCTATTCCCAGCCAGTCGTAGTCCGAATTACCATAGGGCAGAATTCGGATTCCGTCGCGGTACACGTAAACTCCGCCAATCAGGTCCAGTTTATTTATGATTGGTCCACGTATCTCCAGAGGAAGACGGGATTCGCTTTGCCGCCCCTGTACGTAAGCCATTTTCAGTCGAAACGGTCCGCAGCGCATCGTTTTCCCACCGGCTCCATTCCAAGGAAGGACGTATTTTATTGGCTTTCCACCGTAAATTGAGAGCGTACCGGTGAATTGTCCAAATTTGTCGAATTTACCATCGAATTGGTGATCCGCCGATTTGAAATCTTCGGGGGTGAAGAATTCGGCGGTAAGATCATGGATGCTACCGTCTACTCGATGGTCACGGATAGCAATGCGCACGACGGGAACCGGTGCGTCTGGCGTCATGGTGTTGCAGAACCCGATGAGGTTTTTCGTAAGTGGTGGAGCGAATGGTTCCATAACGCCGCCTCCATCTATGTCCGTTTCGATGATTGGGTCCACTGGATGGATGAAGAAGTGGGTCCCCCGCCCGTTTGCGAGTGACAGTCCGCCAAGCTGTTGATTAAGTACATCCGGAGCAATTTTAAAGCCTTCCAAATCATGAAGAATAGAACTACGGGTAGTTTCGGGAATTTTATTTCCAAGTGTATTTACATTTTCACGAACACTCTCAATCAATGTTTCGACGAATCTGCCATCGGGCAAATCATTTCCAGACCATGTTTCAATCGGTATTTCGATTTCGTTCAGGTCAAGACCCGGAATTTCAAACAATCCCCAATGTATGAAGCATGCCACTATATTATGAAGAACATCATCTCGCTCGGCTCTGGTAAGGACCAGAACTTGTTTACCGATTGCGGCAATTGCAAGTCTGCCGATGCCCTTTTCGCCAAGAATTGATCTCAAGGGTTTATTCGGGTCACGATAAGGTGGAAGTATTCCACTTGTTCCCAGTTTGCTTTCCGTACCTATCGTGAGCCACCTCAGTTCGAATTCATCTTTGGTCATTCCTATGCCATCGTCTCTTATGAGTAGCGATGCGTCCGACCGAAAATAGTCCACCTCCGCATAATCCGCATAAGCATCATGCGCATTTTTCAAAATCTCGTGTAATGCAGTCGGAATACCCGCAATCTGCTGGCGACCAAGCATGTCAACGGCCCTTGCTCGGACTCGAATTTTCGCCACCTAATCCCTCCGGTTTGCTTCTATCAGGGATTTAGCCATCGCATGTCCGATAGTTCGAACAAATTCCACTGGTACTGCATTGCCTATTTGGCGTGCTATTTCTTGCGGACAACCGACGTATTGGTAATAATCGGGAAATGTTTGAAGTCTTGTAGCCTCCCTAAGGGTGATCGCTCGATCATCGTGCGGATGTAAAAATCTGCCGCGTGTCACATCCGTGCATCCCGTAGTCAAAGTAGGGGCAACATCGTTCCAAGCCATTCGCCCATATACATCCGGATGACCTTTATGTCCTTTGTGACAATCCAAAACCAGATTAGGAGGCAAGTCAAACCGTGATCCGCCATCTTTTTTGATGTTTGCAAACCGCCTTAGGGCGATAGGTTTGTGTTTTCGTGCAAAATGGAGTGGATCACTATCACTTCTTTCTCCGGATGATAGAGGAGGCAAATCACCGATTGCATCTTCTACTTTAATGCGTTTGCCTTCTGGTGAGGTCGGATTGGGTAACGTGGGTAGTGCCTTTTTTTCACATGAAACCATCATTATCCATCTCTTCCTACGTTGTGGTACTCCATAATCTGCAGCATCAACGCTGAGAGGGCCGAGCCAGTGATTATAGCCAAGCTTTTTCAAATCAATTTTAAGTTTTTTAGTAGTGTCGGAATGCTTTGATGCACTAATTCCTTTAACATTTTCAAAAAAAATCAATCTGGGTTTTAAGACTTTTGCGAAACGACATGCCTGAAGTATTAGATTCACTCTTTCGTCAGTGTTTTTTGTATGATTCTGACTACTGAACGGTTGACAGGGCGCACATACCACCATAAGGTCTATGCTCCGATTGCCAACAACTTGGAGAATTTTTGAGAGATCCAATTGGGTGATGTCTTCTTCAAAGAAATTTACCTCCGGATGATTGACGCGGTATGATTCAGAAGCATACGGATTGTTATCTACTGCGACAATAACTTCAAAAATACCCTTAAGCCCTTGCGTAACTGCTCCACAACCGCAGAATAAATCTATTGCTGTGAAATTTGGCAGGGATTGGTGTTGGGCATTTGTCATAATTATCACTGATTCCTTTTTGGCTTCATCTGCTCTTCCATCATGATTTCAAACTGCCTGGACATTACCCATCCCTTTTTCTTGCAAAACTTCCTGTATCTATCGTATAAATCTTCATTGACGTTTAATATTACATTTTTCGAGGGCATATATATCACATCCAATTCCACACATTATTAAATGTATTTATTTGTTTCTCACGGAACTCCCTCCTTTGATGTTATTGAAAATTTGGGTCGAAACAAATTTCAATCACCAGCCACACGCTTTATCAGTCTCTTGCATTAAGTTATCCAACCCACCCCACAAAAACACACCAGCCACACAACCAACCCGACCTCCGCGTACGTCGCGATAGATTCATGAGTCACCAAACCCCGGACTTAAGTACAGAGCCTGAACATAGCGTTTTTGCATTCGGTCTGGCTGCACCCCTGTCTTGCATGTAATCATCCCACATATTCACCCGTTGCAAACTGTTTTTCACCTTCTCGGATGGCTTCTATCTCATCATCCTCCGGCTCTACCTCTAATATTTTTGTTCTACCCATCTCGGCGTTCAACCGTTGCATGATCCACGCCCTGATCATAGTTCGTGTTGGTATGTACTGCGCGTCCGCAATCTCTTTCAGTTCCTTGATCGCTGAGTCTGGCAGTTTTACCGCAAGTGTTTTCATTTGACTCATTTTGGATTCACCAATAGCTAATATGGACTACGAGGTATATGAACTTGAGCAAGAGGGGGCGCTGAAGTTCGGGATATCTAATAACCATCGTTCGTTCGATGGCGATAAGAACATTGCGAGCGCGCCAATGGTCGCCACCCGCCCGATATCCAGTGGTTCGGAAATCCGCCTCGTCTCCGCGATCCTACAAGCGATGAAACGTCTGCGGTGATGTCTGCTCCCTTCCGGGCCTAAACCGTTTTCCGCAGCAGAGATAGCAAACCTGCCCTCCGGCAGACTCTACTACCAACGCCACCCCCGCAGGACGGAGATTCATTGTTGGGCATCCGATCTTAAATAGCGTTTGGTATGTCTTCCATTGGCTTCGCCCCCCGCATATCGGCGGTTTCGGGTTACAGGTGACGTCGGGTTACCCGGGCTAGCCCGCAATCAGGTATTGTATGGACGAGACTAATAAGGTTATCCGTTAACCGGGATATCCGGAGCACCATAAGTCTCATGCCAGTCGAGCACCTGCCGGTAGGTGCGTATCGTTGACTTGCCTGCACCAAACATCGCTGCGATCTCGGCATCAGTCCTGCCATCGTCGACAGCACGGATGAACTCATTGATGTCAAATGGCGTCTCAAAATCCCGCCATCTGAACAGACCACACTTGACCCTTACCCGCTCTACGTTGCGCATCTTTTTCCGATCACCAAGCGATACTGCGATTTCGCTGTCACTACAGTCCTTGTGATACATTTTAAAGACGGTCACCATCTCGTCAAGCGGCAGTGTCGTCTTTATTTTAAGCGCCTTGACGGCATTCTTGATCTCCTGATCACTGGCATCACTCCCCGATCCCAGTGCGATCATCCCTTCGATAGGTTCATCATCAATCTCTATCATTGTGTTCTCCTCGTTTGCTTCATGGTGGACTATCATATCTCTTTCTGGCAGGCTGTATAACTCTTTCCGGTGCATGTTCCGGTGATTGGGTACCGGGCGATAAAAAGAGAGGGGATTATCCCCACCAACACAGCGCAACCCGACAGCCGAATCCGTCGAAACGTTTATCCGATCTCTCCTAAAATCAAAGATGAATGAAGATCGGCGTCATTGCGATTCAGGGAAATGTTTCAGAGCATAAGGATGCGCTGGAACGCACGCTTGCCGAGCGAAACAACTGTGGCGAGATCATCCCGATACGGCAGAGCGGACTCGTCCCGGATTGCGATGCCATCGTGCTTCCGGGCGGGGAAAGCACCACGCTTGCGCGGCTTATGTGGAAGGAGGGCATCGCCGAAGAGATCCAAAACGCAGCCGCTTTGAATGTGCCGATACTTGGCACCTGCGCGGGTCTGGTTCTTCTTGCAAGGCATGGAGATTGCCAAACCACACGAACAAAACAGCGATTGCTCGGAATAATGGATATCGAAGTCAGAAGAAACGCGTATGGGCGTCAGCACGAGTCATTCGAGACTTTAATTAACATCCCAGTCGTAGGGGGCGCGTTTCCAGCGGTCTTCATCCGTGCACCTGCGATCGTGCGGTGCGGAGATGATGTTACTCCGCTCGCGAGGTTTGGGGAGTATATCGTTGCCGCGCAGCAGGGCAACGCGCTTGCGCTTTCATTCCACCCCGAGATGGTGGCAGATACGCGGCTGCATCATTATTTTGTGGACATGATTTAGAATCCATCTGGAATGTCGTGTTTCAGGATTTTTCGGATTGGCTGCGGCGTTTACCTGAACGGGGCGCTCCAAAACTCTCCAGCACCGCTATCAGGTTTTCGTAATCCACCTCGGTATTGTAGCAGCCGTCTGTTAGAAGCGGAACTCCATAAGTCACGATATCCTTGCGTTTGAGCGCCCGCATGACCTTGTTTAACTCGTAGTTACACGCCACAAGGAGTGCGCCGTCTGCCGACTCCTTCTTTATGACATGGCGGACGTACGACGAGCCTGCAATGATGTATAAGGTATAGCCGAACCGATCCGCATCTTCCACCATCCTCGAAAAGATACACTTGCCACACCCCTGGCACTGGATCCCAAAGCGTGTCGATGGCGCAGGGCAGTCAAGCGACCTCATGCAGTGTGGGGTGAGCAGCAGGCGGTGTTTCGTCTTTGCAAAAGCAGACCTGTGCGCCATGTTCTTGAGCGATACCATCCATGTATCGAGCGTTCTCGTATCTGCGAACCTCTGAAAGACTGCTTTGATCGGGAGATAGAAGAAATCGAGGATGTCTGCAAAGCCCCCTGCAAGCCAGACATACCTGTTGAGGCTGATCCGGCTGATGACCAGAGCCAACAGCGCAAGAATGACGGATACGACTATGATTACCGATATCGCAATCCCGATCAGTTTATACATCACAACACAGCTCCATCTTCTTGATCACCTCGTCCACATCTACCTTTGTGTCGTAGCAGCCGTCCCGCAGCAGAGGGACGCCCTGAACCGGTGCGGACTTCGCGATATCCTGCATCGCCTCTGTCAACTCGCTATGGCATGCCACGGCAATACATGCTTCAGGACTGCAGGATTTGAGGATCTTCCTGACAAAGCTGCCGCCCGGCACGACAAATACCTTGAAATTGTATTTTTCCGCAGCTTTTGCTATGCGACCGATATCGCACTTGCCGCACATTTTGCACTCATAGCCGATTATCGGGTCACACCGTGTCGCACATTCAGGACCCCTCATGCACTGCGGCAGGAGGATTATGCGCCCGTCCCGCATCCGCTTAAACTTCTCAAGCATCATCGCATTATTAAGTTCGATGAGAATCTCGTCAACGAGTTTTTCTTTGATGTAAAACACCCTGCAAATCCATTTTGCAGGCGAGTAGAATAGGTACAGCATGAACCGGATAAAATTCGGAAATACGATCTCATGCCTCTTGAAACTGTAAACACCGAGCAGCAGTGCCAGCACCGTCGCCAGAAAAATGGCAGCTGCTAAGAAGACAAAGAACCTGCCAAGAAGTTCGTAAGGGACTTCCATAAGACTAAATCAGTTATGCGGATATTTAAAGTTGCCTGTGCGGTGAATAACGGTACATTGTTAGCGAAAAAGATATGAAATGCACGTTTAGACCCCAAATCCAATAAATCTCTCAAATCTACACGATTTCGGGATTTTCCACATATCAAAAACCGCTTCCATGAGTGGTTGGGTTAAAGTAGCAGTATTACCAACAGGCAACCATGACAATCGATGAAATCAGCATCACCAGAGCAATCGTCACCGAATTCACAGAATCGTTCCTCGACTGCACCGATGTGGATTGTGCACTCGTCGGCGCAGGACCTGCGAATCTCGTTGCTGCGTACACGCTTGCAAAAGCAGGCGTCGATGTGGTGGTCTTCGAGCGGAATCTCTCGGTCGGCGGCGGTATGTGGGGCGGTGGCATGATGTTTCCAAGGATTGTTGTGCAGGCGGAAGCACGCCGGTTTCTTGATGAATTCGGGATCACGTACACCGAATACGAAGAGGGGCTCTATGTTGCGGATTCGATCGAATCGGTCTGCAGGACCTGCGCATCAGCGATCGGGGCGGGTGCGAAGATCTTTAACCTGATGAGCGTCGAGGACGTGATGATCAGGGACGCGGGGCGCGTGTCAGGACTCGTAATCAACTGGGCATCGGTTGCTGCGGCACGCCTGCACGTCGATCCGCTGACCATCCGGTCGAAGGTGGTGATCGATGGCACAGGGCACGATGCCGAGGTTTGCAAGATCG
>Ga0075115_10001421_pt1 | contig 11626 bp, 11 predicted proteins | sample AntAceMetag02UKH_FD_69785 | JGI IMG/M metagenome (GOLD analysis project Ga0075115, IMG submission 69785) | Saline lake microbial communities from Ace Lake, Antarctica - Antarctic Ace Lake Metagenome 02UKH | ecosystem: Environmental > Aquatic > Non-marine Saline and Alkaline > Saline | place... | reverse complement strand
CCCGCCGTCGCCAACCTGTACGGCGTAGCTTTAGCAAAGACGTAGGCTATGGCGGGCACAGCAGGGCGAACGGATAAAGATCAAGTTTGCGTTAATTCAAACAATTAAGCATCTAGTTCTATTTCCTGATTCGACGAATAGGAGTGATAAATCAATGTAAAAAAAAGAAAATTGTTGCAATAAGAAATTAGATTGTGTCACAATAAAAGAAAGGAAAAAACGGAGGAGTGGTAAGAATGCATAAAAATTTCATCGCTGCATTCTTAGTTGTTAGCATAGCATCAATGAGTGCATCTCAAAAAACATTGGCACCAACTAAACCAGCCTTAGAAGATAAATGGGTAACCATTTTCATCCATGGAGGCGGTGCACATCCCACCTATCTCAATATATCAGACGTATTTAAAATTATTGATGATGACCTTGATCGACCATCTGTATACAAAAAGACAACTGAATTGTTACGCGAAGATCCATATTTTTTCAAAGTGCACCCACAAACATATAAAGGCTTGCATAAAGTGTGGCCTATTAAAAATATAAAACAGACACAGTCTGGACAGGCCACGCCTGAACAGGCCACGCCTGAAAAAAAACATGGTGCACATATTTTCGCAGAAATGTTTAATAAAATTAACACTCTTGCAGGTCTACCACAAACAGATCTCTATTCTTTCGGCTGGACTGGTCTTTTAAGCATTACCGCTCGTCGCGCAGCAGCACAAAAATTTTATGATGCACTAGCAAAATTAACCAAAAAACTTAGAAAGCAAGGATACAATCTACGCATTCGCATCATTGGTTACAGCCACGGCGGCAATGCCAGTTTACATTTAGCCGAAGTTGCACAAAATAAAAAATATACACCATTTAGCATTGACGAATTAATTCTCATATCAACACCTGTTCACGCAAACACTGAACCTTACATTACTTCGCCACTTTTCAAAAAAATATATCTTTTCTACTCAAAGGGTGACAACATTCAACTTGATTTTCTTTCTTCACCAACACACTCATTTGCAAGTCACCTGTTTATGGGAAAAAATGGCGTTACTACTCCTAAAAATGTTACACAAATTCAAGTAAGATTCTTCAGAACACATCTAAGGATTAAACAACCAGATGGAACGATTAAAAAAATAGTGCGCAACGAAATGGTGCACCCAAATCATACTGAAATGTTTTTCTTCGGCTGGACACCAGAATGGTATCGAAAATATTTCCCAATACGACCGTTATCCGTAAGCTTATTGATTCCGTTCTTTTTACGCGATGTTGAACAATACAATCTGTATGAACACCACCTACGCTTTACTGTCTATCCTGAAACAGGGCAGCTCAACGTAAAAGTTAAGGATGAAAAGCGATCATTTGAAGCGCCATTCATCAAACCTGAAAAACTTATTGAACTACGAAAAGATTTACAAGAATATAGCCCGCAAAAACGACTACCGCATAAAGAGTACCATGAACATATGGTTGCACATCGCGAAGAAGCTAAAAAATATGTCCATACTCTACGAAAAACAAAACTCAAAGCTCTACGTCAAAAACGAAAACAAAAAAAAGAACCAACTTGCTCAACCTGCAACGTCGCCCTCTTCCGCCAGCCAATAAGTATCAAATAAACAAGCGTCCCGCTTGACCGGATAAAATTAGCATCTCGCAAAACCAAAAAGCTTACAATAAAATGTTTCTGCCTACAAAAACAAAGGGACCGAATAGATTATCCGGCCCCAAACTTATTCAGTTTTTAAATTACATCATGCCTGGCATGCCGCCCATTCCTGGCGCTGCAGGTGAATCTTTTTTCTCTTCTGGAATTTCTGAAATAATCGCTTCAGTTGTAAGTAACAACCCTGAAATTGAAGCTGCATTTTGTAATGCAAAACGTGCAACCTTAGCCGGATCTATAATACCCGCTTCAACCATGTCAACATAGACACCAGTACGTGCATTATAACCATAATTGCCTTGTTCATTGCGAACATTGTTAACAATAACTGATGCATCATCGCCTGCATTTTCTGCAATAATACGAATTGGCGCCTCAAGTGATTTTTTAACAATTTGCATGCCAAGCTCTTCATCGCCATCAAGCTCGAGCTTGCTTAGTGACCCTTGTGCACGCAACAACGCAACACCACCACCAGCAACTACACCTTCTTCAACAGCTGCCCGCGTAGCACTTAGCGCATCCTCAATACGATCTTTCTTTTCTTTCATTTCAGTTTCAGTTGCAGCACCAACCTTGATTACAGCAATTCCACCAGATAATTTTGCGAGACGTTCTTGCAACTTTTCTTTATCATAGTCTGATGAAGTATTTTCGATCTGCATTCTGATCTGCGCAATACGATTTTTAATGTCTTCCTGAGAACCATTGCCATCAACAATTGTTGTTGTGTCTTTAGTCATAACTAATTTTTTTGATGAACCCAGATCAGTAATTGAAATAGTATCTAGTGAAACACCAAGATCGTCTGATACTAGACGACCACCAGTTACAGCGGCAATATCTTCAAGCATTTCTTTGCGTCGATCACCAAAACCAGGAGCCTTAACTGCTGCAACCTGCAAAGTGCCGCGAATTTTGTTTACTACTAAAGTTGCAAGCGCTTCACCTTCAATATCCTCAGCTATAATGACAAGAGGCTTACCGGCACGAGCAACTTGTTCCAAAATAGGTACAAGTGACTTCATATTGCTAATCTTTTTCTCAACGAGCAAGATATAGACATCAGAAAGATCTGCTTCCATCTTTTCAGTGTTAGTTACAAAGTACGGAGACAAATATCCACGATCAAACTGCATACCTTCAACTATGTCCAGAGAACTTTCCATTCCCTTGGCCTCTTCGACAGTAATTACACCATCTTGGCCAACTTTTTCCATTGCATCAGCAATTTGCTTACCAATAATTTCATCATTATTTGCCGAAATAGACGCAATCTGTTCAATTTCGCGCTTACCACTTACTTGTTTTGCCTGTTCTTGAATTGATTTAACTACCGCAGCAACAGCCTTTTCAATTCCACGTTTGAGCTCCATTGGATTTGCACCAGCTGTAACAAACTTATTTCCTTCATGAAAAATTGCTTGCGCTAAAACTGTTGCGGTTGTTGTTCCATCACCAGCGACTTCAGCCGTTTTGCTCGCAACTTCACGGACCATCTGCGCGCCCATATTTTGGAACGGATCTTTAAGTTCAATTTCTTTAGCAACAGTTACACCATCTTTTGTAATATGAGGTGAACCGTAGGAACGCTCAAAAGCAACATTACGCCCTCTGGGTCCGAGTGTTACTTTAACTGCGCCTGCAAGGGTATCTACACCCTTCATAATTTCATTACGTGCTTCTTGTCCAAATAAAATTTTCTTAGCGGCCATAATAATTCCTTATAAAACTCAGAAAAATCATAAATTAAAATTCATTTATCCTGAGTGATTTTTGTGAAACAAAAATTGTATTTCTTCGACCCGAGCTAAAGCTCTTGCTCAGTATAAACTCCGGGTCACCACAAACGCCTACTGTTCTACAATACCTAAAACGTCTTCTTCACGAATAATCAGTTGATTTTCACCAGCTTCAGTACCGACATATTTTGCAAAAAATACCTGGTCGCCTTCTTTAACTGCCAGCGGTGCCAATGGCCCTTCTGTAGTAATTCGTCCAGCGCCAACAGCAATAACTTTGCCAATTTGTGCTTTCTCTTTAGCCGTTGAAGGAATAACAATACCACCCGGTGTTGTTTCATCTTCTTCAACACGTTCAACTAAAATTCGATCGTATAATGGTTTTATTTTTTTCATGAAAAACTCCTGCAAAAATCAAACAATTTTATCACCATTATTATACGCAAAAACAAGACCTTTGCAAAGAGATATTTTATAGAAACGGACTAAGATTTTTTAAAAAAAAAGAAATATATTATCTATAAAAATTTTAAAGCGTTTTATTTCTCATATATGACAAAACAAAACGACCAGCACACGATAAAGCCCCATCAACCTTTTCTTGTTTACGCTCATCATAATAAGCAGAAAGAATACTTCGTTCGCCATAGCCAGAAAGATTAGTACCCCACATTCGCAACCCTCGGTTACATTCATGCAGTTTATAACTTTTTACAAGGCGTTTGCCTACAAAATCACCTGCAGTTCCAAGAACCCTTACACACTTTTTTGCACAAGCACGCGTAAAACCATGCTTACCGAAAAAACTTTCCCCTTTTTCCATGTAACCTGAAAAACTCTGCCCTTTATCCTGCAATTCAGCAACCTTATCAATGTCAGTCTGATTAATTGAATAGCGCCACTTTACAAAAGAAAGCCAGCCCCTGCCAACCAAGCCATTGCGACCAGCAACTGCAGACTCAAAACGCTTTATATCTTTGATACGCTTGTCAGACCTCTCATAATCACTTGAATCATAAGACCCAAAAACCTTTCCTTTTGGGCAGGACCCTCTAGGCCTACGAAGCCTTCTAAACATACCCTTTACCATCTCAAACGGTCGAAACCGACGCCATTCTTTTAAAACTATTCCTGCGCCAGATGCAGGATCTATAATATTTTCACAATTTTTATCCCAACCGACAATTTTTCTTTGGAAAAAAAGGGCTGCTCGATCAATTCCAGTCGACAGATTAAAAACAGGCACTGCCCCATTCTGGCACAGACGGCCAAACACAAACGAACCTAACGGCCACCTGCTTTGCGCTACCACAACTACAGACGCATCTCGCTCAGAAGGATATCCTCGAGGTAACCCAGACGGAAAATCCGAGTCCATTGAATAGGACAAAGAAAAAGAACTTAAAAAAACTATGTTTACAACAACGCAGAATAACGCCTTATACATAAAAACCCCCATTTTCAGCAATTACTCTATTATAGCAATTTTGTGTCTAATTGTAAAACTTTACTTTTCTACCTTATCGCCTTCCTGGGCAGCTTTTTGAGCCTCTTCCTTGCGGAGTTTTTCAACCATTTCTTTGACTTTTTCAGGGGTAGGCTGATATAAATCGAGAATGTTTCCACCGGGATCCTTCATACTGGTCATGATGCCATGAACTGCTTCGGAGGGCTCGCGAATAAACTCGACACCTAAGCCCTTAAGTTCCTTATAAGCTTGTCCCACATCAGGAACCTCCAAAATAATCCCTGTATGGCGATCTGGAAGATCTTGATCGGTAGGACAAAGACCAAACTTTACATCACCAACTGACATTTCTGCCCATTTGCCTTCAAGATGAAAAATAACAGGCAACCCTATCTTTTTGTAAAATTCAACGGCTTTCTCTAGATCCTTCTGCATCAAAACAAGCATTCCAACGCGCATATCACCACTTTGCATCATAAATCCTTTAGCATTTCGTTATATTATGCATTTATTCTATCATGTTTATTTCTAAAATAAAATCGGAAAAAGCAAAAAAAACAATAACTTTACAGGAGTAGCAGCAAGAATTGTTTTCATATTGTTGATTTTTATTTTTTTTCACCTTATAATAGTTGCTAAGATGGGTTAATACAAATAGGGATAAAAAATGATTAAAATATTTCCATCTTTGATGTCAGCAAATATTTTAGAGCTAAAAGAAGAAATTAAGAAATTAGAGCCATATTGCGACGGTTTTCATCTTGATGTAATGGACTTCCATTTCGTACCAAACTTAACGTTTGGGCCGCACATTATTAACATGATTGCAAAAACCACATCTAAAGAGCTTTGTGTACACCTTATGGTTGAGCATCCAGAGAAGTTTATTGATTATCTTCAATTACCAGAAAATTCTATTATTGCATTTCACAAGACGACTATTCCAAAACCAAGCAATTTTATTAAGCAGATCAAGAAGAAAGGTTGGAAGGCAAGCTTGGCACTTGACCCAGATGAGTCGATTGACAATGCTATATCGATTATCAAAGATCTTGATCAAGTGTTAGTTATGTCAGTACGTCCTGGATTCTCAGGACAAGAATTCATTCCACAAACACTTACAAAAGTAAAAGAGCTTAATAAATATCGCAAAAAAAATAAATTAACATTTCGAATCGCAATGGATGGCGGTATAAATGAAGAAAACTTATTGGAACTAATTAAAGCTGGTGTTGACGATGTTGCTATAGCATCCGCAATATTCAAAACAAAGGATCCAGTTAAAGCTCTCAAAAAATTGAAAAACCAGGCATAGCCTGAATAGGCAAGGCCTAAACAGGTATAGCTGAACAGGATTATCCTGAACAGGATTATCCTGAACAGGCATAGCCTGAACGACAAAAGATTCTTAAAAGACCCTACGGGGAAATGGAGGAAGCGCTCGTGCTCATCGAATGATGACCGAGCGCTCTTTTTTTTATTCATCTCGCTATGATTAACGCACTTTTACATAAAACGCTCTTGCCCAGCAACATTTATTCTACCGTAACTGATTTGGCTAAATTTCTCGGCTTATCAATATCTCGCCCAAGCTCCTTAGCAATTTGATATGCAAAAAATTGCATCGTACCACTCATTGCTAATGGCTCAAGCAAAAGCTTAACACGAGGCACAATAAACGCTTGATCTGCCAACTTTACTAACTCATCTTGCCCTTCAAAGGCGAAAACGATAACGTTGCCGTTACGCGCCTTCACTTCTTGCACATTCGACACGATTTTTTGATAAATCACCGGATCAACACTCGAAAAAACTACCGTGGGCGTTTGTTCATCGATAAGCGCAATCGAACCATGCTTCAACTCACCTGCCGGATAGCCCATGGCAAAAATATACGAAATTTCCTTTAATTTAAGCGCAGCTTCCATTGCAAATGGGTAACCTACATGGCGCCCTAAAAAGAAAAAGCGTTGAAATGCGCTATATTTTTTGGCGATAGAATTAATAATTTGTTCCTTATTGAGATCAATTGTTTTTTGCAGAACGACACCCGTTTCAATGAGATCTTTTTCCGCTTGCTTTAAATCATACTCACTCAATATATCTTTTTTATAAGCAAAATAATGCGCTAACCAATAAAGCGCTGTTAGTTGCGTCGTAAAAGCCTTTGTTGAAGCAACAGCAACTTCAGGGCCAGCAAGTGTCTGAAGCACACCGCAACTCTCACGGGCCATGGTACTAGATGCAACATTTGTGATCGTTAATGTTTGCAACTTATTTTTATTTAGTCGGCGAAGAACTGCAAGCGTATCTGCCGTTTCACCAGACTGAGAAATCAAAATATATAGCGCATCTGAACGTGAAACAAACGGACTATAACGAAACTCGGAAGCTAAGTGAACACCAGTTGGAATTTTTCCTAGCAATTCAAAGAAAAATTGACCGATACGACCAGCATGCCATGAAGTGCCACATGCAACAATCTCGATACTTTTAAAATTTTTAATAAACGAATCAGTCACATTAATATATTTGTTGAAATTCTTCTTAATTGATCGATAAAAATTAACAGTTGCTTCAATCGCCTGTGGCTGCTCATAAATCTCTTTAAGCATAAAGTGATCTTGTCCATTCTTATGAGAAACCGTATTTTTAACTTCTATCGGCAACGCTTGCACCTCAATCTCTTCGCCATTAAAGTCATAGATTTTTACTCCATCTTTCTTAACTAATGCGAAACTTTTATTTGGCAAGTAAATGACTTTATCTGCAAAACGATTAAATGCTAAAACATCGGACGCAACAAACATCTCTCCTTGACCAACCCCAAGACATAGAGGTGAACCCTTGCGTATCGCTACCAATGTATCTGAAAACTTTTCAACGACACCAACAATACCGTATGTACCTTTTAGTTTTTTAACTAATCCAAGAACGGCATCTTTCAAATCATTTTTTTCACGCAAAATAATATGTAATTGATGTGCAATTACCTCAGTATCTGTCGCCGAAACAAACTTACAGTTCTTTTTCAATAACTCGTCACGCAATGTAAAATGATTTTCAATAATACCATTGTGCACCAATGCCAATGAATGCGGTGTATCACAATGTGGATGCGCATTATCTTCTGTTGCGGGGCCATGAGTCGCCCAACGAGTATGACCAATCGCAATATGTGCTTCAATCGGATCACGATTAAGAGCATTAACTAAATTTTGCAATCTTCCAGTACGCTTAATACACACCAACCGATTACTCTGTGGATGCAAACACGCAAAACCAGCTGAATCATAGCCACGATACTCAAGCTGCGAAAGCTGCTCCAAAATAATATTTTTGCATGGTTTGTCGCCAATATAACCTACAATGCTGCAACCCAAGGCTCCTGCTGAAAACAACGACAAGAACGATAATAAACCAACAGAACACTTCATATACTTGATCCTCAAATTAACATTAAAAAAATCTTGATTGTATAGTTGTAGCAGGAGTCAAACAACAAGTCAAAACCTTGAAATTTTAGGTTTTTTACTGATTCTCACAGAAAACGTGACGGAAGCCCAGGCTCACACATGATTATTTTTGATAATAATGCGAAATTCAGAAATTTCCTAAATACAAGTAATCGATTTGAATCGATGGACTACTACGATCAGTTCAACCTCACACTCTATCAACCATCATAAGAAAAATCATAAATAAGAGCTCAGGCCAATATTAGGAGGGCCTTTTTATATAACGGCTCGATCAATAAACTTTTTCATCAATTCATAATACGCAGGAATATGAGTACTGATTTCTTCAGCTATCTCTTCTTTGTAGATATGAGATGTCATATTTCGTGCATCAACCATTTTTAAAGCTAAGGTAACCTCTTGTTCATCTACAATGCCAGCCTTTAAGCATTCTCTGAATACTGATTTAGGCGAATTTTGCACAACACCAGTCTTTTTTTCTAAATAATGTTTAAGGTATTTCCACAAAGTATCTAATGATATCTCAAACCGTTTAATTTCAGAATCGCGAAACGTACGATATTCCTCGTCAGATTCGCAACATTGAGAACCTTCTATTTTTTCAAGAGCAATCCGAAGGCTTTCAATTGCCCGCGCTGATGTTTCATATCGTTTAGTCAAGTCTGCCATATTACACCATCCTTCAAAATTTCATCTCTCATATCGGAAGAAACATTCTTTAAATCGACAACATCTACAAAAAACGGTATCGTGGATTCCCCCAACGCTTCCTTGATATTTCCAATTATGCCAAAATCTATTTTCTCACCAACATCAAGCGCAATATCAATATCAGAGGCGGCACTATGATCACCACGCGCCCGAGATCCATATAAATACACCTTCACACTAGGCAAGTGGCCGTTAATAATATTAAGCATTTCGTCTTTATATTTCATACAAAATCTTTTTTATTCTCAGGTTACTGCAAAAACGGAATTTGCAAAAACACTTTTGACAAATTAGTCTTTCTCAAGACTACTATCATCAAAAACACCGTCGCTCGAATTTTCGTCTAACAATTGCAAAGATAAGTTTAAAGATATCTTACTAATGGATTCTATTGATTTTAAAAAATTTGCCTCAGCATCCTCTCTCCCAGGTGCTTTAAGGTGAGACAAAAGACTAACAAAACTATTTCTAGTTTCCGTTGCCAACCGCGCTGTTACAACCTTTAAAGCTCTTATCTGATCCTCCAATTGTTCATTTTTCAGCTTTAGCTCTTCATCTACAGATGTTTTATCAACTTTATCCTTTGTATCCATCGCAGACGTAGCACATATTATAAGGTTAAATATCAAAAATAATTTTTTCACAAAAACCTTTCATAAAACTGTATGTAATATGCACTAAAAATACCAGAAACATCTAAATACAACAACGGCTATTAAGAACAAAAGCCAAGAAAATAACGGAAAAAAGTGGCCCGGCCGTCACCTTTTACCAAACATGCACGGATAAACAAAAACTGGCTGCATGCCCTATCGGACCATTTTAAAACTCTTTCATTTGAAAATATTAATATAACCTCTATCAAACAATTGTTATTTGTCTAAATCAGTTAAATTTTTAATCTTCCTGTTTTTACTTGGTAGAAAATTTTCTTCTGAAATTACTTTATTACCAACTTGCTGCTCTATATCTTTTCGTGTTCTTCCAACAACAACTCCTCCCAATTTTGCATCACATCTCAAGCTTTCTATCCCTTTAGAACTTTTTTGCTGCGTAATTTGAGTTGTTGTTGCCTCTCCAAGCATGGTTATAATAAGCTCTAAGTCAGTCATATGGTCTCGCAAATTTTCCCGTTCAAGACCTTTGATTTTTTTATATTCCCTGACCTTTAAATCAAAAGCTCCTTGCATAATATCATTAGTTAAAATTGCGTAGTCAATTGATCTTTTAACGCCTCTTTCTACCCATTCATCAGTTAAACTTTGACGAACAGATATGCCACGCATTCTTTTATCAATCCAGTCTCTATTGTAACCTTTTTTTTCATAAATGCCTTTAACTCTATCAATGCCAAGCTCAGGATTTTCAATTTCATCTATACGTTCTTTCCCGACTTTTGCCAACCAAACTTTAAACGGTTCTACTTTAGGTGATGGAATGGATTGAATAATACGAAATAAACCTTCGGTATTGGCACAGTCCGTTTCTCGCTGCTTTCCATCATTAGCTGTCAGTTTGAACTGTCGACAAATTGTCGACAGTTCAATAGCAGAAGTACTTTTTTCTCTTATTTTCATCTTATGCCAATAATCACGAGAGTTTTTACTGTCAGTAAGAAAGGCAATAACATCAATAACAGAAAACCACCATTCATTTTCAAAAAAAATTCTTCGTATTTGTTTGCCGTGAAAAAGAGAGATTCTTGTTGATTCACTTGTAAACATAAATGTCCTAAATAAAATAAAAACATATAATTTATTTTAGCATATAATTGGCCAAAATATCAGTATAAACAGTTTTTTTTCTTGCATGCGTAAACAAACTATAATTAAATCAGGAATCCCTTCGGCACAATTTCGCTAACACAAAATCACCCAGGGTAGGCAATATTACTATCAAAACTCTAGATAGAACCAATAATGTTAAAACCCGGTCCAGCAGGCCCTTCGACTTCGCTCAGGACGAGCGGCTTTTCTAACAAAATCACTTTTAGTACCAGTAATGTCAAAACCCGATCCAACGGGACGTTGGTGGTGGTGCGCCTGGCAGGAATCCCTTCGACTTCGCTCAGGATAAACTTCTCATCCTTGCCAACGACTTATCACCCGGTCCAGCAGGCCCTAAAGAAATCGCCTATCTCTGAAGGCTCTTCCTGATCCCGACTTTAAATACCCTTCAAATTCAACAGCCTTCATTTCATCTTTAAAACCCAGCAAAACTACCAATTCCCATGGCTTATATTTTTTAGTATGAAACGTTGTTCCACAATTATGATCAGATAAACGTTTTTTTAAATTTGTTGTACATCCCACATATATACGATCAGAATAATTGATAGAACGAATGATATATACGTAATACATTTTTATGATTCGTCCAGCCTACGCCAAGGCTTCGGCGGACAGCTTTCGCTTTGTGCTAACAATATCTTTTTAGCTATGAATATCAATTCCTTGAAAAAAGTGGCCCCGCCAGCTGAAGCTTTAGCGAAAGAATCTCTCAAAACTTTATGATCCGTCCAGCCTGCGCCAAGGCTTCGGCGGACAGC
>Ga0075115_10001419_pt1 | contig 11646 bp, 9 predicted proteins | sample AntAceMetag02UKH_FD_69785 | JGI IMG/M metagenome (GOLD analysis project Ga0075115, IMG submission 69785) | Saline lake microbial communities from Ace Lake, Antarctica - Antarctic Ace Lake Metagenome 02UKH | ecosystem: Environmental > Aquatic > Non-marine Saline and Alkaline > Saline | place... | reverse complement strand
ATTGTCGGCGTGACCCAGGACCCCTCTTTCGGCCCCCTGATTATGCTGGGTATGGGGGGGATTTATACCGAGCTGTTCAAAGATGTTACCTTCCGTATTCATCCCCTCACCGATGTGGATGCCCGGGAGATGGTACGCTCGGTTAAAGCTTATCAGCTCCTTGCCGGCTGGCGGGGTGCGAGTCCCTCCGATATCAGGTCGCTGGAGGATCTCCTGTTGAGGATATCGGCAATGGTGGAAGACCTGCCGCAGATAGTGGAGCTTGACCTTAACCCGGTGAAGGTTCTGGAGCGGGGCAGGGGGTATGCGGTGGTCGACGTTCGAATCCTGCTCTCCTAGCTCTTTGCTGAGGCTGGTACGGCGTGGCCAAGTGGTATCTTTTTCAAGCTGCCCTTGATAGGCGATCGCCGGAATACGGGTTAGCGGTTAATGTGAAGAAGAAAAATGGGTGTGGGGACGGCTACTTGATGGTGCTTTAAGAATTGCGGTACAATCTTTGCAAAGTTGCAGGATAGGGGTGTGCCGGTGGCGATGAACGAACTGGATAGAATGATTGCAGTAGCTGAGGAAATAATGCGGCGGCTGGAGAGTGGAGAGCGGTTGAGTGATGTGCTTGACCAGGCCAAGTTATTGATGAATATGGCAGGCGAAACGGTACAGGAAGCTTTAATGGATATTCTTATCCGTGGTCTGATTGAGTCAACCTACCAAACGAAAATATTTACTGACCCAGCATACAATACAGCCGGCAAGAAGTACGTGGAATTGTGTGTCTATGAAGATGTCGCAAGCCTTAAGCTGAGTGTGTCTGGAATGGAAAACCTTCGCCAGACACCACCTCGACACCGCCGGATGAGTGAGGAAGCTACAGGACAGACTCTTCTTAACCAGGAATACTATGAAAAGGTTAAGTCTGCCTTGGATGCACTAAGGAGCTATGTTTATATAAAGGCCAGTCACATCTGGAATGACTCACTGAAAAGGAAAGAAAAGGGTACTTTGTAAACAAATCCCCAAAACGGCTTAAAGCCCGGCGGCGGCCAGGATATCAGGGACTACTTCCTCCTTGCCGATAGCCATAATGTGGACGCCGTCGCACATACCTTCCTTCTTTATCCTGGCGATCATCCGACCGGCAATTTCGATGCCCTTTTTCACCCTCTCCTCTTTAGGCGCACTCGCCATTTCGTCAATGAGGTATTGTGGGACGACGACACCGGGGACATTGTTCGTCATATACCTGGCCGCGTTTGCTGATGTAAGCAGGACAATCCCGGCCAGTATCTTGGTCGGGAACTTACGGGCATACTCCATAAACCGGGCAAAGTTATCCAAATCGTAGATTGCCTGGGTCTGGAAGAACTCGGCCCCGGCGGAAATCTTCTTCTCGAACTTGAGCAACTGGGGCTCAATGGGGTCTGCCTCGGGGGTAACGATAGCCCCGGCACAGTACTCCACTGCTCCGTTAAGGTCATTCCCGCCCAGGTCTTTACCTGACTCCATAATACGGATCGTCTCTAGTAGCTGTACCGAGTCCAGGTCGAAGACCGATTTGGCCTCTTTGTGGTCGCCGACCGGGACGGCGTCGCCGGTGAGACAGAGGACGTTACCAATGCCCCTGGTATTGGCGAAGAGAAGTTCCGCCTGGAGGGCAAGGCGGTTACGGTCGCGGCAGGTCATCTGTAGTATCGGTTCTCCCCCATGGTCTTTGATTAGCAGGCAGGTGCCAACGGAGGGGAAGCGCATCACCGAGCTCTGGTTGTCGGTAACATTGATTCCGTCCACTATGTCCTTGAGGATGTCAATGTGGTGGACCATCTTCTCGATGTTGGTCCCTTTCGGGGGGCCTATCTCGCCGGTTACGACAAACTTACCGGAATTAAGCGCCTCTTTAAACTTTGATACCATGATTGCCCCTCCTTGCCTATGATATCCGGGTGACCTTCGGTTTAAGCACTGCCTGATAGTTCTTGGGAGGTTGGTACTTCCGCATCAAATCGAGTCTGCCTTGCTTTTCCAGCCGCCGGTATATCAATGTCCAGGCACAGTCTCTCTCCTTGTCCACCTCACACTTGCCATTGTTGGTGCCGCCGCAGGGGCCGTTCAGAAGTCCTTTGTGGCAACGGGTAATCGGGCAGATTCCAGCTGTTTCTCCCAGGACGCACTGACCGCACTGGGCGCAGACCTCTTGGAAGGTGCCTGGAGTATCTTCCAAGCCGATGAACAGTGTATCCAGCGCTGGGATGACCGGCTGGTCAAGATACAGGCTTAGTCGATGTACCCCCAGGGCACATGTCATAACCAGGATACAGTCCGCGTTGTTGATTGATTCTTCATTGTCTTTGACAGCTGTTTCGGTCATCTCGTCACAGGCGGTGGGGATGACTATCGTGCCGGTTACCAGCTTACCCAGATCCTCTAGCTGCTCCTTCATTGCGGCGACCTCTTCTATGCCCCCCGTTTTGGTCATCGTGGTGCAGGTCCCGCAGCCAACGATGTAGACCCGGTCAAACCCTTCCAGTAGTTGCTTTACTTCATCCGAGGGTTTTTGTTTGGTAATCGATTTCATGCTCCACCTCCCTTATTTCTCTAAATCACACCTCAAGCACCGCTTGGCTTCTCGCTTTGCCTCCTCTTCTGATAGCACCAGCTCTGTCTCACTAAAACTGCCCTTCCTTGCTTCGGCGGGCAGCGAAGGTATCTCTGCCCGGAACTGGGGCTCCCAGGTTTCCTCCCCTTCTTCAGTTATTTTCTCCTCGATAATATCGGGCTTCAGGTCATATATCTCAACCCTTGAGATATCGCCCTTCAGGTATTTATCGATGGCAATTGCACCTCTCCGGCCGGCGGCAATAGCCTCGATAACCATACCCGGTCCGGTGACGAAGTCCCCGCCGGCGAATACTCCTGGCACATTGGTGGCCAGCCTGTTCTCGTCGACAGCCAGCCTCTCCCAGCGGGTACGCTCCAGGGCGCTGTCCGGGGGTAGGAAGGAGAGGTCCGGGGCTTGGCCGACGGCGGCGATAACGGTATCGGCATCGGTGAAGAAGTCAGAGCCGGGGATAGGTAGCGGCCGGCGACGCCCGCTGGCATCGGGCTCACCCAGACTCATATGAATGCACTGCAGTCCGGTTACCTTCCAGTTCTTGCTCACGATTCGGGTAGGGCTGACCAGGAAATTGATCTGGATGCCTTCCGCTAAAGCCTCATCGTATTCTACCTCAGTAACCGGCATTTCCTCTCGCGAGCGCCGGTAGTATATGGTAACTTCATTGGCGCCGATGCGGAGGGCGGTGCGCGCAGCATCCAGGGCGACATTACCACCTCCAATAATAGCGACTCGGCGTCCGATGCGGACCGGCTTGCCGAACTTGATATCCCTTAAGAACCTCAGGCCATAGTGGAATCCCTCGATATCCTCCAGTTCACCGGGGATGCCGATACCCTGACTTTTCTGCGCTCCGGCAGCAATGAAGACGGCTTCATAACCGTTCTTCTTGAGGTCTTCGACAGTGAAGTTTATGTTGATTGGTGTATTGTATTTTATCTCCACGCCACGCTTGGCGATATACGTAATCTCCTTCTCGATGACATCTCGGGGCAGTCGGAAGTCGGGTATGGCTACTGAGAGCATCCCCCCGCCTACGGGAAGAGCTTCGAAAACAGTGACTGGATAGCCCATCTGGGCCAGAAAGTAGGCGCAGGATAGCCCGCAGGGCCCGGCTCCGATTACAGCTACCTTCTGGCTGTGTGTCTGGGGGAAGGGTTGTGGCTCGGGTAGTTCGTCAATGTGGTCGAAGTACCAGTCGGCGGCGAAGCGCTTCAGTGGTCGGATAGCCACTGGCTCGTCCAGTTCACCGCGACGGCACCTGCCCTCACAGGGATGGTGGCAGATGCGGCCGCAGATAGCTGGAAATGGATTGCGTTCCCGGATAACCTCAACAGACTCCAGGTATTCACCGTCAGCGATGTGGGCGACGTATTGGGGAACATTGATACCTACCGGGCAGGTATGCTGGCAGGGCGATATCATCAGGGCATCGCAGACCGCCGCCGGGCACTTCTTTTCTTTGATGTGGGCTTCGTACTCTTCTCTGAAGTAGTTGATGGTGGTGAGCACTGGGTTGGGACAGGTTTGCCCTAATCCGCAGAGGGAGCATTCCTTGACCGTCTTGGCGATATTGAGCAGGGTGTCGATATCAATATCACGGCCTTTACCCTGGGTAATTCTGGTCAGGATTTCCAGCATCTGCCTGGTGCCCAGGCGGCAGGGGACACATTTCCCGCAGGACTCATCCTGAGTGAAGCTCAGAAAATAGCGGGCTATCTCTACCATGCAGGTGGTCTCGTCCAGCACTACCATACCGCCGGAGCCCATAATTGAGCCTAGCTGGGTTAGCGTCTCGTATTCCACCGGGGCGTCGAGGTAGCGGGCTGGGATACAGCCACCGGACGGCCCTCCCGTCTGGACTGCCTTGAACAGCTTGCCCCGGGGGATACCGCCCCCGATATCCGAGACGATGGTGGATATACTGGTACCCATAGGCACCTCGACCAGGCCGCTATTGGCAATCTTCCCGGTGAGGGCAAACACCGCGGTCCCCTTGCTTTTTTCAGTGCCGATACTGGCGAACCAGTCGGCACCGCGGTCAATAATAATAGAAACAGAGGCCAAGCTCTTTACGTTGTTGATAATAGTGGGCTTTCCGTCCAGGCCGGAATGAGCGGGAAATGGGGGGCGGGGGCGGGGCATACCCCGCCGGCTCTCGATGGCGGCGATAAGGGCGGTTTCCTCACCACAGACAAAAGCTCCGGCGCCTTCCATGACGTGCACTGTGAAATCAAAGCTCGAACCAAGGATATTCTTTCCCAGGAAGCCCCTTTCCAAGGCCTGGTCTAGGGCGGTGCAGACCCGCTTTACTGCCAGGGGATATTCAGCGCGGACATAGATATAGCCTTCATCAGCACCCACGGCATATCCGGCGATAATCAGTCCTTCAATAACGGCATGGGGGTCAGCTTCCAGTATAGAGCGGTCCATAAAGGCGCCGGGGTCGCCTTCATCGGCGTTACAGATAGCATACTTCTTTTCGCCGTGTGCCTTGTGGCAGAATTCCCACTTACGCCCGGTAGGAAAGCCGGCGCCACCGCGCCCGCGTAGGCCGGAATCCTTCACCTCTTTAATGACCTGTTCCGGCGTCATTTCGAGGATGGCTTTCTTGAGAGACTGATAACCTTCGCGGGCGAGGTAGTGGTCTATATTTTCCGGATTGATGTGGCCGCAGTTGCGTAGGATGACACGCTGCTGTTTCTTATAGAAGTTTATCTCTGAGTAACGGGCGACGGCTTCGCCGGTTACCGGTTCGCGGTAGAAGAGGCGTTCTACCGGCCTGCCATCGCGGAGGTGGGAACTGGCAATCTCGGCGGCATCCTCGGGTTGGACATGGGTGTAGAAGATACCCTCGGGTTCCACTACCACGTTAGGCCCCTGCTCGCAGAAGCCGTGACAACCGGTGAAGTCAACCTCGACGTCTTTTAGCCCTAGTCTGGACACTTCTGTCTTGAGTGCCTCATAGACTGGTCCGGAGCCACTGGAGAGGCATCCGGTTCCCTGGCAGACAAAAACGGTACGCTGGTTTTGCATACTATTCCCCGTCCTTCTTGAATAGTTGCTCGATCTTTCTTGGGTTCATATGACCATGGACCTGGTCGTTGATGACCACATTGGGCGCTAGGGCGCAGACACCGAGACAGGCGACCGTTTCCATGGTGTATTCCCAGTCGGGGGTGGTCTCTCCCTCTTCTATACCCAGGTGCTGCTTCACCAGCTTAAGTATCGTCTTGCCTCCCCGCACATGGCAGGCTGTCCCCCGGCAGACCCTGACTATGTGTTTACCTCTCGGCTCGGTATAGAGCTGTGTGTAGAATGAGATAACCCCCTGCACCTGACTAGGGAAGAGCCCCAGGGCTTCGGAGATGGACGGTATACACTGCGGTGGGATATAGCCGAACTTGTCCTGAATGCTCTGTACCAGTGGTATTAACGCCCACTTCATCTGGCGGTATTCGGCAGCCATCTCATTTATTTGTGCCAGGTCTCCTTCGGTAACTACCTTCGCTTCATTCATCAGGACCCACCTTTTCTACCTTTACATAGCAGGACTTAAGTGCCGGTGTTTTTGCCTCCGTGTCCAGGACAATGTCAAACAGCCCGTTGACTGGGGTATCTGGGAATGAAACCGACATAAAGAGCATTCTTTCCGGTAGTGTATCAACAATCTTGACCTTAGCGGTCACTTCACCGGTCGGTGAGGTAATTCTGACCCGGTCACCATTGGTAATGGCAACCTTGATGGCATCGGGGGCACCGATTTCCAGGAACGGCTGCGGGGAGAAGTTCACCAGCCGCTTGGCCCTTGAGCTTCTGGTGCCGGTACCATGGTGATGAAGTGTGGTTCCGGTTAGTAAAACAAAGGGATAGTCCTCTTTTGCTCCGTCTGACAGCGGGACATATTCAACACGGGAGAAATGAAGAGGTCCCTCTAACTCAGCTTGGTGAGGTACTAGTTCCTTGACCTCATCCATTATTTGTTGGGGAGAGGAGAAGTGTAGCAGATATCCCATCCTCTCAGCCAGCCGCTGGACTATCTCCCAGTCGGATAGGCTTTCCCCGACCGGCTCGATTGCCTTGCGTAGCCGGTTTACCCTCCCCTCGAGGTTGGTGAAGGTCCCCTCTTTTTCAGCGAAGCTCGCCGCTGGCAGGACTACGGTGGCTAGTTCGGCTGTCTTACTGAGGAAGATATCCTGTACGATAAGGCACTCAAGGCAAGACATGGCTTCGCTGACAAGACTTGAGTTGGGGAAGCTTAACACGGGGTTCTCGCCGACGACGTAAAGTCCCTTGATTTTTCCTTCCTTCGCCTGCTCGATTATTTCTACGGCGGTAAGTCCAGGCTTGGCCGGCAGGTCCACCCCCCACCATTCTTCAAACCTCCTCCTTACCCCGGCGTCGACCACGCTCTGATAGCCGGGGAGAAAGTTGGGTAGTACCCCCATGTCGCAGGCGCCTTGAGCATTACTCTCTCTTATAATCGGGTAGACGCCGCCCTTCTCACCATCACCCCCGATATTGCCGGTCAGGAGTGCCAGGTTGGCCAATGCCTTCAGGCTGTTTGTCCCCGATGAGTACTGGGTGATTCCGGAGCCATAGACGATGGCTGCACTATCTGCTTTAGCATACAGGCGGGCGGCGGCAGTAATTGCCTCAGCCGGAATGCTGGTAATAGCCCCGGCGTAATCGGTAGAATACTTGACCAGTGCTTCAAGATCATCGGTTTTTTGAGCGACAAACTCCTTATTGAGCAGGCCTTCATTGATGATTACTTCAGCCAGGCTGTTCAACAGGGCGACATCGGTGCCGATCCGTGGGCGTAGCCAGAGGTGGGCGAATGAAGCGAGCTTTGTTCGCCGGGGGTCGATCAGTATTAACCTAGCCCCTTTGAACCTGACGGCGCGCTTTATGGCATATTCCACGATAGGGGCTGATGAAGAGGGATCGGCCCCGATGACCATTATCACGTCTGATTGCTCCAGGGTACTGAGGTCGTTCCTTCTGTGAGCTAAGGCCGGGATTGATTCAGTAGCGGAACTGTACAGGCGGCTCCCGTTATCAATATTGTTGGTGCCCAGCACGCACCTAGCGAACCTCTGCAGAAGGTAGTTCTCTTCATTGGTGCACCTTGGTGAGCCGAGAACGGCCAGACTGTCGGGCCCATATTTTTCTTTTATTCGCTTAAGCTCTCCGGCCGCTCGTTCCAGCGCTTCTTCCCAGGAGACCTCTTTGAGGTCGTCCTCCGTCCTGGCCAGGGGTTTGGTCAGCCGGTCCGGGCTGTGGACAAAGTCGTAGCCATAGCTTCCTCTGACGCAGAGCGCGCCCTGATTTACTCTATCCTCCTTGCCGGGGGTAACCCGAATTACCTGACTGTCCTTGACTTCCAGGGAGATGCTGCAGCCGCAGCCGCAGTAGGGACAGGTGGTTTCAACAGCGGTTCTGGTTGTTCCGTGATAGGTCTTTTCCTTCTCGGTAAGGGCGCCGGTAGAGCAAAGGGCGACACAGGTGCCACAGAAGGTACACTCGGAAGATTCCAGGGGAAAATCGCCGAATGTAGCTGGCTTGGCGGTAAACCCGCGCTGGAAGTAGTCAATGGCCCCCTCAACGACAAGCTCCTGGCAGGCGCGAATACACTTACCGCATAGTATGCACTTGCTTAAATCTCTCTCAATAAAGGGATTCACTTCCTGGATAGAGGCCATCTGTGGTAGCCTCCGCAATTCTACCAGACCGATGCCTATATCGGCAGCGATCTGGCGTAACTGGCAGCGGTTGTCTTTGTCACATACCATGCAGGAATCAGGATGGCTGGCCAGCATCAGGTTAACGATGGTCTTGCGGTGCGCGATAACTCGTTCGGAGCGGGTATTGATGACCATTCCCGGGGCTATCGGGGCGACGCAGGAAGCCATCAAGGCGCCGGTTTGTTCGTCTTCTACCAGGCAGATGCGGCAGGCGCCAATCGGGGTCAAATGGGCATCGTAACAGAGTGTCGGGATATCCACCCCCGACTCGCGTGCCAGTTCCAGTACGGTCATTCCGGGATGACCGCTCACCTCTCGCCCGTTCAGAGTTATGGTAACTGTTTCCAACACTATCCCCCTCTAAGGGATCAGGTGCGCTTTGATTTCCTTGGCACGGTGCTCAGGTAAGCCTATTTTGCTTGTAGATATTGGTCGTGATTATATAACAACATTCCCTGCGCTGTCAAGAGGGTTAGCACCCTATTTTTTGGGCCATAGATTAGGTAAGGCTAGGTTGGCCTTACCTAATCTATGGCCTGAACCTGCCTGACCTCTTCAGTGCATTAGATTGTCCAAGGGCTTACTTTTTCAGGTTTTTCTCTATAATGTCAAATAGCTCCTCTGGACTGATTGGTTTTTCAACATAGTCCTCGGCTTCCAGTTGGAAGCCCTTGCTGACCGGAATGCCGGTGCCGGACCTCCTTTCGGCATAGCTGGTCAGCATTACCACCGGTATTTTGCTCAGCTCGGGGTCCTTCTTGAACTGTTCGGCAGCGGAAAACCCGTCTGTTCCCGGCATTATGATATCGAGGAGAACCAGGTCGGGGCTCTCGGCTCTCGCCTTTTTCAGCCCTTCATCACCCGCGGAGGCTACGATTACCTCATAGGGCTTACTCTCCAGGATGGTCTTGGTTGCCTCGACAAAGTCAGGGTCGTCGTCAATAAGCAGAATTTTGGCCTTCTTTTCCATACTTTCTTACTCCTTTCTTAAGTTTGCCAGGCTTACCCGACCTGATTTAGACTGCTTGTTTTCTTTTGATAAGCTTCTTTACTCTTGCCAGCAGGATGTCGGGAGAGGCTGGTTTCTCCACATAATCATCCGCACCCAGCTCTACCCCGGTCTCCAGCTCATAGCGGCGGCGGCTGGCCTCCTCTCTCACTGCGGTTTGAATTAAGATTGGCATCTCGCTATACTCTGCCCACCTCGGGTCACGAAGTTCTTTCATTACGCCAAAGCCGTCCATATTGGGCATCAGTAGGTCAAGAATCATCAGGTCCGGTTTTTCCGCCTTAAGGCAGGCCAGTCCTTCTATTCCATCCTGAGCTGTAACCACCTGGTAGCCCTGGCTCTCGAGAACCATAGTTAGTGCTTCACGAATGTCAGAATCATCATCGACTACCAGTATTTTCGCTGCCATTCCCTCTCCCTACACTTATTGTGCTGTAGTGACCTGCAATCAACTTTCTCTTCCTTGTTTCGGTATGGTGAAGATAAACTTACATCCCTTTCCGGTCTCCGGACAGGGGCTCTCCGCCCAGATATCCCCGCCATGGATTTCAATAATACCCTTGACGATGGACAGCCCCAGCCCAGACCCCTTCGTCTTGACGTTACTGGCGCGGAAGAATTCCTTAAAGACCTGATCCAGCTCCTCCTTCGGAATGCCGATTCCGGTGTCGGAGACCTCAAACCGGACGGTGTTCGGACTGTTCACTATCTTCAATTTGACCGAGCCACCCGGGTCAGTATAGGTTATCGCATTGGATATTAGCTGAGTCAGTGCGTTTTGCAAGCGGGTACTGGCGACATACAAATGGGGTAGCTTTTTCGGCATATCGACTTCCAGCTTAAGACGCTTTCTTTCCGCTAGAGTGTGCCCCATCTCGACAGGACCATCAACAATCGTTTTCAGACGGATCTCCTCCATCTCGGTCACGACCTGCCCCGCCTCGATCTTGGAGATGTCGAGGAGGTCGCTGATTAGTTCCAACAGCTCGGCGATTCTCGTGCTGCACCTTTTCAGTATGTCAGTTTGTCGCGTGCTCAGCTCACCGGTAAAGCCGCCGAGCAGCACCCCGAAGTAGGTCTGGACCGCGGAAAGGGGGGCCTTCAGATCGTGAGCGGCGATGGATAGGAAGTGAAAAAGGTTCTCTCTTTCGTTAGCCAGCTTGGAGAGGTCAATGCTGCACTGTTGGAGGTTCTTGGTCGCCGCCTGTCTCTCCTTCTCTAGCCTAGAGAGATCAACGTTGCATTGCTGGAGGTCATTGCTGACCGCCTCGTGTAGTCTGGCCTTCTGCAGGGCTAGAGCGCCCAGGCTGGCTACGCCTTCTACAAAGTTGATTTCCTCCTCGGGGAACCGTCGCGGCTCAGCAGTATAGACCCGCATCATACCAATCACCTCATTTTCAAAGACAACCGGGACGGCCAGGATAGAGGTAATCCCCTCTTTTTTCATATGCCAGTGGTACTGGACATTATTATCTTCCGTAGCATTCAAGACTATTACTGGCTTGCCCTCTAGGGCATGGGAGAAGCTCTTATCGGCATACAGCGGCCCTTTCTTGATAAACCAGTCACTGAGTCCGTAGGTAGCGCTGTGTACTAGCTGCTTCTTATCCGGGCTTAAGAGAAGCAGCGAAGAACCCTTGGCGTTGATAGCCCGGGCGGTGCTTTCTACAATAGCCTTCAGCACCTCATCGGTTGACAGAGAAGAACTGATGCGCTTGGCCGCATCAAAAAAGACCTGTGCGTACTGCATAGGTCGCTCGCTTTTAGTACAAGATGTCTCTAATGATAGATTCCCCATCGTAACTCTTAAGCCCCTGCACTCAATCGCCCAAGTCAGGATTTAGGGGATATTATATGTATTAAGTTGTTAATACTTAAGTTACTGAAGAGTGGGGAACATCATAAACCCAAATCTTATTTTTGTCAATAGTTTTTTGATCTTTATTTGCAGAATTGATATGTGTGTTCCTGGCACCATATTTTGTGTCAAGTTGTAACAGTGTGAGGTGCGGGCTTGATTTATGTCGCTGGAAGTGGTAAAAAACAGGTTAGGTGTATCGGGCTGGCGTTGGTGGCCGGTATAAATATCATTGGTTTCCCGGGGGTGGGGTATGAAAGACACGGACAAGACAAAAGAGCGACTGATAGGTGAACTGAGTACACTCCGGCGGAGGGTCGTTGAGCTGGAGACAGCGGAACAGGCCCCGCAGAAGCTGGCGCGTGTGTTAAGAGAACGTATCAAGGAGCTTCAGGGTGTCTATGATATTGCCCAGATTGTTGAC
>Ga0075115_10001417_pt1 | contig 11649 bp, 10 predicted proteins | sample AntAceMetag02UKH_FD_69785 | JGI IMG/M metagenome (GOLD analysis project Ga0075115, IMG submission 69785) | Saline lake microbial communities from Ace Lake, Antarctica - Antarctic Ace Lake Metagenome 02UKH | ecosystem: Environmental > Aquatic > Non-marine Saline and Alkaline > Saline | place... | reverse complement strand
TCCATAGAACGAATGGCAGTAGAGCTTTCCAAACAGACCACAGACAACACCCAGAAGAGCGAATAACGGAATCTGAATGATGGTCCAGCTGAGTGAAACCGTCCCGAATATCGGGTCGAATCCTTCAAAGATACCAAAGATAGCATACCCGATCACCGAGGCGATAAATGCCGGGACGATAGCAGCGGATTCAAAATCACGGGTGTAGAGAATCTCAGCAGCGAGGATTGCACCGCCAAGAGGTGCTTTAAATATTGTCCCGATACCGGCACCGACACCGGTTGCAATCGCAATACGCCGGTATTTCATAGAAAGGCCAAGTTTATCCGCAACGAGCGATCCAAAACCGGCAGAGATCTGCGCAGTCGGTCCTTCACGCCCGGCACTTCCTCCGGTGGATATTGTGATGATCGACGCAACTGCTTTTACCAGAGGAACGCGCCGCCGGATCTCCCCTGAACCGTGAAATGCGGCGATCGCGGCGTCGGTCCCGTGACCCTCTGCCTCGGGCGCGAAGGTATAGACCAGATACCCTGAGATCAGGGCACCGATACAGATAATCGGAAGAAACAGAAATCCTGCCTCAGGTGGTGCCCAGGAGGCGATATCTGTAAGAGATGCACCTTCTGCGGGGTAATGGTACCCCCAGAGGTACTTCATGACGAAGAGACTGCCATATTTCAGGCCGCTATAGAAGAGATAGGCCCCAAAGCCGGAGATTATACCGACAACAACTCCTATGACCAGAATTTTCTGAAAATCAGAAGTTATGTATTTTCCCACCCAGATGACACCTGCCTGAAGTATAATACGGGAAAAGAATTATTCAATTATTTGGTTTGGTCCGATATCGACACCATGGGCAGGGAGGGGTACTGCCTCCAATCAACAGGTTTAAGAAATAAAACGGACAACATCTTAGAGCACAACAGGGCTCGTGGTCTAGCTGGTTTATGACGTCGCCTTGACACGGCGGAGGTCTTGAGTTCGAATCTCAACGAGCCCATCATCTTTTCTCTGAATGTTCTGATTGTCAATAGTAAATGTACGTAAATTTTCATTTTCTTTCTCCGGCACGTTCACATTTTAACGGTACGGATCATGCATCCCATCTTCCAGAACAAAGCTATTGATTTTTGTAATCCGGAGACAAACATTCAAAAAGAAATTATCTCAGAATGATAATGAAAATGGCAATCTCATTTTCACCAACCGTGCCTGAATCATTCAGTTTCATGCATGGTTCATACTATCTTAATCACCTATATCAGGAAGAACCAGAATGAAAATCCTCTTTGTTATCTGTGGCGAAGGACTTGGTCATGCCTCCCGTTCATCGAAGCTTGCCCGCTACCTGACCGAACATGGCCACACCTGCCATCTCGCATCATATGGGAGAGCACTGGCATTTCTGAAAAAGGAAAGCATTCCAAATCTGCATGAGACGGTCCGGGAGGTCGTTCTCGAAGGAGAGGGAGGATATTTTTCACTTACCAAAACCCTGCGTTCCTCAAGCCATGTCATCATGGACCTGTACCACGCCTTTGGTGATGTAAGGCGACTCATTCAGAAGCTTGATGTCGATCTGGTTATCGCCGATACAATGTATGCGGCAGTACCGGCAGCTCGGATTGAAAAGATCCCTGCGCTCTTTATGACCAATCAAAACCGGTTTGCATCCGCCGCAGCAGGTGAAGATGCGATTCAGTGGCGAGCTCTCTCCTCAATCGTTGATCACTACCTCACTGTCCCTGATGCCATTATCGTCCCCGACTTTGCACCCCCTTGGACCATCTGCGGTGACAATATTGTTCCAAACCCCGAACATGGAGAATATCATTTTGTCGGCCCCATGATGGATGAAAACATCGGGAACTTTGAGGTTCGCAAAGAGACCGTCTTTGCAAGCTTTGGAGGCGAACCATTCAAAATTCCTCTTTATAATAAACTCAAAGAGATCGGAAAAAATCGCCCGGACCTTCCTTTCGAGGTCTTTTCAACCGCAGAGGGCATTCCTAAAAATGGCTATAATTTTGAGACCTTTGGTTATGTGCCAGATATCAGGCAGCATATGGCCAAAGCACGGGTGATGATTCTCCATGGGGGGCTGACAACCCTTCATGATGCCATATTCTTCCAGAAGCCTTCGGTTATCATCATCGATCCGTACCACCCTGAACAATGGAACAACGCACGCAAGGTCGCAGAAATGGGGGCAGGCATTATTGTGGAAGGAAGCCCGGATCTTTCCATGCTCGAACTTTCTGAGGCAATCGACCGGGCAATGCTCCTCACTCCTCCGGACCTCTCTGAACAGTTTCGTACCCAGAACGGAAGAGCAAATGCACTAAAGCTAATTGAAGAGACCGTTGAAAAATATCCTCGTTAACATAATAATTTCAGGAGACAAAAATGGAAAAAAGCACCAAAACGTTAATCGGACTCATTTTCGCAACACTTTTCATCGTTCTCGCGGTGATCACTCTGGCGGGAATGTCGTATCCCAACGGCTTTGCAACGGTCGGGGTTCCAATAACAAGCAACTATGAATATACCCTCACTATTACACCAACCAGTGATCTCTCGAATGTTACCTTATTGGTGCCACTGCCAGCTGATAACACAGGGCGTGATCTGGGAACACCCCTCATGCTCACAGATACTAGCGACTATCCTGAGGACTGGAATCTTGTGTTGGTTGGAACCCCCGGAGAAGCGTCCTACCTTAAGGTTACCACGCCATTCCTTTCCGCAGCACCTGAGGGGCGGGGCACCATTCTTCATGCAAGTATTCCATCAGACGTAATCATTCCAACCAGAAACCCGGAGAACGGGGCCTATCTGATTGGAGCAGATCTGAAGCAGAAACCCGATATGGCAACGGCTGACCCCTCCCGAAAGATCTTTGCGAAATTTACTGCCGAACCAGCGACAATCACCGAAATAATGGCATCCTGCACCGGTGAGAACACCTGGTGGTGGTTTGGCAGTTCATCAAATGCCTACACTGACTATATCAGCACAAAGATCGACGGTTCTATCAGTGGATGGCTGGAGACCACAGGCACCCCGGAAAGCGGCATCGGAAAATATACTATCATCTGATTGAGTACTTTCTTGACACACACATCCTTTTCTCCGGATGGGCCAGTCGTGGTTGTGCATGGCCCTCAGGCATTTGACGAAGGTGACGTGGCATTCTGCCTTGCCCACCTATCACCACAGGAAATTATTGTTGCTGGCGTTATGGCACGAACCGCTGCCGAAGAATCCGGCATTCCGTGTTCCTGTCCCGGAAGGCCACCTTCAGAGATTTCAGCCCTGCGTAGCACTGAACAAGGAGCCTTCCTCCTCAACCGGGGGAAAAATCCGGACTCAGGAGAGATATTCGGTGAGATTGTGGCAAGACGTCTGGGTGATCATCGAGGTCTTGTACACGTAGAATGTGCCGCAGAGACTGTTTTTGTCTGGAACGATGGTGATAGTGTACTGGCAGAGCGGCTTGCCGATGTCTTTGGGTATCGCTGTGAACCCCCGAGACTCGCCACAGGGGACTGGAACAAACAGACACGGGTCATACGAGGTTGTGTTCCCGGCGAGCCAGTATTTGTGAATGGCATCGTGATCGGACAGGCAACCGAAACTTCAGTGACTCTTGGGATCGATGAAAAGGGAGACGTCCTTCCACTTGAGGGTATCATACCAAAACCCCACGGTCTTGAAAAACTTATATGCCACAGACCAGTCAATCTTGAAACAGCGTGGTGCAAAAGTGGTACGGTGCGAAATCAGGCGCCTCAACTCTCAACGCTACGAAGAACACATGGCACCGTTGCGATCATTGATCATGCCGGGACCATGGTGTATAATCAGATCAATGACACGACCTGCGGGATGCTTTCTATAGGGGATGACACCACTGCGGTCTGTGGCCATATCTGCTCACATCTGGGCATTCCGGTCTTTGGCGTCGTTGACGGTGATCGTGATGCCATTATCGAGCCATATTATGCAGACGAATCAGTCGTTGTTGAGATTCTGGACAAAACCGACGATGAGGCTGGCCGTATGCTTGCCGCCACGATCGAAAAGGACAGAAATTATTGCTGGAGTGAACTGGTAAAACAATTACTCAGAGAACTACCTGCGACATTCAAAATCGTCGTAGATACCCGTCGGAATTGATCAAAATGAATTCTCAGGAGCATCATGACACGACCATGTGCTGAATGTAAAGGAAGGGGTTTCTGTGGTCTGATGCGCTGCCCGGTGATGGCACGGTTTCATGCACGGACTAGTATGAAAACCGTCGATTCCTATATGGGTGGCGCTCCTTCAGTTTTTATCGGGACGTATGGGTATCCTCAGGTTTCAAGAGGTCCACTGCTTATTGGTGAGAGCGATTCTCCGAAGGAATGGATTGCGAAGGAATATTCCATTGACGATATCGTCGGCATGCGTTCAAGGACCATCCGGGGCAATGCTCCCCCGGCACGACTTAAAGATGCGGTACAGGAAGTTGCCCTCTCCGCAGTGCCGGTAGATGTAGAAGCAGCATTTTTAAAACCAGTCTCCCTTGAACTAAAATTTGACGGGACTATCGCTCCGGTCGGTCTTTCAGGAGATTTACGGGCCATTGATGTGCTGGACAACCCTACCGTGCCCCGCACGGTCGAGAGGATAACCGGAGACACGGACCTGCGGGCGACCGAGGCGGTCGGGCAGTTGTATCAGGATGGTATTGATGTGTACCATATCAGTGATTTAATGAGTGCGGGGCTTTTAGGCGTAAAACGAAAGGTTGTCCCAACGCGCTGGGGGATCACTGCGGTGGATGATACCATCTCGAAGGCCCTGCGTGCTTTAACCACCCGGTTTCAGCCATTGCAGGAGATTCAGATCTTCTCCACAACTCTGTATGCCAACATGATAGTCTGTATCTTTGTTCCCGGAGACTGGCGCTATGAGATGATTGAGGTGCTTGAAAAAGGAAGCCTCTGGGGAGGAGAAAATGGTTCGGTCGTGCAGGATCAGGAGACGATGAAAAAGCGGAATTATTCTCCAATAGCCGGTGCCTACTACGCGGCACGCCTTGCTGCGACTGATTACCTGAACAAGATCCGGCGCAGCGCACGGGTTATTATCGTGCGCAGAGTTACTTCAGATTACTGGGCACCTCTGGGGGTCTGGGTCGTTCGTGAAGCCTGTCGAAAAGCACTGGATGAAAAGCCCATTCCCTGTGATACCCTTCAGGAAGCCATTTTTTACACTTCAATGATCCTTGGATCCGAAAGCTGGCGTTTTGAAAGCCGCCTTATTCCTGAGCTTCTCTCCCAGAAAACTCTGTTTGATTTTTAATTCACTAACCGAACCCGGAAGTTGAAGAAGTCAATATCGTCACATTTATGAGATGGGCATTCCTCTCTACACTCAAGGGAGGTATCTCGATCATCCACATTCTTCAGGTTGATGATGACCCACTGGTGCTGAAAGCAGCGAAATTATTTCTTGAAAGTCAGTACGCTTTTGAGGTTACGTCTGCGGCATCAGGTCATGATGCATTTTCACTTTTTCACACCGGAAGATACGATGCTATAGTTTCAGGCTACGATATCCCGGAGATGAACGGAATAACTCTCTTATCCGCAATCCGTCAAAGCGGATCTGATATTCCGTTTATCGTCTTTACCGAGAAAAACAGAGAGGATGTGGCAATTGAGGCACTCAACAACGGTGCTGATTTCTATCTTCAGAAAGGTGGCAACACCAGAGCACTCTATACTCAGCTTGCCAACCAGATTCAACAGGCAGTCCGTCGAAGATCTGCTGAAAAAGCAATCATCCAGAAGAAAAAAGATCTGCGTCATCTGATTGACGCCTCACCCCATGTTGCCATGCTCCTCAACCCTCAGGGTGAGGTTATTGCTATCAATCAAAGTGGCATTCGCTGTCTGAAGCATTTTACTGAAATATCTGATGAGAATATCTATGGTGAAAATGCCATGGAACTCTTCCCACCGGAGATCGCTCAGGGAAAACTAGCTACTATTAATCAGGCAATTAACACTGGAGAAGCTACCACTTCAGAGGAACACTTTAGGAACAAATTTTTTGCCTACTATGTTGCACCTCTTTTTGATGAAGATGATAATCTGCAGCACATTGCTTATTTTCAGGAAGACATCACTCAAAAAAAACACGCACACGATCTTCTTCTCATCCAGCGTGACCTCGGCATAATCCTAACAGAAGTTGTATCGCTTGACGAGGCATGTATTCCCTGTCTTGACGCTGCTCTTTCTATTGCCAACATGGATACTGGTGCAATCCATCTGCTGGATGAGTCAACCGGAGATCTAGTCTATTACTACAGTATCAATCTTTCAACTGATTTATGCAATACCGTTTCCAGAGTGCCAGCTGATACAGACATCATCAGACTTCTCAAAACAGGCAGTTCTGTTTCTTCAGATCCAAAGGCATTCAGACATCCCTTTTTTGACGAGATACAACGGGAAGGACTGACTTCGGTTATCACCATTCCAATATTTTTCATGGGAGAACTGATCGGAGGAATCTCCCTTGCATCCCATGCCCCCTATGCCCCACTGGACTGTCAACACGAAGCACTTGAAATCATTGCAGCGATGGGAGGGAATACCATTGGGCGTCTCATGGCCGAACATCTTCTGGATGAGAAAACGCTTCGGCAGATTCCTACCCTATTTCCCCAGGAAAATGAAGATGAAGAATCAACCCGGGAGATACCCTTATTGACGGACTTCCCAGAGCGAAAGCATCCAGGTCATTTCAACACTATCACACCATGATTTCAAAAAGAAAGCTCTGAAAAAATCAGAAATCATCATCAAAACAATAGAAGTCCTCATCATACTGACGCGGGGGGGCTGATGAAATATTTCGTTTTCTCCGTATTCCAGATTTTCTGTTGTCATCACGTCCCGAACTTTTCATCCGGTTCTGTCTGTTTCCGAAATTTTTCGGGAGTTCACTTTCATATTCAAATAAATCAGAATGTCCATAATTCGGGCATTCAGATTCAGAATACTCATCATACAAATCGCGATTTTTACGCGCCGTACCTACACCTTTTTCTAGAATAGCTGGATTGTAATCTGCATGGTTACCTAAGAAAGAACGTACAAGGAGTGCACTCTGTTTCATAGCGAGTGTCTGATAAGAATAGTCTAACGAACATCAACGGATCCCCTGTTTTTACTTCCAGGATACTTCTTCAACGCAATGTCAGATCACAGATAGAACATTATTACACAGCTGAAAATATTAGCTTTTTGTTGGTACAAAAGTCAGGCACAAAAAAGAAATAATATTCTGGAAAATTTCTTACCCCTGTGCGGCAAACCGCTCTTTTATCGAGGAAAGGGTCTCAATCTCATCCGTCCCCTTATCGTCACGGATGCGAATGAAACGGGGGAAGCGAAGAGCAAATCCTCCCTCATAATTGACACTTTTCTGAATTTCGGCATAGCCTACCTCAACGACCAGAAGAGGTTCCACATCCACTTCCTTGCCATGGGATGAAAGCACCATTTCTTTGAGCATTGCATAGACTTCCTGAAGATCCTCATCCGAAAAACCGGTCGCCACCCGGGAGATGGGAATGAGACGATCCTCATCAAGGCAGGCAAGCAAAAACGAGCCATAAACTCCGGCACGCTTCCCTTCACCCCATTCGGCACTGGTTACAACCAGATCTATCGTATCGACAGCCGGTTTTATCTTCACCCATTCTCGGACCCGGGCCCCAGGTGAGTATGACGCCGAGAGAGACTTAACCATGATTCCCTCATGTCCGTTGTCAAGAGCTTTCCGATAGAAATTCTCGATCTCATCAACATCACCGCTTACCAGCTGAGGAGCCACATGGATACGAACCACCTCATCCAGTCGTGCCCGCCGCTGTTCAAACGGCAGATCAATAAGCATCTCACCATCGCAGTAGAGAATATCGAAGAGATTCGGGACAAGCTGAATCGAATCCATATGAGATGCCACATCATGCTTGCGCCGGAACCGTCTGAGTACGTACTGGAAGGGCATCGGTCGCCCGTCCTCAACAGCGATCACCTCACCGTCCAGAATCACATCATGATTGGTTGCATTCTTCAGAATTTCGGCAACATCAGGTATCGCATCAGTCACGTTCTCAAGACGCCGGGAATAAATCTCACAACGGTCGCCCATTTTGTGAAACTGAAACCGGGTGCCATCATATTTGTATTCAGCTGCAACAGATCCCTGTTTTTCTACCATCGCAGTGATGGTCCCGGCCTGTGCAAGCATCATCTTAACCGGCCGGAAGAGTTCGATCGTCACCGCCTTCAGGGCGTCTTCTCCCTTTCGTGCTAAGACCGCAACCTCTCCGAGATCGTTTGCCGCCTGATGAGCATGAGATACCTGTTCTGCCGAAACACCAAAAGCTCCTGCGATCGCGTCTCTGAGATTACCTTCACCAACCCCGATACGCAATTCACTGAGAAGCAAACGGGCTAGATACTTCCCCTGTACGGGGGCAGCATTTGCAAAGAGTCGCCGCACGACCTTTAATTTTTCCCGCTGTGACGTGGCGCCACCGATCCGCGAAAGGTAGAGCAGATCCTGATATACGCCAGTTAGTTCAAGTGATTCAGTGAAGAATGACATCTGAGACTTTGCCTGTAAAATTTCTTCAACTGCCGCACCTACATCACCGGTTTTGTTGATAATAGAGATGACATCGCTTTTCTTCTTCCCGGCAACATAGGCAACCGCATCATAGACGTGATTCGGTCCGATACCTACTTTCTCCGGACTCCAGTCAGGAAAAACATTGCCCATCAGAAACCTAACGAAAATAGGTAGCTCGTCGTCTGAGAGGGTTGGCAGCACCTCAGCGACGATTGCAACGCGGTCCAGACGTCCCGGTGTCGCTTCCAGTATCTCACAAATGTCGGAAAATTCTGAAAAGTCCATTGCCACATCACCTCCTAAACTTCAAATGTTTCTGAGATCGTATGCTGGCAGGCCACATGGAGTGTGGTTTCATGAACATACATCCCAAGACTCTCACATGCTAAATCTCTGACTTTTTCCGGGGTATTATTCTCTTCACTTAAATGGGCAAGTATAATCGTCCCAACCTCTCCCGCACATTCCTTCAGAAATGCAGCGGCGGCAGTGTTGGAGAGATGTCCCCGTTTAGGATCACTGATTCTGGCCTTTAAAAATTCAGGATACTTCCCGTTTTTCAGCATGTGCGGGCAGTGATTACTTTCCAGTACGATACCGTCACAGGCACGAAGGCGCCGGGTAATATCTGCTGAGAGCATTCCGGTGTCGGTACAGTACCCAAAGGATGAGCCATTTTCACGAATCACAAAACCACAGGGTTCACAGGCATCGTGATACGTGTCAAAAAGCTCTACAGAGAAATCTCCGACGGTTACGGGTGTTCCGGTTTTAGCCGGGCGGAACAGTCCGGTGGCGCGAACCTGTCCTTCAAGTTGCCAGAGCGTTCCCTGCGTACTGATAACCGGCACTTCAATGTGATTACGGGTCAGTACATCAATGCCTTTCACATGATCACCGTGCTCATGAGTGACCAAGATTGCCTCCACGGCATCTTTCTTCCCGCCTGCCGCTTCGATACGCCGGACCGTTTCACGTGCCGACAGACCCACATCTATCAGGAGTGCCCCAGATTCTCCTTCTACATAACAGCAGTTTCCTTTACTGCCGGATGCCAGTACCGTAACTTTCATTATTCGTATCTAAACTTCATCCTGAAACGATAAAGAACACCACCATAACCACAATATACCTGCCTTTAAGGTGAAGGGATTCCTACTATCTGATACAGAGAAACAGGGGCAGAGACGTGGAAAAAACAAAGAAATGGAGCAGCATCTTCCCGTCCATTCTCTCCGGGGCAGGGACAAAGGATGCCGGTCCGGAAGAAAAAGCGATGCGTCAGGGCGTGAATACCTATCTCATTTCCTCACATGACAAAACCGCTCTGCAGTTCTCTTTTCCGTTACTGATACCTGCACTGCCGGATGTGGTTGTGGATTCCCGCCCTGAGGGCCGGGATGGTGCTGTTGCTGCTATTATAGAGCGTATAAAGGCAGATGCACGGCGGAACTCCGGTCTGCACCCCCTCGCCGGAATCGGTACCCGTCATCCAATGCACTATGAAGTTACCATAGAGCCCTGCACCCTCATTCATGCTCCACAGGGTGTCGGGGGTCATCTCTGGCGGGCAGACCACTGCAACCGCTTCGATGAGAAAGGACTGCACCTTGAGATCCACGGTGCCCTTCCCCATCCCGGACTGCCCACGACGGGAACCATCCGGGCACTGCATAAGGTTTTTTCTAATCTCATTCAGGCAATCACAGATGAAACCACTAGGGTCCCGGAGAGCGTTCTTGCCCAGTGGATGGCCTGCTCTCTGGATCAGAAACTGCTCAGGGACCGTCTCAGTGATCTCGGACTGGTTGCCTTTATCGGAGACGGAACCAGACCCGCCCGGGAGAACACAGAACACCGGTCCTACTTCAGAATTGCCGGGCGAAAATCAGGCGTTCACATCCAGTTTCACTGCCCAGAAGAGCTCACGCCGGAGGAGATCGTTCTGGAAGGCAGCAATGAGACGATAACCGGTCTTGGTATCAGAGAGAACGAAGCGTTTGCCATTATCGGGAGCAACGCACAGGGAAAATCCACACTCCTCCAGGCAATCCTTGCCGGAGTCGACGATCATACACCCGGTGACGGGCGGGAATACGTGGTAACCCGGCCCGGCGCTGCCTTTCCACAGGCATCCGGGTCCGGCCTCGCTGATGCTGATGTCAGTCTCTTCTTCAGAAGTCTGCCGCCGGGCGTTGATGGCACAGTAACCTCAGCAGGCGGGCGGGGAAGCGGGTCGCTTATCATGGCAGATCAGATTCAGCAGGCACTCCGGAAGAGCGCCCCGCTCCTGTTTATCGACGAGGATAAAGCAGCAGCAAACCTGCTCATACCGTCCTGTATAAAAACAGAAGACGTCCGCCCACTCTCAGAGATTCTTGCAACAGACCGCCCGGCACTCAACGGCAGCGCCTTCGTCTTTGCTGCGAGTTCGATGGATCTGCTGATCGCTGAAGCAGACCGGATTCTTCTGCTCGTGGATCACAAAGCAGGCAGTATCAGCAGAGAACAATACAGAGAAAACCTCATTGGGTATCTCAGTACGGTCTGTGATCTGCTCCGGACCGGCAGATGTTCCTGCTCAGAGGAGAGATAACATATGATGAATGAACAGAAGAAAAGAAAGATGATCCGGCTTATCATCTGTGTTCTGCTTGGGGGATGCGCCGCCCAGATGCTCTTTCTCTTTTCCCTGGAGACGAAAATATTTGTCTGGACCCTGGTCTTTCTGGTGGTCTACGTCATCTGTTATCTACTGACCGGACAGATCCCATTTTTCCGGGACGCTGAAAAACTGAGCTGAGTGTATCAAAAAAAAGAGGTTCTTCTCCATTTTTCTGAAAGTTAGGACTATCCAAAAAGGGAAAATAACTAAGAGAATAACCTCCAATTGTGATGATATGTCCAATAAACATTACAACTGGAGGGAATGCATTCCTG